>Ga0308175_100003185_pt1 | contig 11331 bp, 8 predicted proteins | sample PhyCR1_3_FD_203893 | JGI IMG/M metagenome (GOLD analysis project Ga0308175, IMG submission 203893) | Soil microbial communities from UC Gill Tract Community Farm, Albany, California, United States - DLSLS.C.R1 | ecosystem: Environmental > Terrestrial > Soil > Agricultural land | place: USA... | reverse complement strand
GCCCGCGACGCTGCGCAGTACTACACCGCCCAGCTCAACACGATCGGGCTCGACGCGAGCCTGAACATCCTGCCGAGGGCCACGTACTACTCGACCGTCGGCAACGTCGCGACCCACGCGCAGACCGGCTGGGCGCGGTGGCTGGAGGACTACCCGCACCCGCTCGACTGGTTCGACGTCCTCCTGAACGGCAACCGCATCACCAACACGGACAACAACAACTACGCGTGGTACACGAACAAGAAGACCAACTCCGAGATCGAGGGTCTGAAGAAGTCCCAGGTCCTCACGCCCGCCGTGAACGCACGCTGGGCGAAGGTCGAGAAGGAGATCATGGCCCAGGCTCCGTGGGCACCGTGGTCGAACCGCGTGTTCCCGGAGTTCTTCAGCAAGAAGATGGGCTGCATCCACGTTCAGCGCCTCTACGGAATCGACCTGGCGCGCCTCTGCAGGAAGTAGAGGAACAGCACGACGAGTAAGCGGTGAGGGCGCCTCCGGGCGCCCTCACTGATCTACACTCGCCGCCGGAGGGGAATGGCCGAGCCAGCAACCGAACTCACGCTCGACAGTGCCTCGCTGCTGGCCGCCGAAGAGCACGAGATTGCGATCGTCGGGCGCAGTCCGTGGTACCTCGCCTGGCGCCGGCTCCGCCGCAACTGGGTCGCCCTCTTCGCGCTCCTGGTCTTCGTCCTGATCGTCCTCGCCTGTGCGCTCGCGCCGGTCTACGCGAAGCATGTGGCGCACACCGGCCCCAACGAAGTGCATGCCGGCGAGAAGGTGATCGTGAGCGGCAAGCCGAAGGAGGTCGTCGGCGGCGGCTCGTTCTACGACCCGAAGACGAATGACTTCGTCGTCAAGCCGCCGGAATATCTCGGCCCGACCTGGTGGCACGCAGACGGCCGCTTCGTGCTCGGCACCGACAACCTCGGCCGCGACGTCGCCGTGCGGCTGCTCTACGGCGGCAGGAACTCGTTGATGATCGGGATCGGCTCCGCGCTGATCTGCACCTTCGTCGCCGTCTTCCTGGCCTTGCTCGCCGGCTACAACCGCGGCTGGACGGACTGGGTGGTGACGCGCTTCTTCGACCTGATCTGGGCGTTCCCGGTGCTGCTCCTGGCGATCGCGCTCTCGAGCGCGCTGGCCGTCAACGGCTTCCACCACTTCGGAATCTCGATCGAGCCGGGCAGCCTCTGGATCCCGACCCTCGTCATCTCATATGTCTTGATCCCATACATCGGCCGGCCGCTGCGCGGCCAGATCCTGTCGCTGCGCGAGAAGGAGTTCGTCGAATCGGCCATCGGCGCGGGCGCCGGGCCGCTGCGCGTGATGTTCTCCGACCTGCTGCCGAACATCGCCTCGACGGTGCTTGTCTTCTTCACGCTGATCATCGCGGCCAACATCCTCACCGAGGCGGGCCTCTCGTTCCTCGGCGCTGGCGTGCGGCTGCCCGACCCGTCGTGGGGGAACCTGATCGCGAGCGGCGAGGACCAGATCCAGACCGCGCCGTGGCTCTCGCTCGTCCCCGGGATTGCGATCGTGCTGACCGTGCTCTCGCTGAACATCTTCGGAGACGGCCTGCGCGACGCCCTCGACCCGCGTGCCAAGGTGAGGATCGAGCACTAGTGCTCTCCTTCGTGATCAGACGGCTGATCGGGATGGTCGCGGTGCTGTTCGCGGTCAGCATCCTCGTCTTCATCATCTTCATCCTGATCCCGGGCGGCGACCCCGCCGAACGGATGGCCGGCAAGAACCCGACGCCGGAGAACATCCAGAACATCCGCGAGAAGTGGGGCTTCGACAAGCCCTTCTACGTCCAGTACGTGCGGATGATGCAGAAGGCCGGCACCGGCCTCCTGCCGGGGACGCATGGCGAGTACGACATCCTGCGTTCCTTCGACACGCGCCAAGACGTCGTCGCCGAGATCAAGAAGGGCATCCCAGCGACCTTCTCGCTCTGCATCGGCGCCGGGATCATCTGGCTCGTCTTCGGGATCCTGGTGGGGGTGATCTCCGCGGTGAAAGCCGGCAGGTGGTCGGACCGCGCGATCACGATCCTCGCCCTGATCGGCATCTCGATGCCGGTGTTCTGGCTCGGGATCGTGCTGCGCTACTTCTTCGCGGAGACGCGCACGTGGTTCCCGGACGGCGGCTATGTGCCGCTGAGCGAGGACCCAGCGCAGTGGATGTACCACCTGATCCTGCCCTGGTTCTGCCTCGCGGTCTTGTTCATCGGCTTCTACGGACGGGTACTACGCTCGAACATGCTCGACACGATGAACGAGGACTATGTCCGCACCGCCAGGGCCAAGGGCTTGCCGCCAGGGCGTGTGCTCGGCCGCCACGTGCTGCGCAACTCGCTGATCCCGATCGTCAGTCTCTTCGGCCTCGACTTCGCGGCCGTGCTCGGCGGCGGCGCGATCCTGACCGAGACCGTCTTCGACCTGAAAGGCGTCGGCTGGTACGCGGCCCAGTCGGTCGGTGGCCTCGACCTGCCGCCGATCATGGGCGTCACGCTCTACGGAGCCTTCTTCATCGTCGTCTTCAGCGCGGCCGTCGACTTCGCCTACGCCTACCTCGATCCCAGGATCCGGCCGACGTAATGCCGGAGCGCCTGCTCGAGGTGAAGGGCCTCAAGGTCCGGTTCGCGACCGAGGACGGCACCGTCCACGCGGTGGACGGCGTCGACTTCGAGCTCAACCGCGGCGAAGTGCTCGGGATCGTAGGCGAGTCCGGGTCCGGCAAGAGCGTCACCGCAATGACCCTGCTCGGGCTGACGCGCGACAAGAACACCCGCTTCGAGGGCGAGGTCGACTACAAGGGCGAGAACCTCCTCGACCTGCCCGAGTCCCGCCTGCGCGATGTACGCGGCAACCAGATCGCGATGATCTTCCAGGATCCGATGACGTCGATGAACCCGGTTTACACCGTCGGCGACCAGATCGTCGAGGCGATCACCACGCATGAGCCGACCGGCAACAAGGAGGCGAAGCGCCGCGCGATCGAGCTGCTGCGCCAGGTCGGGATCCCGAACGCGCAGTCGCGCGTGGACGACTACCCGCACCAGTTCTCGGGCGGCATGCGCCAGCGCGCGATGATCGCGATGGCGCTCTCGTGCAACCCGGACATCCTGATCGCCGACGAGCCGACGACGGCGCTCGACGTGACGATCCAGGCGCAGATCCTCGAGCTGCTCGACCGCCTGCGCGCGGACTTCGACTCGGCCGTGATCCTGATCACGCACGACCTGGGCGTCGTCGCCGAGGTCGCCGACGAGATCCTCGTCATGTACGCGGGTCGGATCGTCGAGCGAGGCTCGAAGCGGAACGTCTTCTACGACCCGCAGCACCCGTACACCTGGGGCCTGCTCGGCTCGATCCCGCGGCTCGACCGGCCGAAGCCGAAGAAGCTGCACTCGATCGAGGGCACGCCGCCCTCGCTGATCAACCTGCCGCAGGGCTGCAAGTTCAGGCCGCGCTGCCCGCACGCGTTCGAGAAGTGCTTCGAGGAGCCCGAGCTGCGCAACCGTGTCGAGGATCGCGGTCACCTCGACCGGTGCTGGCTCACCGTCGACCAGAAGCGCGGCGTGCGCGACTCGACGATCGCCGGCGAGCAGCGGGTGGTCGCGTGACCGAGCCGCAGACGCAGAACGGGGCGCTCGTCCAGGTCCAGAGCCTGAAGAAGTACTTCCCGATCCGGAAGGGCGTCCTCTCCCGCGAGGTCGCGCGCGTGCACGCCGTGGACGACGTCACGCTCAGCGTCGCCGAAGGCGAGACCCTCGGCCTCGTCGGCGAGTCGGGCTGCGGCAAGTCGACGCTCGGCCGCTGCATCGTGCGGCTGCTCGAGCCGACTGCGGGCGACATCCTCTTCGACGGCCAGTCGATCGGCACCCTCGGCGCCCGCAAGCTGCGGCCGCTGCGCCGGGAGATGCAGATGATCTTCCAGGACCCCTACGCGAGCCTGAACCCGCGCAAGCGCGTCGGCACGATCATCAGCGACCCGATGCGCATCCACGGGATCGGCGACCGCAAGGAGCGTAAGGGGAAGGTCGAGGACCTGCTGCGTGTGGTCGGCCTCTCGCCCGAGCACTACAACCGCTTCCCGCACGAGTTCTCCGGCGGCCAGCGCCAGCGCATCGGTGTCGCCCGCGCGCTCGCCCTGCGGCCGAAGCTCATCGTCGCCGACGAGCCCGTCTCGGCTCTCGACGTCTCGATCCAGGCGCAGATGGTGAACCTGCTCGAGGAGCTGCAGGACGAGTTCCGCCTGACCTACCTCTTCATCGCGCACGACCTCGGCGTCGTCCGCCACGTCTCCGACCGGATCGCGGTCATGTACCTCGGCAAGCTGGTCGAGCTCTCGCCGGCCGAGGAGCTCTATTCGCGCCCGATCATGCCCTACACCGAGGCGCTGCTCTCGGCCGTCCCCGTGCCCGACCCCGACCTCGCCGAGAAGCGCGAGCGGATCGTGCTCGAGGGCGACGTGCCGAGCCCGATCAACCCGCCGACCGGCTGCCGCTTCCACCCGCGCTGCCGTTACGCGACCGAGATCTGCTCGCAGGTCGAGCCGCCGCTCGTGGACTACGGCAACGGCCACCTCGCCGCTTGCCACCATCCGCTCAATGTGGACAAGGCGACGCTCGCCCGCGTGCAGGCTTCGCCCGCGCACACGCCGGAAACCGCTGATTCAAGCGCTTTGCCGCAGGATCCGGGCAAAGAACGGGCCGAGCCCGTGCCTCGCTCCGAGTGATCCCTGAAAAGGGGTAAGAGCTCGCACTAAAGAGGGATAGTCCCCAGGCCGATAGGCCTCACGTGGACGCTGCTGAGCGCAAAGAGATCCTGTCCCGCTACGTCGATCACAGCCGCCGCTTCGACGCGGTGGCGAAGCGGCGCGGCAGCAACTCGGCCGGCGGGGAGGTCATCCCGTTCGCCGGGCCCCTGCAGGAGCTCGAGCAGGAGCCGACGGCCCGTGAGATCGAGGTGCTCCAGCTGATCTCCGACGGCCTCGTCAACCGCGAGATCGGCGTCCGCCTCTTCCTCTCGGAGGAGACGGTCAAGTCGCACGTGCGCCACCTGCTGGCGAAGCTGCAGGCCCGCTCGAGGGCCCACGCGGTGGCCGTCGGTTTCAGGCGCGGCCTGATCGCTTAACGGTTAGAACGCACAAACGAGAACCGGACGTCTTCGACGCCGATTTCCACACCCCTGTGGATATCCCTCAACAGGGTGATGTGGACAGCCTGGGGAAAACGGAAGCTACGACCCGTCGTGGGTCGAGACAACCGCTACCAGAGCTTTACGTTTCCAGAAATGGCTGCGAGCGATGCAAGCGCAAGCAGCACGGTGGCGATACGAGAACGCACTCTTCCTCCTGGGGAGACTAACGGCGATTCGGAACTTATCACCCGAAAGGGTGAGGTTCAAGTAAGTTCTTCGGGTCTCCGGAACGACATTGAGCGTCAGTTCCAAGCGCTTTTGGGCCTTGAGTCCCAACCGACGAGTCGCGATTGGGCACTTGTCGGGTACACCGGCTGGCTTGTTGCTTTGCTCGTAGTTTTGGTGTCGGCTGTCCTGCTGAGCAGTTCTCAACCCGCAGCGACTCTCACTTGGCCGTTGGTGGCCCTCGCGGTCTCTGCGCTCATTGCAGAAATGCAAAGCGTGCGCCTGACGTCGCGGGCGAGTGTCTCGGTCTCGTCTCTGCCAATCGTCCTCGCGGCGGTGATCTACGGGCCATTGGCGGCGATCATAGTGAGCGTCGCGAGCCTCCTGTGCGACTTCCGCGCCCCCTATGCGCGATGGCTCACTTGGACCTCGTCGCGCTCGATTGCCGCCGGCTGCGCGGGCGTCGTTGCCTTTGAGATCGATAGGACGGGCGCACATGGATTCGGGCCGGTTGTCGCGGCAGTTGCGTGTGCGACGGTCGTCGAACAGCTTGGCGACCTGGCCCTCGGGTCGGTCGCGGCACGACTGCGCGGGATGACGGTGGGAGAGATCGTGAAGGTCTCCAGCGCGGCCTTCGTCGCGCTCCCGCTCTATATCCCAATGACGGCACTGCTTGTCTATGCCTGTCGGGAGGTCTCCACTTGGAGTGTTGTGCTGTTCCTGTTTCCGGCCTTTGCAGCCCAGAAATTCTTCTTGCTCTATCGAGAGCAGCGGGCCACTTCCGAGGAGCTGACCGCAGCGATTGAACGGCAGGAGCGGGCCAACTTGTCGTTCGCAACGGCTCTTGTCGCGACGCTAGACGCTCGAGACCGTTACACGGCGGGTCATTCGGCCGCGGTGGCGATTTACGCTCGAGATATTGCGGAAAGACTTGGACTTAGCAAAGCCGACCAACGGCTTGCGCACCTCGCGGGACTAGTCCATGACATAGGCAAGGTCGGGCTCCCTGCCGGCCTGCTGGAGAAGCCGGGTCCTCTGACCGCCGATGAACGTTTGCAGATGGAAGAGCACCCGGCAATTGGCGAGCGGATCCTCGCTCAAGTCGAAGGCTATAACCGAGTTGCTGAGATTGTTCGTCATCACCATGAGCGCGTGGACGGTGCCGGTTATCCAGATCGGCTGAGGCGTGAGTCGATCCCCCTCCTCTCGCGCATACTTGCTGTTGCGGATGCCTACAACGCAATGACGTCACAGCGACCATACCGAGAAGCAATGCCTCCATCCGTGGCCCGGATGCGCCTGGCGCAGGGCGTGGAAAGCCAGTTCGACACGGCAATCGTTGCGGCCTTCGAAGCGGTCCTAGTCGGCGCCGACGACACCTACCTCGTGGGGCTTCAGGCCGAGTTTGAATTTTCGGTTCCGCAGAGGCCGCGCCTCGTCGCTGTGGCGGCGTCCGCCTAACCGCTCAGCCCCCGCCAACCGGAAAGCCTGGACGGTGCTGAGTGCGTGGGCCGGGATGTCGTTTAGAGCCGCAGGACCACTCTCAGAGGCAACGAGGCGATTCAATCTGCTTATGCGAACGTGACCGCGGGCAGTAGTTAAAGATCGCTAGGGAGATCATGAAGCTGGCCGCTTGCTCCATCTGCGCGGGCAAGCACCGCACTCAAAATGGCGGCCTCGGTCCGCGATCTGACTCCAAGCTTCCTGAGGATGTGTCGGACGTGAACCTTGGCCGTAACCTCTGCAATTACAAGCGTGGCCGCGATCTCCTTATTTGTCCGCCCTCGTGCTAGGAGTCGAAGAACTTCGAGCTCGCGTGGCGTTAGCGAGTCCAAAAGACTTCCCTGCTTCGCGCTCTGGTTCGATTTGATTCTTACGAACGCGATCAGGCTCGGATCATCGAGTTCTTCGAGCGCGGCCGAAAGCTCTGGCGATCCGCGCTCCGCGACAATGAGCGGATCGAGAATCCCTAGTCGCATCAGCTTATGGAGTTGATCTCCTACGGACGCGAGGTCTCGCTGACGCGCCGCGATCACGGCTCGAGCTGTTACTGAGAGACCGCTTGCGTCCGGTTGAGTCGAAACCTCCGTGAGCGTGTCCAGTTGGTACTCGGCCTCCGCGATTTGTCCGGCGCAAGCCAAGGCCAGTGCCCTGGTGGCAACGTACTCGGCCCGCATTGCATCGATGACGCCGTAAGGCGGATCGTCTGTAGCTGAAATCGCAGCCTCAGTGTCCCCCAACGAAAGCGCCAGCCTGGACCTCACCGCGCGCGCGTCCACTAGGTTATGTCGATCATGGATGTCTGCCGCGAGGCGTTCAGCCTCGTCAAGGGCGTCCTCGACACCTGCGTGGTCCTGAAGACCGAGGAGTGCAACTGCCTTGGAGATGAGCGCATGCGGAACTGCGAAGCGAAGTCTCGCGCTCTCGGCCAGATCGATCGAGCGGTCAGCTAGGGACAACGCGTCGCCATAGCGACCTAAGAGGATGAAGCATCTGCTTAGCGCGTTGAAGTAGCTCGAAGCAATGACCGGGTCGCTGTCTGCGGCTAGGCTAGACGCGACTAGGGCCTCATCAACCGCCTCGTCGAGACCTCCACCGATGAGCAAACCGGTGCAAAGCCTCGCATTTGCGGCGCGGAGAATCTCGTCGGCGGACTGTGGCTCGTAACTCAGGAAAGCATCAAGTGCCTTTTTCAGCTCGGTTCGATCGCCAAAGGAAATGGCGCACAACAAAGCCCCCCAACGGGCCTCCTGCGTCTCGGCTGACGTCGCTGCCAGGGATTCTGCGTCGCGGAAGTGAGCAAGTGCAGCGGAAGCCCGATTATCCAAGTGTGCTCCTCGTCCGGCAAGACAGAGTGCCCGAAAACGCAGGCCAGGATCCCCCTGTTTAGCGGCCTGAAGAGCGATTCGTTCGGCGCGTGCGGCGTCTCCTTCGCGCCCTGCGAGTTCCGCCTCAAGGACCTCGATGAGTGGCATTCGTGTGCGCGCTTCGTTAGCGGCCTTGAGCCACTCGGCAAGCGTAATCACTCGGCCAGCGCGCAGCAATTCTTCGTGGCCGGCGTCGATGAGCTCGAGAAGAGCATCTGCGTCTGGCGCGTTGCGTATGACATAGAAGGCGTCGTCCCACTCGCGTCGCTGGATAAAAAAGTCGGTGAGCGTCCGCGCGCTACTGACAACGTCCGCAGCAGATAGGTCCAACTTGTTAAGCAGGAAGTGTCGGAGCAAGGGGTGAAGTGATGGCTCTTCAACGGATTCCGCGAAGTAACCAGCCTCCGACGCCTCAGCGAGCACTTCCGTGGCGGAATCCGCACACACAGCCTTCGCCACATCAATCGAAACTCGCGGCGAAAGCGCCAACTTCGGAAGAGTCTCTTGTAACGCTTGGGAACTCTTTGAGAAGAGTTCGTCTGCAAGATACTCATACAGCGTTTCAGGGACGAGACTTGTCACTTGCCCAATCGGCCCGGAGGCAGCAAGGCCAAGAACAGCGGGCCAGCCGGCAGCGTTCGCGACCAGGGAATCGGCCGTGTGTCGATCCACATGGCTCAGTAGTCGACGGGCCTCGTCCTCGTCCATCCGAAGCGAGTGACGGTCAACGACTCCGAAGTCGCCATAGACGCGTTTCCGTGCCGTCGCCCACCGCGGTCTCGTGCGACCCGTAATCAGAAGATTCAGGTGGGATTCGTCAATGAGTAACCGGATGTAATCCTCGGACGACGGCGAGGAATCGAGCCACTCGTACTCGTCGATGACTAGCCAGGCGTCTGTTGGCCAATCAGCGAGCTGTTCCGTCTGAAGCGACGCAAGGGCGTCTAACTCGTCGACCGGCCTATTTGTGCGGCCCAAGAATTCAACGACTGATCTTTCATCTCCTCCCGCAAGGCTAGAGACGGCAGTGGCGATGCGAGCTGCCAGTTGGGCGACATCGGCGGAGGCGGGGGTGGCTTGTAGCCACGCATGCGGTCGCGTCTGTACCCATTGTCTCGCCAGAGTCGTCTTCCCGTAGCCCGCCGGCGCCACCAGCAAGATGACGCGTGCTGAAGTCTGGTCGAGCAGGCGCGTCAGCCGGGGCCGCTCGATGATGTGGCGGCTGGCTGCGTTGGCTGCCTGCTCTTGAAGCTCAGTCATTCCTGTGGCGGGCGCCGCATCCCGCTTGGTAACCCTATTCCCCTACTGCTTCCCGGCCAAGATGTCCGAGAAGGACGCCGCGCCTGCGACCCGAAGGGCCGCAGGCGCGGGTGCCGTCAGTCCCTCGGAGCGGGTGGTCCTGCTCCGAGGCCTTGGGGGAGGGGATCGCGGCCGGTGAGCGTTCGGTACGCGCCCGGGATCTGCCTGCGCCTCGCGCAACCGAGCTTTTGCCGGAGCACGTCCGAGTGGGCCTTCGCGGTTCTCGGCGAGATGCCGAGCCGTCGTGCGACCTCGTCGTTCGAATATCCGGCGGCGATCAGCTCGATCACCTGAAGCTGCCGATCCGTGATTGCCGGCGGCCCCTCATGCAGGACTGTGACCATGCCGCGACGCTAACAACGCGTGGCGCGCGCGCCTATTGGCCGGACGGCGTGTCTTGTGCCCTACGCCTAAGGGCGTACGCCGGCGCTCTGAGCGTGAACGAAGCTCGCATCGTGCCCGCGGCGGTTCGCCTCGGCCAGCTCGTCCTCGTCGAGCGCGCCGATCCGCCGCAGCAGCTCGAGCTCGTCGCGCAGGTGCGTCCGCATCATCTCGGGGCCGTCGGTGGCGATCGTGAAGGGCACGCCGTGCTCGACGAAGGCGCGGAAGGTGTCGCGCACGGCCTCCTCGTCGGGGAGCGCGCGGGTGAGCAGGTTCGAGGTGGGGCAGATCTCGAGCACGATCTCCTGCTCGCGGATCGCGGCCATCAGCTCCGGGTTGCGGGCGGCGAGGATGCCGTGGCCGATCCGGTCGGGGCGCAGGGTCTCGACTACCTCGCCGATCTCGGCGTCGCCGTGCTCCTCGCCTTCCTCGCCGACGTGGATGGTCACGCCGAGGCCGGCGCTGCGGGCCTCCTCGACGAGCGGCGCGAGCTCGCGGTACGGGTAGCGCTCGCCCCGGGGGCGCGGGCCGGCGATGTCGACGCCGACGATCCCGCGCGACGCGTAGCGGATCGCCTTCTCGACGATGGTCGTGTTCTGGCGCTCGTCGAAGGTGCGGTCCATCATCAGGATCAGCCCGGCGCGGACGAGCGGGTACTCGAGGCTCGCGCGGTCGAGCCCGCGGACCGCGGCCATGATGATGTGGTCGAGGTCGCGCTCGCCGCCGCGGTTCCGCTTCATCGGGTTGAAGCGCAGCTCGAGCGTCGTGATGTGCTGCGAGCGGTAGGCGCCGCCGATCGCCGCGTGCACCGAGCGCTCGACCGCGAGCGGGCTCGACTGGATCAGCTCCGTCCAGTGGTAGATCTGGTCGAGGGCGTCGAGCGAGTCGACGCGGCGCGGGTCGGCGATCGTGACGAGCCGGTCGAACTCCCAGTAGTCCTTGACCGGGAGCGCGATGCCCTGCTCGTGGGCGAGGCTCCACATGATCTCGGAGGCGACCGACGCTCCGAGGTGGGTGTGGAGCTCGGCGAGGCCTTCGTCGACCATGCTGCGAGTCTACGGATGGATGGTGATCTGAGCGCCGAGTGGGACCCGGCGCATCAGGAAGCGCAGGTCGGCCTCGGCGGCGTGCAGGCAGCCGGTGCTGACCGCGCCGCCGGTCGAGCCGCCGTGGATGGCGAGGCGGTCGCCGCCCGTCCAGCCGGGCGGGAGGTTCGTCTGGTGGCCGGAGAGCGCGAGGATGCAGCAGCCGTAGACGGACGAGTAGTCGGAGCCGCGGAGCTTGTCGGTGATCGCGAAGCGGCCGGTCGGCGTCGAGGTGCCTGCGGCCCCGATGCCGACGCGCAGCGCGCGGACGAGTCGGCCGCCGACGCGGACGCGTAGGAGGCGGCTGGAGAGGTCGACGTCGAGGCT
>Ga0308175_100003182_pt1 | contig 11344 bp, 13 predicted proteins | sample PhyCR1_3_FD_203893 | JGI IMG/M metagenome (GOLD analysis project Ga0308175, IMG submission 203893) | Soil microbial communities from UC Gill Tract Community Farm, Albany, California, United States - DLSLS.C.R1 | ecosystem: Environmental > Terrestrial > Soil > Agricultural land | place: USA... | reverse complement strand
CCCACCCGCCGAGTTCGAGACCAACCACTGGGCGGCAACCGAGTCCAAGCACTACGTTGAAACGCCGGTCCTCACCGAGGCCGGATCCAGATAACCGAGCCTCCACGAAACCCGGGGCGATTCACCTGGCACTTCGCGGCAGAGTCGTGTGAGCGTAGCCGCCCTCAACGCGGCATGATCGGGCGAGCGTAGCCGCCCTCAACGCGGCATGAGAGTGCGTTGCGGGCCAAGCGCCGGTCGCGGCCTCGGCTTCGGTGGGCATTCTCGTAGGAGGCGCGGTTAGGTGATGAGGTCAAGCGACCGCACCGCCGCGTGTTAGGGGTGGAGGCTCGCCCCTGGGCGTCAGAGCTGGACGATGCCGTGAGTGTTCCCGTCCGGGTCCTTGAACCATGCCACCCGTTCGTCGCCCAACTCGGCGATCCCCTTCTCGTTCGTCTTGAGCCGGTCTGTGTCGTAGTGCTCGAAGGTGACGCCGTTGGCGGTCAGTTCGTCCACTGTCCTCTCCACGTCAACGACCTCCCAGGCTGCGACCGTGCTGCCTGACTTACCGGCGCTGGCGGGCGAGGGATAGATGTGGATCTCACGTCCCTCTCCGCATTGGTAGGTGATCCCGCCGTCGAAGATCGGCCGGCCGTCTGAGAGCCCGAGCTTGGTCTCGTAGAACTCTCTTGCCTGGGTCATGTCAGACACCGGCACTGCTGGTTCGACCCTTGCGTCCCGTAAGCTCATGTCCCCTCCGTGTCCTCGCGACTAGAGACCGATGGAATCCCAGAGCCCTCACCTCAGTCAAGGTTGTCGGCTCGTCCGCTCATCGGCATATTGGTGCTTCCGATCAGCGGCTCGGGACGTTCCTGGATGAGACGTACGCGGTGGCAGGAGCTGCGCTCGGGGGCGTTTCGGACCATGTCGGCTCTGGGAATCGCGGAGCACAGGTGGCGAGCCGGAACTGGTGTCCCGGCTCACGTCAAGAGGCAGCGTAGGCAAGGGCGGCACGCGGCCGTGTCGCCGACCAGCAGTCCGATGTTCGTGCTGGTTCAAGCCGTCGGGGACGAGGACTGCTCGTTCCAGATTCGGGTGCTCATGAGGACCATGGCCACGGCGAATGGGAGTTGCATCACCGTCGCGGTAACACCGGGCATGGATGAGACGGCAAGCACGAGTCCCAGGCCGAACAGCACTGGCAGCCATCGGGGCACCGTGGCGCTTCGCCACAGCGCGACTCCCATGAGTGCGGTGGCGACCAGTCCGCCGCCCAGGTAGACCGTCAGGAGGAACTTCGAGACCAATGAGGTGTCTCCCGCCAGGAGGACGGGAGCGGCAGCTGAGGCTGGCTCCCCGGAGGCTGCGGCGGAGGCCAGGTTGAACCCCACGAGCATGTTCGCCAGTGCTCCGCTGAACGCGGCAGTGCCCCCGAGCACGGCCGCCAGGACGCCGAGGGGAACGCCGCGCCCCCGCGTCAGTGTGGCGATAGCCGCGAAAGAAACGGCCAGCCCCCCGAGCCCGAAGATGACCATCAAGTTCGAGATGTAGAGCTCATTGGTGTGCGCCATGGCGATCGGCAACGCATCCTCGACCGCACTGATGGTGACGGTCGGCCTGTCGAGACCATGGGGCGTCAGCACTTCACCGAACATCAGCAGCGCTGCAGTCAACGGAAGGAACGCGGCCAGGGTGCGAGTCGCGAGGTGCGACTCAGAGGGCGCCGCAGCCTCCGCTCCACGGAACGTTTCATGGACCTTCATGGCTAGTACGCACCTTCCTTGCTCAGGGGTGAAGACATGAACCAGCCTCGTGGCGGCATCATTGGCGGGCAAGACCAAAATCTGGACTACTGCGCCGGGCGAGCGATGTCACACTGAACACGTGCGCACCTATGGTCAGTACTGTCCGATCGCTCGTGGGGCCGAGATATTCGCAGAGCGGTGGACCCCGATCATCGTGCGCAACATCTTGATGGGGTGCCACACCTTCACCGAGATCCAGCGCGGGGCCCCGGGCATTCCCCGCAGTTTGCTCACCCAGCGGCTGACCCTGCTGGAGCGACACGGCATCATCGAGCGCCACCCGAACGCACACGGTCATGGCGCCCGGTACCTGCTGACCGAGGCGGGCATGGACCTCGCGCCAGTGTGCTACGCCCTTGGCGAGTGGGGAGCCCGCTGGCTCGACACGGCTCCGCAACACCTTGATCCGTACATAGCGCTCTGGGCGATGTGCGCCAACCTTGCCGTCGATCGCCTCCCTCACCAGCGCATCGTGGTCCGGTTTGAGTTCCCGGACGAACCCAAGAAGCACGCAAGGTTCTGGGTGCTCATCGAAGACCGGCACGGCGAAGTCTGCGTAACTTGTCCCGGTGACGAGGATCTTGTCATCACCGCCGAGACCGAACGTCTCGTGCGCTGGCAACTGGGCCACCTGACCTGGCGTCAGGCCGCATCAGGCGAAGGCATCAACGTCCAAGGTCCCAGACAGCTCGCCCGCGACTTCCCCACCTGGAGCAATCCCGATCCGTTCGCCCACATCAAGCCCCGCCCCCGGGCTTCCTCCACCGACCACACGCGGCGGGCGACCCCCACGCGAATGCAATCGGACCGACCCCAGACCCGCACCTGAGCCTGTGCGTCTACGCGATGGGATGGAGTCCGCTCATCGGCATGTCCGGACGGATCTCGGCAGCGTCGGACGATTAGGTGCATGACCCGGATGAGCGCGCCCGTCAGCGCGACCGCACGCTCGGCGGCACAGTGCGCGCTGCCGCTGACGGCGCGGGTCCTGCCGCGTTGGACGCCTCGCAGCAATTCAACGAACGATAAGACCGTCCGCTCCAGCGCAGGTCAGTTCCACCCGTCGGGCGTCTGACTTGGCGAGACCGATCGTCTTGACCGCGGCGGCGTGGCCCGCATGTACGTCCGAGACGGAGTCACCGATGAAGACGCAGTTCGCTGGTTCCACGTCCACAAGTCGCGTTGCTGCGATGACTAGAAACGGGTGCGGCTTGAGGAGGCGGCTGGTCTCCGGAGTGCGGCATGCGTACGCCGCGAAGCGATCCGACCAGGCGAAGCGGTCGAGGAACGTGCGCACGGCTTCCTCGCTGTTGTTGCTCACGACCGCGAGCGGGATATCACGCTGCGTCGCCTGTTCGAGGAACCATCGGATTTCGGGGCTCGGTTGGCTGGTGCGGGCGCAGGCGACTTCAGCGTTGGTGCATGCTCTCTCGACGTCGCCCATGCGGCTCGTGGCGTTCTGGAACGTCCATCGGAGGACAGTCAGGTGGTCGGTGGTCTCGCGGATCTGTGTTGGGAGCTCAAGGCCTTGCAGCGGCGACCGAGCAGCATCAGCTGCCTCTGAGTTCAGGGGCGCCGGCATCAGGGCGGTGACTGGCCCGTCGAAGTCCAGGAGCAGCGCCTTCGCGTTCGCGATCAGCCCCTCGGCGGTGGTCATACCGATGGCCGGGCGATGGTGTCCCAGATGCTCGTGAACCAGGTTCGGGTCTGTGCCACGAATTGCGAGCCGGTCGACTCGGGGTCGCCGTCGTCGGTGTGCTGGAACAGGACGGCGTCCTTGCCCATGGGGTCGAAGATAGGCGTGCGCTTGCCACCGATCTTCACGTCGTGTCGCACCACCGGGTAGTAGCCGAAGAAGACGTCCGCCTCGTTGATGACGTAGGCCTTGAACAGCGGCGCAGAGCCATGCACGCGCGTTTCGACCGACGCCCTCTGCACGAGGCCGAGGTCCTCGAGTTCCTCGACGGACGCGGTGATGCCGCCCGCGTGGCGCCTGCTGATCTCGGCCATACGATCGCGAACGGGACCGCCCGTCTGGGGGTCGTTGTCCGCGCCGACCGGGATGGCCAGCGGCTGGTCCATGTCGGACAGCAGGAGTCGGATCGTGATCGACCGGGGGCTCAGCCGGCCTTCGCGGACCCGGTCGAGCGGTTCGCTGATGATCCCGTGCAGTGTCTCGGCCGTGTAGCCGGAGAAGTCGATCCGAACATGCTCGGCCTCGAATGCCTTCTCGACGTGGGGCCTCAGTCCGACCGGACGTGCGGTGCGCTCGCGCACGAACATGCCGCTGCCCTGGCGTGAGGAGACCAGGCCCTCGTCCTTGAGGACCCGCAGCGCCTGCTGGATCGTCATGCGCGCGACGCCGTACCGCTGGGCCAGCTCTGCCTGGGACGGGAGTCGTTCGCCGGGCTCGACCTTGCGCGTCAGGATCGCGGCACGCAGTGCAGCCGCCACCTGGAGGTAGGGCGGTCGCGGGTCGTCGAGATCGAGCGTCACCCCGCAACTGTAACGACATGGCTAGCCGACTTGTACCAATTCGGCGGTTGCTCTTGATTTGACTAGCCAACCTAGGCATCCTCGTCGTTGTGCAGATCTGGCTAGCCAACCTAGTCAGCACAATCGGAAGGATTTCGGGAGATGGCACTGCAGAAGCGGATGAGGGTCGAGCACGAGGACGCGTTCCCGATGGGGGCGTTTCTGAAGGGTGCGGTTGAGCCGGTGTCGGACTTCAACTCCGAACCTCGGGCGGATGGGTCGCGAGCCCAGCAGTTCGACAAGGAGACCGGTCTGCCCGTGTGGCAGGCCACGGTGATCGACGCCGACGAGGAGGCGGGGAAGCGGGATACCGCGATCACGGTGAAGTTCCTGGCCAAGCACCAGCCGGTGCCGCCGGAGAACAAGACGCCGTTCCCGTGGACACCGGTCGAGTTCACCGGGCTGACGGTGCTGGCGTGGGTGGACGACTCCGGTCCGCGTCCGCGGGTCGCCTGGTCGTTCCGGGCCGAGGACATGGTGGCCCCCACCCACGGTGCCGGTGCTGACAAGGCCTCCGGTTCCACCGCGAGCGCATCGAGCAACTCGGCGAGCAAGGGGGCTGCGTGATGTCGACGGCAGCGGAATCGTTGGGGCAGGCCGCCTCGAGGCTGGACGAGGTCTCGGAGTCGGCCCGGTCAGCGGCCTCGGCCCTCGACGGCGTCTCGGACCGACTCGTGGACCGGGCGATGGACGTGTCTCGTCGGGCTGAGGAGCTGCAGGCCTCGGTGGCCCGGGCCCGCGATGCGCTGGACAGTGCGGGGGCGTGATCGGTGATGACTCTCGGGAATCTCAACACTCTGGGCCACGTCCTCCTGGCTGCGCCACGGGTGGCGGCCGAGCGGACGGTATGGCTGGGCTGGTGGGTGCGTCGGCACCGCCGCTGGCTCGCAACCTGGCTCGTCGTTGCCTGCGTGACCTGGCTGACCGGCCACCCCGGCTCGGCCCTGCTCATGGTCGTTGGGTGCGGTGTCGGGCCGGGTCTGGTGGGCTGCGCCTGGTCCGGCCTCGCACCCCGCTCGTATGACCGGCTCGTGGCCCCGGCCCGGAAGATCGGGTGGTGGTGGGTGGCCCGCTGCCGCTGGGCCCGACTGTCGCGAGTGTGTGGCCTCTCGGACCGGCAGGTCCACCGCGTCCGGCGTGACGAGCACGGGAAGCGGCACGAGGAGCACCGCTGGGTCGCGCCCCGGCTGCGGTGGGTCCGGATCCGCGGCCACCTGCTCTCCCTGACCATCCGGGCGCGGGCGGGACAGACCCTCGACGAGCTCGAGGCCGGGGCCGAGCGGCTGGCCACCACGTTCGCCGCTGTCGCCCACCGGGTCCGCCCCGTCACAGGCTCCGGGTCGGGCTGCACGGTGGTGGTGGAGCTCGTGATGCGCGACCACCTCACCCACGCCCTCGACGCGGTCGAACCGGCACCGGTCGCGGTCGCAGAGTCCGTCCGCCTGGGCCGCACCCAGGGCGGTCGCGACTGGTGGCTGCAGCTGCGGGGTCGGCACACCCTGGTGGCCGGCTGCTCCGGCTCCGGGAAGGGGTCGGTGCTGTGGGGCATCTGCTGCGGTCTGGCCCCCGCCGTTAGGGCGGACGTGGCCCGCCTGTGGGGCGTCGACCTCAAACGCGGCGTGGAACTCGCCATGGGCGAGGGACTGTTCTCGGCCCGCGCCTACACCCCCGCCGACGCCTTGGACGTGCTCCGGGCGTTGATGCGGGTGATCGATGAGCGGGGTGCCCGGATGGCCGGGACCACCCGCCTGCACGAACCGGTGGTGGGGGACCCGCTGCACGTCCTGGTCGTCGACGAGCTCGCCGCCCTGACCGCGTATGCGGACCTCGACATCCGTCGCGAGGCCGGACGGCTGCTGGCCGAGATCCTGACCCAGGGCCGCGCCCTCGGAGTCGTGGTCGTCGCGTGTGTGCAGGACCCCCGCAAGGACGTGGTCGCGATGCGGGGCTTGTTCACCCAGACCATCGCGCTGCGACTCCGCTCGGCCGAGGAGACCGTGATGGTGCTGGGCGACGGCATGACTCACGCGGCCCCCGCGCACCGGATCTCCCCGACCCATCCCGGCACTGCATGGGTGGTCGAGGACACCGGCTCCGCGGATCGGGTCCGGGCCGACTACTGGCCAGACCCTTTGATCCGCGACCTGGCGACCCGGTACGCCACCGAGGTCGATGTCGACACCGACCCGGCACCCAGGCCCACCTCGGACAAGCCGACCGCGGACGAGGATCCATCCCCTCGGGCACCTCGGAAGCCCCGGTCACCTCGGCAACCCAGACAGGCAAGCAGGCACACCGAGACGGCGCCAGTCGCGAGGGTTGAGGAGGGGGCGGCATGAACACGGTCCAGATCCCCGAGCCAACTCTGAACACCGAATGGATGGTCGACGCCTCGTGTGCCCGGTTCTGGGGGATGCCCTGGACCGAGACCGGCCGGGTCCCGGCCCTGATGGCCGAGTTGATGGCCGAGACCTGCGCCGCCTGCCCGGTGCTAGAGGTGTGCGAGCGGTTCGTCCAGGACGCCGAGATCACCGCCGGCTGGTGGGCCGGTTCGTCCCGCAACGACCGCGAACTCGGGGACTACAGCCCCAGCGGCCGCCACGCCCACCCCGACGCGGCCTGACCCCGACCGCCCGACCAGGAGCCCGTGATGACCAGCGACGCGTCCACCCGGCCCGAGGCCCCTGCGGGGTTTCCCGGGTTCGGGGAGGACGCGCCACTGGACCTGACCCACCTCACCCCGACCGCCGAGGCCGGGATCATCAACCGGCTCCGCGACGGTTCGCTGGATGCGTGGGCCGAAACCGCCGCCCGCGTGGGCTACTGCGCCCGCCCGATTCGGCTGATCGGGTCCTCGAGCACCGTCGACGCCGCCACCGGCGAGATCCTCGGCACCTTCACCAGCAACGAGACGCCGCTGGGGGTGCTGCACCGGCCCTGCGGCAACCGCCGCGCCGACGTCTGCCCCTCCTGCTCCCGCACCTATGCCCGCGACACCTTCGCGATGATCAACGCCGGCCTGGTCGGCGGGAAGACCGTCCCGCAATCGGTGGCGGACAACCCGCTGCTGTTCGTCACCTTCACCGCCCCCTCCTTCGGCCACGTCCACGGCCCCCGCCCCAAGCACGGCCACAAGAGCGGCGGACGGTGCCGCCCCCGCGACAACACCAGCCTCTGTCCACACGGGAGGCCGACCGGCTGCATGGCCATTCACGACGCCGACGACCCGAGCAACGGGTCCCCGTTGTGCTGGGACTGCTACGACTGGCCGTCCGCGATCGTGTGGCAGTGGTGGGCCCCCGAGCTGTGGCGTCGCACCACAATCGCGATCCGTCGCGGCCTGGCCCGCGAACTCGGCGTCAAGGAGAAGGACCTCAACGACGTCGGGTCGTTGCAGTTCGCCAAGGTCGCGGAGTTCCAGGCCCGCGGCATGGTCCACTTCCACGCCCTGATCCGCCTCGACGGCCCCCACGGCCCCGGATCCCCCGCACCGCTGGACGGGGACACTCTCTCGGACTTGGTCGAGGTCGGGGCCCGTGCCGTCGAGTACACCGCCCCCGCCATCGACCCCGACGACACCGACAGGGTCCTCGCCTGGGGCCAGCAGCTCGACATCCGCATTGTCCGGCAGGGCCTCCGCACCGACGACCCCGACGGCCCCCTCGGCCCGGAGCAGGTCGCCGGCTACTTGGCCAAGTACGCCACCAAGGACGCCTCGTCGCTGCGCGACGCCGAACACCAGCAGCGTCCCCATCTGGCCCGGATGACCCGGACCTGCCGCGCCCTGGCCGACCGCGCCCGACAGCATGACCACGAGACGCCGTACCTGAAGCTGCGCAAGTGGGCGCACATGCTCGGTTTCCGCGGCCACTTCTCCACCAAGTCCCGCCGCTACTCCACCACCCTCGGACGGCTCCGCCGGGCCCGGCACCGCTACCAGACTGAAGCCGCGCAGGCCCGCCGTGACGGTGAGCCACTGGACACCCGCGACCTCGAGGCACGACTCCTCGCCGACGACGACGAAACCACCCTCGTCGTCGGCTCCTGGACCTACCAAGGCACCGGCTGGACCCGCCCCGGCGACGAAGCCCTCGCCCTCGCAGCCGCCGCACGCGCCCGCGAATATGCCCAATGGCGCGCGGACCAGAGCAAGACCAAGGAACACACCAACTCGGGAAGGTGAGAAGGATGCAGGAGATGGAGCCGTTGCTGACGATCGACGAAGTTGCGGAGTACCTGCGGGTGCCCGTACTGACGATCCGTTGGCTCAGGCAGGAGGGCCGGTTCGCGCCAGCGGTGAAGGTCGGCCGGCGGCTTGCGTGGGAGCGCGCGGCGGTAGTCGCGTGGGTGGCCGAGCAGCGTGAGGCGGCGGCGTGAGCGTTCAGCGGTACACGACGGCCGAGGGGAAGGTTCGTTATCGAGCCCGCGTGAAGCACCACGGCCGCGAGGTGGCCACCCGGGTCTTCGACCGGAAGCGCGAGGCCGAGGCGTGGGAGGAGGACCAGAAAAGAAGGCTCCGCCTGGGGGAGTGGTTCGATCCGCGACGGGGCCGGGTCGCGCTCTCGGTGGTCGCCGCCGACTGGCTCGACTCGCGGCACACGATCAAGCGGAACTCATTGGCCCTGGAGGCAGGAGCCTGGAGGCGGCACATCGAGCCCAGGTTCGGCAAGGTCCCGGTGGCTTCGATCACGACTGCGGACGTGTCGACATGGGTTGGGCGACTGGTTGCCGACGGCATTGCGCCGTCGACTGCCGCTCGGTATCTGGGTGTGTTCCGCAGGCTGCTGGCATTCGCGGTGCAGGACGGGCGAGTGACGGTCAATGTCGCAGCGGCAGTGAAGCCACCCACGGCCGGATATGCCAAGCGCGAGGGGCAGTACCTGTCGCGCGAAGAGATCAGGGCCCTGGCGAAGGCGTGCACGGGTGAGTACGCCGACGTGATCTGGGTGCTCGCGTTTGCCGGTCTTCGATGGGGTGAGCTCGCCGGGCTCAAGGTCGGCGACCGGGTAAAGGTCCCGGGCGAGGGCCTCCGCCTCCAACGGACGGTGATGTCCAGCAAGGACCGGGGCGCGCTCTTCGAGGACTCGCTGAAGAACAGACGATCTCGCACCGTCCCGCTCGTCAACGACCTGGTGCCGATCGTCGACAAGTGGTCGGCGGGCAAGACGAACGGTGATTGGCTGTTCCACGCGCCGAAGGGCGGGCCGCTGAGTGAGCCGAACTGGAAGAGGGCGGTTGCCTGGTCCGCTGCGGTCCGCGAGATCGGTCGCCCCACGCTGCGGGTTCACGACCTCCGGCACACCTGCGCGTCGCTCTGGTTGGGTGCCGGCGCGGACCCGAAGGTGGTCCAGCGCATCCTCGGGCATGCCTCGGCGGCCATGACGATGGACCTCTACGGACACCTCATCGACCAGAACCTCTGGGACTCGGCCAAGCGACTCGGGGGCATCCTGGGGGCATCTGAGCCCGGAAATGAAGAACCCCACTCCGCCGGCGAGGGCGAAAGTGGGGCCTGACCTGCGGTGGAGTGTGGAGCGGATGACGAGACTCGAACTCGCGACATCGACCTTGGGAAGGTCGCGCTCTACCAACTGAGCTACATCCGCACGACCGGCGAACCGGTCGGCGCACATGCTAGTTCATCAGTCGCCGCCCGGTGACACGGGTCGCGAGGAGAGCGGTACGGCGAGTCGCGCCAGCGTCGGGTAGCGCGGGGTGACGCTGTCGCCCGAGGACCGACCGGTCAGGCGACGCTGCATCCAGGGCAGCGCCGAGCCGCGGACCCACGCGACGTTCTCGCGGAGCTGGTCGCGCCGGCTCGGGACGGGCAGGTCGCGCAGCGGCAGCGGAGCCAGGTCGTGCGGGACGCCGAGGGTGTCGAGCACCTCGATCGCCATCCGCTGGTGGCCGGCCGGACCCATGTGCATCCGGTCCTCGTCCCAGTAGCGCCAGTCGCGGTACTCTCGCAGGCGCCAGAAGTCGACGACGTCGGCGTCGTGCCGGTGGGCGCACTCGCGGACCAGCTCGTTGTAGAGGGCGAACCGGCCGCGCACCGGGCGGTAGATGGCCGACCCGCCGGGGTCGAAGGCGGTCCACACGAGGAGCCGGGCGCCCGTGGCCGCCAGTCGGCCCAGGGCCCGGTCGTAGTCCGCGGCGAGGGCGTCGAGGTCCACGCGGGGACGCAGGATGTCGTTGGCGCCGGCGTACACCGTGACGAGGTCGGGCTCGAGGGCGACCGCGGCGTCGAGCTGCTCGGCGATGATCGCGTGCAGCTTGCGGCCGCGGATCGCGAGGTTGGCGTAGCCGAACCCGGGCTCACCGGCCCGGTCCGCGAGCACCTCGGCGACCCGGTCGGCCCAGCCGCGCAGCCCGTTGGGACGCGACGGATCGGGGTCGCCGACGCCCTCGGTGAAGGAGTCGCCCAGGGCGACGTAGCGGTGGAAGGGGCCGACAGTCGACATGTGCCCATCTTCGTGGTCTCGACAAGCTCGACCACCGAGGGGTCCCGGGACGCCCGCGCGGGTAGGGTGCCCACGTGCTGCTGTCTGACCGCGACATCATGGCCGAGATCGATGCCGGGCGGGTCCGCCTGGATCCGTTCGACCCCGACATGCTGCAGCCGTCGTCGATCGACGTGCGCCTCGACCGGTTCTTCCGGGTCTTCGAGAACCACAAGTACCCCCACATCGACCCGGCCGAGGACCAGTCCGAGCTGACCCGCGTGGTCGAGCCCGACGGTGATGAGCCGTTCATCCTGCACCCCGGCGAGTTCGTGCTCGGCTCGACGTACGAGGTGATCTCGCTGCCCGCGGACGTCGCCGCTCGGGTGGAGGGGAAGTCCTCCCTGGGCCGGCTCGGCCTGCTCACCCACGCGACCGCCGGCTTCGTCGACCCCGGCTTCTCCGGGCACGTGACCCTCGAGCTGGCCAACGTCGCGACGCTGCCGATCAAGCTCTACCCGGGCATGAAGATCGGCCAGTTCTGCTTCTTCCGGCTGACCTCGCCCTCCGAGCACCCGTACGGCT
>Ga0308175_100003181_pt1 | contig 11346 bp, 8 predicted proteins | sample PhyCR1_3_FD_203893 | JGI IMG/M metagenome (GOLD analysis project Ga0308175, IMG submission 203893) | Soil microbial communities from UC Gill Tract Community Farm, Albany, California, United States - DLSLS.C.R1 | ecosystem: Environmental > Terrestrial > Soil > Agricultural land | place: USA... | reverse complement strand
ACGCGACCTAAATTGAGGTATGCGCTGACTAAACCGGGGCTATATTCAATCGCCTTCGAGAAATCGGTTTCCGCATCTGCTGCTCGCCCCTGCTGAATGTCGATGATGCCGCGCAGGTTGTAGAGGCCTCCGTTTCGCGCGTCGGACTTCAGGGCGTCCGATACTTTGGCATTCGCCGCGTCGAGTTCTCCGTGTGTGATCAGGTCCTGAATGGAAAGAATGACCGCATTCGCGTCATCGCGAACCGCGGAGAAGAGTGGAAGAACGAGGCATAGCGCCGGGAAAACAATACTTCGGAACGTCATCGCCACATCTGGGTCGATTCCATGATATAGCTCGCATTGCCGGAACGATCACGGCTGTATGAAGGCCTCGGCGGGTGCGGACTCATTCGGGGGATTCTCTTGAAATCGGATCAGGAGCCATGCAGCCGATCCAGCGATGCTGAGCAATGCGGACGAGATGAAAACGGATAGCCAGCCATATCGCTGGACTATCACGGGTACCAAAGCTGTGGATGCAACTCCGGCAAGATTTCCTGCGGTATTCATGATGCCGGCGGCCGCGCCCGCGTGCTCGCCGGAAAGGTCGGTGACGGTAGACCAGAATGTTCCCTCCGTTGATAGGAGGAGACCGACGCTGAGCGAGATCGCGATTGCTGCAACGTAGGCATTGGGCGATTCGGCACCTACCAGAAGAAAAAAAGCGGAAGAAAGGAATCCAACGAGTACGACAGTGCACCGTCCCCGACGCTTCCCCCAGGATTGTGCGAGGCGGTCGCTCAGAAATCCGGCAGTCGGCATCGCCATCATTGAGAACACGTACGGATGGCTGGCGAGGAAACCTCCGTTCATCAATGTGAACCCTCGAACGTCGACCAGGTACAAGAAAAACCAAAACAGGAAGATGTATTGGACGTAGCTTTCGAGGAAATAGCTGAACGAGATCAGCCAGATGTTTCGGTGGAACAGCAGCGTGATCCAGTGCAGACCCGAGCCGCCGATTTCGTTCTGTGCGGTAGAAGCTGCCACGAGTTTCAGGTACGTCGCGCGTCCGGGCACCCGAATCCACCAAGCGATCGCGAGAAGCACCGGCAAAACCGCCGTATAGTAGAGGGCCTGCCTCCAGCCCCAATGGACCATTAGCCAGGAGATGAGGGGCGGAGTACACGCGGAACCCACAGCCATTCCCGAAACCACAATGGAGTTCCCAAATGCGCGACGGGACGCACGAATCCAGGTGGCAATTGCACGCGCGGCGACAGGGTACATTGCCGCTTCCGCCGCCCCTAAAAGCAGGCGCACGGCGAGAAGAACACCGACGACGGCCGTTGCTGACGTAATTAGCACGCCAGGCAAAAGGCCGGTGAGGACAGTCAAAATTCCCCAAGAGACACCCGAGGCGGCAAGAACGGCGCGAGGACCGAAACGGTCGCCGAGAAGGCCGGCCGGAATCTGAAACACCGCGTAGGAAAGCATGAATGCGCCGAACACCTGCCCCATCTGAATCTGCGTGAGGCCAAACTCCGGCATGATGAACTTCGCCGCGATGGAAACGTTCGTACGAGCCATGTATGCGAGCAGGCTAAAGCCCCCCAGAAGCGCCGGGATGTCCCAGCGGTCGCTCGCTACTTTCCGTTCCGTTTGCGGCTGACGTTCCAGGCCTTTAGATGGGTTCAAGTGTTGAGTCTCTCTTCGAGTCTAATTTGCAGTCGGACAAGTGAAAGCAGCGGAGATCGAACGCCCGGCGTGCGCGCCGGCTGCAGCCGATTCTTGTTCGGCTCCGCACTAGTATTGTGGACTGATGCGTCTCGCGCGACCTGCGTTTGCCATCGCTGCATTTCTCGTCAGTTGTACAAGCGCCATCTCCGCTGTTACGGCAGTTTCGGTTTCAGAGCGCAGCCCGGTGCTCAATGGCCGCAGCTTCGGACCGGTTGGGCCTTATGAACGCATCCAAGGCAAGGTGGAGTTCGCGGTAGATCCCGAGAGTCCAGCGAATGAAGGAATCGCGGACCTGAAGCTGGCACCACGGAACGATCGTGGGCTGGTTGTATTTACGGCGGATTTCTATGTGCTTCGCCCCGTGGAGGCCAGCGGTGGAAATGGAACAGCTCTGGTCGAAATCCCAAACCGTGGCGGCAAAGCGCTGCTCTCGGTCTTTGATTTCGCCAAAGGGTCAAGGAGTCCAGTAACTGACGACGAGTTTGGAGATGACTTTCTTCTGAACCGGGGCTTCACGCTGGTTTGGATCGGTTGGGAATTTGATGTCCCGCCGGAGCCGAATATGCTGCGGCTGGACGCTCCTGTCGTGAGCGATCACGGATCTCCCATCACGGGAATCGTGCGATCGGAGTGGGTGGGAGACGATCGAGTGGACACCATCTCGCTTGGGGACCGAACTCAGATCGGTTATCCGGTTTCGGATGACCAGGATCCGGCGAACACGTTATACGAGCGAGATCGGGTCGATGGAGAACGCACGAAGGTGGATCGTGCGGCATGGCGTTTTTCGGATCCGAGGCACGTCACCCTGCGCGGAGGATTCCAGGCGGGGCGCATCTACGAAGTTGTCTACCGTGCAAAGGATCCCGTTGTAGCCGGTCTAGGTTTCGCGGCAGTTCGAGATTTCGTTTCGTTTGTGCGCAACAGCGGGGGCCAAGCCGGCTCAAGCGGCTTGGCAGGTAGCGTAAAGCGAACCATTGGATTCGGCATCTCGCAGGATGGCCGGTTTTTGAGGGATTTTCTTTATCAGGGATTCAACGCCGACGAGGGAGGCCGGCCGGTTTTCGACGGCGTGTGGGCTCATGTAGGTGGTGCGGGCCGAGGCAGTTTCAATCAGAGATTCGCCCAGCCTTCGCGAGACGGCCACCCATTTATGAACGTGCTCTACCCGGTGGACGTTCCGCCCTTCACAACCGACGCCATCCTCAACAAGGAGCGGGCGAAGAATGTTACGCCTAAGTTGATGCTCACCAACGGCTCATATGAGTATTGGGGCAGGTGCGCGTCACTCATTCACACGACGCCTGACGGAAAGCATGACATCGATCCCGAGCCAGGCACGCGCATCTATTTCCTTGCGGGATCGCAGCATGGGGCCGGTTCGATTCCGCCTCACCGGACGATTACACAGAATCTGACGAACGTGAACGATTACCGGTCGGCGCAACGGGCGTTGCTGGCCGCAATGCAGGACTGGATCGCGGGAGGAAAGGAACCGCCGACCTCGAAAATTCCTACCATTCGAGCAGCAGAACTTGTCGATCTTCAGTCGTTTAGGTTCCCTGCAGTCCCGGGTGTGGTACCGCCAAAGCACAAGCGCGAGGCCTATCAGTTGGATTTTTCGGTAGAACCGCCGCGGGTGGGCACCGCGTTTGTCACATTGGTGCCGCAGGTAGACGACGACGGGAACGAAGTAGCGGGCATCCGCATGCCCGAGGTCTCAATACCGTTGGCCTCCAATACGGGCTGGAATCTGCGCGAGGCCGGAGTTGGCTCGCCGGCGGAAATGTACAGCATGATCGGCTCTTGGATTCCTTTCCCATTGACCAAATCGCAACGGGAGCAACGCCGCGATCCGCGAACGTCAGTGGGGGAGCGATACGCCAGCAGAGAGGATTATTTGAAGAGAATCGAGGCAACGGCAGAGTCCCTCGTGCAACAGCGCTACTTACTCGAACAGGATGTACCGCGGCTGCGCGATAGAGCAGGCGAGGAATGGAACTACATCCACAACACTCCCGGGAACTAGCGGGTATGCTTGTACATCAATTCCAGAAGTTCGTCATAAATGGTTTCAGCCTGCTCCGGGGAACCTTTGCGGATGGCTTCCGAGGCGCAGTGCCGAAGGTGGTTTCGCATGAGTTCTCGCCCAACGCCGCGAAGAGCCTCTTGTACAGACGAGATCTGCATCAGGATATCGGCGCAGTACCGCTCGTCCTCCACCATTTTCTGGAGGCCGCGTATCTGTCCTTCGATACGGCGGAGGCGTTTCAAGTTTGATTCCTTGATTTCTGGATCGACCGCGAGAGCTTTCTTGTCGGCGGCTTCCAGCTCGCATCCACAGTGGGCAGACGGCGCTGAGCTTGTTGGGATCTTCGGCATGCAGTTACGCTCGCGACAGCCTCAAGCTGTTCGTAACGACACTCACGGAACTGAGCGCCATCGCCGCGCTCGCGACCATTGGGCTAAGCTGGATGCCAAACGCGGGATAAAGAACGCCGGCCGCGATAGGGATTCCAACCAGGTTGTATGCGAAGGCCCAGAATAGGTTTTGTTTCATGACCCGCATGGTAGATTTCGCAAGCTTGATGGCAGCAACGACGTTTCTGAGATCGCCGCTCATCAGGGTCACGTCGCCGGCCTCAATGGCAACATCGGCACCCGTTGCCATCGCGATTCCTACATCGGCCTGAGCCAAGGCCGGTGCATCGTTGATACCGTCGCCGACCATCGCCACCGTTCGACCCTGCTTTTGCAGGTCTTTTATCGCATCGATTTTCGCCTTGGGCAGAACGCCTGCAACAACTTCGCTGATTCCAACCTCGGCAGCGATGGCGTTCGCGGTGGATACATGGTCGCCGGTGATCATCAGGACTTTCAAACCCAGCTTCTTCAATGCTGCGACCGCATCGCGCGACCCCGGCTTCACGCTATCGGCGACAGCGAATACGCCGGCCGGTTTGCCGGCGATCGCTGCATAGATTGCGGTGCGCCCTTGCGCCCCGAACTGATGAGCAGTCGGCTCCAGGCTCGCGAAATCGATTCCATACTGATCCATCAATGATCGATTCCCGATCACGACGCTCACGCCGCCTACCCGCCCGCTTGCACCCATGCCGGACAAAGCAGCGAAATCACCGACGTGTGACAGCGAGCGGCCGTCTGCATTTGCGTAGCGAAGGATCGCCTTCGCGACGGGATGCTCCGAGGCATGTTCGAGGGACGCGATGAGGTGTAAAGCGTTGTCGGCATCATGCGCAGCCGGTACAAACTCGAGAACCTTTAATTGGCCCTCTGTGATGGTGCCCGTTTTATCCAGGACGACAGTGTCGACGGACGACAGTTTTTGTATCGGCTCGCCGCCTTTCATCAAAATGCCTTTTTGCGCGCTGCGACCCGTGGCGACCATGATGGCCGTGGGTGTGGCCAAGCCCATCGCGCAAGGGCACGCTATGACAAGGACTGCGACCGCCGCTACCAGCGCATGAGTGCCCGCCGCGGAATTCGCGAGCGCATACCAGACGATGAATGTTATGACTGCTATGAGAATGACCGCAGGTACGAAAATGGCACTGATACGGTCGGCAAGGTTCTGAACCGGAGCGCGTGAGCCTTGCGCGTCTCGAAGCAGACGGACGATCTGACCAAGGGTGCTGGCGCTGCCCAGGTTCGTAACTTCGATGCGAAGAAAGCCAGGTCCGTTTAAGGTTCCGCCAGTCACGGGATCGCCCGCAAGTTTATCGACAGGCATGCTTTCGCCAGTGATCATCGATTCGTCTACAGCGGAATTTCCGGAGAGTACGATCCCGTCGCTGGTCACGCGCTCCCCGGGACGGACTACCACGACATCGCCACGGCGGAGCTGAGCTATCGGGATCTCAACGTCTGTTCCTTCTCTCTCGACATGGGCGGTAGTCGGTTGTAGGCTTGCCAGCTTCCGCAACGCCTCCGTGGTACGAACCTTTGCGCGTCCTTCCAGCATGTTGCCAGTGAGAATGAGACCTAAAATTACGATGACCGCCTCGTAGTAAACGTGAGGAGGGATGCCGCGGGCGACGAAATATGCGGGCCAAAGCGTCACAACACCCGAGTACAAGAACGCCGCACCGGTCCCGAGCGCGATCAATGTATTCATGTCTGAAGTTTTGTGTTTCAGCGCTGTCCACGCTTTCACATAGAATCTCCGGCCGGCCCAAACCATGACGAACACTGCGATGGCCATGAGTATCGGCGCCGGAAGAGGAACAAACATCGCGATGGCGCCCAGAATCAGAGTGATGCCCGCCTTCCATCGCAGCACTGCGTACTCATGATGTTGCGAGGCGATGGCATCATCCTGGTCGCCCAGAGTCGGAAGATCTGCATCGTAACCCGTTTCGCGGATGGCTTCGACGAGTGTCTCCGGGCTGGTTTGTGCCTCGTCATAGCTCACGGTGGCATTGTTCAGCAGCAGGTTCACCGTTGCATCTACAACGCCCGGCTGCTCCTGCAGGCTCCGCTGCACAAACGACTGGCAGGCGGCGCAAGTCATTCCGGATATCGGGATTGTGACCCGCGTTGTCTCTGCCGTCTTCATTCGCTTCCTATACCGAAACCGGTCTTCTCGACGGCTTGGCGAATCACTTCGGGAGTGACAACCTCCGGCTCGTAACGAAGCTGCGCCGAACCGACCTCGACCTTCTCCACGGTCACGCCGGGGACTCGCTTCAACGCGAGCGTGAGGCGGTTTACGCATGCGCCGCAGTGCATTCCGGTGACGGGGAGAGTGAGTTCTCGAGTTGACATAGGGGATCTAGCCATTGGATACCCCCACCCCCTATTTGGTTGCAGGGAATGAGATGCGGTAAAATAGAGTTTCCCACCTGTTTGAGTTCCCACAATGATTTCAGTTAGCAATGTCAGCATGCGGTATGGCGGAAAGATTCTGTTTGAGGACGTTACGACCACGTTCCAAGACGGACGCCGCTACGGCTTAACGGGTCCGAACGGAGCCGGCAAATCCACTTTCATGAACCTTCTTTCTGGCGAGTTAGAGGCGCAAAAGGGAAACGTGGTCAGGCCAAAGAAGCTTGGCGTCCTTCGCCAGGACCAATACCAGTTCGATCAGTTTCGCGTGATCGATACGGTCATCATGGGAAACCAGCCGCTCTGGAAAGCGCTTGAAGAGCGCGAGACTCTGTACGCAAAAACCGACCTGACAGACGAAGACGGCATGCGCCTCGGCGAACTGGAAGGCATTGTCGCCGAAGAGGAAGGCTACACCGCTGAAAGCGATGCGGCAACGCTGCTTGACGGCCTGGATATCCCGGAACCGCTGCATGGCAAGAAGATGGGCGAGTTGCAGGGCGGCCAAAAGGTACGCGTGCTGCTTGCTCAGGCGTTATTTGGACAGCCGCAGGCGTTGTTGCTGGACGAGCCGACCAACTACCTTGACTTGGAGTCGATTCACTGGTTAAGGGAGTTTCTGGTTCGCTACGAAGGATCGCTGATCGTCATCTCGCACGATCGCCATTTTCTGAATGCGGTAACCACCCACACCGCTGACATCGATTACCAAACGATCATCACCTATCCGGGCGGATATGACGACATGGTGATGCAGAAGACACAAATCCGGTCGCGCATCGAGTCCGAGAACGCACAACGGGAAAAGAAAATCGCTCAGCTGAACGAGTTTATCGCCCGGTTTTCCGCCGGCACGCGAGCTAGCCAGGTGACTTCGCGCAAGAAAGAAGTGGAGCGGCTTCAAACACAGGAATTGGCACGATCGAACATACAACGCCCGTTTATCCGGTTCGATCAGAAGCGGCAATCCGGGAAGCAGGCCCTGGAATTCAAAAATGTGGTGAAGGGCTATGCCGGCGTTGAAGTGGTAAACGGCTTCAGCGCTTCCGTACAGCGCGGTCAGAAGATCGGACTGATGGGTCGCAACGGCGTGGGCAAAACCACGCTGTTGAAAGCTCTGCTTGCGAACGCGCCAGGAGTGGACGACTCAGATCTGGGGCTAGACTCAGGCCACGTGGAATGGGGCCACGAAGTTCAGGTAGGGTATTTTGCCCAGGACCATCGAAGCACGATTCCGAACGGCACGACCGTGGAGGAGTGGCTACACTCTTATGACCCGCAGGCATCCCGTGAGGAGATCCGGGGATTGCTGGGTCAAATGCTATTCCGGGGTGAGGAAGGTCAGAAACCGACGGATGCTTTGTCGGGAGGGGAAGCGGCGAGGCTTATCTTCTGCAAGCTGATGCTTCAAAAACCGAATGTGCTCGTGTTTGACGAACCGACTAACCACTTGGATCTTGAATCCATCAACGCTTTGAATGTGGCGCTACAGCGCTATGACGGTACGGTGTTGCTGGTTACGCACGACGAAGACTTAGTCGACGAAGTTGCGAACCGGATTTGGCATTTCGATCACGGGCACATCGAGGATTTTGTTGGCCCGTACGCGGAATACGACAAAGCGGCTGCGAAGTAAGAGGCAAGGCGGGACCGGGCACCTCGCGCCACGCCCTCGAATTAGCTGACTGTTTTGGGCACCTTTCTTATGTGACACGCCGCGAGCGACTTTGGCGTGCGCGCGTCTCTTCGGTTCAAAATATAGGCCCACCCGAACAGAGGGGGTTCTATCACTTCGTCAGGAGCTAGAATGGCGTGTTATCGCTTGGCGATGCTTTCGCTTTGTGTTAGCAGACCCGACTTATGGCTCTCATATCGCGCCGGTATCTGAAGCAGGTATGCTTATCGATCTCGTTAATCCTTATCGGAATAGTGCTGTTCCAGAGGGCAGCCACAAAGCCGTTTTGGTTTGATGAGATCATCACGCTTCGAATCGCTCAGTGCCCGCTGGGATCGCAGATGTGGAACGCGATTACCAGTGGCATTGATTTCACGCCGCCAGCGATCGACGTTGCCACGCGATTGAGCGAACTGACGTTGGGGCGCGGCCCGATTGCCTCGCGACTGCCTTCAATCATTAGCGGCCTTGTCGTTCTGTTTTGTGCATTTCAAGTGTCCGCTCGAACAGGGGGCACGGCAGCCGGCTTCTGGTCGTTCTTTTTGCTTTTCTTTAGTCAGGCGCTCGTGTATTTCACTGAGGCCAGAGGCTACGCATTCGTGATGGCTGGGACGATGGTTGCATGGGTTTCGTGGCAAGGTCTCATGGACAACACTGGACGGCGGTGGATTCGATTGCTTGGAGTCTGGGCAGGGCTGTCGCTCACACTGGCCTCACACATGTGGGCTATCCTCATTCCTGCCTGCTTCATAACAGCCGCGATCGCCGGGTCCCTCGGTAAGAAAACGATCGACGCAGCAACTCTTGGAGCAATGATTGCTCCCGGACTTTTGGTTTTGATGTATCCACCAATCATGCCATCCGCACGAGGTATTCGATTCGGCGGAGGCGTCTATCTCGGAACGTCCCTTCCTCAAGCCTACAGAACCGTATTAGAGCATGTGCCCCTCTTCCTTGTCGCATGCGGGCTCGTGTTTGCCATTGATCTGTTATTACCTACGAGAGAAGGCGGCGAACCCTATTCACATTCACAGCGCGCGAAGAAACCGCCGTTGGAAGATGTGGTCTTGGCAGCTTGTTTAGTGTGTGCGCCGTGCGCTATCTATCTAGCTGCAAAGTTGATGCATACAGCATTCATGTCGAGATATGCACTTACCGCGGTGCTAGGCGCCGCATTTTTCTTGTCGCGACTGCTCGCATTTCTTGGAGCCAAATCTCGGATAGGTCCTTACACGCTTCTTCTCATTTCGGGACTCGGGCTTTTTGCGTATAGCATTCATTCCGTCTTCGCAGGATGGAGAGTTCGCAATCCCCTCGGACCGGAGCTGAGATGGCTCGCTCAAGACGAGACCAATAACGAACTGGTCGTATTGAGTTCTGGATTGGAGTTTCTACAAGCGGACTACTATGCCCCGCCTTCGATATCAAACCGATTGACCTACGTGGGCGATAGGTACCTGGCAAGGCAGTTCGTCGGGACGGACGGCATGGATTCGGCTTTCGTGCTCGGGAGCAAGTATCTGAAGCTTCGCGGGAGAGTGGTCTCCTATAGAGAACTAAAACTGAAATACCGCAATTTCTGGTTAGTCGCTGATTCCACATACGAGCTCAATTGGTTGAGCGACAAGCTTCGCGCGGATGGTGCCGATATACGAGCGCTGGATATTCCCCATACGCGCATATCGCACGTGACGCTCCCGGCAGCAACCCCCGATCACTGATTGGAGGCTTGAGAGGGTTCCCGGTGGCCGCTCCGCTTCGTTCGTAAGCGCGTCGTGATCGCCTTGCAGACGCGTCCGGACGCCAACTATCCACTTGCGTACTTGGCGCCCGGAGAGGAATGCAAGAAGTGCGACATGGGGCCACAGACCTGCCCCAGAACAGTGCGTTGTTTAGGTCGCCGTGGGCGTGGTCAGGAGTGCGCGATCACCAGCGATGTGATGGGTTCCCGGCCTGCATCCGTTACCTTCCGTCCGAGCTGATTTCCGTAGCGTTTCGTGAGTAAGGTTTCATTCGGTTACCCAAGATCTCGAATATCGTGTACTGCCCTACATGGCTGGCTCGCTTTGCACCAGACAACTGAGGGAGGAGGGGACTGCCGTCCGGCACGACCACATACCGGATGCCGTAATTTTCGATTACCCGGTAGAGAAAAGTGCGATCCTTATGGCCTTCGAACAAGCTGTTCACTAGCTGACTCTGCTGGTCGAATCGGAGGCTCATTACAGGATGGCTGGCAAAACTGTGCATCGGGACGGTAGCCAACCAGAACGCCACCTTCTGCGGGCTAAGGACGAGCTGGTCTTCGGACGCGTGCGCTCGAAACCAATCGATGAGCGTCAGATAATCCGCCGGAATGAAGGAGCTGTGATAATGCTCAGGGTTTTCAGATCGACCGTCCATGTAGATCTGCCGGTAGATTACGAACCAACCTGGGATAGCTAGTACAAGGCATGCAGCCAGTGCGGCAGCAACGTTCCGATCTTTCCAAAGAGGCGACATCAGACGGAATCTCGTGAATTGCCTCGTTGCCAGAAGGCTCGCAATGTACAGAGAGCCATCGAACGCGTGAAACGGGAATGGAACGCGAGGCGTGTACAACAATACGGTAGGAAGTACGAGGAACGCTTGTAAGGCAACATCTGACGCACGGAAATGTTCACGCATCTTGTAGAAGGAGAGCAGAGCTACAGGTACGGCCGGGCCGAACAACTGCAGCGCATAAAGCGGGCTATTGGGGTGCTGACCACTGTTCCTCTTGGCCAAGTCCGCCGCAACTTCGTTTTGCAGCGTCAGCAGGATATACGGCAAAATAGCCAACCCCGGCAGAATTGCATACCGGAACAATTGGAATGCGGCCTTCCGGACGTCGAGTCGGTGTACATACAAGACTACAATCGCCGTGGCCGGTGCAATCAGAAAGATCTCGAATGGATGCAGGAACGCGGAGACAGCGCTGATAAAGGAACAGTGCCAGAGATATTTCTGGTTGCTTGTCAACACGTATCGGCCGAGCGCCCATGCGGAAAACAGGACGGTGGCCGTGCCAAATGTGATTGTCGGGCTAGGCGCTTGGAGAAGCAATCCGTCGCCGGATATCCAGGC
>Ga0308175_100003180_pt1 | contig 11348 bp, 12 predicted proteins | sample PhyCR1_3_FD_203893 | JGI IMG/M metagenome (GOLD analysis project Ga0308175, IMG submission 203893) | Soil microbial communities from UC Gill Tract Community Farm, Albany, California, United States - DLSLS.C.R1 | ecosystem: Environmental > Terrestrial > Soil > Agricultural land | place: USA... | reverse complement strand
CTGGATGCGCGAGATCTCCGCCCGCATCTGCACGCGCAGCTTCGCGTCGAGGTTCGAGAGCGGCTCGTCCATGAGAAAGACCTGCGGCTCGCGGACGATCGCCCGCCCCATCGCCACGCGCTGCCGCTGGCCGCCGGACAGCTGGCGCGGCTTGCGGTCGAGATGCTCGACGAGGCCGATGATGCGCGCCGTCTCCTCGATCCTCCGCCGGGCCTCCGCCTTCGGCACCTTGCGCATCCGCAACGCGAAGCCGATGTTCTCCGCAACGGTCATGTGTGGATAGAGCGCGTAGTTCTGGAAGACCATCGCGACGTCGCGGTCGCGCGGCGGGAGGTTGTTGACGACACGGTCGCCGATCCGGATCTGGCCCTCCGAGATCTCCTCGAGCCCGGCGATCATGCGCAGCGCGGTCGTCTTGCCGCAGCCGGAGGGGCCGACGAGGACGACGAACTCGCCGTCGTGGACCTCGAGGTTGAGATCCGAGACGGCGCGGGTGTCGTCACCGTAGATCTTGCTCACGTCGTCGAAGGTGATTCCGGCCATGGGGGCTCCTTTTATTCCTTCACCGCGCCCTCGGACGCGTTCATGATCCGTCGCTGGAAGACGAAGAAGAGGATCGCGACCGGGATCGTCATCAGCGTCGACGCGGCGAGCTTCAGCGGGTAGCGGTTGCCGGAGCCGAGCTGCCCGGAGGCGAGTTGCGCGACGCCCTTCGTCAGGGTGTCGAGGCTCGCGCTCTGCGCCGAGATGATGAAGTGCGCGAGCTCGTTCCACGAGCCCTGGAACGACAGGATGAAGAGCGTCACGAGGGCGGGCCGCGCCATCGGGAGGACGATCGACCAGTAGATGCGGAAGATGCTCGCGCCGTCGATCCGGGCCGACTCCTCGACGCTGACGGGAATCGACTCGAAGAAGTTCTTCATGATGAACACGCCGGCCGCGTCGACGAGGAGCGGGACGATCATCCCGTAGTAGGTGTCGTACATCCCGAACTGCCGGATGATCAGGAACTTCGGGATCAGGAGAACGACGCCCGGCACCGCCATGACGGCCACGATCGTCGCGAAGGCCGCCCCGCGTCCGCGGAAGCGGAGCCGCGCGAGCGCGTAGCCCGCAAGGCTGTCGAGGAACACGCGCAGGAAGGTGACGCTGAGCGTCACGATCGCGGAGTTCTTCACCCACAGGAGGAAGTCCTGGCCCGAGTAGAGGTCGTGGAACGCGGTCGTCGTCGCAGGATGCGGAACGAGGCTGAGTGGGTCGGCGGTCGCGTTCGGCTCTGTCTTGAACGACGTGACGATGGCGATCACGAACGGGAAGATGTAGATGACCGCGAGCGCGAGCAGGAACGTGTACGTCATCGCGCTTCCCAGCCGGCGCCGCCGCACCGCGCCGGCGTCACTCTGCGCACGCGAGCGGCTCTTCCGCTTCGGGGCAGGCAGCGCCGGCGCGCCTGCCACCTGCGAGTCGATCCTGCGGCTCACGGCGCACTCCCGGGCGCGGCCGAGGCGACGCGCGACGCATCCTGGTTGCCGATGCGCTGGGTCGGACCGAACCGGCGCCGTCGAGGCACGCGGTCCGGATTGCGCGTAAGGAGCCGAGTCGCGACCGTGAAGAAGACGATGATCGCGAAGAGGATGAACGCGATCGCGGCGCCCACGCCCCACTCGTTGCTGTTGAACGACGCGCTGAACGAGAGGAACGCCGGCGTCAGGGTCGTGTTCAGCGGGCTGCCCTTCGTCCCGACGTAGATCTGGTCGAAGACCTGCCAGGTCCCGATCAGGCCGAGCGTCACGACCGTGAAGAGCGTCGGGCGGATCATCGGCACCGTGATGTAACGGAACTTGCGCCATTCGGTCGCGCCGTCGAGCGCCGCCGCCTCGTTGAGTGACTCGTCGATGTTCTGGAGGCCGGCGAGGAAGAGCAGCATGAACGTCCCGGACGTCGTGAAGACGGCCATCACGATGAAGACGCACATCGCGATGCTCGGGCCGGCCAGCCAGTCCCAGTAGCTCACGCCGAGGAAGAACCCGTTCGAGAGCGAGCTCGACTGGTGCACGCCGAACTGGTCGAGGATGACGTGGAAGAGGCCGCGCGGGTCGTAGAGCCATGACGGTCCCGTCGCGCCGAGGTACGACAGGAGCTTGTTGATCACGCCTGACGGATTGAAGAGAAAGAGGAAGAGGACCGTGATCGCGACCGAGCTCGTGACCGACGGGAAGTAGAACGCGGTCCGGAAGAACCCGACGAACTTCAGCCGCCGGTTGACGAGGACGGCGAGGAAGAGCGACACCGCGGTCTGGATGGGAACGACCAGCAGGACGTAGTAGAGGTTGTTGCGCAGCGCCTCGCCGAAGTTGTTCTGGTCGAGCCCGGGCGTCGTCAGCAGGTGCCGGTAGTTCGCGAGCCCGACCCAGTGCGCGTGCGCGCCGAGCGGGCTGCCGTTGCCGTTCCAGTCCGAGAAGCTCACCCATGCCGCGGCCGCGATCGGCAGCACGAGGAACAGGCCGAGAATGACGATCACCGGCGCAAGGAACAGCCAGCCCGCGGCCGCCTGACGGCCGTGGATCCCCGGCTCCCGCAACCGCCACCACGGGCCCTGCGCGTAGCGCTTGGCCACCCACGCCTCCCTTCGTCGTTGGCTCTCGGGCGTCACCCGCCGGCGGCTTTTCGCCGCCGGCGGGCTTCACCGGTTCTCGAGCGGGACCTGCTTACTTCAGGATCGACTGCAGCTCGCCGTTCACCCGGCTCAGGATCGGCTTCGGACTGGACTGCGGAAGCCCCTGCAGCTGCTGGTTGAAGTCACCGAGCACGGTGGCGATGTCCGGGACGGTCGGGATGCTCCGCGAGTAGTCGGCACCCGCGAGGAACGCCGCGAACTGCGGATAGAGCTTCTTCCACTCCTTCGCATCCGCCTTTACCGACGGCATCACGCCGAACGCCTTCGCGTTCCCCATCTCCACCTTCGTCTGGGTGAGGTACGTGATCAGCGCCATCGCGTCGGCCTTGTTCTTGGACGCGGCAGCGAGCCCCCAGCCGCCGTCGTACTGGAGCGTGCCTTTGCCGGCGGGGCCGGCGGGCAGCTCGACCGCCTTGTACGGGACGGTCGGGTAGTCGTGCGTCATCGCGCCGGCGATCCAGTTGCCCTCGATCGTCATGGCGCACTCTTTCTTGCCGAAGCCCTCGCCGCCCCAGCCCGCGCCGATCTGGTTTGTCAGCTTCATCGAGCCGGCGTTGATCATCGACTTGACGAAGTTGAACGCGGTGAGATTCGCCTTGCTGTTCACCGTTGCGGTCCGCCCGTCCTTCGAGACGAGCCAGCCGCCGGCCTGGAGCATGAAGACGCCGAGCCGGTGGAACTCCGGGTTGGTGCAGAGGCCGACCTGGCCGTTACGCGTGAGCTTCTTGGCCACGGCGGCCAGCTGCTTCCAGGTCTTCGGGTAGTCCTTGCTCGTCAGGTGCGCCCCCTTCCAGGAGGCGGTGTTGACGACGAGCGCGAGCGTCGAGAAGTCCTTCGGCGCCGCGTACAGGTGGCCCTGGTACGTGTAGGCCGCGCGGAGGCTTGGATAGAACGACTTGACGTTCTTCAGGTTGTCGAGCGGGGCGAGGTCGCCCGCCTTCGCGTAGGTCGCGACCTGGTCGTTGCCGAGGTAGAAGATGTCCGGCGGGTTGCCCGAAGCGAAGCCCTGGGCCAGCTGCTGCCCGAGGTCCGAGGCAACGATCACGTTCGCCTGGATCCCGGTCCGCTTGGTCCACGCCTTCGCGGCGTTTCTGACAGCGTAGGTCTCGGCCGGCCCCGAGCTGCCGATCAGGGCCGTGATGGTCGTGGCTTTTTCGCTCCCACGTGAGCCGAGCGCCACACCCGCCGTGAGGGCGAGCGCAGAGATCGCGACGACCGCGAACGCGGCCTGCCAACGAGCTATCCGATGCAGGTGCACGAGACAATCCCCTCCTTGGAGCTTTCGAAAAGGGCGAGGGAGCCGTGACCCGGCTCTCCCTCGACCGGATGCGCGGCACCAACCGACGGGGCACGGAAAAGCGGCGAAATCGAGCGCATGCATGCCTCCTGGTTGGAACCGCTTTCAGTCGAACACGCGGCGAGAGATTACGCGTGAGATCAGGCGAAATCAAGGGCCTCCGCGCTTGACTTCCGACGCCCGCGCAGGCAAAAAGTTAGCTACATGGAAGCGGTTCCGAACCCGCAGCCTCGCATCGCCGACGTTGCCGCGCGGGCGGGCGTCGGCGTCGCGACCGTCTCGCGCGTCCTCAACGGCTCGACGAGCGTCTCCGACAGCACCCGCGCGCGGGTGCTCGAGGTGATCGAGACGCTGGACTACCGCCCGAGCTCGGTCGCCCGCAATCTCTCGCTGAAGCGCACGCTCGTGATCGGGGTGGTCGTCCCGTTCCTGACGAGCCCGTCGGCGGTCGAGCGCGTGCGCGGCATCATCACCGCGCTCGCGATGTCGCCGTACGATCTCGCGCTCTTCGACGTCGAGTCCGCCGACCGGCAGGCGCGAGCCTTCAGGCTGCTCGCCGACGCCCACCGCACGGACGGCCTGCTCGTCGTGTCGCTCGTCCCGCCGGCGGAGGAGATCGCGCTGCTCCGTGCGGCTCGGATCCCGGTGGTGCTCGTCGACGCGCCGCACGACGACCTGCCGACGATCGTGGTCGACGACGTCGACGGCGGCGAGCTCGCGACGCGGCACCTGATCGACCTCGGCCATCGCCGCATCGCCTTCATCGGCGACAAGCCGCCCGACCCCTTCCGCTTCCACGCCAGCCGCGACCGGACACAGGGATACGAGCGTGCGCTCGAGGCCGCAGGCATCGAGGTGCGCCGCGAATACGTCCGCGAGGGAACGCAGAGCCGTCATGTCGCGCGCGCCATCGCGGAGGATCTTCTCCGGCTGCCGGAGCCTCCGACGGCGATCTTCGCGGCCTCCGACCTGCAGGCGCTCGGCGTCCTCGAGGCGGCCGACACGCTCGGTGTCGCCGTCCCGGACGACCTCTCGGTGGTCGGGTTCGACGACATCGAGATGGCCTCGTACGCCGGGCTGACGACGGTCCGGCAGCCGCTCTTCCAGAGCGGTCTGCGCGGAGCCGAGCTCCTCCTCGGCACGCTGGGCGGCGACACGGTGGTGACGCACACGGAGACGCTGCCGCTCGAGCTCGTCGTGCGCAGGACGACGCGCCCGCCGCGCGCTTAGATCACCCAGGCCCCGTTCTCCTGCACGAGGCGGCCGCCTGCGTGGAGCCGGCCGCCGGCGCGCAGGTCCTTGACGATGTCCCAGTGGATCGCACTCTCGTTCGTGCCGCCCGTGAACGAGTAGGAGTTGCCGAGCGCGAGGTGCACGGTGCCGTCGATCTTCTCGTCGAACGCGACGTTCTTCATGAAGCGCTGGATGCCCGGGTTGCAGCCGATGCCGAGCTCGCCGAGACGCCGCGCGCCCTCGTCGGTGTCGAGCGTCTGGATCAGGAAGTCCTCGCCCGACCGCGCCGTCGCGCCGGTCACGCGACCGTCCTCGAAGACGAGCCGCGCCCCGTCGACCTCGCGCCCGAAGTACACGGCCGGGAACTCCGAGAACTCGATCACGCCGTTCGCGGAATCTTCGATCGGCGAGTAGAAGACCTCGCCGCCCGGCATGTTCACGTGACCGTCGTCGACCGCTCCACTGCGTCCGGCGAGCGACAGCGTCAGGTCGGTGCCCGGCCCGACGATGCGCACCTCCTCGGCCGCGTCGAAGACGTCGGCCAGCTTGCGCATCCGCTCGGCCTCCGCATCCCAGTCGAGCAGCACCGCCTTGAAGATGAACTCCTCGAACTCGACGAGCGTCATGCCCGCGTCCTGCGCCGTCGCGTGCACGGGGTACTCGGCAATCACCCACGGGACGGCCATCGACATCGTCCGCTCGCGCATCGGCGCGGTCATCTGGCGGAGCGCGCCACGGCGCTCCTCCGAGAGCTCCGACCCCTCCCGGGTGCTCTCCGGCGCCCAGACGGAGATGAACGCGTCGGCCTCTTCCCAGAGGCGGCGCTGGAGCGGCGCCGGCTCGCGCAGCGTCTCGAGCGGCGCCTCGCGCGCGAACGGCCCGCCGATCTGCTCGAACGTGAGCTGCAGCAGCGGATACGCGCCGAGGCGTGCGACGCGCTCCAGCACGGCCTCGATCAGAGGTCGTGCGAGCGGCGTGCCGCGCACCGCGACCTGCCAGCCCGGCTGGACCGCAACCGACCGCTCCACGAGGAGCCGTGCGTACTCGTCGATCCGCGGGTCACGCACGATGCAGAGTCATACCTGGGCGAAGCCCACGCGCACACCTGTCCAAAAGGCTTATTCGAGCGTTCGGAGAAAGTCCTCGACCTCGAGCGCGGGCAGCGTTGCGATCTTCGTGGAGCCGCGCGCCCCGAGCGCCACGGACACCTTGGCCACGGTGGCGATGTCGGGCGCGTCGACGACGTTCACGAAATCGAACTCGCCGAGCGTCGCCCACTGGTGCAGCACCTTGCAGCCGAGCTCCTCGACGTCCTGGTTGACCTGCCGCAGGCGTTCAGGGTTCGACTTGAGGGTTTGCACGCCCTGCTGCGTCAGCGTCGAGAGGAGGATGAAGAGCGGCATGTCGGCGGGAGCCTACTACCCGCGCCGCCTGGTCGAGGTAGAGGAGCGCGGCGCCCACGTAGAGCATCGGGCTGAGCACGAGGTCGGAGACGAAGACCGCGACCCGCTGGCCGTTGTCGCCCTGCGTGTGCAGGAGCGCGCTCAGCGTGTCGGCCGCGACGCCCACGACGACGACGAGCGCGGCCAGCGACCCGAGCGCGTGCACGTAGTCGGCGACCCCGAGCCGCCTGCCGCGCACGAGTGCGTCGCGAAAGCCGAGCCGCTCGACCATCGCCGCCGGCACCGCGAGCCCGACGAGCGCGAACCACGCGAGCGCCGGCAAGATGAACGCAGCGCGCAGGGCCGGGAAGGGCAGGTAGACGAGGACGGCGACGGCAACCGCGGCGCGCGTCGGGCGCGCCCCGTGGAGCAGCCTGCAGGCCCAGACGTAGGCCGCGACGAAGAGCGGCGTCGCCGCCCAGTAGACGAGCATCTGCACGCCAGCGCTCTGCCGGACGCTCAGCTGGTCGACGATCGCGAGCACGAGCCCGAGCGGCAGCATGCGCCAGAAGTTCGCGCCGTACGCACGGATCGTCTCGGCAACGAGCTGGCCGACCGTGCGCTTCTCCGGCGGCAGCGGCGCCGGCAGCTTCCTAGGCACGCGACAGCTCCCGCACGAGTCCGGGGAGCGCGTCGGCGAGGAGCGCCTTCGCCTCGTCGAAGCGCCAGAGGCTGCGGTCGGGCTCGCCGACCGCGTTTGCGAGCACGCGAACCTCGAGCGCCGGCACGCCGGCGAGCGCGGCCGCCCGGAGCACGGCATAGCCCTCCATCGCCTCGATCTCGCAGCCGCTCGATCCGCCGACCTTCGCGGAGGTGCCGATCGGCTCGACGCGCGCGTCGGGCAGCGCGCGCCGGGCCGCTTCGAGCAGGACGGGGTCGGCCGGAGTTCGCAGCTCGATCCAGCGCGGGTCGTCGGCGTCGCAGTACACCGCCTCGCTGCCGATCGCGAATGCGGGCGCGTCGAAGTCCCGGCTGCCCGCGATGCCCACGTTGAGCACACCCCTGAGGCGCGTCGCGCCGGACACCGCGACCGCCGTTCGGGCGGCGGCCTCGACCGGACCAACGCCGCAGACGAGCGCCGAGCCTCCCTCGGCGCCCCGGAGCTCCTCCGGGGTCGCGGCGACGACGAGGATCACGCAGCAACCGTAGCCCGTATCCAGCGCGGAAGATCGACCGTTTGGAAAATGGAAATCGATGTCAGACCAGAACATCTCGGTCGCGCTCGAAGAGGACCGGGCCGTGATCGCGCTCGTCGGAGAACACGAGGCGTACACCGCCGAGAAGCTCGCGCGGACCATCTCCGGGCTCCTCGAGGAAGGCGCATCGATTGCGATCGACCTGCGGCAGGCGGCGTTCATCGACTCGACCGTCGTCGGCGTGCTCCTCGCCGGGCGCCGGCGCGCCGCCGCGCGCGGGCTCTCGTTCATGCTGCTGATGGGCGAGGACACGGGCTGGCCGGTGAAGCGCGTGCTCGAGGTGACGGGCGTCGTCGCGCAGTTCGACGTGGCCGGGAGCTAGCCCTAGACGCGCTGCGCGGTGGATCTCGTGAACGCGAGATCGCCGTTCTGCGCATCGACGCGAATCGTGTCGCCCTCGCCGAAATCCGCTTCGAGGAGACGGAGGGCGAGCGGGTTCTCGAGCAGACGCTGGATCGCCCGCTTCAGGGGCCGCGCACCGTACGCGGGATCCCACCCGGCTTCGGCGATCGCGGCCGTCGCGTCGTCGGTCAGCTCGAGCGCGAGACCGCGCTCGGCGAGCCGCGCACGCAGCCGCTCGAGCTGCAGCTCGACGATGCCGCCGAGCTGCTCCCGGCTCAGCGCCTTGAACTCGACGATCTCGTCGACCCGGTTCAGGAACTCGGGCCGGAAGAACTCGCGAAGGGCGTCGGCGCTGCGGATGTTCGACGTCATGATCAGGACGGCGTTGCGAAAGTCGACGGTGCGGCCCTGGCCGTCGGTCAGCCGGCCGTCGTCGAGCACCTGCAGGAGCACGTCGAAGACCTCGGTGTGCGCCTTCTCGATCTCGTCGAGCAGGATCACGCAGTACGGCCGCCTGCGCACCGCCTCCGTGAGCTGCCCTCCCTCGTCGTAGCCGACGTACCCGGGCGGGGCGCCGACGAGGCGCGACACCGTGTGCCGTTCCTGGTACTCGCTCATGTCGATTCGCACCATCGCCTTCTCGTCGTCGAACATGAACTCCGCGAGCGCACGCGCGAGCTCGGTCTTGCCGACGCCGGTCGGACCGAGGAAGACGAAGGACCCGATCGGGCGGTCGGGATCCTGCAGCCCGGTCCGCGAGCGGCGCAGCGCGTTCGCGACGGCAGCCACCGCCTCGTCCTGCCCGACGACCCGCTGGTGGAGCCGCTTTTCCATGTGGATCAGCTTCTCGGTCTCGCCCTCGAGCAGGCGGTCGACGGGGATGCCGGTCCAGCGGGCGACCGTCGTTGCGATGTCGTCCTCGTCGACCTCTTCCTTCACCATCGCGTTCTCGACCTGTCCGTCCCGCGCCGCGAGCTCCTGCTCGAGCTGCGGGATCTCGCCGTAGCGGATCTCCGCGACGCGCTGCAGGTTCCCTTCACGTTCGGCGCGCTCCGCCTCCATCCGCACGGCGTCGATCCGGCGGGTGATCTCCTTCACACGCTCGAGCGCCTCCTTCTCCTTCGCCCAGCGCGCAGCGAGCCCGTCGCGGACCTCCTTGGCGTCTGCGAGTTGCTTCTCCAGCGGAACCCGCGCCGCGGGTTCCGCGAGCGTCGCGGCGAGCTCGATCTCGAGCTGCATGACCTTGCGGTTCGCCTCGTCCAGCTCGAGCGGGCTCGAGTCGATCTCGATGCGCAGGCGCGCAGCCGCCTCGTCGACGAGGTCGATCGCCTTGTCCGGCAGGAAACGATCGGCGACGTAGCGGTGACTGAGCACTGCCGCCGCCACGAGCGCGGCGTCTCGGATGCGCACGCCGTGATGCGCCTCGTAGCGCTCCTTCAACCCGCGCAGGATCGCGATCGTGTCGGCAACCGACGGCTCGCCGACGTAGACAGGAGCGAACCGCCGCTCGAGCGCCGCGTCCTTCTCGATGTGCTTGCGGTACTCGTCGAGCGTCGTCGCGCCGATGCACCGCAGCTCGCCGCGCGCGAGCAGCGGCTTCAACAGGTTCGCCGCGTCGACCGCGCCCTCGGCTGCGCCCGCACCGACGATCGTGTGCAGCTCGTCGATGAAGAGCACGATGCGCCCCTCGCTCGACTTGATCTCCGTGAGGACAGCCTTCAGCCGCTCCTCGAATTCGCCGCGATACTTCGCCCCCGCGAGCAGCGAGCCGAGATCGAGCGACCAGACGCGGCGGTCGCGGAGGCCTTCGGGGACGTCCCCCGCGACGATGCGCTGCGCGAGACCCTCGGCGATCGCGGTCTTCCCTACGCCCGGCTCGCCGATCAGGACCGGGTTGTTCTTCGTGCGGCGGGAGAGGATCTGCATGACGCGGCGGATCTCCTCGTCGCGGCCGATCACCGGGTCGAGCTTGCCGTCCTCCGCCGCCTCGGTGAGGTCGCGGCCGAACTTGTTCAGCGCCTGGTAGCTCCCCTCGGGGTCCTGCGAGGTGACGCGCTGCCCGCCGCGCACCTTCTTGATCCACGCGAGAATCTCCTCGCGCGGAACCGGAGCGAGCGCGAGGAAGAGGTGCTCGGTCGAGATGTAGTCGTCCTCGAGCTTGCGCCGCTCTTCGTCGGCGGCGTCGAGCACGCGAGAGAACGCCGCCGCCGCAGTCGGCTGCTGCTGACCGCCCTGGACGCTCGCGAGCCGCTCGACCTTCTGCTCCGCGTCTGCACGCAGCCCGCTCCAGTCGGCGAAAAGCTCCTGGTCGAGCAGGGCGAGCAGCAGGTGGTCCGGCGTCAGCTCGGGGTTGCCGCGCCGGCGCGCGAGATCCTGCGCCGCAGCGACCGCCTCCTGGCTCTTGATCGTCAGCTTGTTGAAGTCCATCAGCGGACCATCCGCGCCGGGACGTTCGGCGGCCGGTAGAGGACGAGGTCGCGGCGGTAGGAGCGGTGCACCTCGTCGAGCGCGCGGCGCATCTCCTGCTCCATACGCTCGAGCCTGCGGCGCATGCGTCCCAGCTCGTCTTCCATGTGCAGCACACGCTCGACACCCGCCAGGTTGAGTCCGAGCTCGGAGACGAGCCGCTGGATCAAACGCAGCCGCTCGACGTCGGAATCGGAGTAGAGGCGCGTGTTGCCGGCTGTGCGCTGCGGGCGGACGAGCCCCTTCTGCTCGTAGATGCGGAGCGTCTGCGGATGCATGCCGACGAGGTCGGCCGCGACGGAGATCATGTAGCGCGGGCGGTCGTCCGTCACGAGAGGGCCTTGTCCAGCTGCTCGAGCAGCTCGCGCTGCTTCTTCGACACCTTCTTCGGCACCTCGATGCGGATACGTGCGAGCACGTCGCCCTTGCCGGAGCCTTTCAGGCTCGGCGCGCCACGACCCTTGATGCGCAGGAGCTTCCCGTCCTCGGTGCCGCCGGGCACCTTCAGCGAGACGGCGCCCTCCGGCGTCTGCACCTCGACCATCCCGCCGAGCGCGGCAGTCGCGAAGGAGACCGGCACCTGCACGACGAGGTCGTCGCCACGACGCTCGTACACCTGCGACGGCTCCACACGCGTGACGACGTACAGGTCGCCGGCGGGCGCGCCGCCGAAGCCCGCTTCGCCCTTGCCCTTC
>Ga0308175_100003178_pt1 | contig 11352 bp, 9 predicted proteins | sample PhyCR1_3_FD_203893 | JGI IMG/M metagenome (GOLD analysis project Ga0308175, IMG submission 203893) | Soil microbial communities from UC Gill Tract Community Farm, Albany, California, United States - DLSLS.C.R1 | ecosystem: Environmental > Terrestrial > Soil > Agricultural land | place: USA... | reverse complement strand
CGGACGCGGCGAGATCACGCTGGCCTCGGGCCGCAAGAGCGACTTCTACTTCAACCTCAAGCCGACCATGCTCGACCCCGAGGGCGCGACGCTGCTGGCGGAACTGACCTATGAGGCGTTGAAGGACGACAACCTCGATTTCGTCGGCGGGCTGGAGATGGGCGCGGTCCCGCTGGCCGGCGCGATCGCGCAGCTTTCCTGGATCAAGGGCCACCCGATCGCCGCGTTCTTCGTGCGCAAGAAGCCGAAGGAGCACGGCGCCCGCCTTGCGGTGGAGGGCCTCGCCAAGGGCGAGACGCTCGAGGGCAAGCGCATCGTCATCGTCGAGGACGTCACTACGACCGGCGGTTCGGCGCTGAAGGCAGTCGAGGCCGTGCGCGACGCCGGCGGCGAGATCGTGCTGGTGCTGACCATGGTCGACCGCGAGGAAGGCGCGACCGAAGCCTTTGCCGAGGTCGGGCTGGAGTTTCGTTCGCTTTACAAGGCCAGCGAATTCCTGAAGGCGTAATTGCTTTCGTGTCCGCCGCCCCGCTCTTGCGGCGAGCGGCAAGAAAAAGCCGCATTTCTTTTCCGCGGTAGCAGCTCATTTACCATCCCTCGTTAAGGTTACCTGACCTGAAGCCGTGATGGCTTCAGCGCGTTGGTTGCGTGGGGTGGAGTTAGCGTTGCGTACAGAGTTCGCTTTTTCGCGCATGCGGCGCCGCGCGACGTTGGTGATCGCCGCGACCCTTGCGGGCGCATTCGCGCTCGCGCCCGGCAGCGTTTCGGCCGAGGGTCTGTTCGATTTCCTGTTTGGTGGCGTTCAGAACCAGAAGCCGGCGCGACAGGCCCCCGCGCAGGCAAATTTCGATCCGTTCGGCGTCAATCAGCCTGCCCATTCCGCGCCCGCACCGGCGCCGCGCGTCGCGGGTTCCGGACCGGCGTTCTGCGTGCGAAGCTGCGACGGCAAGTATTTTCCGCTGACCATGCGCGGCAACGTGTCGCCGGTTCAGACCTGCCAGGCGTTCTGCCCGGCGAGCCCCACCAAGGTGTTCTACGGCAGCAACATCGACAGCGCGACCGCCGGCAATGGCGAGCGCTATGCCGACAGCGACAACGCCTTCGCGTATCGCAAGGCGCTGCGCGCCGACTGCACGTGCAACGGCCGAAGCCCGTCCGGGCTGGCGCCGGTCGATCTCACGCTCGACACTTCGTTGCGCTCCGGCGACGTCGTCGCCACCACCGACGGACTGCTGGCCTATACCGGCGTGCGCTTGGGGACCGACCAGACCGCGGAGTTCACCCCCGTCGCCGCCTATCCCGGCCTCACGGCTGACGTCCGCGCGCGGCTCGGCGAGATGAAGGTGGCGCCGGTCAGCGCCGAGACGGTCGCGGCCAATGCACCGCTTCCCGAGGCACGGCACGAGATCGATCTGCCGACCGCGTCGATTCCGAAGGCGGCCACGCCGAAGCCGGCGAAGCGGGCGGAAGTGAACTAATCGGTATCTCAGAATTCGTAGCCCGGATCAGCGCAAGCGACATCGGAGACCGGTCTCGCGTTTGATTCCCGGATATCGCTCGCGCTCATCCGGGCTACAGGCTGATGCGGATTTACCGCCCGACGATCACACCGATCACATTGGGCGCCGCCAGATATTTTTCCTCGATCGCGGCGCGCGCGGCGGCGCGGTTTTCAGCCGTCAGCAGGCCGCGCTTCTCGGCCAGGATCATCCAGCAATAGCCCCACCAGTCGGTCAGCATGCCCTGATCGTCGACGAGGTCGTAGCCCTGCTCGGCGGCGAAGATGCGCGCCTGCGCTTCATCCAGTGCGTCGAGAAAGGCATGGTCCTCTCCCGAAAACAGGTCGTCGCTGAAATCGTCCGTGGTGTAGCCCCACACCGACATGCAGACCGCGTTGAACTCGCGGTCGATGGCGTCGTCATCGACGATCTGCCGGCGCGAGGCCTGGTGCAGGCGCGACAGCGACCGCGCGAAGTCGGCGATGCGGGTGAGAGCGAACTGATCGAAGGCGATGGTGGACATGTAGTCCTCGCAAACTCGGATAGACCATAAATGTTGTGTCGGCACTGCCGTCGAATCACAATGATATATCAAGTACTTGCTAAATTGTTCTTAATTTGTTCTGATGGCGAAATAAAATCTGGCCCATCAAGGGTTGCGCTGCGATGGAGATCAATCCGGCGCGGGCAGAACCCAACGGTCGTCCCGGCGAAGGCCGGGATAACGAAATGGGGGACGGCGCACCTCACATTGCCGACAACAATTTGTCGCCGCAGGAATTGGCGTAGAACATTCCGCCGCACTGCCTCTTGATCGCGGCGCAGCGTGCGACCGGCGACGCGCCCTGCGTGACGCTGAAGGAACAACTTAGGCCGTCGGCGCTCCTGTTGGCTTTACCCGCAGCGAAGGCGGCGCTGGTTGCGGTGATACAGACGACCAGCAACGTGGCAGCAGCGATCTCGATCATCAATTTCATGGCAAGCCTCGCGATCTCAGGCGTTCACGCCTTCATTATATCACCAAAAAGCCCGCCGGAGATGCCGCGAAATCGGCCCGGTCCTTGCATAAGATTATACCAGCGCAGTGCACAAGCCAGTCAGGCGTTTGGATTGCCGGGCAAGACGCGTATCTTCGCTGATGAGTCTCAACCGCAGGGATCGACGTATTGCAGGAACAATTTTCAGGAAATAATCCGGCAAACTATCCGGCGCCCGGCCAGCCGATCGACGAACTGGCGCTGACCGAGATCAAGGGCGCGATCCTCGCCAAGCTTCGCCTTGCGATCGGCAAGGATGCAAGCATGGCGACGCGGCGGGACTGGTACAAGGCGGCGGCGCTGGCGCTGCGCGACCGCATCGTGCACCGCTGGCTGACGGCCGAAAAGGAGAGCTACGACGCCGGCGCCAAGCGCGTCTATTACCTCTCGCTCGAATTCCTGATCGGCCGCCTGTTCACCGATGCGCTGAACAATATGGGCCTGCTGCCGGTGTTCGAGACGGCGCTCGGCGATCTCGGCGTCGGGCTCGACGACCTGCGCAAGTGCGAGCCGGACGCGGCGCTCGGCAATGGCGGCCTCGGGCGGCTCGCGGCCTGCTTCATGGAGAGCATGGCGACGCTGGCCATTCCCGCCATCGGCTACGGCATCCGCTATGATTTCGGCCTGTTCCGCCAGATCATTTCGCAGGGCTGGCAGCAGGAATATCCCGACGAATGGCTGAGCTTCGGCAACCCCTGGGAATTCCAGCGCGCGGAGGTGGTCTATCACATTCATTTCGGCGGCCATGTCGACCATGCCGATGACCGCGGCCGCGATCGCGCGACGTGGCGGCCGGCGGAAACCGTGCAGGCGGTCGCTTACGATACGCCGATCGTCGGCTGGCGCGGCCAACACGTCAACGCGCTCAGGCTGTGGTCGGCGCGTTCGCCCGATCCGTTGCGGCTCGACGTCTTCAACACCGGCGACTACATCGGCGCGGTCGCCGAGGAGGCGCGCGCGGAATCGATCTGCAAATTCCTCTATCCCAACGACGAGAGCCCGGCGGGCCGCGAGTTGCGGCTGCGGCAGGAATATTTTTTCGTCTCGGCATCGTTGCAGGACCTGATCAAGCGGCACCTCAATTCCGACGGCCAGTTGCGCAACCTCCCTTCCAAGGTCGCGGTGCAGCTCAACGACACCCATCCGAGCCTTGCCGTCACCGAGTTGATGCGCATCCTGGTCGACCTGCACAATTTCCGCTGGGACGAGGCGTGGAAGCTCACGGTGGAGACGCTGTCCTACACCAATCACACGCTGCTGCCGGAAGCGCTGGAGACCTGGCCGGTCGAACTGTTCGAACGGCTGCTGCCGCGCCATCTCGAAATCATCTATCGCATCAATGAGGCGCATCTGGCGCTGGCGGATCATCGGTGCCCCGGCGACGTCGACTATCGCGCGTCGGTCTCGCTGATCGACGAGAAGAGCGGCCGCCAGGTGCGGATGGGACAGCTCGCCTTCGTCGGTTCGCACCGCATCAACGGCGTCTCGGCGATGCATTCCGAGCTGATGAGGGAGACCGTATTCCACGATCTCAATCATCTCTATCCCGGCCGCATCACCAACAAGACCAACGGCATCACCTTCCGCCGCTGGCTGATGCTCGCCAACCCGAAACTGACCGCGCTGATGCGCGAAGTGTGCGGCGAAGCCGTGCTCGACGATTTCTCGCTGTTCGAGCGGCTCGAGGCCCGCGCCAGCGACAACGCGTTCCAGCAGCGCTTTCGCGAGGTCAAGCATCACAACAAGCTGGCGCTGGCGCGGCTGATCGGCGAGCGGCTCAATATCAAGGTCGATCCGTCGGCGCTGTTCGACGTGCAGATCAAGCGCATCCACGAGTACAAGCGGCAATTGCTCAACATCCTCGAGACCATCGCGCTGTACCAGGCGATCAAGGACGAGCCGCAGCGCGACTGGGTGCCGCGTGTGAAGATTTTTGCTGGCAAGGCGGCGGCGAGCTATCGCTACGCCAAGCTGATCATCAAGCTGATCAACGATGTCGCGGAGATCGTCAACAACGACCCAGATGTCGCCGGCCGGCTCAAGGTTGTTTTCCTCGCCGACTACAATGTCAGCCTGGCGGAAGTGATCATTCCGGCCGCCGATCTTTCCGAGCAGATCTCCACCGCCGGCATGGAAGCCTCCGGCACCGGCAACATGAAGCTGGCGCTCAACGGCGCGTTGACCATCGGCACGCTGGACGGCGCCAATATCGAGATCCGCGACCATGTCGGCGCCGAGAACATCGCGATCTTCGGCCTCGAGGCCGGCGACGTCATGATCAAGCGCAAGCAGGGGCTGGATGCGACCGACGTCATCCGCCGCTCGCCGCGGCTGGCGCGCGCGATCGTCGCGATCGAGAGCGGCGCGTTTTCGCCCGACGACCCCGCCCGCTTCGCCTCGATCGGCCACGCGCTGCGCTATCTCGACCACTACATGGTCTCGGCCGATTTCGATTCCTACTACGAGGCGCAGCGCGGCATCGACGCCCGCTGGCAGGTGGCGCCGGCCTGGACCCGGGCCTCCGTGCTCAACGTGGCGCGGATGCCGTGGTTCTCCTCCGACCGCACCATCCGCGAGTATGCCGAGGAGATCTGGAACGTGCCGGTGCATGCGGCGGCGCCGGAGACCGGCGCACAACGCGGGGCGAAGGGGTAGTGCCCCGGGTAGTCGTCATGCCCGGGCTTGTCCCGGGCATCCATGTCTTTGCCTCAAGCGAGAGAGAGACGTGGATGGCCGGGACCCGTCTACGCCAAGGCCTCGCCGGGCAAGCAGCCCGGCCATGACGAAGCATAAGCGACTACCTCCGAGGTCATTGAATTCGGCGGCATAGTCGCGATAGTGAATGCAGCGTCCACGACGTCATTGCGAGCGAAGCGAAGCAATCCATCTCGCCGCGCAAAGAATGGATGGATTGCTTCGCTTCGCTCGCAATGACGGGAAAATCTGCAAATGCTGACCAAGACCCCTCACCTGTTCGACGGCGCCACAAAGGTCACCGCCGGCGATAGCTGCTGGCAGGGCCGGACCAGTCCGGATTACTGGGCCTTCGTCGGTCCGTTCGGCGGCTGCACGGCCGCCACCATCCTGCGCGCGCTGATCGAGCATCCGCAACGCGCCGGGGATCCGTTGTCGATGACGGTGAATTTCTGCGCGCCTGTCGCGGAAGGGCCGTTCGATCTCGACGTGCGCCTGGTCAAGGCCAACCGCTCCAGCCAGCACTGGTGCGTGGAGATGAAGCAGGGCAATGGCGACGTCGCGACGCTGGCGACCGCCGTGTTCGCCGAGCGCCGCCCGTCCTGGTCGCACCAGCAGATGGCATTCCCGGAAGTCGTGCCGTTCGAACAGGCGCGGCGGTTTCCGAACACGAAGATGACCTGGACGCATCAATATGATTTCCGCTTCCTCGAGGGCGAGCCGAGTTTCTATGGCTCGCCTGCCGCATCGCCGCTCGCGGCTTTCTCAAAACAGTGGATCGGCGATCACGTGCCGCGCAGGATCGACATGCCGTCGCTGATGTCGATGTCGGATGCGTTCTTCGGCCGGGTGTTTCTGGCGCGGCGCGAATTGATCCCGTTCGGCACGGTGTCGATCACGACGTATTTTCATGCAGCGTCGGAGGAACTCGAGGCCGAAGACATCACCCACCTGCTGGCGGTGGCCGACGCGCGGATTTTCCACCGCAGCTATGGCGACCAGCACGGGGAATTGTGGTCGCCGTCGGGGCGGCTGCTGGCGACGACGACGCAGATTGCCTATTTCAAGGCTTAGCGGAAACATCGCGGCGAAGACGGTCTTGTAGGGTGGGCAAAGGCGCGCCAGCGACGTGCCCACCATTATCGGCGAAGAAGATGGTGGGCACGCTTCGCTTTGCCCACCCTAACGCTTCGGAGACTAGCCCATGCCTGAAGCTACCCCGCACCGCATCGCCCTGCTCGGCGTCCCCATCGAGATCGGGGCTTCGCAGCTCGGAACCTTGATGGGGCCGGATGCGCTGCGCACCGCGGGCATCGGCCGCATTCTCGATCAGCTCGGCTTTGTTGTCGAGGACCAAGGCAACATGGCAAAGCCTGAAGCTATTCCCGACGAAGGCCCGCCACCACAGAACGCCAAATATTACGACACCATCAAGGGCTGGATCCGCGCGTTAAGCGAGCGCTCCTATGCGCTGGCGCGATCGGGCGCGCTACCGATCTTCATGGGTGGCGATCATTCGCTGTCGATGGGATCGGTGAACGGCGTGGCGCGCTACTGGCAGGAGCAAGGCCGGCCGCTGTTCGTGCTCTGGGTCGACGCCCATGCCGACTACAACACGCCGCAGACCACCGAGACCGGCAACATGCACGGCATGTCGGCGGCCTTCCTGTGCGGCGAAGGCGGCCTCGACGGCCTGCTCGGCGGCGCGCCGCGCGCCTCGATCGGCCCCGATCAGCTCGACCTGTTCGGCATCCGCTCGATCGATCCCGAGGAGAAGAAGCTGGTGTTCGAACGCCGTGTCGCGATCGCCGACATGCGCGCGATCGACGAGTTCGGCGTCGGCGTGCTGATCCGGAAGGTGATCGAGCGCGTGCGGGCGCGCAACGGCGTGCTGCACGTCTCCTTCGATGTCGATTTCCTCGACCCCACCGTCGCTCCCGGCGTCGGCACCACGGTGCCTGGCGGGGCGACCTATCGCGAGGCGCATCTGATCATGGAGCTGCTGCACGATTCCGGGCTGGTGCGCTCGGTCGACATCGTCGAGCTGAATCCGTTTCTCGACGAGCGCGGCCGCACCGCGCGGGTCGCCGTCGAATTGATCGGCAGCCTGTTCGGCCTGCAGATCACCGATCGGCGGACGCCGAGCAATGCGGTGCTGCCCGACAACAAGTAAGCGCGGCTGGCTCAGCGCCGATCCGGATTCTCGCGTTCCACCAGATGCGCGCGCGAGGGCGCAGGGTCGAAACGGTCGGCGAAATATTGCGTCTCGTGCGCCACCAGTCCGTCGCGGAATTCCATGATGCTCACCGTGTAGGATGGAACACCATCATAGGTCAGCACGAATTCGGTCACCCAGAGATCGCCGCCGCCGATGATCCGCCGGACCGTGAAGCGCTTCCTGTTCGGCTGTAGGAAGCGGCTTTGTTGAATGTTGTGCCGGCCGCGGATCCGCTCGCCCGATTGCGGATAATCGAGCACCGCGTCCTCGCGGTAGATTTCATGCTCGGCGTCGAAATCGTTGGCGTCCGAAGCATCCCAATGGCGCTGCAGCGCCGTCCGTACGGCTTGATCGTCCATCTCAATCTCCCGACTGCGTGCTCTGCCTAACGAAAAGGGCGGCTCATCGAGCCGCCCTTTGCTTTCGTCATTCCGGACGGTCCGTCTTCGGACCGATCCGGAATCCAGAGATTCCATCCGAGATTCCCCGGTGCGCAATTGCGCACCTGAGGTTCTCACTGCGCGCGCCCCGGAATGACGTTGCTGCGCCTATTCCGCCGCGAGCTTCAAATCCGGCGCGGCGGCGCGGACTTCGGCGTCGACCTGGGCTTCGAACTTGGCAAAGTTCTTCTGGAACATGCCGACCAGCGCGCGCGCGGTCTTGTCGAACTCGGCCTTGTCCTTCCAGGTGTTGACGGGATCGAGGATCTCGCTCGGCACGCCCGGCAGCGCGGTCGGCACCGCAAAGCCGAAGTACTTGTCGGTGCGGAATTCGACGTTGCGCAAGCTACCATCGAGTGCGGCGGTGAGCAGCGCGCGCGTCACCTTGATCGGCATCCGGCTGCCGGTGCCGAACTTGCCACCGGTCCAGCCGGTGTTGACCAGCCAGCAATCGACATTGTGCCTGGCGATCAGCTCGCGCAGCATGTTGCCGTAGACGGAGGGATCGAGTGGCAGGAACGGCGAACCGAAGCAGGTGGAGAATTCCGGCTGCGGTTCGTTGCCGAGACCACGCTCGGTGCCGGCGACCTTGGCGGTGTAGCCGGACAGGAAGTGATACATCGCCTGCGCCGGCGAAAGTTTTGCGATCGGCGGCAAGACGCCGAAGGCGTCGGCGGCCAGCATCACGACGTTCTTCGGCTGGCCGGCGCGGCCGGTGCGCGAGGCGTTCGGGATGAAGTCGAGCGGATAGGCCGAACGGGTATTTTCGGTCTTCGAGCCGTCGTCGAAATCGGGAACGCGGGTGTCTTCGTCGAGCACCACGTTCTCCAGCACGGCGCCGAAGCGGTTGCTGGCGGCGAAGATCTGCGGCTCGGCTTCTTCCGACAGCTTGATGCACTTGGCGTAGCAGCCGCCCTCGAAATTGAAGACGCCGTCATTGCCCCAACCATGCTCGTCGTCGCCGATCAGCGTGCGGTTCGGATCGGCCGACAGCGTGGTCTTGCCGGTGCCGGACAGGCCGAAGAAGACCGCGGTGTCGCCCGCAGGTCCGACATTGGCCGAGCAGTGCATCGGCATCACGCCCCTGGCGGGCAGATAGTAGTTCAGCGTGGTGAACACCGACTTCTTCATCTCGCCGGCATAATAAGACCCGCCGATCAGGACGATCTTGCGGGCGAAATCGATCGCGACGACGTTCTCGGAGCGTACGCCGTGACGTTTGGGATCGGCGCGGAAGCTCGGCAGGTCGATGATGGTCAGCTCCGGCACGAAATCGCGCAACGCCGACGCCTCGGGACGGATCAGCAGCGTGCGGATGAACAGCGAGTGCCACGCCAGTTCTGTGAAGACCCGGGTCTTGATCTGGAAGGTCGGGTCGGCGCCGCCATAGAGGTCCTGCGCGAACAGCGTCATGCCCTCGGCATGCTTGAGGAAGTCGGCATAGAGTGCGGAGAACTGATCCGCCGTGATCGACTGGTTGCCGGCCCACCACATCTTCTCGGTAGAGGCGTCGCGCACCGTGAACTTGTCCTTCGGGCTGCGGCCGGTGAACTCACCGGTGTCTGCGCACAGCGCGCCGTCCGCCGACAAGACCGCCTCGCCCTTTGCGAGCGAATATTGATAGAGCTGCGGCGCGCCGAGATTCCAGTGCACCGTCTTGAGATTTTTTAAACCGAATTTGTCGGCGCCGAAGGCACCGTTGCGTAGACCCGTCTCTTGCACGAAGAAATCCTCCTCGAACCCGCGTTACTCGATACGCGCGCTGTCGCTTGACGCGCTCTGTCGCGGTGACCCCTGAATATAGCCTTACGGCCTCGGTCCGGCGACCTAATACTGATGAACGCGGGGCTTGCCAAGCCGATCCCCGCGATTTGGTTTATTGGGACAAACGCGATTGATCTGCATCAACCGGATGCTGCGGCGCTTTTTGATGATTTGCCGTCGTGGTTGCGCGACCATCAGTCGCTGCCTCGATCAGACGAAAAATATTGCGATGCACAATTAGAAAATTTCAACGCGCAGCGCCCTCTCCGACCAGCGTCAACGGCCAGCGGCGTGCGCTTGAGCGTGGTCTCGCTGGCGTCCTCGCCGAGATGAATATCGGCGGCTGCGACGCCGAGGCTTTTGCCGATCGCATTGAGTTCATCGGCGGTATCGGGCAGTTGCGACAGCACATCCGACAGCCGATGACGTGCGTTAACCCGCCTCAGCCTTTCGCCCGTGCCTCGCCCGCCAGCCGCACCAGCATCTTGCGCAAGCCGACAGCGCTGGTCACCCGCTCCGGAAAATCGAGCCGCAGCGTCGCGCTGCCGGCCTGCATATCCATACCGTCGGGGTCGCAACCGGTGCAGCGCCAATCGGCGGATTCGGCGCCCAGCAGTTGGGTCGCATAGAGGTTCATCGCGTCGCGGTGATCCTCATTCATGTGCTCGACCGCGCCCTGCTCGGCTTCCAGCAGTTCGGCGGCGTTGTCGATCCGGCTCAAGAATTGTTCGGGCCTGAGGTCGATGATGCGGCCAAACCCCGCGACCAGATGCAGCCCGGACGGGGCGATCCGGAAGAACGCAAAATCCTTGAAATCGACGAAGGCTGCCGCGGACGGATGCACGTTGAGATAGCGCCGGCGCAGGATCCTGGCGGCCTCGCCGATGGCTTCCTCGGCCTTCCCTGCCAGCATGATTCGCGAACCTTCCAGGGGATCGCCGGCCGCGCGCTCGTCCAGCATCAACGATACGCGAGCGTCGCCGAGGATGTTTTTCGTATGCAGCGCGAGCCGCGAAATCAGCAGGATCGGGGAGGCGTCGGCATGGCTGGCGACGTTAACCAGCGAGCAGTAGGGGTCGCCGCTTTCAGGCATAAGGGTGGCAAGCGCGCCCTGCCGGCTGCGCCGCAGCAGCGAACGCGCGAGTTTGGAGGGATCAAAATTGGCGTCAGGCTGCATGTTTCAGTTCCGGCCATCTTATTGCAAAAAGGGCCTTTTCTCGGCCCGTGGGGGTGGTATATGGGGGACGGCATATATCCGCAGGAGCGTTTTGCGGGAACTCGGTCACACTTCAGCCCAGCTTGCATTGCTCGTTGACCGCGTAAGTAGCCAATTTATTCGGCGTCTGGCTGGATTGCCCGCCGTTTAAGCCACTCTCTTATTCGAAAGCAGGCTCATGCCCACAATCGCCCTGGTCGATGATGACCGCAACATTCTCACTTCCGTGTCGATCGCGCTCGAAGCCGAAGGCTATCGCATCATGACTTACACGGATGGTGCTTCTGCTCTCGACGGCTTCCGCACCTCGCCGCCCGATCTCGCGATACTCGACATCAAGATGCCGCGCATGGACGGCATGGAAACGCTGCGCCGGCTGCGGCAGAAATCCGACCTGCCGGTGATCTTCCTGACCTCCAAGGATGAAGAGATAGACGAATTGTTCGGCCTCAAGATGGGCGCCGACGATTTCATCCGCAAGCCA
>Ga0308175_100003177_pt1 | contig 11355 bp, 8 predicted proteins | sample PhyCR1_3_FD_203893 | JGI IMG/M metagenome (GOLD analysis project Ga0308175, IMG submission 203893) | Soil microbial communities from UC Gill Tract Community Farm, Albany, California, United States - DLSLS.C.R1 | ecosystem: Environmental > Terrestrial > Soil > Agricultural land | place: USA... | reverse complement strand
CCGCTATTTACACTTTCCTCAACTGCTACATCAAGCATTTCGTCAGTTGTTGTGGCTTCCTTACCCAGTTGTGGATAAACACCCCAAACAAGATTTAATCTTCTCGAAACCCCTTCATTTGATGTAACAGCAACTATTGGTGCTTTAGGGCGGTATTTAGAGATCATTCTCGCAGTATGTCCGCTTTCTGTCGGAGTAACAATTGCATTAACCTCAAGATTTAAAGCAGTGTGCGCAACAGATTGACCAATTGCATCTGTCATATTATGCTCTGTATCCTTACTGCGGTTTGAAAGAATATCTTTGTGGTCTAGAGCTTGTTCAGCTCTGGAAGCAATATTATGCATGGTTTGAACAGCTTCCACAGGATACGACCCGGCAGCAGTCTCACCAGATAGCATGATAGCATCTGTACCATCAAAAATGGCATTAGCTACGTCACTAGCTTCTGCACGTGTAGGGCGTGGATTACGCTGCATGGAATCCAGCATTTGAGTTGCTGTTATAACCGGCTTTCCAAGAGCATTACATTTTTTGATAAGCATCTTTTGAACCAACGGTACTTCTTCTGCTGGAATCTCAACACCCAAGTCACCACGGGCAACCATTAAACCATCGGAAACTTCCAGAATTTCATCAATATTGTCCACGCCTTCCTGGTTTTCAATCTTAGGAATAATGTGGATGTGAGCAGCATTATTTTCTTCTAATAACTGTTTGATTTCGAGAACGTCTTTTGCTCTGCGGACAAATGAAGCTGCAATAAAATCAATGCCCTGTTCGATTCCGAAAAGAATATCTTGTGTGTCCTTTTCTGTGATACCTGGGAGGTTAACAGATACTCCCGGTACATTGACACCCTTTTTATTTTTTAATGTACCACTGTTTAAAATTCGTGTATGAATTTCCCCAGCAGCATTATCAATCTTTGTAACTTCAAGACCAATTAATCCATCATCAAGCAGAATTTTTGAACCAATATGAACATCTTCAATTAAACCTGGATAAGTAATAGAAAATTTATCTGTAGTACCTTCAACTTCCGTCATGGAAACAATAATATTATTGCCGCTTGTCAGCTCTATTGCACCATTCACCATATTATTTGTACGAATTTCAGGCCCTTTTGTATCGAGCAGAATTGCTACTTTTTTGCCTGTGTTTTCCGCAGCTATACGAATATTTTGGATACGCTGGCCATGCTCTTGAAAATCCCCGTGTGAAAAGTTTAAACGGGAAACGTTCATACCCGCATTGATAAGCTCAGTTAACTTTTCAACAGTTTCACTTGCCGGGCCAATCGTACAGACTATTTTAGTTTTGCGTAACATTTTGTTTCCTCCTCGTTCTTCTAAGCAGCTTAGATAGATAATTCCAGTGAAAGTTTATAAATATCTAGGTCGAGTGTATGCTTTCTAGCTAAAGCTTCAATTATGTCATAATCAACCAGACTGTTTTTCTCAATTCCTACCGCACGTCCGCCTTTGCCATCCATTAACAGTTCAACTGCTCTGGCACCAAGACGGCTGGCAAGAACCCGATCCCGAGCCGTTGGGGAACCGCCGCGTTGGATGTGTCCCAAAACAGAGACCCTTGTTTCATAGCTGCTTGCTTCCTCAAGGTTATTTGCAAAATCAACTGCCCCACATACGCCTTCAGCAATCACAATAATACTGTGTTTTTTGCCGCGTTCATGGCCTTTACGAAGCCTTGCAGCAATCTCTTGTATATCATAATTTTCTTCCGGGATCAGAATGGTTTCAGCTCCGCCTGCTAAACCTGCCCAAAGAGCGATATCTCCTGCATCTCGGCCCATTACTTCAATGATAAAAGTTCTTTCATGTGAAGTTGCTGTATCACGGATTTTATCAATTGCATCAATAACAGTATTCAATGCTGTATCAAAACCGATCGTAAACTCAGTGCCAGGAATATCATTATCGATAGTACCTGGAACTCCTACACAGGGATATCCTTGTTCTGTTAAAGCCTTTGCTCCCCGATAGGAACCGTCTCCGCCTATTACGACAAGTCCTTCAATACCACGTGCTTTTAATTGCTCAATTCCTTTTTGCTGGCCTTCTTTAGTTTTAAATTCAAGGCAGCGTGCAGATTGAAGCATGGTTCCGCCGCGATGAATAATATCTCCAACTGATCCTAATTCAAGTTTCTTTATGTTTCCGGTGATAAGACCGGAATATCCTCCGTAGATTCCATAAACCTCCAAATCATGATAAATAGCTTTCCGGACAACTGCACGGATAGCTGCATTCATGCCTGGGGAATCCCCTCCGCTAGTAAGTACGCCTATTTTTTTCATTCATATCACCCCGTAGGTCGATTTAAAATATGTAAATACTTTTAATAAAAATTCCTAATTTTTCTCTTTAATCTTCTATCTTCTTATTATAAACATAATAACTGGGAATATTTCTAAAATAACATGAAGAAAACCCTATAACAACCTTATCCTGTTGCTAAAACCAATAGACGGAATTATTTGTTAAATGAAAACGTTTAATAATTGAGTGTAAGCGGATTCACTTCGTGAATGTGTTAACATTTTGTGAATATCAAAAAAGAAACGTGCTCCTAAGAGCACGCTGTTAATTTACCCCAATGACCTCTTCAGAAAACGAAAAGTCCCCAATTTTTCTGTATTTTTCATACCGGCCGGAAATTAATTCACTTTCATTGAGCTGCAGCAGCTTTTTTAATGAACCCTTAAGAACAGCTTCAATTTCAGATGCTTGTTGTTTAACATCCTTCTGGGCTCCGCCCTTTACTTCGGGAATTATTTCATCAACTATACCAAGTTCTTTTAAATCAGGAGCAGTTATTCTCATTGATTCGGCAGCACGCTTTGCTTGAGAAGCATCCTTCCAAAGTATTGCGGCTGCTCCTTCAGGAGATATAACAGAGTAAGTAGAGTTTTCAAGCATATGAATATAATTTCCTACACCAAGAGCTAATGCTCCTCCACTTCCGCCTTCCCCAATTACTATTGAAATCACCGGTACTTTTAAACCCGCCATTTCAAATAGATTACGGGCAATTGCCTCGCTTTGTCCGCGTTCCTCAGCAGCCTTTCCTGGATAGGCTCCTTTTGTATCAATAAAGCAAATAATTGGGCGTTTAAACTTTTCAGCTTGTTTCATCAGCCTTAAAGCCTTTCTATAGCCTTCCGGATGAGGCATACCGAAATTCCTGCGGATGTTCTCTTTTGTATCCTTACCCCTCTGATGTCCAATAACGGTCACAGGAAGGCCTTGGAAGTTTGCTACACCTGCAACAATAGCTTCATCATCACCGAAGACCCTGTCTCCATGGCATTCGAAGAAATCTTCAAACAAAAAGTCAATATAATCCAAAGTGGTTGGCCTGTTAGGATGTCTGGCAATTTGCACACGATCCCATGGTTTTAAATGATTATAAATATCTTTTTCCAGCTTTTCAAGGCGTACCTCAAGCTTTTCTATTTCAGCTGTAAAGTCCACGTCAGCTGTTTTAGTGAACTCTCTTAGTTCGATTATTTTTTTTCTTAACTCAATAATCGGCTTTTCAAATTCCAATTCCCCTACCAATTAAGTTCACCCCCAGGCTGATGGATTGAAAGCAGCGAACCAATTTTGTCTTTTAATTCAAGCCGTGAAATAACGGCATCCAATTGGCCATGCTTTAACAGGAATTCTGCTGTTTGGAAATCTTCCGGCAGATCCTCTCTAATGGTTTGTTCGATTATTCTTCTTCCAGCAAAACCGATTAATGCCCCTGGTTCAGCAAAATTATAATCCCCAAGTGAAGCAAAGCTAGCAGAAACTCCTCCTGTCGTAGGATGAGTCATAATGGAAATAAATAATCCCCCATTATCGCTGAATCTTTTCAGCGCTACACTGGTTTTAGCCATTTGCATCAGACTGACAACACCCTCCTGCATACGCGCACCGCCAGAAGCTGTAAAGATAATGAAGGGAACCGATAATTCATCTGCTTTTTCAATAGCCAATGTAATTTTCTCTCCCACAACTGAACCCATGCTTCCCATACGGAAGGTGGCATCCATAATAGCAACCACTACAGGAAAGTTGTTAACATTTCCCATTCCTGTAACTACAGCTTCATTGATACCTGTTTTTTGTCTGTCTTTCTCAAGTTTTTCTAAATAATCAGGGAAATTAAGCGGATTCCTGGAGATCATATCTTCATGAATTTCAATAAAAGTTCCCTCATCCAAGAAACTTTCGAGGCGCTCAGCCGAATTCATTTGATGGTGATGTCCGCAATGCAGACAAACCTTTTGATTTTTTAATAATTCTTTTGTATACATTATTTTCTTGCAATCAGGACATTTTGTCATTATTCCTTCAGGTAAATCCTGCTTGGCTGTTTCTGAAGGAATCGTTGCATATTTTTTCTTTTTAGTCTTTGTGAAAAGTTCTTTCAGCAAGGTGAAACCTCCCTCATTCGTAAAGCCAAGATAATGGCTAAATTTCTCCCATCCGTCTCCAACCCCGAGTGGTCAGACCACTCTTTGTATAAAAAGCGCCTACCCTGCTTGTTAGTAGGCTTGTCTTGTTCACTATAAAGTAAACCTTTCTAAAAAACTGTTAGATTTTGTCGGCGGAAATCGACAAATTTCTAAGCTGACGATAGGCAGACAGCAATTCAGCCACGTCCATTGCTTCGATTGCTTTTATAAGCCTTATATATCCGTCTTTTGAATGCTGCTCTTCTTTAAACATTAAAGAATTAAAGTAATCCTTTAATATGATCCACATTCTGAGGAATAAATGGTTGTCCGCCATTTCAATGATCCGATAAAAAAACTCATCATCGTTTACAGCATAACTGTGTTCAACCTTTTCCCTTAAAGCCTGAAGATCATCTGCATTTTGCCGCTTTAATGCAAGCTGCAGGCAATCCATCTCGATATAATATTTAGTTTCAATAACATCTCTTTTTGCTTTTTCATCTTCCAGAATAAAGGTACTAAGGAGCTGGACAAGATGGTGTCCGCGAAAATCTCTTAAAAATGTACCTTCTCCCCTTCTGGTTTCAATCAGTCCAAGCAATTCCAATGCTCTGAGCGCTTCCCGAACCGAAGAGCGCCCAACATTCAGGCGCTCTGATAATTCGCGTTCGGAAGGAATTTTGTCACCAGAATTCAAACGGTTCGTAGTGATCAATTCCCTTAACTGTTTAACAATTTCAATATATACTTTGGAGCTCTGGTTTGTATCTTTCACGATGGCTTTACTCACTTTTTCCGATACTTGCAAGCCTCATCGTTTTTTCTTTTACCTCCGCAGGATCTACCTTTAAGCGGGCTACACCTGTCTCCATTGCCGCTTTTGCTACTGCAGAAGCTACTTCAGGGGCAACCCGTGGATCAAATGGTCCAGGAATTACGTAATCCTCGCTAAGTTCATCTTCACGAATTAAACTTGCAATAGCCTCAACAGCAGCTACCTTCATTTTTTCATTGATATGGGTAGCACGCACATCAAGAGCCCCACGGAAAATTCCTGGAAAAGCAAGGACGTTATTTACTTGGTTAGGGAAATCGGAACGCCCTGTTCCAATAACTCTTGCACCCGCTTCCCTTGCAATATCCGGCATAATCTCAGGAACAGGATTTGCCATTGCAAAAATAATGGCATCTTTGTTCATTGTTTGAACCATTTCACTTGTTAAAGCACCTGCAACAGAAACTCCGATAAAGACATCTGCACCCTTTATGACATCTTCCAGATTTCCATGTATATTATTACGGTTTGTAAATTTAGCGACTTCGTCCTTAACCGCATTCATGCCTTGTGGACGGCCTTCATAAATAGCACCCTTTGTATCACACATAATGATATCCCGGACGCCATAGCTGTAAAGAAGCTTAATAATAGCTATACCAGCTGCTCCTGCGCCATTGGCAACAACCTTAATTTCTGTCATTTTCTTGCCCGTAATTTTAAGAGCATTAACAAGACCCGCAACAGTTACAATAGCTGTCCCATGCTGATCATCATGGAAAACTGGTATATTCGTTTCTTTTTTCAGCCTTTCCTCTATGACAAAACAGTTCGGTGCTGCAATATCCTCAAGGTTTACCCCGCCAAAGGTAGGCTCTAGCAATTTTACTGTTTCAATAATTTTTTCCACATCTGTTGTATTAAGACAAATTGGAAAAGCGTCAACGCCTGCAAAGCTCTTGAACAATACAGCTTTACCTTCCATAACAGGGAGTGCGGCTGCAGGGCCAATATTACCTAGACCGAGTACGGCCGTTCCATCTGATACAACAGCAACCATATTGCCTTTCATTGTATAATCATATACTGTTTCAGGTTTTTCATATATTTCTTTACAAGGTTCTGCAACCCCAGGAGAGTAAGCTAGGCTTAAATCCTTTGCATTCTGGACAGAAACTTTTGATTTTGATTCCAGTTTCCCCTGATTAATGCGGTGCATATGCAAAGCTTCTTCACGTAAAGTCAAGGCAATGTCACTCCTTTGATTATCCAAAAGGTAATAGGCAAAATATTAAATTATTAAATGAATTATATTCTAGTGGTCAGACCACGAATGTCTAATAAACAATATAACATATCTTGTATAGATGTAAAGAATTAATCTCTTAAAATAACGTTCTCCTCTCCCAGCAAATCCTTGAGAAGATCAATGAATACCGTCCCTGGAGTAACAAAGCTTTCTTTAGTCAGCCTGACGGTTGTTTTGGTGCCCCCGTAATAAAGAACAACAGGAGTATTGCCTTTATACTTGCCTAAAAGTTGTTTAAGCTCCTGAAGAAATGCCGGTTTTTCCATTTCTTTAATAATTTTTAAATATAATACTGTTTGCGAGGAAGCATGGGACTTAAGCCAATCGGTAAGCAGATCGGCACGCTGGATAATAAATTGCAATTCTCCTCCGCGCTCTTCAGCCTTTCCTTCTATTACCGCCAAATTCCCCTGTCCAAGGACTGCAGAAAATTTTCGGTACACGTCAGGAAAAGCAACGGCTTCCATTTCACCGCTTGAATCACTTATGGTTAAAAAAGCCATTGAATCGCCTTTTTTAGTACGGATTTTTTTGGAAGCAGTAATATAAACACCTGCAGAACAGCGTTTTCCCTTATTTATTTCACCAAATAAAGCAATTGCTCCTTTATCCTTAAGTTCTTTTTCATAAATAGAAACAGGATGGTCTGAAAGATAAAATCCCAGAACTTCTTTTTCTAAATTTAGCTTATCCTCAAGCCGAATTGGATCCACCTTAACGTATTTTGGCTTAAGCATCATGGCTTCTTCTGCAAAAAGCTGTAATTGGCTGGCATCATCTGGATTAACTAGCTGGGCATGTTCTATTGCAACATCAATACTGGCAAGAAGTACGGCACGGTCTTCCCCAAATTCATCAAGACATCCAGAGTAAACTAACGCTTCAAGCGTTTTTCGATTTAAGACCTTTTGAGAAACGCGAAGGCAAAGATCAAATAAATCATCAAATTTTTTCTTTTTTCTAACCTGAAAAATCTCTTTGAGGGCTGTTGCCCCAACACCTTTGATTCCACCAAGTCCAAAACGGATCGCCGCATTTTCAGCACCAAAAGAAAAAGGGCTGTTATTAACAGAAGGAGGAAGGATAGTAATCTCCTTCTGCCTGGCTTCCCGAATGTACTGGGCAGTCTTCGTTTCGTTTCCCATGGCCGTACTCAAAAGGCCTGCCATAAAATGCACGGCATAATGGGTTTTTAAATAAGCGAGCTGGTAAGCAATCAAACTGTATGCCACTGCATGGCTCCTGTTAAATCCATAGTTGGCGAATTTAACGATTAAATCGTAAATATCATTTGCAAGCAGTTTGTCATATCCCTTTTGAAGGGCCCCCTGAACAAAATGTTCCCTTTCTCTGTCGAGTGTTTCCTTTTGTTTTTTAGAAACTGCTCTCCTTAATAAGTCGGCTTCTCCCAAAGAAAATCCAGCCATGATAGATGCAATTTGCATAATCTGTTCCTGGTATACAATGACGCCATATGTATTGGATAGAATTGGCTTAAGATGAGGGTGAGGATATTCCACCTGGTCAATGCCATGTTTCCGTCCAATAAACAAAGGAATATTTTCCATCGGCCCTGGCCGATAAAGGGCGTTGACCGCTACAATATCTTCAAACCTTGTAGGCTTAAGCCTCATTAAAACTTTCCTCATCCCTTCGGATTCAAGCTGGAAAATTCCAGTTGTTTCTCCCCTGGCAAGCAGTTCATACGTGTCCTCGTCGTCTAAGGGAAGACTTCTAATATCAATTTTTCTACCTTCTTTACGCTGGATTGACATTAAAATTGACTCGATGAGGGATAAATTTCTTAAACCAAGAAAGTCCATTTTTAGCAAGCCGACTTCATCAAGATGTTCCATTGTATATTGTGTAAGATAGACCTGGCCATGCCCTTTCTGAATGGGAACCATCTCGACAAGGGGAAACTCGCTGATTACAACACCAGCTGCATGGGTAGATGTATGCCTTGGCAGTCCTTCAAGCATACTGGCAGTTTTAAAAAGCTTTTGATTGTTGGGACTTTCATTTACAAAGCTTTGTAATGCTTCAGACTCTGAAAATGCGTTTTTAAGACTGATTCCAAGACGTGATGGAACTAGCTTGGACAACTGGTCCAATTCTTTAGGGTTTAAACCGAATGCCCTTCCGGTATCCCTTAAAGCAGCTTTAGCCGCCATTGTTCCAAACGTAGTAATTTGGGCAACATGCAGTTCTCCATATTTTTGGGCAACATACTGAATAACCTCATCGCGGCGATGATCTGGGAAATCAATATCAATATCAGGCATTGAAATACGTTCGGGATTTAGAAACCGTTCAAACAAGAGATTGTGGGCAATGGGATCTACATCCGTTATCTGCAAAACATAAGCAACCAGCGAGCCAGCTGCCGAGCCGCGTCCTGGACCTGTTAGGATGTTATTTTCCCGGGCGTATTTCATAAAGTCCCAAACGATTAAAAAGTAATCGCTGAACTTCATTTTTTTAATAATATCGAGCTCAAACTTCAGTCTGTCAATGTATTCCTTTCCAGAGGATGAAAAACGTGTTTTCATTCCGCTTAAGCATATTTCTTCTAGAAATTCCTCTGCATTCCTGCCGTTAGGAACAGGGTATTTAGGGAGCTGCTTTTTTCCAAGTTCCAATACCACATTACAGCTATCAGCAATGTGAACAGAATTCTTCATGGCGTCGGGGTATTCCGATATATAATTTACCATTTCTGCTTCAGTTTTTAAGTAATATTGGTCACTGCCCAGTTTTTCTCTGTGGTCATCCTGAAGCTTATCTCCATTTTTAATTGCCAGCAGGCACTCCTGGGCAAAAGCATCTTCTTTGTTTAGATAATGGACCTGGTTGGTTGCAACAAGTCCAAATCCTAATTCCTTCCCAATGGCAAATATTTTTTCGTTAAGAGACTTTTCGATTCCTAAGGAATGGTCCTGAATGGATAAATAAAAGTTTTCCCTGCCAAAAAGACTTCCCCATTGCTCCGCTGTTTCTCTGGCTCTGTCTTTCTCACCTTGAAGAAGCAGCCTTTCAATTTCCCCATCCTTACCCGGAGTTAGGGCTATTAATCCATTTGTATAGTGCCTTAACCACTTTAATGGAATCCCTTCAGGGGATTTTGTTTGGACAACACTTGAGATTTTTATAAGATTATGAAAGCCCTCAAGGTTTTTAGCCAGTAATACAAGCGGAGAACTGCCATTTTCAGCATTAGCTACATCAACAGTAAGCCCCAAAATAGGTTTTATATTATTCTTCAAACATTCTTTATAAAAAGCGATGGTGCCGTACATCACATTTCTGTCTGTCAGGGCTATCGCTGAAAACCCTCTATCTTTTGCCGCTCTCGCCAGCTCTTCCACTCGGGCAGTGCTAGTTAGCAAACTATAAGCACTATATACTTGCAGGTGAATAAATGACACTTGTGCTCACCCCCTACTTTTGTTTCTCTTTACTATATTATAGAGCTCAAGGTCATAAAAAGAAAATATGTTCTCATTTTTACTTAAAAAGCGAAAGGGACCGTTTGGCGAAGCAACTGCCTGAGGTAACTCTGTGATTTCATCATCTTTAAATATTCATCAAGCAGCAGAGAGGAGCTGATCATAAGCTTCTCTGAATGGTCTATGCAGCAGGAGCACATTACCAATACTTGTTGCGGCAGAAGCTTAAAACGATTCGAAGTTGACTTATCTTAAGGGGAAGCAGGATGCACACTAGCTGCACCAAGTATCACCTAACGGTCATTCTTGATGAAAGATACTCCAAGGTTCCCTTAAGCTAGACATTAATTAATGCTTAAAGTTTATACTTTATGATCAAAGAAACATTCTAAAAACATAAATACATGAGGCCGTCCATATGATGAAGTATGAGGTATAAAATCAGAATGAGGCGGTTGGTGTGATGCGGGAAATTGGATTTTTTCCGTCGTTTATTGAAAGTTACTTTATGGCGCTGGGTGTTCTCCTGGGAGGTTCTTTAGTTGGAGGTCTTGCCTCTTTTTTAACAGGACAGCCCCCATTCACAGCTATATATCGTATGTCTGCTTCATTGCGGATTTGGGCCATAGTTGCAGCCATTGGCGGAACCTTTGATACCTTTTATAGCTTTGAAAGGGGATTGTTTAACGGGGATACTAAAGACCTTTTTAAGCAATTTTTGTTAATCATGTCAGCAACAGGAGGCGCACAAACTGGGGCTTTAATTATTAACTGGCTGACACAGGAGCATATCTCGTCATGAGAATTCCTCCCTTATACAGAAGTCCTGCCTGGCAGCGATTGCTTGCAGGAATGGTAATCGGCGGTTTAATCAGCTGGGTTATCTTTTTATATATTTTTGGTGTACTTCAGGAAGAAAATACGAAGAAGCTTGAAATGCAGGAAGAAACAATTAGGGATTTAACAGGGGATATTAAAATTTGGCAGGATGAGTACAAAGCTTTAAACAAGAAAAATATTGAGTTATTAAAAATTCAGGATATCAGTGTAAGGATTACCAACTGGGAAAATTATAAGAAATATGGAATTGATTCTTTTAGTGTTTTTGAGCTTGAAGATGCTATTAAAGAAGATATTGGCATGATGAAAGCCAAGGATCTTGATACTGTTTTTAAAAGCAGGGATCTTTTGAAGAAGGTAATTGAAAACCGGGGAGTTAAGTTTAATGATAAGCGGTATCGGCTCGAGGTTAAAGAAATTGTCATTTATACCACACTTTCTATTCAGATCCATCTTCATCTTGAATGAAAAAGCGCAAGCATTTTTAGTATTATATCTATTTACTGGGGCG
>Ga0308175_100003176_pt1 | contig 11355 bp, 12 predicted proteins | sample PhyCR1_3_FD_203893 | JGI IMG/M metagenome (GOLD analysis project Ga0308175, IMG submission 203893) | Soil microbial communities from UC Gill Tract Community Farm, Albany, California, United States - DLSLS.C.R1 | ecosystem: Environmental > Terrestrial > Soil > Agricultural land | place: USA... | reverse complement strand
CCCATCGAGTGGCCGCCGAGGACGAAGCGCCCCTCCTCGACGGTTGCCTCGACCACCCGCTCCAGGTCGGCGACCAGCTCCGGGTATCCATAACCCTGCACCGGCGGGGCGGGATCGGACTCGCCGTGGCCGCGGGCGTCGTAGGTGGTGACCGCGAATCCGGCCCGCGGCAGCGCCTTGGAGCCGTGCAGGACGTAGCGGCGGGTCGCGGTGATGCCGTGGCAGAGGACGACCGGGGGACCCTCCCCCAGCGTCTCGCCGCGCAGGCACGGCGCGGCACCGGTGACGAAGGCGCGGGGCTCGCCGGCGCTCACGCCAGCGCTGCGAGCGCCTGCTCGAGGTCCTCGACCGACTCGTAGCCGAGGCCGGTGAGCGAGACCTTGCGGTGCCGCACGATTCCCTCCTCGTCGATCACGAAGACCGCCCGTCGCACCATCGGGCCGGCGAGGACGCCGTAGGCGCGGGCGACCTCCTTGTCCTCGTCGGCGAGCAACGGCACGTTGAGGCTCTTCTCGCGGACGAAGCGCTCGTGGGAGTCCAGCGACTGGGCCGAGATGCCCAGGACGTCGGCGCCGAGACCGTCCAGCCGCTCGCCGTCGTCGCGGTAGGAGCAGAACTGCTTGGTGCAGACGGCGGTGAAGTCACCGGGGTAGAACGCGAGGATCAGCTTGCGTCCGCGGTAGTCGCCCAGGCGATAGGTCCTCCCGCCGGTGCCCGGGAGCTCGAAATCCGGCGCGGGGTCACCTGGCTTGGGCTTGGCCATCCGGCCAGCTTACCCGGCGGGGCTAGCCGCGCCGGACCGTGACCGATTCGATCAGCACCGTCTGCTTCGGCTGTTCGGAGGGCGTGCCGAGCTTGGCGATCCGTGCCACCACCGGGAACCCGCGGCTGACCCGTCCGACGAGGGCGTATTCGGGCGGCAGCCCCGCGTCGGGGGCGGTGACGACGAAGAACTGGCTGCCGGAGCGCCCGGGTGGCTCGGCCGAGCTCTTGGCCATCGCCACGATGCCCTTGGTGTAGGAGAGGTTCGCCGGCGGCTTCTCGTCGACGCTGTAGCCGGGACCGCCGGTGCCGTTGCCGAGCGGGTCGCCCCCCTGGATCACGAACCCGGGGACGATGCGGTGGAAGTCGAGCCCGTCGTAGAACCCTTCTTCGGCCAGATAGGCGAAGGAGTTCGCGGTCTTCGGCGCCCGCTCGGTGTCGAGCGCGATCGCGAAGGTGCCGCAGCTCGTCTTCACCACGGCGGTTGCGGCTTCACCGGGCCGAAGCATCTGCTTCGGCGGCTTCAGCTCCTCGTGCTTGGGCTTCGGCGCCGCCACCTGATTGCAGCCGGTGGCGCTCGCGGCGGCGGCCGTGCCGCTCTGGCCGGAGTCGCCGCCGCCACGGGAGATCAGGATCGCGACCACGACCGCGCCCGCGACGAGGGCGAAGACCGCGAGGATGATCCAGCGGCGGTCGAGCTGGGACTGCGGCTGCACGGGGGGAACCCTATTGGACCCACCGGAAGGCAGGCGCCGGCGGCCTACGATCCCTCGATGGCATCCGTTCCCCCGCTGACCCCGCTTGCAGCCGCGGTTCTCGACGTCGGCACGCCCGAGCGGATCCTGCAGATCGAGTGTGGCGAGGGCGACGGGGTGCTGTTCCTGGCCCGCGAGTTCCCCAGCGCCCGCATCCGGGGGGTCGATCGCTCCGCGGAAGCTATCCGGCATGCCACCGCCCGGGTGGGCCTCGATCCCGAAGGCCGTGTCGCCTTCAAGCGAGCCGCGCCGGCATCGCTCCCCTTCCCGGGCGACCATTTCGACCTGGTGGTGGCCCTCGACGCTCGCCCCGCCCTCCGGGAGACCGCCCGCGTCCTGCGGCGAAGCGGCTTCCTGGTCCTCGTCCACACCGCTCGCCGCGAGGTCCGCGGCGATGGCTTCGCCGGCAGGCTTTTCGGCTGGAGGCTCGTGCGGGCCGGCTTCGAGGCCGCGCCCTCCCAGCAAGCCGGAGAGGGCAGCTTCTCTGTCCATCGCCTCGCCGGCGGCGATGGCCCCGGCCGCTCCCTCTAGGCTGAGCCGCCCATGGACGTCGCCGGGATGCCGCTGACCCTGCTGGTAAACCCCTCCTCCGCCGGGGGCCGGGCGCTGAAGCTCCTGCCTCGGATCGAGGCCGCGCTGGACGCCCGGCGCGCCCCCTTTCGGGTCGAGCGGACGCGCAGCCTGGAGCACGGCGCGGAGCTGGCCCTGGGGGCGGTCGAGCAGGGCGAGGTGCCCGTGGTGGTGAGCGGCGACGGCCTGATCGGGGCTGTGGGCGGAGCGATGGCCGGGTCAGAGACGCCGCTTGGGCTGATTCCGGCTGGCAGGGGCAACGACCTCGCCCGCGCCCTCGCCATCCCCGACGACCCCGTGGCCGCGGTCGACGTCCTGCTCGCCGGGACCAGCCGCCGGATCGACGTCGGCGAGGCCAACGGCAAGCGCTTCCTCGGCATCGCCAGCATCGGCTTCGACTCCGAATGCAACCGCCTGGCCAACGAAACGCGCTTCCTGCACGGGAACCTGGTCTACGCCTACTCGATGCCCCGCACCCTGATCGGCTGGAAGCCGGCTCGGTTCACGCTCGCCGTCGGCACCGAACGCAAACGGGTCAGCGGGTACTTCGTCGCCGTCGCCAACAACCGGGTCTACGGCGGCGGCATGTACATCGCCCCAGAGGCCGAGCTCGACGACGGCGAATTCGACGTGGTGACGATCGGCGAGGGCGGCAAGCTGCGCTTCCTCTGGGGCCTGCGGGACGTGCTGAAGGGCGCGCACCTGGAGCGCGAGGAGGTGAGCGTCTTCCGGACGCCGCGCCTGGAGCTTGACGCGAGCCGGCCCTTCCCGGTGTACGCCGACGGCGACCACCTCACCGATCTGCCGGTCTCGCTGCGGGTCCTGCCCCGCTGCCTCTCGATCCTGGTGCCGGGAGAGCGGTCGTAGTGGACCGACCGAGTGGCCCCGGCGCGCTCTTCGGCGCCAAGCTCGCCCTCTCTCGCGTGATTGGCTCGGCCAGCCGCGCCAGCGGCCGGGGCGGCGGCACGACGCTGCCGGGGCGCGTGCTGCTGCGCCTGCAGCCGGACGCGATCGCGCGGCTGGGCAAGGGCCTGCGCGCCGGGGCGACCATCGTCAGCGCGACCAACGGTAAGACGACCACCGCGGGGATGATCGCGACGCTGCTGGAGGCCGAGGGGCGCCGCCCGGTGCACAACCGCGCCGGCTCCAACATGACCTGGGGCGTCGCCACGGCGCTGCTGGAGCAGCGCGGCGAGGAGGGGTTGTTCGAGGTCGACGAGGCATGGTTGCCGCGGGTCGCCGAGGAGCTCGACCCCGGCCTGATCGTGCTCGGCAACCTCTTCCGGGACCAGCTCGACCGCTACGGCGAGATGGAGGCCCTGGCCGAGGACTGGGCGCGCACCGTCGCCGCCCGCGAGGGCCGCAGCCGGCTCGCCCTCAACGCCGACGACCCGCTGATCGCCGACCTCGGGCGCGAATCCGACGGCGCCGCGCGCGAGGGCGTCCTCTACTTCGGGGTCGACGATCCGGCGCAGGCGCTGCCGGAGCTGCAGCACGCCTTCGACGCCAAGCACTGCCGCCGCTGCGGCCACCCCTACGCCTACGAGCGCGCCTTCGTCGGCCATCTCGGCCATTACGCCTGCCCCAACTGCGGCGCCCGCAGGCCGCAGCCGCAGGTGAGCGCGACCCGAATCGAGCTGCGCGGGATGCGAGGCTCGCGGGCCACGATCGCCACGCCACGCGGGAAGCTCGAGCTCGAGCTGCCGCTGCCGGGGCTCTACAACGTCTACAACGCACTGGCGGCGATCGCGGCCGGTCTCGAGCTTGGGGTGCCGCTGGAGCGGATCGCCCCGGCACTCGGGACGATGCGGGCCGCCTTCGGCCGGGTGGAGACGATCGAGGTGAGCGGCACGCCGGTATCGATCCTGCTGATCAAGAACCCGGCCGGGGCCAACGAGGTGCTGCGGACGCTGGCGCTGGAGGCGGCCGGCGGCGAAGTCGACCTCTGGGTCGCGCTGAACGACGAAATCGCCGACGGGCGCGACGTCTCCTGGGTCTGGGACGCCGACTTCGAGCTGCTCGCCGGGGCCGTGCGCCGGGTCGTCTGCAGCGGCACCCGGGCGCCGGAGATGGCCCTGCGGCTGAAGTACGCCGGCTGGCCGCAGGATGCGATCGAAGTGGTGCCGGGGATCGCCGCTTCGCTCGACGCGGCGGTCGCGGACTCGCACGGGCGCCTCTTCGCCCTCCCCACCTACACCGCCCTGCTGGAGCTGCGCAAGCTCCTCTCCGACCGCGGCCTGGCCGAGGAGTTCTGGCGATGAGCGGCGCGGCGGCGATCTGGCACGACGTCGAGTGCGGCTCCTATGAGGCCGACCTGGCGCTGTGGGACGGGTTGGCGGAGCGCCACGGCGGGCCGGTGCTGGACCTCGGCTGCGGCACCGGGCGCGTCTCCCTGCACCTGGCGCGTCGCGGTCACCGCGTCATCGCCGTCGACCGCGACGCCCGGCTGCTGGCAGCGCTGGAGGCACGTGCCGGCGGCCTGCCGCTGGAGACGGTGCGCGCGGACGCAGGCGAGCTGGCGCTGGAGGAGCAGGTGCCGCTGGCGCTTGCGCCGATGCAGCTCCTGCAGCTGCTGCCCAGCGGCGCCGAGCGGCTTGCCTGTCTGCTGCGGGTCGCGGCGTCTTTGCGGCCGGGGGGGCTGTTCGCCGCGGCGATCGTCGACAGGCTTCCGGAGGAAGGCGGCGAGCCACCGCGGGTTCCCGACGTGCGGGAGGTCGACGGCTGGGTCTACTCGAGCCTGCCGGTGGCGGTCGATGCCGGCGGCGAGCGGATCCTGCTGCGGCGGCTGCGCCAGACCGTCTCTCCCGCGGGGGAGCTGAGCGAGGAGAGCGACGAGGTCGAGCTGTGCGCGCTCTCCGTCACGCAGCTGGAGGCGGAGGCCCGGCGGGCGGGCCTCGAGCCGGCCGGACTGCGGGCGGTCCCCCCCACCGATCTGCACGTCGGCTCCGTCGTCTGCCTCTTCGAGCGGAGGGCCTGATGGAGCTCCGCGTCCTCAGCCTCTACCCCGAGCAGATGAACATCTATGCGGATCGCGGCAACATCCTCTTCCTGCAGCGGCGCTGCGAGTGGCGCGGCATCGGCTTCGCCCATTCCGGGGCCGGACCTGGCGAGGGCTTGGACCCCGGCGCCCACGACCTGATCTACGTAGGCGGGGGCCAGGACCGCGACCAGCGCTCCGTCGCCGCCGACATGGTCGCCAGCAAGCGCGAGGCGCTGGTCGCGGCGGTGGAGGACGGCGCCGCCATGCTCGCCGTCTGCGGCGGCTACCAGCTGCTCGGCCACAGCTACCAGCTCGGCGAGGAGAAGCTGCCGGGCCTCGGGATCGCCGACCTGGAGACGGTGCGCGAGCCGGGGCCGCGGCTGATCGGCAACGTCGCGATCGAGGTGGACCTCGGGGGCGGCCCTCGGATCCTCGCGGGCTTCGAGAACCACGGCGGGCGCACCTACCTCGGCGGCACGGCCGAGCCGCTCGGCCGCGTCGTCTCCGGTCATGGCAACAACGACCGCGACGGCTCCGAGGGGGTGAAGCGGGCGAACCTGATCGGAACCTACCTGCACGGCCCGCTCCTGCCCAAGAACGGCTGGCTCGCCGACCACCTGATCGCCGCCGCGCTGGAGCGGCGCTACGGCAAGCGCCCGGAGCTGGAGCCGCTTTCCGACGAGCTGGAGGCGGCGGCTCACCGTTCGGCGCGCGAGGCCGCCCGCCGCGACTAGCCGAGACGCTCGCGGGCCGCCGCCAGGGCCCGCTCGGAGTCCCGCCGCAGGCGCTCGACGACCGCCGCGGCCGGTTCCTCCCTCGCCAGCGGATAGGCCTGGCCGGCCCAGAGGCTGATCCCGTCCGCCTCTCCCCGGGCCCGCGCGGCCGCCCGGATCGGCGCCGTGGCGAAGTGGATCTCGGGGTAGGCCGAGGGAGCGTTTGGGTGCTCGCTGAGGAAGCGGTTGACGATGCCACGGGCGCGACGGCCGGTGAAGGCGCGGGTGAGGCGGGTCGGTGCCGCGCCTCGCAGCGCCTCTCGATGAGGCTCGGAGGTTCCCGCCTCCGGGCAGAGCAGGAAGGCGGTGCCTATCTGGGCGGCGCTCGCTCCCGCGGCGAGGACCGCGGCCAAGCCGGCGCCGGTGACGATCCCCCCGGAGGCGACGAGCGGCAGCTCCACCGCCTCGCCGGCCAGCTGCAGGAGGGCCAGCAGGCCGATCGTCTCCTCTGCCTCGGCATCCCGGAAGCCGCCCTGGTGGGCGCCGGCCTCGTGGCCCTGGACGACCAGGGCGTCGGCTCCCGCGGCGGCGGCGGTTTGAGCCTCCGCCACGGTCGTAACGGTGACCCATACCTCCGAGCCTGCCGCCTTCAGTCGCTCGAGCACCTGCGTCGAGGGGCAGCCGAAGGTGAAGGAGACCACCCGCACCGGATCCTCGCCCAGCAGCTCGAGCTTCGCCTCCCATTCGTCGTCGTTGAAGCGCGGCTCCCCCACCTCCGTCCCGTACCGGCTCGCCTCGGGCTCGAGCTCGGCCATATAGCCGGCCACCTCCTGCGTCGCGGTCGGCTCTCCGGGGACGAAGACGTTGACGCCGAAGCGATCGCTCAGGCGCCGGGTCGCGGCGACGTCCTCGGCGAGATCGGCGGCGCTGCGGTAGCCGGCGGCGAGGAAGCCGAGCCCGCCTGCGCCCGAGACCGCCGCGGCCAGCTCCGGCGTCGAGGGCCCGCCGCCCATCGGCGCCTGCACGACGGGGGCGGTCAGGCTCGCGAGCAGCGCCGACATCTACGGGGCCTGCGGGATCACCCCGACGGGCCGGTCGCGCCGGGGCAGCTCGACGGTGTCGAAGGAGGAGGCGTCGATTCGCACGTGGTCGAGGATATGCGCCGCGAAGGATCCCTCGTCCTCGAGGAAGCCGATCCGCGGCGTCCGGTAGTGCATCGGCACCGCCCACGCCGCCGCGAGCTCTCGCGCGATGCCGGCTGCGGCCTCGCCGTCGATCGTCGGCCCGCCGCCCGCCGGCAGGAAGACCAGGTCGACCTCGCCGATCGCCTGCCGCTGCTCGGGTCGCAGCTCCGTCTGGCCGAAGTCGCCGAAATGGGCCACCCGGATCCCGTCGAGGCTGAAGACGTAGATCACGTTGGCGCCCCTCTCGGTCCCGGCGGCACGGTCGTGCTCCGAGGCGATCCCCACCACCTCGCCGAGCGGCGACTCGTGGCGCCCGGCTGACGACCGGATCACCGCTGGCTCTCCGGGGACGACCTCGACCGCGTTGTGATCGAGATGCTCGTGGGTGACGAGCACGAGGTCGGCCGGCGGCACCTGGACCGGCGGGTACTCCCAGCGGATCCCGCGCGCCTGCAGCGAGGAGACGTCGCCGAACGGGTCGATGACGACGGTCCCCTCGGCCCCGCGCAGGGTGAAGGCCGCCTGGCCGTGCCACTCAACCCGCATGCTGTCCCTCGACGGCGGCGAGCGGGCGGGCGGCGGTGTCGCGCTCGCCCTCCTCGGCATGGTGATAGCGGCCGCCGCGCAGCAGCGAGGCCGCGGCCGCGGCGAGGCAAGCGGCGACCGCGAAGCCGAAGGCGATGTCGAGCCCCTTGCTGAACGGCCCCTCGATCAGGTGCGGGAAGAAGGCGTGCCCGGTGAGCGCGGCATGGGCGTGCGCGGGAAGGCCGGCGAGGACTTCGGGCCCGACCAGGTGCTGGATCGGGTTGTAGCCGAGGAAGGCGGCGAAGAGCACCGCGATCGGCGGCGTCTGCCCGGCGCGATGGGCGGCCGCCGCGCCGACGCCGTGCGCTTCCAGCCCGCCCGCGAGGGCGGCGGGCAGCGCCGAGGAGAGGCCGACGATCAGCAGAGTGAAGAAGATCCCGATCGAGATCACCTGGGCGGAGTTCTGGAAGGTCTGGTTCATGCCCCCGCCGGCGCCGCGGTCCCCCGCCGGCAGGCTGTTCATCACCGCGGCGCGGTTCGGCGAGGCGAACATGCCCATCGAGACCCCGTTCAGCAGCAGGATCCCGGCGAACAGCGGGTAGGGGAAGTCGATCGGCAGCAGGGTGATCAGCACGAAGCTGACGGCCGCCGCGAGCATCCCGCCGGTGGCGAAGGGGCGGGCGCCGTAGCGGTCGGAGAGGTATCCCGAGAGCGGCCCGGCGAACAGCATGCCGACAGTGAGCGGCAGCATGTAGATGCCGGCCCAGAGCGGCGCTTCGGTGTAGTCGTAGCCGTGCAGCGGTAGCCAGATCCCCTGCAGCCAGATGATCAGCATGAACATCAGGCCCCCCCGGGCGACGGCCGCCAGGAAGGTCGAAGCGGTGCCGAAGGTGAAGGCGCGGATGCGAAACAGCGGCAGGCGAAACATCGGCTCCGGCACGCGCCGCTCGACCACCGCGAAGGCGGCCAGGGAGGCCACCGCGCCGGCCAGCAGGACCAGGACCCGCGGGCTGCCCCAGCCGGTCGCCGAGGGCCCGTAGGGCCGGATCCCGTAGGTGACCGCCACCATCGCCAGGATCAGGCCGAGCGCGAAGGTGACGTTCCCCGCCCAGTCGATGCGGGCCGCGCGGGGCGCGCTGCGCTCCTCGAGCTTGAGGTAGGCCCAGACCGTGCCGAAGAGCCCCACCGGGACCGAGATCAGGAAGACGAGGCGCCAGTTGACCGGCGCCAACAGGCCACCGAGCACGAGGCCGACGAACATGCCGCTGACGCCGACGATGTTGTTGATCCCCAGCGCCATCCCGCGCTGGTTCGGGGGGAAGGCGTCGGTGATGATCGCCGCCGCGTTGGCCAGCAGGCAGGCGCCGCCGACCCCCTGCAGGACCCGGAAGACGACCAGGTAGAGGGCGCCGTCGCGGCCGGTCATCCAGTCGACGGCGAGGATCAGCGAGGCGACCGTGTACACGACGAAGCCGAGGTTGTAGATCCGCACCCGGCCGAAGATGTCCCCGAGGCGCCCGAGGCTGACGATCAGGACGCTGGAGACCACCAGGTAGCCGAGGATCATCCACAGCAGGTAGGAACTGTTGGAGGGGACGAGGGGATCGAGTCGGACGCCGCGGAAGATGTCCGGCATCGCGATCAGGGTGATCGAGGCGTCGAGCGTCGCCAGCAGCACCGCCAGGGTGACGTTCGAGAGCGCGATCCACTTGTAGCGGTCCTCCATCGCCACCGATATTACACAGGCAGCCTGTACAGTTTGCCTGGCTGTTCCCGCTATAGTCGGGCCATGGCCACCCGGGTCGACGCAGCGCCGCTGGCGAGCGAATTGCGCGTCGTGCTCGGCCGTCTGATGCGGCGGCTGCGCGCCGAGCACCGCTTTCCCGTGTCCCAGGGGGCCGTGCTGGGACGACTCGACCGCGAGGGGCCGCAGAGCGTCAGCGACCTCGCCGCCGCCGAACACATGCGGCCCCAGTCGATGGCGCAGACGGTGGCCGACCTCGAGCGTGAGGGCTGCGTCTCCCGAGCTCCCGACCCGGCGGATCGCCGGCGGGCGCTGGTCAGCCTCACCGCCGATGGCCGGGAGCAGCTGCGGGACGTCCGGCGCCGCCGCGAGGGCTGGCTGGTGCGGGCTCTGGAAGAGCTCTCCGAAGAGGACCGCGCGACGGTCGAGCGGGCCTCCGCCCTCCTGCGCCAGCTCGCCGACACCGACGCCTGAGCGCTCAGCGACCGCTGGAGCCGAAGCCGCCCGCCCCGCGCGCCGACTCGCTCAGGGCGGTTGCCTCCACCGGCTCGGCAAGCGCCACCGGCGCGAGCACCAGCTGGGCGATCCGATCTCCGGGCTCCACCTGAAAGGTCTCAGCCGGATCGGTGTTCAGCAGCAGGACGCGGACTTCGCCGCGGTAGCCGGAATCGATCAGCCCCGGACCGTTGACGAGGGAGATCCCGTGCTCGCGGGCCAGACCCGAGCGGGGCAGGACCAGGCCGGCGTGACCGGCGGGAACCTCGATCGCGACGCCGGTGCCGACGCTCCAGCGCTCGCCGGGCCCGACGTGGGCGGTCTCGCAGGCATAGAGGTCCAGCCCCGCATCCCCCTCATGGGCACGCGAAGGCAACCGCGCCCCCTCTTTGAGCCTGACAACCGGCAGCTCCACGCGGCCAGACTATCTAGGCGGCTTCGAAGGCGCCGAGGGTCCGACGGGGGACCCGCAGGAGCCTCCCAGATTGCGACGGAGGGTCCCCCGTCGGACCCCCCTCCCCCGTCAGACAACCGCCAGATCGCTGAAGCGGTGCATCTCCGCCCGCGGCACCTTGGCGTGGACCAGCACGCCGTCCTCGCGCTCGGTGCGCTCGAGCTCGCCGGCGACCTCGTGCAACTCGTGCAACCGCCCTCCCTGCGAGTAGGGAATCAGCAGCTCGACCTCGGCCAGCGTCTCCTCGAAGGCCTCCTCGACCCGCCGCCGCAGCTCGTCCAGCCCCTCCCCCGTCGCCGCCGAGACGACCACCGCGTCGGGCTCTCCGAGCGTCGCCTCGCGGCGCTCCTCCGCGCTCAACAGGTCGCCCTTGTTGAGCACCAGCAGCCGCGGCTTGGCACCGGCGCCGATCTCCTCCAGCACCTCGTCGACGGCCTGCATGTCGCGCAAGCGGCGCTTCTCCGCAGAGGATGCGTCGACCACGTGCAGGATGAGGTCGGCGAGCACGGTCTCCTCCAGCGTCGCCTTGAACGCCTCGACCAGCTGGTGGGGCAGCTTCTCGATGAAGCCGACGGTATCGGTCAGCAGATAGTCGCGACCCGACAGCTCGAAGGCTCTGGTCGTCGGGTCCAGGGTGTGAAAGAGCCGGTCCCCCACCCCCACCTCCGCTCCGGTGAGGGCGTTCAGCAGCGTCGACTTTCCGGCGTTGGTGTAGCCGGCGAGGGCGACGCGCGGCAGCGAGGAGCTCTCACGCCGGGCGCGCATCACTCCGCGATTGCGCTCCAGCCGGACGAGGCGGCGGCGCAGCGCCGAGATCCGGTCGCGAGCGAGGCGACGGTCGGTCTCGATCTGGCTCTCGCCGGGGCCCCTGGTGCCGATGCCGCCGTCGATGCGGCCGGCGCCCAACCGCTCGAGGTGCGTCCACAGCCCCCGCATGCGGGCCATGTTGTACTCGAGCTGGGCCAGCTCGACCTGGAGCTTGCCCTCGGCCGAGTGGGCGTGGTCGGCGAAGATGTCGAGGATGACGGCGGTGCGGTCGATCACCGGCACCCCCAGCGCCGCCTCGAGGTTGCGCTCCTGCCGGGGCGCCAGCTCGTCGTCGCAGGCGACCAGGTTGGCGCCGGCGGCGACGATCTCCCGCTTCAGCTCCCCCAGCCGGCCGCGACCGAAGTA
>Ga0308175_100003175_pt1 | contig 11357 bp, 12 predicted proteins | sample PhyCR1_3_FD_203893 | JGI IMG/M metagenome (GOLD analysis project Ga0308175, IMG submission 203893) | Soil microbial communities from UC Gill Tract Community Farm, Albany, California, United States - DLSLS.C.R1 | ecosystem: Environmental > Terrestrial > Soil > Agricultural land | place: USA... | reverse complement strand
ATTTACTTTGTTTGTGACTAGCCTGAATAGCCTACCGGCGCTGCGACATGTGAGACATGATGAGCGCTAACGCTCCCGCGCCCAGAGCTTGGACGACCTTTGGATGCTGGGCGTAGAAACTGCTCGCTTGGTCAACAATCGACGGGTTGTTTTGCTTCGCGTGTTCGGCCAGTTGTTGAACGGCCTCAGGTGATACCTGGGCCGCCTGATCAGGAGTGACCTGTGATGCTCCGCCTTTGAGCAAGGAAGCAAGCTCACCGCCGATTCCAGAGGCGAGGCCGGGGCCCGCTGCGGGAAGCAAATGGCTCAGGATGCCAGCGCGCTGCTCAGGATTCGACTGGCTGAACAGATTCGCGATCATCTGACCGAAAGCAGGAGTCTGGTTTGAATTAAATGCTTGCGCAAGTCCTTCCGCCACGTGCGAGGAGGGAGCATTTTGACTTACTTTTTCAAAGTCCTGCTGAACATTGGGCGGTGGATTCGTAGCTGAACCAGCAGCGTACTGGGTCAATACATTGGCAATATCGAAGAGTGACATAGCTCACCTACTGAGGGATGACGAGTTCCTGCCCAACGTTTATTCTGTCGGGGTCTTGTAGCTTATCGCGGTTCGCTTCAAAAATGCGGTTGTACTCGTTAGCGTTGCCGTAAAACTGCTTCGCAATCTTGGAAAGCGTATCGCCCGCCTGTACGCGATAAACCCGCTGATTACCCGAGGACGAGGCCCCCGCAGTTTGGGGTTGAGGAAGCGAAGAATCGACCGTGAGATCGCAGGTCAGATCGCTGTAGCTACTGTCCGCGGCCTTGATCTGATTCCAGACGTCGTTTTTGATCTGTTCTGAAGGCGCTGCTCCTTGAATGAACAACTTATTGTCCTGTACATGCAAATGGGTGAGCCGCACACCCTCGCGCTTGATTGTGTCGAGCGCTGCGTGGTACTTATTCTTTAATTCTTCGAGTCGGTCCATGTCATTACCTCGATAACCTAGACCGAAAATCGGGCGGAACGGTTGCATTCAAACCGGAGAAGGCTGGAAGGCTACTGTAGAAGAATGCAAGTTGTCTCTTCGAAAGAGGTTCTGAAAAACAAGCTATTTAGCGTGGTGGAAGAGATTGCCCATGACCCGAGTGGCTTTGAAATTAAGCGCTCTATCATCCGCCATCCAGGATCGGCCGTTATGATGCCAGTCGATGAGCAGAGCCGTGTATTGCTGGTAAAACAGTTCCGACTTCCGGCAGAGCAGGATTTATGGGAATTGCCTGCTGGTCGCGTCGACGAGGGCGAGTCACCGCTGGAAGCCGCCAAACGGGAACTCCGAGAGGAGACGGGCTATCAGGCTAAACAGTGGACAGAGCTGGCATCATTTTGGCCAAGCCCCGGATATGTGGCGGAAAAGATGAATCTATACGTCGCCCAGGGACTTACCGAAGGCGAACAAGAGCCTATGGAAGACGAGCGCATTGAGTTCCACTGGTTTGAGGAAGAAGAACTCGGCAGGCTGATCAGGGAAGGAAAGATACTGGATGGGAAGACTATTATCGGCTACTTCATGTGGATGGAAAAGAAGCGACACGCGCCCCGCTCCTAACGGCTGTAGGCCGCTTGCTCGGTTGTCAGCGGGCGGTCCATCAATTCCCGGATAGCATGGCGCGGTTCTTTGGACTCGTAGAGAACTTCGTACATTTGGTTGATGATCGGGAGCTGCACGCCTAAACTTCTACCCAGTTGGTAAGCTGCTCTGCAGGTGCGAACGCCCTCTGCCACCATGGTCATTTCCGTGAGTATCTGGGGCAGCTTTCGTCCCTGACCAAGCTGAACGCCGACAAGGCGGTTCCGCGATAAGTCTCCAGTTGCTGTAAGAACCAGGTCGCCCAGACCCGCCAGTCCTCCTAAAGTCTGTGAACAGCCGCCCATCGCGACCGCCAGGCGCGTAATCTCGGCCAAGCCGCGCGTCACCAGTGCGGCGACGCTGTTGCTGCCCAGTCCCAGTCCTTCGCAGATACCACCGCCTATCGCAATTACATTCTTCAACGCTGCACCAAGCTCAACCCCAATCACATCCTCACTGACGTATAGGCGCAGGCTACTGGTGGAAAAGCTGCGCTGGACCTCCTCCGCGAATCCAGAGTTGACGGACGCAATTACCACGGCCGCAGGCTCTCCCGCGGCCACTTCTCTGGCAAAAGTCGGACCCGATAGCACAGCAATCGGCAACGTCAGGGATTCCGGCAGGACGTCAGCGATGACCTGTGACATCCGCAGCCATGTGCCCTCTTCTATTCCCTTGGTGGCACTGATGAGCTTCGTGTGAATCGAGAAATACGGCAGAGCCTCGCGTAACACGGACCGCAGGTACTCGGAAGGAACAACGATCAGCACCATGCTGTCATCCCGGAGCGCCACGGCCAGAGAATCGGTAGCCTCGATCCATTCCGGTAAAAGAAATCCGGGAAGGTAGCGGTGGTTCTCCCGCAGCCGGCGCACCTCAGCAATGTGCACGGCATTACGACCCCAAAGGCGGATGGAGTTGAAGCGCGGCGCGAGAGCGATGGCAAGAGCGGTGCCCCAGCTTCCCGCGCCCAAAATGACAAGATTTGTCACGCGGTGCGGCTCTTCAGCGAGAAGACGTTCTCCTTGCCCCGGAGGAGGCGTCCGATGTTGGCTTTATGGCGATAAACGATCAGGACCGCCGAAAAGATCGCAGCATACAGGAGCACTCGCGGCGGATGCTGAACCAGCCACATAACGACCGGAAATAAGCCTGCTCCAATGATGGACCCGAGCGATATGTATTTGCTTGCCGCGACGACGATGATGAATATAAGAATCGTGATAAGCAGCGGGATGGGAGCCAAATAAAGGAAAGCGCCGATAAAGCAGGCGACCGCTTTTCCGCCTTTAAAGCCGAGGAAAATCGGGTAACAATGCCCCACCATCACTGCGGCAGCCGCCAGCGCGAGTGCCAGTGGACTGCTCTGGCTGATCAGGGCCGCTAACCAGATTGCAACAAATCCCTTCAAAATGTCGAGAAGTAGAACAACAACTCCCGCTTTTCGGCCGGCGGTTCGATGAACGTTCGTCGCCCCGATGTTTCCGCTGCCCATCGTGCGCACGTCCTTGCCGAGCGAGAAGCGAACGAAAAGGTAGCCGAACGGAAGACCACCGATGAGATAGGCCAGAACAGTGCTCACAACCAGCTGAATATTGGAAAGCGAACTAACCATTAGATCGATTTTACGAGGCGGCGACCGCCGACTGAAACGGATAAATTCGAAGCTTCCGGTAAACGCTGGAATTTGAGCCGGGATCACTTCGAAATAAGGCGAACCGGGTGGCTGTAAATGCTCCCAAACTCACTGACTGCATCCCGCTCACTCGTTCGCGAAGCTTGTCCAGCGGTACTGGATGTTTAATTCTTGCCAGGGTGAGGTGCGGCGTAAATGGTCGCTCCTCTTTGGCGATTCCGATCTTTGTAAGACACTCGTCGGTAGCGCGCGCCAAATTCTCCAGCGGACCGTCGCCGTGGACACCGACCCACAATACGCGCGGGGAGCGCGCATCGGGAAACCAACCTAAATCCTTCAGTTCCACATCAAAGGGCTCACGAGGCGGGAGGGTTTCCAGACTCGCGAACAGTTCATCCAGGCGGGAATCCGGCCACTCGCCTATGAACTTCGTTGTGATGTGAAAGTTATCCAGAGGGCTCCACTTTATGAATGCTTCCGGACGGAGAGAACTCTGAAGGCGCTCCAAACGGAGCAAAAGTTCAGGTGCCAAATCAATGGCCGTAAATAGTCTCATGCAGTAGGCCCGTGCTAATGTTCTAGCGTACCTGAAAACGGGCTATGGTTTACCAGTGAAGCAAGGTGCAAACACTTCGGACAAGGAGCCGCTAAAGGATCCATGGCCTCTGCATCGGCTGTTGAAAGCCACGGAAGCGCTCGAACTTCAATTCTATTCACGGCCCCCCGAAACCGTGGCGCGCGACTTACTAGGTTGCGTTTTGCTGCACAACGCCGCTGCAGGAATGATTGTTGAAACGGAAGCGTATCTTGGCCTTGAAGACCTGGCGGCGCATGCTTCGCGCGGCAGAACCGAGCGCAATAAGGTACTGTTCGGGCCACCAGGCTACACCTACGTGTATCTGATCTACGGAGTCCATGAATGCCTGAACGTTTCGGCGAAGCGGGATGATGGGCCTGGATGCGTGCTGTTTCGCGCCTTGGAGCCCCTGTGCGGGCTTGACCAAATGTATGCGCGTCGGCATTGGAACGGGCCGGTCAATGGGTTGGCCAATGGACCGGGAAAGCTGACGCGTGCTCTCGACATCACACGGGCGCAATACGGCCTGCCGGTAGACCGAGGCGAACTGACCATCAGGCGGTGGAAAGAGGTGCCGGAACTTGAGGTTGAAGTGACGCCTCGGATCGGTATCACGAAGTGTGCCGATTGGCCGCTGCGCTTTTTCTGGAAAGGTCATTCCTGCGTCAGCAAGCCGTTTTCATTCAGAAGACAGGAATCGGAACCATGAGAATTCTTCCCTTGCTGTTGGCAGTAAGCGGTTTATTGGTCGCCCAGGCGAGCAGCTATCAACGTACGATGGAGCAGCAAATCAAGAGTAAGGTCCGCGGCTTCCGAGGCAGGGTGATGCTCTATGCGAAAAACCTGGATACGGGAGCGTCCTTTGGTATCTTGCCTGACGAGCCAGTCCGAACGGCAAGCACCATCAAGCTCCCCATCATGGTGGAGTGTTTCTTCGAAGCGCAGCATGGAGCCTTAAACTGGACCGAGCGGCTGAAACTCACCGACAGCGAGAAAGTGTCCGGTACCGGGGTTGTGCGGGAACTCTCGGATGGGGATGAACTTCCGATTCGCGACTTCATGCATCTCATGATTGTTGTGAGCGACAACACCGCTACAAATCTCATCTTGAACCGGATCGGCGGCAATGCGGTGAACCGGAGGATGGCCCAACTTGGACTTACGCAAACCCGGGTCATGCGCAAGATTTTGGGAGACGGAACGAATTTGAAGCCTCAGCCGAGCGGAGTCACCGACGAAGGTTCCAAACCCGAAAACAAAAAGTGGGGAACTGGACGAAGCAGCCCCCACGAAATGGTGACCCTTCTGGAAAGACTTTACCGCGGCGAGCTAGTGAGCAAGGCCGCTTCAGAGGAGATGCTGGCCGTGCTGAAGAATCAGCAGGACCATAACTGTATCGGGCGGGAGATGAAGGATATCACCATCGCAAGCAAATCAGGCTCGCTCGATCATTTGCGAAGCGACGTGGGAATTATTTATTCCCACCGCGGTCCGATAGCCATGGCAGTTACCGCCGATGATATTCCGGAGATAAATTACACGCCGGATAATCCGGCGGACCTACTCATTTCTTCCCTATCGGAGATTCTGGTAGATGGTCTGGGGACACCCACAACTCAAAAGTAGGACAAAGCGGGAATGAAGCTAGTCCTGTTCCTTTTCGTTTCAGCGATACTGCTGCGGGCGGGCACTTCAGATGTTTTGATTCTCGGTGTCACGCCTCAACAGGCAGTGCTGCAAATCGACGCTCCCGAAAACGGCGCTTGTACCGTGCAAGTCAGTGAATCGCCAGATTTCAAGAGGCTCGCGTACGATGTCGATCCCTCGCTGTTCCCCGGAGCGGACCGTTGCGGACGCGCGTCACAGTTCACCACAGGCAGCCGGCATCTGTTCGTCCTTGGTTCGCGCGGGGTGGGATTGGCCAGCGACGGAACGATCAGGTCCAGATCCTTGCAAGTTGATACCACCTACTTTGTACGCGTGAAAATGGGAAACGGGCCCGCGACCACGCTGTCCTTCAAAACAAAGAACAAGCCCTTAGGAGACTCCAGTCCCGATTACATTCCGTACGAAGCGAAAGGCTACGGCGGTTGGGGATGGCCAACGATTGACTACAGTCCGGCTGGGATAACTGAAAAATACATTGACCCGTTAACCGGCTTGCAGCTTCAACGCATGACGGACCCAAGCGACGAGCCGCCACGCATCAACTCCACTGATCAATCATTCTTTCCCGAGGACATCAGTGGCGGCGGGTGGACCGTTCCTAACTACACCATGCCGAACAACCCACAGGCCCGGCAGCATCCGTACGAGTACTCCGGCCCGGGTGGAAGCGAGCACGCGCTGTTTCTCCGCTTCAGGTATGTGACACACGTAAACGGAGAGCACGGCTATAACCAGTCCGCGGCAATCGAGGATGTGCTCCTCAAGTTGCACGGCTCCGGCGATCCCGTGATGGCCTGCCTGACCTACGATCATGGACAGACGTGTCTGGGTAAGCCCGTCACATTGAAATGGGAGCGCGGAGGCTGGGCCACATCCGCCGACCGCTATCCGAATCCGCTGTTTGGGTCCTGGGGCTCTCCCCGCTTCGTCGCCAGCATGGCAAAGACTGAGCAGGGGAAGGTCGATATTCACGGCGCCAAGGTGAAAGTAACCGGCGGCGAAAACTTTCCGGTCGAGTTTATGAAGCCCGGCGATGTCCTTCAGTTCTTCAGGGAGAACTATACGAACTACACGGACGAGTATACGGTCGCCAGTATTGAGAGCCCCACCGAACTAACGTTAAGCAAACCGGTCGTGAATCCTCCGGCGCCCGCGATGTACCAGATCAACAGCTTCGGTATAAAAGCGTGGAAGATTCCTGGAGGCAAGGGCTCCGTTAAGATCGACGCCGGAAACTACAGCATGAGCTTGGCCTCTAACTACGGCACCGAATATCAGGGGCAAGGCGCGACCGGCTGCGGCGGGCCCCTCACGATTGCTAAAGATATGTACGGTCATGCGCTTCATTCTGGCGTTACTGGTTACATCTGCACATTCCTGGATATCGCCGGCAATCAGGTGCAGAAACTATGGACACCAGTAAACGGGCAGGTATGGAAGATCAATCTCACAACCGGCACTGAAGTGAAAAACCCCAGCGCAACACCGGACTACTTCAGTTACAGCGACGGCCATCTTCAGAAGTGCTACTACGATCTGCCGAATTCAGCCGCGAACTGTATGCCACTGCAATCTAAGCAGACGATCAGCGAGGAAGTGCATGCCGCGCATCCCGAAATTGACTTGCAGTATTACGGCAGCCTGACATTCCGTGGCGGAAACTATCCGTACTTCGTCTTCACGTCGCAGCCGCGCCAAAATGCTGCTTACTGGTCCTGCGTGGTGGACGCTTCCAAGCCCATTGGTGCCGACCAGGTACAGAGCTGCCATAACTCCTGGAGCGACTACCCGCTGCGTTGGCAGACTTCCCATTCGCAAAAGGCCGATTTCGCCAATGACGGATACGTGGAAGCCTTTGAAAACTTCGGCATGAACAGTGCCGGCGGAACCGCCAGTGGCCTGTGGACCTTGAAAATAAACAAGGTTTACACCGACGGCTTGAAAGGTACAGCGGCGCCTGACACGTCCTTGGGAAAGGATTTCTACGACCAGCACACCTGTGAGGCGTTGGGGGTCGCAGACAGGCGATGGGTCGAAGAAGGCGCAAACGGCGCACGACGTTGCGTGAAGATCAATGTGGCCGGTGAGCCGGTTAACACAAATCCGCCCAAAGAAGATCTCGCGCCGCTGAGCCGGTCTCGCGCAGGAACGAAGCCCGGTGCGTGGGCGCATAACGCGAAGTCATGCGGCGGCGACGGCACAACTTCAAACTGCTGGAGTTATCTACAGCCTATGCAGGAAGGCGACTGGCTAAGCGATGCGGCGAATCTGCAGGGGGAGAAAGATGCCATTGCAAAAAAGGTGGCGCTCAAGGACGGAACATTCGATCTCGTTCTGGTGCGCAACGTCAAGGCGTTCGGACAAGCGAACGGTACGCAGGCGCACGCCGCCGGATGGACGCCCGTAATGAGTCCGCCCAATTTACCGGGCAACAGTTGTGGTGGTGTTTACTATTCGCGTTTGGGCGGCAAGTTTACTTCTGCCGGCTGGATACAGGACAGTCCCTATGTTTGGTGTGCGCACCAGGCCACATGGCGGGTCGGCGACAGGGAGATTCACGTCGGAGCACAAGCAGGCTTTGCGGGCGATAAGACGTTGCCGGATTCTCTCGGTGGCTACTATTCGGGGTATGGAATTCGGTACGGTACGGTGCCCGGAGTGTGGGGTAAGCCCATCCAGTATGTCCAGCAGGGGCAGTACCCGTTTGCAGGGAGCTTCAACGGGACCACTACGGGCTACCAGCAAAGTCATCCTGGTGGCGATACTTGGGATGCCCCTCCGCGCGAGCAGGTCTGGGCGCTCGATGGACGGCCATACGGAACCGCATCGGGCAACACTTACGGCTCCAGACTTTGGCACCACCGGTACATGCGTGTCGGAGGTCAAACGTTCACGTACCGCATCAGCCCCCCGTTGGATGAAAACGGTAAAGTAATCTTCGAAAACTCTGGCAGCGGCCCGAAGTGGACCGCAAACTTCGACCCCAAGCGCCGCATGACGCAGGCGTGGGCGGGCTTTCATCTCCTGCGAAACATCAGCGGGCCAAAATCGCGGATCAGTGATGATACCCCGTTCACTTGGTGCCGAGCCCTGCTGGCCGGTGAGTGTACCGCCGGGTCCAGCCCGGACGAAACTTTTGTAAGCGTGCCGCGAGCGGAGATCGCCGGTTTCTGCTACACGGGAGACGGGGAGATGCCGACGCCTTGCCTTACTCCCGCGGGGCCGCAGATGTCAGGATACGAACAGTTCGGCATTGCAGAATGGGATCCTTATGGAAAACTGTGGCGCCGCTTGACCATGGCCTTCAACGGACCGGGACGTACAAACAATTACGCCAACATGCACGGGAAAAGCACGGGCGACTATGCCTTCACCGCCACGAACTGGGCGGATGGCCGCCGGTCCGATGTCATGGCGGTGAAGCTTCCGCCTTGGCCCACGCCAGACGGAGTTGCCAGAAATACCTTCCTGCCTGTGCAAGTGAACATTAGTCCCCTGTCACGCAGTTCTGTACGTGTGGAATTCGGTTATGCGGAGTACGGCGCCGACCACGACGGCGTGCCTCTGTTCTGTAGTGCGGAACGCGCCGAACGTTGCTCCGTGCCGGTTGCTCCTGGCAGCCGCGAGCCGTATGTCTGGGAATCTGAGCAGCAATCTTGGCTGCCATGCCCTGACGGTTGCACCATAAGCGTCCCGGCCCTTTCCGGACGCATTCTGTATTACAGAATCCAGCGCAGAGTTGGTACGTCGGTCTCTTCAGAGCCATTGGTCATCAAAGCCACGGAGTAGCAGCAGGCGCACACCTGAGGCCCGCTTAGTTCTGCAGTGCCATCAGCTTCTGGAATCGGAGATCTCCTCGCAGTCCTGCGAACTCGGGCATCTCAGGAATCTTTTTCGGATTTTTCACGCCTTCATCTAGTGCCTGGCGCAGGTAAACCAGGGCGCGGTCGTTGATGCCGGACTTTGCATACGTCTTTGCAAGATACAGATGAAAGATCGCTCGTTCTTCAATCGTTCGCTCTTGCATCACGGTACCTGCACTACTATGCCGGTCAAAAACCTCGGGATCAATTCTCACGGCCTTTTCATACCACTCAGCTGCGTCGCCGTATTTTTTTCGAGCGAAGTACGCGGACCCTATGTTTGAGGCAATCGTCGCCGAAGGACTTGGGGCGCAACGCATTGCCTTTCTGTAGTAACTGATTGATTTGCCGTAGCGTTTTTCGCCGTAATAAATTGTTCCCAGGTTGTTGATTGCATCGGAGTACTTCGGATTCAGTTTCACGGCACGTTCATAGCTCTTTTTCGCGAGGCTGAGGAGATGCATCTGATGGTAGGCGATTCCCATTTTGTTGGCTACTACCGGCGAATTGGGGTCGGCGAGCCGATACATCTCAATCGCTTTAAGGAACCTGCGCTGCGCCATCATGATGTCTCCGCGCAGCTCGGCCGTGGCCGGTTGGATGGCCGGTCCGGCATTCGTGTTGGGCAAGGATCGATTCTGTTCAGCAAGAGCCGCGAACGGAATGAAGGAGAAGATGAAATAGCAGCAAATTGACCGGCGAGAGAAGAAAAGCATAAAATCCCTCTTGGCTCAATACTATATACCTTCTAAAACGAGACGATCAGCCTCGGTTCGACCTGCGACCCCGGTTTTGAGCAAGATCGGCCAGCTTCATCCAAACTAAAACGTTCTTCGTGGATGCTAAATGGGACCGGCGCGCAGTTCCTCGAAACGAGCTCAGTTTACTTCAGGTCCTACTTAGCCGTGAGCATTTTCTTTAAAAAGACCAGTTGCCCTAAATGGTAGGAATTGTGGTTCGCCAAAACGAGCGCTTCACGAATCAGAGTTTGGCCATTACCGTGAGCAAAGGGCTTAAAAAGATCACGCCGCGCATCACTCACCATGCTTTCCAATTCGGTTCGGTCAGACTTGAAGGCTTCCACGCTCCTATTCCAGGCGTCCTCGTCGGGCGGAAAACTGCTGTTCGGCCAATAATCATCGGGCCACTCCAGTTCTTTGTAGTCGGCCGAGTCACGGGAAAACTCAAGAATATCCCGTTGAGCAATTCGTAGATGCTCCAACAATTCCCATGCGCTATGTGGTGCGCCATCCGGTTTTGCGCCGGCAAGCTCGACTGGAAAATCCGACACTGCGGAATCAAAGTCGATATGTGACTCCTTGCCCGTCATGGCGGACATTAACCGCTGGCGCAGCGCGTGGGACTCCTTCTCCTTGGCCATTGCTCTTGGTTGGACGAAACTCCGGATGCTCTGTTTCTATTGAGAGTTACCGGTCTGTCGGGCGCTGACTCGCGATTCCCCAGGGGCCCCGTTGAGCGTCCGATTGCTCGCCGACGGACTTGGCAGAGGGGGTGGATTGGCCGGCGCCAATGCGGTTAATGCTGGCATGGGCCCAGCCGGAGACCACTTCGGAGGTCTTGCTAAGAGATCCTTCCTCAATGGAAGCTGCCCGCCGTTCCAGCCGCCCCCAAGTGCCATCACTAAGCCTACGCTTGAGATCATCTGGCGAAGCTCGATCTGAGCCTCGGTTTCGTGATTCGTGAGCACGGTAGTTTGCGCCGTAATGACGTTCAAATAACTGTCTACGCCGGTCTTGAAGCGCACGGTCGCAAGGTCAAACTGCAGGCGAGGCAAGTGGGCAATGATCAACCTGAGCCGTTCGACTTCAGCATCATGCGACGAGAGTTGCGCATGTTGTCTGATAACCATGTCCTTCAGCGCCGCAGTATCGAGTGTGTCTAGATCTGGCAGCGGCGCAACAGGCACGTCCAAACTATGCCATGCTTTTCAGAGTTAGTCAGCAGATGTCGGAACATTCTTCTGCGTTTATGTTCTAAGGGTC
>Ga0308175_100003174_pt1 | contig 11360 bp, 6 predicted proteins | sample PhyCR1_3_FD_203893 | JGI IMG/M metagenome (GOLD analysis project Ga0308175, IMG submission 203893) | Soil microbial communities from UC Gill Tract Community Farm, Albany, California, United States - DLSLS.C.R1 | ecosystem: Environmental > Terrestrial > Soil > Agricultural land | place: USA... | reverse complement strand
GGGCGGCCAGCCGAGTCGAGCATGCGCCCGACGACGGCTGGAAAAGCGTCGCCCGGCTCGACGCCGTAGCCGGCCGTCAGGCTCGTTCCGATGAAAAGAATGGTCGGCTCGGCCACGGCCGCGCCGGTAGCTGGCTTCGGGGCGTTGCGAGTGTCCGGTTCCGTGGCGAGACTCCGGTCGTCGTTCCGTGCCGGTGTCGCGACCGGCAGGCTGTCCGTGGCGTCGTCGGCCGGCGCGTCCCGCGTACAGCCAGCCAGCGGCGAGAGCGACGACAGCGCGAGCGCAAGACACAGTGCGAACGTGCGATCGATCCGGCCTCGCGCCGGCCCCCAAACCAACTCTCGTTCCAACATGCTCGAGGCTCGCTCCCTGACCAAGGAATATCCCAGCGGCGGGCAGCGCCTAACGGTGCTGCGCGACGTGTCGTTCATGATCCCCAACGGCGCGCGTGTCGCGATCGTCGGGCCGTCCGGCAGCGGCAAGACCACCCTGCTCGGATTGCTCGCCGGTCTTGATACCCCGACCGCCGGCAAGGTGCTGCTCGACGGCGCCGATCTCAGCGCGCTCGACGAGGACGCCCGTGCCCGCGTCCGCGGCGAGAAAGTTGGGTTCGTGTTCCAGAGCTTTCAACTGATCCCCTCGCTCAGCGCGCAGGAGAACGTCCAGGTTCCCCTCGAGCTGCGCGGTGAGCGGGATGCAGCCGCGCGCGCCGGCGACCTGCTCGCCCGCGTCGGGCTCGCTGGCCGGGGGCATCACCTGCCCGCGCAGCTGTCGGGGGGCGAGCAGCAGCGCGTCGCGATCGCCCGTGCCTTCGTCAACAAGCCGAAGCTGCTCTTCGCCGACGAGCCGACGGGCAACCTCGACGCCGCAACCGGCCAGCGCATCATCGAGCTCCTCGACACGCTGAACCGCGACGAGGGGACGACGATCGTCCTCGTGACGCACGATTCGGCACTCGCCGAGCGCACGCAGCGCATCATCCGGCTTCGTGACGGGGTGGTGACGAGCGACGCCGCCGTCGCGGCATGAGCCGGACCGCGTCGCTGTTCGGGCTGGCCTGGCGCGAAGGGCGGTTCGCCCGGCGCCGCCTCCTGTTGTACATGTCGTCGATCTCGTTGGGCGTCGCCGCGCTCGTCGCGATCGACTCCTTCGGTCGGAACGTGACGGAGAGCGTCCGCGAGCAGTCGCGCGAGCTGCTTGGCGGCGACGTCTCGCTGACCTCGCGCGCACAATTTCCGGCCGCGATCGATTCGCTGGTCGACTCGCTGCGCGCCACCGGTCACGGGATCGCGCGCATCACGTCGTTCCCATCGATGGCGTCGGCGCCGCGCACCAACCTGACGCGGCTCGTGCAGATTCGCGCCGTCGACCAGAGCTGGCCGCTCTACGGAGTCGTCGCGACGTCGCCGGCGAACCAGGCGTCGGCGATCCATCGGCGCCACGCCGCGCTCGTCGACCGGTCGGTGCTCGTTGCGCTGAGCGCGCACGTCGGCGACACCATCACGGTCGGCATGGCCGACTTCGTGATCGCCGGAACGATCGAGCGGATCCCCGGCGACGTCGGGATCGCGTCGACGATCGTTCCCCGCGTCATCGTCGGCAGCCGGTACCTCGCCGAGACGCGGCTGCTGATGTTCGGAAGTCGGAGCGAGCGCGAGGTGCTCATCCGGGCAAATCCGGCGTTAGGCGCGACGCGCCTCGCCGCCCGGTTGCGGCCGCGCGTCGCGAAGGGCGCGGTGCGGCTGCACACCGCGACCGAGACTCAGGCGAACGTGAGCGAGGGGTTCGAGAAGCTGACCCAGTTCCTCGGCATCGTCGGCCTCGTCGCGCTGCTGCTCGGTGGGGTCGGCGTCGCGAGCGGCGTGCATGCCTTCGTCACCGCGAAGATCGACGTAGCGGCGGTGCTGCGCTGCCTTGGCGCGACCAGCCGTCAGGTGCTCCTGATCTACTCGCTGCAGGCGGCGGCAATGGGACTGCTCGGCGCGGGGGTCGGCACGCTGCTCGGGGTCGGGGTGCAGCTCCTGCTGCCGCACGTCGCGGCGTCGATCCTTCCCGTCCGCGTCGCGATTCACCTCGACCCGCAAGCGATCGTGCTTGGGTTGTCGGTCGGGGTGTGGGTGGCGATCACCTTCGCGCTCTGGCCGCTGGTCGCGCTGCGGCGCGTGTCGCCGTTGCAGACCCTCCGCCGGGAGGCCGATGCCGATGCGCTGCAGCTCGGCCGCTTCGACATCGCACGGGTGATCGTCGCGGTCGCGCTCGTGGCGAGCGTCGGGGTGATCGTCTTCCAGCGGACTGCCAGCACGCGGGAGGGAATCGGCTTCAACGCCGGCATCGCGATCGCCGTCTCGGTGCTCGCCGCCTCGGCGGCGCTCGTGTCGCGCGGGGCGCGCGGGCTCCTCCGTGCGAACTGGCCGTTCGCGATCCGCCACGGCATCTCGAGCCTCTATCGCCCGGGAAACCAGACGCGCGCAGTGATGCTCGCGTTGGGCTTCGGCGTCTTCCTCGTCTCGACGCTCTACCAGGTCGGCGGGATGCTCGTACGCCGGTTCACGATCGTCGCCGATGCTGCGGCGGCGAACGTCGTCTTCTTCGACGCACAGCCGGGTCAGGTGGCGGGGCTGGACTCGACGATTCGCACCGGGCGCTGGACCGTCGTCCAGACGATCCCGATCATCACCCTCCGCATCTCGGCGCTCAACGGGCGGCCGGTCGATTCCATCCTCGCCGATCCGGCACGGGCGCGGAGCCAGACCTGGATGTGGCGCCGCGAGTACCGGTCGACGTTTCGCGACACCGTCGTCGCCTCCGAGAAGATCACCGCCGGCCGCTGGTTCACGACCGCGTCCGGCGCTGCCGACAGCATCCCGGAAGTCTCGCTCGACGCCGACATCGCGAAGGAAATGCGTGTCGCGTTAGGCGACACGCTGACCTGGGACCTGCAGGGGGTGCCGGTGCGGACGCGGGTGACGAGCTTCCGCGAGATCAACTGGGCGCAGTTCACCCCGAACTTCTACGCCGTCTTCGAGCGCGCGGCGCTCGCCGGTGCCCCGGCGCAGTACGTCGTGCTGGCCCGGGTGCCCGGGGACACCGCGGTCGCGCGGCTCCAGCGCGACGTCGTCGTCCACTGGCCGAACGTCTCGAGCATCGACCTCTCGCTGATCCAGCGCACGGTCGAGGGGATCGTCCGCCAGATGGCGACGGCGGTGCGCTTCCTCGCCGTGTTCAGCGTGGCGATGGGGCTGCCGGTGCTGTTCAGCGCCGTCGCCGCGACGCGCCGCGCCCGGATGCGGGAGGGCGTGCTCCTCAAGACGTTAGGCGCGACCCGCGCCCAGGTGCGGGCGATCCTCGCCTCCGAGTACGCCGCCCTCGGCGCAATGGGCGCCCTGACGGGGCTCGTGCTCTCGGTCGGCGGATCCTGGGCGCTCGCCCGCTGGGTCCTCAAGATCGACTTCGTTCCGTCCGTTGTCCCGCTCGTCGCGATCCTGGTCGGAATGCTCGCCCTGGCGCTGACGGTTGGGCTGCTCGCCGGACGGGACGTCTTCGCTGGCACGCCGATGGATGCGCTGCGGGAGAGCTGAACTGACCGCTGGGCAGTAAGCAATAAGCGGTAAGCAGGTAGCGGACAGCGGCACTGCAAAGGCAGTTGCAACGCCGTGCGCTTCCTGCTTACCGCTTACCGCTTACCGCCAACTGCGAGCCCGCACGCGGTCCGACGAAGATTACTTCGCCGGCACCGGCTGGCCGTTCTCGTCGACGACGACCACCGGCCCGATCCTGGCGGCGCGGAGGCTGGACTCGATCTCCTTGCGGTCGCCGACGACGACGATGACCAGCTTCGACGGGTCGACGTACTTCTTCGCGGCGGCGTTGGCCTGGGCGAGGGTGACGCCGCGCAGCTTCGTGCTGACCGTGTTGTAGTACGTCGTCGGAAGACCGTCGCGAAGGATGGTCACGCCGGCGTTGGCGATCTGGTCGATCGTCTCGAAGTTCATCGGCAGCGACTTCGTCTCGCTCGACTTCGCGAACGACAGCTCATCGAGCGTGAGCGGGCGCGTGCCGCGGACATCGCGGAACTCGCGGAGCATCTCGACGAGCGCGCTGTCCGTCTTCGCCGTCGCGACCGCGCTGCTGGCGACGAACTCGCCGGGCTGCGGGGGCATCCGGTACTGGAAGCCGGAATTCGCGCCATAGGTGAAGCTGTGCTTCTCGCGCAGGTTCAAGTTGAGCCGGCTGCTGAAGGCACCGCCTAACGCGGTGTTCATCAGGTCGATCGCATAGTAGTCGGGCGAGGTCCGGGTCGGCCCGACCGCGCCGACGAGCAGCACGCTCTGCGGCGAGCTCGGACGGTCGTAGAGGTAGACCGTGCCCGCGGCGGCGGTCTTCGCCGGCGGGATGGTGTAGCGGGCGCGGAACCCACCGGCGGGCCACTTGCCGAACGCCGCCTCGAGCTTGGCGACGGCAACCGCCGGGGTGATGTCGCCGGACACCACGAACTTCACGTTCTGCGGGCGATAGTACTTCCCATGGAAGGCAACGAGGTCGTCGCGGGTGATCGCGGCGAGCGACTGTTCGCTGACGTTCCGCTCGTACGGGTGCCCCGTGCCCCAGAGGACGTTGACCTCGACGCGGCGGGCGAGGTACTGCGGATTGTCCTTGAGCCGCTTGATGTTCGCGAGGTTGTTCTGGCGGATGCGCTCGAGCGACGCGGCCGGGAACGCCGGGTGGAGCAGCATGTCGGCGAGGAGCACCAGCGACGAATCGACGTTGGCGGTGACCGTCGTGAAACCGTTAGGCGAGACCGGGTTGCCGAGGTCGGCAAACGCTTCGGCCAGCTGGTCGGCACTGCGGGTCGTGGTACCCTCGGCGAGCATCGCCGCCGTCAGCGACGCGACGCCTTCCTTCCCCGCCGGATCGAGCACGGGCGCGGCGTCGACGACGACGCGGACCGCGACCAGCGGGATCTCATGCTGCTCGAGGACCCCGACCCGGATCCCGTTCTTGAGCGTCCGCATCTGCATGGCGGGAATGCGGAGCGTGACTGGCGCGCCGCTCGCCGGCTTCTTCGTCCGGTCGAGCTCCTGCGCCTGCGAGACGCGGGCGGCGCACGACAGGAACAACCCGACCGTGAAGGCGAGGAAGGCGCGCTGCCAGAATTCGTTGTTGATCTTCATGGCTTATTTGCTCGCAGGAGCCGCGGCCCCCGGGGTGACGTTCGTGTAGGAGAGCTGCGGGTTCGCGATCAGGTCGAGCTTGCCCGCGGGTACCATGCTGAGCACGATGTGCGGCGTGGCGAGGTACTTCAGCGCGACGCGGTGCACGTCGGCCGGCGACAGCGCGCGATAGGCGGGGAGCTCGACGTCGGTCAGGTACGTCGGGTTTCCGAAGAACGTCTGGCCATCGAGCAGCTCCTCGGCCTTGTCGAGCACCGACTGCAGGCCACTGATGGCGCCGACGAGCGTCGTCTTCTTGAGGCGCTCGACCTCGCGCTCGGTCGGCGGCGCAGCGACCATCGAGGTCACGACGCTGTCGACGAGACGCTCGATCTCGGTGAGCGACGCGTTAGGCCGCGGGCTGACGCGGATGTAGAACTCGCCGGTGTTCTCGTCCGAGCCGGATCGCGCGTTGACGTTGGTTGCCAGCTGACGGTCGTAGACGAGCAGCTTGGCGAGGCGGCTCGTGCGGTCGCGGGTGAGCACCGAGGCGAGCCCCTGCAGCGCGAGCGCGTCGGGACTGTCGGTCCCGACGGTCGGCCAGACGAACATCAGCTGCGGGAGGCGCGCCTTGCTGTCCTCGAGCACCAGCCGCTTGTTCTCGCTCAGCGTGGTCGGCGCGACGACCGGGCGGGTGATCGCCGGTCCGCTCGGGATGGTGCCGAAGTACTTCGCGATCCACGCCTTGGTCTTCGCCGGGTCGAAGTCGCCGACGATGGCGAGCGTCGCGTTGTTCGGCGCGTAGTAGGTGCGGAAGAACTCCTTGACGTCGTCGACGGAGGCAGCCGAGAGGTCGGCCATCGAGCCGATGACGCTCCACGAATATGGGTTCGTGGCTGGATAGATCGCGGCCGGGATGATGTCGGCCTGCGACCCGAACGGCTGGTTGTCGACGCGCTGGCGGCGCTCGTTCTTCACGACGTCGCGCTGCGTGTTGAGCTTGTCGGCTGTCAGCACCGGGAGCAGGTAGCCCATCCGGTCGGACTCGAGCCAGAGCGCTGTCTCGAGCTCGCTGCTCGGGACGACGTCGTAGTAGTTCGTGCGGTCGCTGGTGGTCGAGCCGTTGATGTCCCCCCCCGCCGCCTCGACGAGCTTGAGGTGCTCGCCATCCGGCACGTGCTCCGAGCCCTCGAACATCACGTGCTCGAAGAGGTGCGCGAAACCCGTGCGGCCCGGCTTCTCGTTCTTCGAGCCGACGTGGTACCAGAGGTCGACCGCGACGACGGGCGTCGACTTGTCCTCGGAGAGGAGGACGGTCAGGCCGTTAGGCAGCGTGTAGCGCTCGACCTGGAGCTTCGGGCTCGCGATCGGCGTCGATTGCGCACCCGCCACGATGGGCGCGGCGAGCGTGAGGAGCGCGGCCGCGATCTGCAGCGGACGGGCGGCGTGGGACTTTGGCATGCCGGGGGGCGAACTGGGGGGATGATGGAAGCCAGCGAGCTCGCGCCGCGCGCGAAAATGGGCGCGGCGGCGGGCTCCGGGGATGACGAGCGGGAGCGACTCGCGGTTACGCGCGGGCCTGCCGCTGATCCCGCTATGAGACACCAGACCCCGGGGCCGTGATCCACGGCCCGGGGGCGGCCCGCCGGGGGCTACTTGAACCGGATTCCGTTCGGTGCGACGGACCCAGGCTTCGGCGTGAAGGGGGCGGGTGCCTTCGGCCGGCCCTTCGCGCCGGCGGGCGCACCGCCGCGCGCGGGACGCGGCACGTTAGGCACGGCGCCCTGCTCTCCCCTCGCCGGTCGCGGCGCGCTCGCTTCGGCCCGCATGCTGAGCGCAATCCGCCCCCGCTCGAGATCGACGCTCAACACGCGTACCGTCACCCGGTCGCCGACGCGCACGACTTCGGCGGGATCGCGGACGAACTTCTCGGCGATCTGCGAGACATGGACGAGGCCGTCCTGGTGAACGCCGATGTCCACGAAGGCACCGAACGCCACGATGTTGGTCACTACGCCCTCGAGCATCATCCCCTCGCGCAGGTGCTTCGGCTCGGAGACGTCGGCGCGGAACTTCGGCGGCTCGAAGCTTTTCCGCGGATCGCGCCCCGGCTTCCGCAGCTCGGCGACAATGTCGCGGAGCGTCGGCAGCCCGACGTCGGCAGTGACGTAGCGCGACAGGTCGAGGCGATCGATGGCTGCATCGTTGTTGAGCAGCGCGCCGACGGGGATTTCGGCATCGGCCGCCATCCGCTCGACGATTGCGTAGCGCTCCGGGTGCACCGCGGTCGCGTCGAGCGGGTTGGCCCCTTCGCGGACGCGGAGGAAGCCAGCCGCCTGCTGGAACGCCTTCGCGCCAAGCCGGGGCACCTCTGCCAGGTCGGCGCGCGCGCCGAACCCGCCCCGGGCGTCGCGCGCCTTGACGATGCCCTGCGCCAGCGTCGGCCCGACTCCGGCGACATACGAAAGGAGCGAGGGCGACGCGGTGTTCACCTCGACGCCGACGCGATTGACGACGCTCTCGACCGTCTCGTCGAGCCGCTTCTTGAGCCGCGGCTGGTTGACGTCGTGCTGGTACTGGCCGACGCCGATCGATTTAGGATCAATCTTGACTAATTCGGCCAGCGGGTCCTGGAGGCGGCGGGCGATCGAGACTGCGCCGCGGATCGAGACGTCGAGCTCGGGGAGCTCCTCGCGGGCGACGTCGCTCGCCGAATAGACCGACGCCCCCGCCTCGTTGACGACGACGACAGTCGTCGTGCTCCCGCGCTCCGACCGGGCGAGCGTGTCGCGAACCAGGGTCTCCGTTTCGCGAGACGCGGTGCCGTTGCCGATGGCGATAAGCTCGGCACCGGTTTTCGCGCGGAGCCGCTCGAGCGCAGCGGCGAAGTTGTCGGGTTGATGCAGGTACCAGGTGTCGATCGCCTCGACGGCGCCGGTCCGGGAGACCGCCGCGACCTTCACGCCGGTGCGGAATCCGGGGTCGAGCCCGATCACCGCGCGCGATCCGGCAGGGGGCGCGAGCAGCAGCTGCTCCAGATTCATCCCGAAGATCGCGATCGCCTCCTCGTCGGCGCGTGCCTTGAGCTCGAGTCGAAGCTCGACCTCGATCGACGGCGCGAGCAGGCGCTTGTACGCATCCGCGGCGACGAGCTTCAGCTGCGCGCGCGCGCTCCTGTTACGCGAGATGTCGGCGTCGACACGCGTGACGATCTCCTCGACCGGAGCGGCGATCGTCCAGACGAGAAATCCTTCAGCTTCACCGCGCCGGATCGCGAGGACGCGATGCGAGGGAAGAGTGCCGAGCTTCTCGCTGAAGTCGTAGTAGTCCTGGAACTTCGAGACCTCCTTCTCCTTGCCGGCAGCCACGGTGGCACGCAGCACACCGCTCGATCGCGTGCTGTCGCGCACCCAGGCGCGGACCGCCGCGTCCTCGGCCACGCGCTCGGCGAGGATGTCGCGCGCGCCCTGCAGCGCCTCGCTCGCGTCGGCTACTCCGCGCTCCGCGTTGACGTACGCTGCCGCCGCGGCATCGGCACCGGCGTCGGACAGCGATCCGCTCCACAGCGCGTCGGCGAGCGGCTCGAGGCCGCGCTCACGGGCGATCGTTGCGCGCGTGCGGCGCTTCGGCTTGAAAGGCAGGTAGAGATCCTCGAGCGCCTGCTTCGTCGCGGCGCTGCCGACCTTCGCAGCGAGTTCCGGTGTCAGCTTCCCCTGCTCGTCCACCGACTTGAGAATCGCCACGCGGCGCTCCTCGAGCTCGCGCAGGTAGTCCGCGCGTTCGCGCACGTCACGAAGCTGGACTTCGTCGAGAGCCCCCGTCGCCTCCTTGCGGTAGCGGGCGATGAACGGGAGGGTGTTGCCCTCGTCGAACAGCGCGAGGGCACCGGCGACCTGGCGGGGGGCGAGAGAAAGCTCGGTGGCGACCTGCTGGACCAGCGACGGAGAGAGCACGGCGTGGGGGGAGATGCGTTGAAGCCGGGATGGTCGCGACGTGGGGCCGCGTACCGAAGAGGGCGCGAAAGGTCGTCCCTTTCCCGGGCGAACGAAAGCCCTTGACTGGCATGAAAACCCGCTTCCAAAGGCGGTTACACGCGTCCGTTCTGGAGCGTCCTCATCGAGACAGGAGAGGCAGATGAGTGAGACCGTCGCGGCGCGGTGGGAAGAGTACAACGAAGCGGGGCGGCGCTCGGTCGGACTTGGTCAGGTCGCCGAGGCCGAAGAGCTCTTTCGCGCCGCCGTTCGTGAGGGCGAGCAGCTCGGTGCCGACAGCCCGCATCTCGCCACGAGCCTCAATGCACTAGGGCAGTTGCGCCTGCAGGCAAAGGATCTCGCCGAGGCGGAGAGCTGCTTCAGCCGCGCCCTCGCGATCCGCCAGCGGACGTACGGGCCGGACAGCCATGCCATCGTCCCCTCGCTGAACAACCTGTCCGCGCTGCACGACGCAAAGGGCGAAACGGACAAGGCCGTCGACCTGCTCAAGCGGTCGCTCGACATCTCCGAGAAGGCGCTCGGCAACGCGCATCCGGAGGTCACGCTCGCGCTGAGCAACCTCGCCAAGCTGTATTTCAAGCGCCGCGATTTCTCGAAGGCCGATCGCATCCTCCTCCGGCTGCTCGAGACCAAGCGCGCACTCGGCAAGGACCACCCGGAAGTCGCGACCGTGCTCGGCTCTCTTGCCAAGCTTCGCCAGGCGGTGGGGAAGCACGGGCCGGCCGAGCAGCTGTGGCGGCAATCGCTCGCCATTCGCGAGCGCGCCTTCGCGCCTAACGATCCGATCCTCGCCACCACTATCGAGAACGTCTCGGACTGCTGTGCGGCGCAGGAGGGAAAGCTCGGCGACGCGATCGCGCTGCGTGAGCGGGCGATCGCGATCCGCGAGGTGGCGATGGGGAGCGGGCATCCCTCGCTCGCCACCGCACGTGCGAAGCTCGAGGAGCTGCGGGCACGGCCGGGTGCTGCCGCGGCGACCGCGGCGAGCGCGCCTCCGCCGCGCACGTCGCAGGAGATTCCAAGTCCGCTGCTCTCGGCGGAAGTACCGCCCTTCCCCGCCGTCCCCCCCCGTGCTCCCTCGCCCGACCTCCCCTGGATCCAGGTCGATGGCGACCCGACCGGTGAGCGTCCGGCCGCGCGGCTCGAGCTGATGGGGATGGAGCCGCCGTCGGCCGCGGGCCCGCGTGCACCCGATCGCGCGGCGCCGCCGGCGCCGCCGGCGGCGCGCCGACCGTTGGCGCCGCCCCCGATTCCAGCAGCTCTGCGGCCGGTCGGGAACGATCTCGTGTTCACCGACTCTCTCGCGCCGGAAGCAACACCGCCGCAGCCACGTCATCCCGATCGCGCGATGCGGCCAGCCGCGCCGCCGCGGCGCCGGACACCGCCGCGGGCGAATGCCGTTGCGCCACGCGCGGCGGTGCGCATGCCGCCGACGATGACTGCGCCGCGCGGGCGCTCGAGGAAGGGGTTGGTCGCCTTCGTTCTCGTGATCGTTGCTGGCGCCGCCGCATGGTTCGCATTCATTCGCGATGCCGGTGCCCCGGGCACGCTGCTCGCGGCGCCGCTGTTCTCCGCGGAGTCCAAGCCGGTGGCAGCGTCGCCCGCGGTGACTCGCTCACCCGCTGTCACGCCACCGATCTCGAATGCGGGCGCGCCGCGGGAGGACGCGGTCGCAGCGCCGCCAGCCAGAAGTTCGGCAGTGGCGGACAGCGCCGAACCGACGACAGTTGCGAAGGAGAAGCGGCGGGTCGTGCGCGATTCGACAACGCCGCTCGAGGCGGATCTCGCCGCGCCCACCATCCCCAGCAGCGTCGAAGTAGACGCCGTGACACGCGGAATCGAACAGTCGACGAAGGCGAAGGTCGACAGTGCACAGAAGACGCGCATCGACGTCAAGCCGATCTTCAAGAAGCCATAGCGCGCCGTTCCAATGGCGCACCCGTGGATTGGGTGTCGCGGTCTCTTCCCATTCCGCGCCCGGGACACTACTATCGTGGCCGACGCGCTGGGCCGTTGCCCACGCGCCACCCCCCGTCGCGCCTGACGGCGCGCCATCAGATCCCCCGCAGACCGTCGTCGTGCAAGACGGTCCGTAATACGACCTTCGGAGGACGCACATGCATTTCCGTCACGGACGAACCCTCGCGCTCGCAGTGGTGCTGGCCGCGCCAGCCGCGCTGCACGCTCAGGGATTCGGCCTCAACGAGATCGGCTCATG
>Ga0308175_100003173_pt1 | contig 11361 bp, 2 predicted proteins | sample PhyCR1_3_FD_203893 | JGI IMG/M metagenome (GOLD analysis project Ga0308175, IMG submission 203893) | Soil microbial communities from UC Gill Tract Community Farm, Albany, California, United States - DLSLS.C.R1 | ecosystem: Environmental > Terrestrial > Soil > Agricultural land | place: USA... | reverse complement strand
TGAGGAGCCCAGCCAGCGCGCCCAGCTCCCAGTCCCGCCCCACGCACGACGTCGGCCGCCCGAGCAGCGTCCGGGCGCCCTGCATCAGCGCGCGCTCGCCGCACAGCATCAACCCCGTTCCTTGCTCGATCACGTCGAACCGCGCGTCGAGCAGGCCGGCGATCACCTCGTCGAGCGCGATCGGCGGCAGCTCTTGCGTCCCCTGCGCCAGCTGCGCCACCAGCCGCGACGCCCGGTCGATCAAGTCACCTTCGGGCACCTGCCTGGTCGACTCGACTCGCCCCATCGCGATCGCCAAGGGCCGCCCCCCGGCATGCACGCGCATCGCGAGCGCACAGCGCGCGGCCTGCGCCGCCTGATCCGTCGCCACCTGCCGGTCGGCCTCGAGCACCACGATCGTGACCCCGTCGGCCAGCTGCTCCACGCGCGGGCTGAACAGCTTGATCGCTCGCCTCAGCGCCTCGCCAGCAGCCTCGTCGATCGCCTCGTTGGCCTGCGCACCGTGCTTGGCGGCGCGCCCCAGCAACACCACCGACAGGAGCCGCCGCTCGATGCCGGTGATCGCCGATGGCTTCGTGCGCCCCCGCGGCGCCACCGTCGCGCGGAAGGCCTCGGGCCCGAGCGCGGTCAGCGCCGCCGCCAGGCTGGCCCCATCGCTCGGCCGAAACGCGGGATCGTTCGCCAGCATCTGCGCGATCAGGGCGTCCAGATCTTCCGGCACCTGGGTCCACATCGCGCTCACCCGCGGCGCATCGCTGAACAGGAGCCTGGCGAGGATGCTGGCAGCGTCCTCGCCCGCGAACGGCGGCGCCCCCGTCAGGCACTCGAACAGCAGGCACCCCAGCGCAAACACATCCACACGCGCGTCGATCACTCCGCCGCTGCGCGCCTGCTCCGGCGCCATGTAGCCCAGCGTCCCGACCATCGTCCCCGTCCGCGTCAACTGGGTCCGCCCCTCGCGGTGCGCGATCCCGAAGTCGAGCACCTTGACCGCGTCGATCCGCCCCCCCGGCAGGAACAGGTTGCTCGGCTTCAAGTCCCGGTGCACCACCCCGCGCGCGTGCGCCGCCCCCAGCGCCTCGGCGACCCGCGTCACCAGCGTGACGGCTTGCCCCATCGTGAGCGCCTCCCGCTCGAGGCGAGCCTTGAGATCTTCGCCGTCGAGCCACTCCATGGCCAGGAAGAGCCGCCCCGACGACGTGTGCCCGTGGGCGACGTAGCGGACGATCGCCGGATGCGCCAGCTCCGCGAGCAACTCGACCTCCCGCGCGAACCGCGCCGTCCGGTGTTCGCGCTCATCGGCCATGACCTTGACGGCCACCACCTCGCCCGTGACGCGATCGCGGGCCCGGAACACCTCTCCCATGCCGCCGGCCGCGATCTGCTGCTCGAGCTCGAAACGATCACCGAGCAGCTCCCGGAGGGCCATGGATAGCTCCACCTTCCCCCGCCTCGACAGGTGACAACAAGCCCCGTCTTCTTGATTTGCCCTCGGATGGGATCCAGACGCGGCGCTGGCCCCGAGTGCAAAATCTGCCTCGCTCCGGTGAGCATCTGTGGGTCAGTATTTCGTAAGCCACCTCCCGCGCTGTGCGTGCGGGACACACGACTCAAGCTACGTTGAAAAACTCTGTCCCTCTTGCCTCATGCCGACCATGCGTCCGCCAGCAGGAGGGTCCTGGCGTTTTCCGGAACGTTGTCAAGGAAGCTCTTGCGGTAGGCCGGAGCGTCGATCCGGTCGGCGATGGTGAGCAGGCGCCCCCGAGCCTCGGCGATGGTGTGCTTGGCGGCGTCCAGCGCGCCGGTCGCGTGGAGCGCCTCGGCGTGGGCGAGCCGGATGAACGCCCCGCGAAACACGCCGCACCCGCCCATGCGCGTGCAGCGGGACATCGCATCTTCGGCCGCGGCGAGGGCCTCCTCGGCCCGGCCCTGGGCCAGGCGGAGCACCGCAAACGTGCCCAGCACACCCGGGTGCTCCAGGGGCACCACCATCCCGAGCGCGGTCTGGAGCTCGCGGTCGGCGCCCTCGAGGTCTCCCATGCGACGCAGCACCTCCGCGAGCACCCAGCGCCCGCGCCCCTCCTCCAGAGGATTACGATGCGCGTGGCCGTACTCGCTCAGCTGGACCGCCAGCCCACGGGCGTCCTCCAGCGCACCTCGGTCGGCACAGGTCCACGACAGTCCGAGGCGCCGCAACGAACTCACCGGACCCAGTGATTCGTCGGCGGTCGTGATGCCTTCCAGCGTGCGCTGCGCGGCGGCAAGCTCCCCCAGGTACCAGAGGTTCAAGCCTCGAAACAGCTGCATGTTCAGGAAGATCCGCTCGCCGCGGATCACGTCATAGATCACCTGGTTCGCGTCGCTGTGCTGCATCGCGGTCCACACGTCTTCGTGCGCGTAAGAACCGCGCATCCCGACGAGGGTGTTCCACCAGAACCGCGTGAGCGGCTCGCGATCCTCGGTCGAGCGGACGAGGGCGAAGAAGTGGCCCTCCAGCGCGGTTGCCTCCGCGACGCGCCCGAAATTGTCGAGGATGCAGATCCCGCTCAGGAGAGCGAGCGCCATCTTCCCCACGGCCTCAGGAGCCGGATCGACCCCTCGCAACAGCGAGATCACCGCCAGGAGCTCGTCCAGCTTGCCGGCCACCAGCGCGCCTTCGCCAAACGCAAGCACGCCCTGCGCCCAGGGAATGGAGCCTCGCGGCGCCGAACGCATGAGCTCCTCGGCATCGGCCATCGTGGCGCCGATCCGCTGCCAGCCCTGGCCGGAAGCTTCGCAGCGCATGCCCAGCAAGGCGATCCGGAGCTCCGGCGGGGGGGAACACCGCAGGCCGAGGCCGGCGCGCGCCATGGTGGCATCCAGGTCGAGGACATGAAAGGCCTGCTCCGACGCGCCCAGGTAGTAGCTCGCCGCACGAGGGCCGTCTTGCCCCCGCTCGAAGTGCCCGGCCAGCACCATGGGATCCGCCTCGCCGTGCTGTTCGAGCCACTCGCCCGCGAGGCGATGCCCGAGTCGCCGGTCGTCCTCGGTCAACGTCGCATAGGCTCCCTCGCGGAGCAGCGCGTGGCGGAACGAGAGCTCGCGCTGCTCGGCAAACCGGCTCACCGGCTTCACCACCAGCACCTCCTGCTCCACCAGGCTCGCGAGCGTCTCGCTCACCATCGTCGCGCCCATGACCCTGCCCAGCAGCACGACCACGCCGCCCTCCCAGCACGCCTCGCCGAACACGCTGGCGGCGCGCAGCACCCGCCGCGCTTCGATCGCCAGCCGTCCGAGCCGCGTCTCCACCATCGCCAGCACGGTCTCCGGCAGCGCCTGGTCCTTGCCCTCGGCCGCCGCGCGGATCAGCTCTTCGAGATAGAACGCGTTGCCATCGGCCTGCTTCACCAGCCGCTCGATCGTCTCGGGCCCCGCGCCGTCGCCGAGCACCTGCCGCACCAGCCGCTCGCCCGCCTTGCGCCCCAGCTCCTTGAGCCGGATCTCCTGGACGTTCTGGCGCTCCGCCCACAGCTTGGGGAACACCTCGTACACCTCGGGTCGCGCCAGCGCGAGCACCATCCACGGCCGCTCGCGTCGATCCCGCAGCGCCGTGTCGATGAACCGCACCGTCCCGAAATCGCCCCAGTGCAGGTCTTCGAGCACCAGCACGACCGGGTGCACCGCCGTCTCGGCGTCCAGGAAGTCCAGCCACGCTTGACGCATCTGTTCGCTCATCAGCTGCGCGTCCTGCCGCGCCGCCCGCAGCGCCGCCCCGCCCTCATCGTCGGCCGGGAACGGCGTGCCCACGAGCTCGCCGAGGAACTCCGCCACCCGCTGCTGATCACGCGCCGGCACGTGCTCGGCCACCCGCCCCCGGAGCTTGTCCCGGCGCTCCGCCAGCGGCTCCCCGCCCTGGATCCCCAGCGCCCCGCGCAACGCCTGGCCCAGCAGATCCAGCGTCGAGCCCGCCCGCAGCGAGTCACCCCGCCCGATCCAGATCGCAACTTCGTCGTCGCGCTGCTGGACCCGGCTCACGAACTCGGCGGCCAGGCGCGACTTGCCCATCCCCGCCACCGCCGTCACCACCACGACCCGCGCCGTCCGCTCGTCGAGGCAGGCGTCGAGGATCCCGCCCAGCGCGCCCAGCTCCCAGTCCCGCCCCACGCATGACGTCGGCCGCCCCAGCAGCGTCCGGGCGCCCTGCATCAGCACGCGCTCGCCGCGCAGCATCAGCCCCGACTCGCGCTCGATCACGTCGAACCGTGCGTCGAGCAGGCCGGCGATCACCTCGTCCAGCGCGATCGGCGGCAGATCTTCCGTCCCCCGCGCCAGCTGTGCCACCAGCCGCGACGCCCGGTCGATCACGTCGCCTTCGGGCAGCTCCCTGGTCGACTCGACCCGGCCCATCGCAAGCGCCATCGGCCGCCCCTTGGCGACCGCGCGCAACGCGAGCGCACAACGCGCGGCCTGCGACGCCTGATCCGTCGCCACCTGCTGCCCTGCCTCGAGCACGACAATGGTCGCCCCGTTGGCCAGCTGCTCCAGCCGGCCGCTGTACGGCGCGATCGCCTGCCCCAGCGCCTCCTCGCCGTGCTCGCCGGCCGGCGCGTCGTCTTCCCCGGCGCTCCCCAGCAGCACCACCGACAGGAACCGCCGCTCGCTGACCGTGAGCGCCGCGCGGCTCACCGCCGGTCCCCTCGGCGCCACGGCGGCGCTGTGCACCTCGGCCCCCAGAGCGGCCAGCGCCGCCGCCAGGCTGGCCCCGTCGCGCGGCCGCAGCGCGAGCTCCTTCGCCAGCATCTGCGCGACCAGGGTGTCCAGATCCTCCGGGACCTCGGGCCACAGCGTGCTCACCCGCGGCGCCTCGCCGAACAGGATCTTGGCCAGGATGCTCGCCGCGTTGTCGCCCTCGAACGGCGGCGTCCCGGTCAAGCACTCGAACAGCACGCAGCCCAGCGCGAACACATCCGCGCGCGCATCGATCTCCCCACCGGTACGCGCCTGCTCGGGGGCCATGTAGCCCGGCGTCCCGAGCATCATCCCCGTCCGCGTCAGCTGGGTCCGCCCCCGGCGGTGCGCGATCCCGAAGTCCAGCACCTTCACCGCGTCGATCCGGCACCCGGGGAGGAACAGGTTGCTCGGCTTCAGGTCCCGGTGCACGACCCCACGCGCGTGCGCCGCCCCCAGCGCCTCGGCGACTCGCGTCGCCAGCGTGACGGCCTCGTCCATCGTGAGCGGCTCCCGCTCGAGGCGCGCCTTGAGATCCTCACCGTCGAGCCACTCCATCGCCAGGAACAGCTTCCCCGACGGCGTCTCACCGTGGGCGACGTACCGGACGATCCCGGGATGCGACAGCTCCGCCAGGAGCTCGACCTCCCGCGCAAAGCGCGCCGTCCGGTGCGCGCGACCCTCGGACATGACCTTGACGGCCACGACCTCGCCCGACACACGATCATGCGCCCGGAACACCTCTCCCATCCCCCCCGTCGCGATCTGCTGCTCGATCTCGAATCGATCGGCGATCAGCTCCGCGGGCTTCATAGGGAGCATCACCTTCCCCCGCCTCGACGGTGACAACAAGCCCCGTGTTTCCCAAATCGCCCGAGCGCTACGGCGTGCTGGTCGGATCGGCCGGATCGCTATGCGCGTCTCGCTCATCGCCATCCCAGAACCCGTCGCCATCGCGGTCCACGCCGATGCGCTCTCCCGAGCCGGGTGGCACACACGTGAAGGTCACCGCGCGGCCGCCGTGCGTTCCCAGGGACCGCAGCGCCGCATCGCTGATGGGCGGCCGCGCGCGCCGATCGGCCCTGAACAAGCCCCCGCCGGCGTACCAGAAGCCGGCCTCGACGCCGTGGAGCTCCGTCTTGGCGACCAGATCGCACTCGCCCGCGTCGGCGCGCTGGCGAAGCAGGTCGACGCGAGCACCCACCGCCGCGGAGCTTCCGGCCGTGAGCGTGATCTGCTGGCCGACGATCGGGGCGAGGTTGGTGGGGAACGCCAGGATGAACGACTCGACCTGCCGCCGCTGGACCTCCCCCGGAGTCCCTGCCAGGAACCCGCCGTTGCCTTCGCCGGTGAACAGCGCCGAGAAGGAAAGGCCATGGTGGAATCGGAACACCGTATCGACGGTCCCGTCGTGGAGGAACCCGAAGCCGCGCACCTGATCGCCCTTGAAGTCGTTGTCACCGGGAACGAACCCGGGGCTCTCTGCATTACCGAACATCCCGACCTTCTGATAGAGATTGCGGAGGTGAGGGACCTTGAGGAGCTGCGGGCTGAAGTCGAACGCGGACAAGCCGGTCGTGCCGAACAACCCGGGCGCCGCCGTGCCGGGGTTGCCGGTCGGATCGATCGTGTGGCAGCTGATGCACGTCAGGCCGTTGATGTTCCCGTCCGGATCGAGGATGCCGCAGTTGGTGCCATTGAACAGCTGACGCCCTGCCTCCTGATCCGCCGTGAGCACGTTGTCGAGCGCGCGGTTCGGGTTCGGCGGATACGTGACCTGGAGGATGAAGTCGGTGAACGCGTCCATGTCGGCCGGCGGGATGAACGCATCGCGCCCGAGCAGATCGGTGAACCCGACGCGGAACTTCTCGAACGCCGCGTGCTCGTCGAACGTCCCGCTGTCCGGCTGGGCCGTCGGGGCGTCGTTGCCGCCGGTGCGGTCGCCGCGCCAGTGCATCGGCCCGTGGTTCGCCATCCCGCGCAGGCTCTGGGTCACCATCGGCCCCTTCATCGGGTGGAACACGGGATCGATGGGCTGCTGCGTGATCTCGTTGACCAGGGCGCTGGCGAACGGCCCGGGGTTGGTGAGCAACGACGCATCGGGGTTGCCGAGATCCCACGCCAGGCTGTCGAAGTCGCCGAACACGTGGCAACTCGCGCAGGCCGAGTCGCCGTGGCTCGACGAGAACGACGCATCGTAGAGGAACCGGCGCCCGACCACGACGCTCGCCGGCTCCGGGTTGTGCATCGTCACGTGCGCCGCCTCCGCCCGCGTCGCCGTGTCGATGATCGAGATCGCGTCGTCGAACCGCGTCAGCACGTAGATCTGCCCGCGATCTTCGTCGAGCACGAGCCCCGTGGGGCCGCCGCCGCTGACCGGGATGTGGCTCGCCGCGCTCGGGACAAAGGTATCGTTCTCGAGCTGGGCCGTCGAGAACACCCCGATCTTGTCGGACCCCAGCGCCGCGACATAGAGCGTCGCGCCGTCGCCGGTCACGGCCATGCCCTGCGGCAAGGCGAGCGACCTGGCGTTCTCGGCGTTCGGGATCGGCGCACAGCAGCTGGTGAAGTCGATGTGCTTGTTCAGGTGCCGTGGGGCCACCCCGCCCCCGGGCGTCAGCACGGTGATCCGGTTCTCGTGCAGGTGCCCGCGCAGGCTGTGCCCCGCGAACGTCCCCGGGCCCTCGAACCGATCGGCGTTGTTCGCGTCGGTGTTGGCGACGTAGACCTTGCCGTTCACGGGGTTGACGACCATCGTGTACAGGATCGTCCCGACGCCCTGGAAGAACCCGCCCACGCCCGTGAGCTGGTGCGGCGGGTTGGCCATCGCGTCGAGCACGAAGACATCTTTGTCGGGCAACGAGAACCGCACGGCGTCGTCATGCGAGCGGCCGAGCGTATCGACCCAGTGCGCCCCGTTGAACTTGACGATGGCGCCGACCTCGGGCGCCGGGTGACCCTCGAAGTTCGTCGCCGGCCCCGCGACGCCATCCGGCCCGAACCCGTCCGGGATCAAGGCCTCGGGGATCGAGGCGGTCCGGTTCCCGGTGTGGAACCCCGCGGCGTAGACGCGGGAGCCGTCGGGCGTCACCGCGAGCGCACGCGGGGTGTCCGTGAACAGGGTCATGATGGTCAGCGGCGTGCCGCCGAGCGTGTGACCGAGCGCGCTACCGTCGAACACCCAGACATCGGCGCGGCCCACACCCGCAGTCGTGATCTCCGGATCAAACGGAATGTTCTGGCCGCGATGCGCGGTCGTGATGAACGCTCGCTTCCGGCCCGGCCCGGCGAACACGATGTCGCGCGGCTCGTCGCCCACCAGGAGCGTGCGCCCGACGTGCCCGGCCGTGGCGTCGTCGTCGAGCTCGATCACGCTCACGCTGTCCGACAGGTGGTTGACCACCCAGACCTCGTGATCCGACCGCGCCGCGACGGCGACCGGCTCGAGGCCCACCGGGATGGAGGCGGTGTGGATGAGCTGATGCTGCTTGACGCGGAACACCTCGAGCCGGTTATCGGGTGTATTCACGGCGAACAGGTGCTGTCTGTCCGGAGACAGCGCCAGCGGACGCACCTGCCCGCTCTCGAACAGCGTGAACTGCGACGGTGACGGCGACGGCGACGGCGGCGGCGGCACCTGCGCCGACAAGCGAGCTGGTGGCTCCCCGGTGGAAGGAGCCGGCGGCTCCTCGGCGCGTGCGCTCTCCGGGGCTGGCGCACACGCGGACGCTGCCAGCGCCACCAAGACCATGAGTGATTTCGTCGATCCACAGCAGGCGTATCGCGGGTCCATTGCCATCTCCCCTTGTACGTTGTTGTACTCGCCGCCTCACAAAATTACTGCAGGACTGCGAATCTCGCTCGTGACTAACAAGCCTCGGAGTAGGACCAAACCATATTACTTCACTCGCCAGGATTCAATTACAAAATATAGAGTCACGCCGCAGCAAACTCCAACCAGGCTCACGATCACTCGACGCGGTCATGTAGGCCGAATGACACAAGTACAGCAGTTAATGATCGTGACGCGCGATCACGCCCCGAACGATCGCGGGACTTCGAGGGGATGCACGACGCCAGGTTCCGTCTGGATTCAGGCTTACTGCGAATCCTCGCGGCGTTCCTGTTCGAGTCCGACCACAACCTCGGAAGTACGTAATCGATCTCATCGATCGTACCGCGCTTGCCGCGCCCGGTCCGCAGGCAGGTCATTCGAGGACAGGCGATCGCCGCCGGCGCCAGGAGGCCCGTAATGCCTTCCTCATGAGAAAGGCGTGATGTCCAGCCGCGACCGTATAGCGACTTTCGGCGATGCCCTAGGTCATCGCTTCTGCCTCGCCAAGCCACGTACGTGCCAGCGCGAGGGTCCTGGCGTTCTCGGGCACGACCTCGAGGAAGCTCTGCTTGTACACCGGATCGGCGATCCGATCGGCGATGGTGAACAACCGCGCCCGCGCCCCGGTGAGGGCGTGCCTGGCGGCGGCGTGCGCGCCGGTCGCGTGGAGCGCCTCAACGTGGCGGAGGCGGACGAACGCCCCGCGGAACATGCCGCACGCGCCCATGGTCGCACACCGGGACACGGCCTCCTGGGCCGCGGCGAGGGCCTGTTCCGCGCGCCCCTGGGCGAGACGCAGCGCCGCAAGCGTCCCCAGGGCGCCGGGATACTCGAGGGGCGCCAGCATCCCGAGCGCGGCCTGGATCTCGCGCTCGGCTCCGTCGAGGTCTCCCATGCGGCGGAGCACCTCCGCGCGCACCCACCGGCCGCGACCCTCTTCCAGCGGATTATGATGTGCGTGGCCCGACTCGCTCAACTCGGTGGCCAGGGCGCACGCCGCGTCGAGGGCCCCGCGATCGGCGTGCAGCCAGGACAGCCCGAAGCGCCGCAGCGAGCTCGCCACGCCCAGCGCCGCGTCGGCCGCCACGATCTCCTCCAGCGTGCGCGTCGCCGGCACGAACGCCCCGAGATACCAGAGGTTCAAGCCTCGAAACAACTGCATGTTCAGGGAGATGATCTCACCGCCGATCACGTCGAAGATCGCCTGAACCGCGTCGCTATGCTGCAGGGCGTTCCACGGGTCTTCGTGGGCGTAGGACGCCCTCATCCCGGTGGCGATGTTCCACCAGAAGCGAGCGATCAGCTCGCGCTCCTCGGCGGAGCGGACGACCTCGCCGAAGCGCTCCTCGAGCACGCTCCCCTCTGGAACCTGCCCGAAGTTATCGAGGATGCAGACCCCGGTGAGGAAGGCGAGCGCCATCCTCCCCACGGCTCCCGGGGCAGGGGTGACCTCCCGGAGCAGCCCGACCGTCGCCAGGAGCTCGGAGATCCTGCCGGTCAGCATCATGACTTCGTTATGCGCGTACATCCCCTGCGCCCACGGGATCGAACCTCGCGGCGCCGAGCGCATCAGCTCCTCGGCGTCGGCCATCGTGACGTCGATCGCTTGCAGGCCGTAGCCCGAGGCCTCGCAGCGCATGCCGAGCAGGGCGATCCGGAGCTCCGGCGGGGGCGCGCAGCCCAGGCCGAGGCCGGCGCGGATCATGGTGGCGTCCAGGTCGAGGATATGAAACGCCTGCTCCGACGCGCGCAGGTAGTAGCTCGCTGCCCGCGGGCCTTCACCTCCCCGCTCGAAGTGTCCGGCCAGCACCATGGGATCCCCCTCGCCGTGCTGCTCGAGCCACTCGCCCGCGAAGCGGTGTCCGAGCCGTCGATCATCGTCGGTCAACGTCGCATAGGCCCCCTCGCGGAGCAGCGCGTGGCGGAACGTCAGCTCGCGCTCGCCGGGGAACCGGCCCGCCGGTCGCACCAGCAGCACCTCCTGCTCCACCAGCGTGGTGAGCCACTCGCCCACCACCGTGGCGTCCATCGCCCCGGTCAGCAGCATGGCCACACCTCCCTCCCAGCACACCTCGCCGAACACGCTGGCGGCGCGCAGCACCCGCCGCGCCTCGACCGCGAGCCGCCCGAGTCGCGTCTCGATCATCGCCAGCACGGTCTCCGGCAGCACCTTGTCCTTGCCCTCCACGACCGCACGGATCAACTCCTCCAGGTAGAACGCGTTGCCATCGGCCTGCTTCACCAGCCGCTCGATCGTCTCGGGCCCCGCGCCGTCACCGAGCACCTGCCGCACCAGTCGCTCGCCCGCCTTGCGCCCCAGCTCCTTGAGCCGGATCTCCTGAACTTTTTGTCGCTCCGACCACAGCTTGGGAAACACGTCGAACACCTCGGGCCGCGCGAGCGCGAGCACCATCCACGGCCGCTCGCGGCGATCCCGCAGCGCCGTGTCGATGAACCGCACCGTTCCGAAGTCGCCCCAGTGCAGATCTTCGAGCACCAGCACGACCGGATGCACCGCCGCCTCGCCATCGAGGAAGTCCAGCCATGCCTGGCGCATCTGTTCGCTCATCAGCTGCGCGTCCTGCCGCGCCGCCCGCAGCGCCGCCCCACCCTCGCCATCGTCGGGAAACGGCGCGCCCACCAGCTCGCCCAGGAACTCCGCCACCCGCTTCTGATCGCTCACCGGCACGTGCGCGGCCACCCGCGCCCGGAGCTTGTCCCGGCGCTGCGCGAGCGGTTCCCCGCCCTGGATCCCCACCGCCCCGCGCAACGCCTGGCCCAGCAGATCCAGCGTCGAGCCCGCCCGCAGCGAGTCGCCA
>Ga0308175_100003172_pt1 | contig 11364 bp, 11 predicted proteins | sample PhyCR1_3_FD_203893 | JGI IMG/M metagenome (GOLD analysis project Ga0308175, IMG submission 203893) | Soil microbial communities from UC Gill Tract Community Farm, Albany, California, United States - DLSLS.C.R1 | ecosystem: Environmental > Terrestrial > Soil > Agricultural land | place: USA... | reverse complement strand
GGTCCATCCGGCGCGGCTGGAGCTGCCCGAAGGGATGACTTCGGGCCTCTACAAGTACGTCGTCTTCGAGCCGATCGAGAAGAGCACCGGCCGCGTCTACGACCAGCCCTGCCATCGGATCATGGGCCGCGCCGAGGATCTGCCCAATACCGACTGGGTAGCCGAGAACCACTGGTGCGTGCCGCTCTACTACCGCCCGGAGAGCCGTCCGGTCGGGGAGGGAGCGTCGTGAGGGTCCTGGTGACCGGCGGGGGAGGGTTCATCGGCTCCCACGTCGTCGACCGCCTCCTCGACCGCGGGATCACGCCCCGCGTCTTCGACCTCAGTGCCTCGCCGTACCACTCGCCGCTTGAAGTCGAGACCTTCACCGGCAGCATCACCGACCCGGCGAACCTGGACCTGGCGATGCGCGACTGCGACGCCGTGATCCACCTCGCCGCCGTCGCCGACGTCGGTCACGTCCACGCCGACCCGGTCCTCGCCGAGGAGGTCAACACGCGCGGCACCCTCAACGTGCTGGAGGCGGCCTGCCGCGCCAAGACCGGCCGTGTCGTCTACGGCTCCACCACCTGGGTCTACAGCGACTGCGCCGAGCAGGAGGTCGACGAGGAGACGCCGATCCCGGCGCCGCGCCACCTCTACACCGCAACCAAGCTCGCCGGCGAGACCTACTGCGCCGGCTACGCGGAGCTCTTCGACCTCGAGAGCACGGTGCTGCGCTTCGGCATCCCCTACGGCCCCCGCGCCCGCACCGCCGGCGTCGTCGCCAAGTTCACCGACCTCGCCTTCGAAGGCAAGCCGCTGACGATCGCCGGCGACGGCAGCCAGACCCGCAGCTTCATCTACGTCGAGGACCTCGCCGAGGGGATCGTCGCCGCGCTCGAGCCGCAGGCGGCCGGCCGCACCTACAACCTCTCCGGCGAGGAGGTGGTGACGATCCTCGAAATCGCCGAGCGGGTGCAGGAAAACACGGACGGCTGCGAGATCGTCCACACGCCGCCGCGACCCGGCGACTTCCCCGGCAAGGCGATCTCCAACCAGCGCGCCCTGGAGGAGCTTGGCTGGAAGGCCCAGACCAGCTTCAGGGAAGGAGTCCGAAAGTACGTGGAGTGGGTTCGCTCGAGCACCCGGCCGCCAGACCCGGTGCCGGGCAAGAGCCCGTCGCTGAACGGCAAGCAGCACCCGGCCGGCGCCTTGCTCGCGGAGGCCGCCCGCTTCAAGGAGTGGCCTCCCCGGGTGCTGATCCTGAGCGCCGACATCGGCGAGGGACACGATCTGCCGGCGCGGATCATCAAGGCGGACCTCGAGGAGGAGTACCCCGGAGCCGAGGTCGAGATAGCCAACGGACTGGAGGCGATGGGAAGGCTCGCCGCCACCGTCCTTCGCAACGGCTCCAAGGTCACCTTCCGCTGGATGCCCTGGCTGTTCGACGTCCAGTACTGGCTGATCACCAGGTTCGCCCCGACCCGCTGGCTGTTCAACGAGATCGGCTACTTCACCTCCGGCCGCGGCCTCCAGCGCCTGGTGGAGCGCCACGAGCCCGACGCCGTCATCTCGACTTACCCCGGCGTTACCGCCGTGCTCGGGATGCTGCGTGAGAACCGCCGTCTCGGCGTCCCGGTGCAGTCGGCGATCACCGACCTCGCCGGGCTGCGCTACTGGGCCCACCCCGGGGTCGACCAGCACTACGTCACCCACCCCGAGTCGATCGAGGAGGTGGAGCGACTCGTCGGACCCGGCAGGGTCGAGTGGGCGCGGCCGCCGATCTCGCGGGACTTCCTGATGCCGCGGACCCGCCGCGACGCGCGCGAGGCGCTCGGCCTGCCCGCTCACGCGCGCATGGTCCTCGTCTCGGGCGGGGGCTGGGGGGTCGGCGACCTCGAGGGCGCGATCAGGACGGCGCTCGCCGAGGACACGCTGGTCATCTGCATCACGGGCCGCAACGAGGGCGTCCGCGAGCGGCTGGAGCAGCGGTTCGCGGCCGAGGATCGGGTCAGGATCCTCGGCTTCACCGAGCAGATGAGTGACTGGATGGCGGCGGCCGACGCGATGATCCACGCCACCGCGGGCCTCACCGTGCTCGAGGCCCACATCCGCGGCTGCCCCGTCGTCTCCTACGGCTTCTCGGCCGGCCACCTGCGCGCCAACAACGCCGCCTTCGAGCGCTTCGGCCTGGCCGAGGTGGCCCGCTCCGCCCACGAGCTCGAGTCGGTGCTGCGTCACGTCACCCGCGAGCGGCGGGCGCCCGACTCATCGTTCGCCTCGCTGCCCTCGATCGCCTCCCGAGCGCTCGGGGTCCGGCCGCGCGTGAAGCCGGCGCCCGCCTGGCGGGTGCGGACCGAGCGGGTCGCCGCGGTGGTCAGCGTCCTCGCCCTGTTGGTCGTGATGGTCCTCTCCGCCGTCCACACCGAGAGCCCCTACAGGGTGATCGCCAACCCGCTGAAGGGGCGGATCCACATCGGCAAGGACGAAGACCGCCCCGCCGGGGTCTTGCAGGGACAAGCCGTGGGGGCGCAGCAGGCCGGCCAACCGGGCACCTCGTCCTCGCCTTGAACCGGGCCCTTCCGGCGGCCGGCGCCGCCGGCGCGCTCGCCCTGCACGCCGGGCCGGCGCTGGCGCCGGTGGTGCCCTCGCTCGGGCGCGGGCTGGGCATCGTCCTGCGGCAGGAGGGCCTGGACGGCGTCGCCCTCACCTTCGACGACGGGCCGCACCCGCAGGGCACGCCGGCGGTGCTCGAGACGCTGCGCGAGCACGGCGCCGAGGCGACCTTCTTCCTCGCCGGCGAGCAGGTCGAGCGGCGCCCCGCGCTGGCGGCGGAGATCGTCGCCGCCGGCCACCGCGTCGAGCTTCACTGCCATCGCCACCGCAACCAGCTGCGGCTGACGCCGCGGATGCTGCTCGAGGACGCCGACCGAGGCCGCGCTGCGATCGAGGAGGCCAGCGGCGAGGCGGTGGGCGACTACCGGCCGCCCTACGGGATCTTCAGCGCCGCCGGGCTGCGGGCGGTGCGCAGCCGCGGCTGGCGGCCCGTCCTCTGGTCACGCTGGGGGCGCGACTGGACCCGCCGCGCGACGCCGGACTCGATCGCCCTCGAGGCCGCCGTCGGCGCCCGAGCCGGCGACGTCCTCCTCCTGCACGACGCCGACTTCTACAGCGCGCCGGGCTCCTGGGTGCGCACGGCCGCCGCCCTGCCCATCGTCCTCGAGTCGCTCGAGGCGCGGGGGCTGAGGTCGAGGCTGCTGCGCCGCCGCGGTGCCGCCACGACCGTCCACTGATCGCAGCCGGCGAAGGCTTCTTCGAGGCGCTGAGCCATCGTGCTGCGGGGGCGATCCTGGTCGAAGATCCGCTGGGACATAGCTCTCCGTCCTGTAGGGGTTGACGAAGATTCCCCCTCCGGTCGGACGAGAAATATGCAGTTTGCGGAATTTGGGGAACGTCCGTTCGGGCTGCTGCTAGGCAGCCCCCGCAAACTCGGCGATCTCCTCGGCGACGCGCTGCGGCTGGTCCAGCGGCACGAAGGTCTTCGCGTCGGGGACCTCGACGATGCGCGCGTTGGCGACTTCAGCGGCGAGCCGATGCGCGTAGGAGATCGGGAAGAAGCGGTCGCCGGGGGCCCAGAGGAGCAGGATCGGCAGCTCGGAGCCGCCGAGCTTCGCCGCCGCCTCCAGCGTGTGGCGCTTGTTCATCCCGGCCGTGACCTTCTTCAGGTCGCGCATCACGGCGCGGTCGGAGGAGGCCGGCCGCATCCAGGAGGCGACGAGGTCCGGCGGTATCCGGGTGCGGGCGAAGGGGGCGAAAGCCGCCCGTGCGATCGGGCCCGCGCGAAATGGGGCCGCGAGCACCTGCATTCCCCCGGGCAGCTTGGCCAGCGGGGGCATCGCCTTGAACAAGCCGGGAGGGAAGTTCTCGTGGGTGTCGCAGTTGGTCAGCACCAGCCGGCCGACCCGCTCCGGTCCCGTGGCGACGAAGACCTGGGACATCGCCCCGCCGGAGTCGTTACCCACCAGGGTCACGTCGTCGAGGTCGAGCGCCGCGAGGGAGTCGCCGATCATTCGCGCGATGCCGGGAGGGGAGAGGTCGGCCCCGGGGCTCATCGCCTGCTGCTGGGCCCCGAGCGGCCAGTTGGGCGCGATGCAGCGGCAGTGGCCTGCGAGCCGGTCGACGACCCGGTCCCAGAGCCGGCCGTCGACCAGGTAGCCGTGGACGAAGACGACGGGCTTGCCCTCACCTGATTCCCGATAGCTGATGGTGCCGCCCGGCAGCGCTACCTGCTTGCGCTGTTCACTCATGGCTCGGCCTCCTGAGGTTGCGGTCTGGCGACGCGTGAATTACAACATACATGCAGCATGTATGTCATGTCCCACAAATTCCGTTTTCTCGCCGCGGCCCCGGCGAGAATGCCCGCATGGCCGACCGGCGGACCCAGGCTGAGCGTTCGGCGGCGACGCGGGAGGCGCTGATCGCCGCGGCGCGCCGGCTGTTCACCGAGCGCGGCTACGAGGCGGTGGCGACCGGCGAGGTCGTCAGCGCCGCGGGTGTCACCCGCGGCGCCCTCTATCACCACTTCCGCGACAAGGCGGGGCTGCTCGAGGCGGCCTACGAGCGGATCGAGGCGGAATCGACCGAGCGGGTGGCGAGGATCGTCCTCGGCTCGGATCTGCACAGCCCGCTGGAGGCGATGCGGGCCGGGGTGGAAGCGTTCCTCGACGAGTGCGCCAAGCCCGAGCTGCGCCAGGTGGCGCTGCGCGACGCCCCGGCGGTGCTCGGCTGGGAGCGCTGGCGCGAGATCGGCGCCGCCAACGGCCTCGGGCTGATCGAGGCCAGCCTGGCAGCGGCGATCGAGGCCGGCGAGATCCGGCCGCTGTCGGTGAAGCCGCTCGCCCACCTGCTGATGGGCGCGTTGGACGAGGCGGCGATGCTGATCGCGCGCTCGGAGGGCTTTGGGCGCAGAGCGGAGGTCAGCGAGGTTCTCCTGGCCCTGCTCGACGGCCTCTCGGCCCCGGGCTGAGAGCGGAGCCGGTCGCCCGCCCACAGCCTGGGCGCTGCAGCGACTCCGGTCCCAGAGGCTGCAATATCGGCGGTCCTTGCCAAGATGCGGTCATGCGCTGGGAGGAGGCGGACGTCACCCGCATCGGCAACTTCGAGTCCCAGGTGCTCGACCTTGGGACGATGGTATGCGCTCGGCACCTGATTCCGGCCGGATTCGATTCGGCGTCCCTCTACCGCGGCTTGCCCGACGACATGTGCCCCTGCGAGCACTGGTGCTACCTGGTCACCGGCCGCCTGCGCTACCGGTTCGTCGACGGGGGAACGCTGGCGGTCGGCAGCGGCGAGGCCTTCCACTTGGAGAGCGGCCATCTCGCCGAGGTGCTGGAGGATTCTGAGCTGATCGAGTTCACCGTCGCCGAGGACTACCGCCGCAAGGCCGAGCACCTCGCGCAATCGCAGCCCCCGGGAGCGCCGACGTGACGGCCGGCGCCGCGTCACCGGGTCGAGGCGGGCCGCGGTGCCGACTGCTCTAGACTAGGTCCGGATGAAGGCAGGAATCCACCCCGAATACACGCTTGCCAACGTGCACTGCTCGTGCGGCAACCAGTTCTACACGCGGTCGACCAAGGACGACCTGCACGTCGAGCTGTGCTCCGAGTGCCACCCCTTCTACACCGGCAAGCAGAAGCTGGTCGACACCGGCGGCCGGGTCGAGCGCTTCCAGCGCCGCGCCGCCAAGCACAGGGCCGGGAAGTAGCCCGTGAGCCCGCCGGTGGGCTCCGCACAGGCCTCCCAAGTCTCTCCTCCCCCCGCGGGAGGCGACCCGGTTCGCATGCCCGACGGCGCGCTGGTCGCCCGGCGCGACGCCCCGGTCGGCGGCCAGGCCGTCCTGGAGGGGGTGATGATGCGCGGCGTCTCCGTCTGGGCCGTCGCCGTCCGCACACCCGAGGGCCAGATCGAAGTCGAGTCCGAGCCGCTCGTCCCCTGGGCCAAGCGCCACCGGCTCTGGCGGCTGCCGGTGATCCGCGGCGTCGTCGCCCTCGGCGAGTCGCTGAAGATCGGCTTCAAGGCGCTGGCGATCTCGGCCAACGCCCAGATGGACGAGGACGAGGAGGGAAACAAAGAGGAGATCGGCGGTTGGGTCTGGGGCCTGACGATCTTCGTCTCGATGCTGCTGGCGATCGGGCTCTTCTTCGTCGTGCCGGTCGGCCTCACCAGCCTGATCAAGGACCGCCTCGGCTCGCCGTTCCTCTTCTGGCTGATCGAGGGCCTGCTGCGGACGGGGATCTTCATCGGCTACATCGCCGCGATCAGCCGCATGCCGGATCTGCGCCGGACCTTCGAGTACCACGGCGCCGAGCACAAGACCATCTCCTGCTACGAGGCCGAAGACGAGCTGGTCCCGGCGCGGGCCAAGCTCTACTCGCGCCTGCACCCGCGCTGCGGCACCAGCTTCCTGCTGATCGTGATGGTCCTCTCGATCTTCGTCTTCGCGCCGCTCGGCCTGCCTGCCTGGTACTGGCTGATGGCCTCCCGCGTCCTCGGCATCCCGCTGATCGCCGGGCTCTCCTACGAGGTGATCAAGTGGGCTGGCAAGAACCGGCGCAAACGCTGGGTGCGGGGGGTGATGTGGCCGGGGCTGATGCTGCAGAACCTCACCACCCGCGAGCCCGACGAGGAACAGCTCGCGGTGGCGATCGCCTCGCTGAACGCGGTTCTCGCCCGCGAGACGCCGCAGGACGCGAACGCGCAGCAGATCGAGATCGTCGCCTAGCGGCGTTCGTCCTTTATCGGGATATGCACGACAAAGGACGAACGCCGGCGAGAGCTAGGGTTCTCGCGTGATCGAGCAGCTGGTCGAGCAGATCGAGGCGCGGTTCTCCGAGCTGGAGCGCCAGATGTCGGACCCGGCGGTGATCGGGGACCGCGAGCGCTACGCCGAGGTCGGCCGCGAGTACCGCGAGCTGGGACCGGCGAGCGAGCTGGCCCGCGAGTGGCGGACGCTGCGCGACGACCTCGAGGGGGCGCGCGAGCTGCTCGCCGAGGGCGAGGACGAGGAGCTGCGCGCCGTGGTCGATGAGGCGCCGGCGCGGCTGGAGGCGCTCGAGGAGGAGCTGCGGCTGGCGATGGTCGAGCGCGACCCGAACGACTCGAAGAACGTGATCGTCGAGATCCGCGCCGGCACGGGCGGCGACGAGGCGGCACTCTTCGCCGGCGACCTCTTCAAGATGCTGAGCCGCTACGCGGAGGAGCGCGGCTTCGCCACCGAGGCGCTCTCGCAGTCGCCCTCGGAGGCCGGCGGCTTCAAGGAGGTCACCTTCGAGGTGCGTGGTGAGGGCGCCTACTCGGTGTTCAAGTTCGAGGGCGGCACCCACCGCGTGCAGCGGGTCCCGGAGACGGAGTCCCAGGGGCGGATCCACACCTCGACGGCGACGATCGCGGTGCTGCCGGAGGCCGAGGAGGTCGAGGTGGAGGTCGACCCCAACGACCTGCAGGTGGACGTCTACCGCTCCTCCGGACCGGGCGGCCAGTCCGTCAATACGACCGACAGCGCCGTCCGCATCACCCACAAGCCGACCGGCATCGTGGTCTCGATGCAGGACGAGAAGTCCCAGCTGCAGAACCGCGACAAGGCGATGCGGGTGCTGCGGGCGCGGCTGTACGAGCGCGAGCTCGCCGAGCAGCAGGCGAAGATCGCCTCCGAGCGCAAAGCCCAGGTCGGCAGCGGCGAGCGCTCGGAGAAGGTCCGCACCTACAACTTCCCGCAGGGGCGGGTCACCGACCACCGGATCAAGCTCACCTCGCACAACCTCGAAGGCGTGCTCGGCGGCGACCTCTCCGAGTTCACCGACGCGCTCGCGGCCGAGGAGAAGCGGCGGCGGCTGGAGACGGCCGCGGTCGGTTGACCGGGCAGGCGATCGGATCCAGCAGCGCCCAGGAGGCAATCGGCGCCGCCGTCGACGCGCTGCGGGCGGCTGGAGTGGAGGACCCGCGGCTCGACGCCGAACTGCTGCTGTCCGAGGCATTGGACTGTGGGCGCGCCGCGCTCGTGGCGAGTCCCGAGGCGGAGGTCCCGGCCGAGGCCGGGCGCCGCTTCGGCGAGATGGTGCGGCGGCGCCTGCGGCGGGAGCCCGTCGCCTACATCCTGGGGCGCAGGGCCTTTCGGCGGCTCGAGCTGGCGGTCGACCGCCGGGTGCTGATCCCGCGGCCCGAGACCGAGATGCTGGTCGAGCTGGCGCTGGAGCTGCGCCCGGGGAGGGTTTTGGACGTCGGCACCGGCTCCGGGGCCGTCGCGCTGGCCTTAGCCGACGAGCTGGAGGGATGCGACGTCCTCGCCACCGACACCTCCGCCGCCGCGCTGGAGGTGGCGCGGGTGAACGCCGAGCGCCTCGGCCTCGCCGACCGCGTCGAGCTCCTCCCCGGCACGCTTCCCGAGAACCGCGAGTTCGACCTGGTCCTCGCCAATCTCCCCTACGTCGCCGAGCGCGACTGGCCTTCGCTCCAGCCCGAGGTGACCAAATGGGAGCCGCGCGAGGCGCTCCTCGCCGGCCCCGACGGCCTCGACGCCTACCGCTCTTTTTTCGCCTCCCCGCGACTTGCCACTTCGTTCGGCCATTCGACGGAAAGCGGCAACTCGGCGGAGGCCCCGGGGGGGCTGCCGGCGGTCGCGGTCGAGATCGGCGCGGGGCAGGCGCCGGCGGTGGCGGCGCTCGTTCGCGCGGCCGGGTTCGGCGATGTCGAGGTGCGGCGCGACCTGGCGGGGATCGAGCGGGTGGTGGTCGGGCGCGGCGATCGCGAGCTGAGCCCGGTGGGCGCCGGGAAGCCTGGGTAGGAGGAGGCGATGAGCGAAGTCGTCCAGCTGCGGAGCGGTGAGGCGCAGATCGCGCGGCGGGCCCTGGAACGGTGCATCGCCGGCGGCGGCGTCGCCGTCTTTCCCGCCGACGGCCTCTACGGCCTGGCCTGCGACCCGCTGGACGCCGGCGCGATCGCTCGCATCCACCGTCTCAAGGGGCGCGATGACGGCAAGTCCTCGGCGGTCATGTACTTCTCGCCGCTGGCGATCCGCGAGCTGGTCGCGGGGCTCGGGCCGCGCGCCGCCGCCGTCGTCAGCGCCCTGCTGCCGGGCCCGGTAACGCTGGTCGTCGCCAACCCGCAGCGGCGCTACCCGCTCGCCTGCCGCGAGGACCCCGAGCGCCTCGGGGTGCGGCTGATCGGCGGCCCCCTGGCGGGGACGATGTGCCCGATCTTCCAGACCTCGGCCAACCTCAGCGGCGAGCCGCCGCCCGCCTGCTTCGAGGACGTCCCCGAGTCGATCCTCGACCGGGTCGACCTGGCGATCGACGGCGGTGAGCTGCCGGGCCTTCCCTCGACCGTCCTGGACGTCGCGGCGATCGACGAGGACGGCTCCTGGCGCATCCTCCGCCACGGCGCCCTCAGTGCCGGCGACTTGGCCAGCGCGCTGGCCTCGGTCGGCCTCGACTAGAGGGCCTACCCGCTCAGCAGCCGGTCGTGCCGCGGAAGGGCAGCCGCACCAGTATCCGCGAGCCGTTGTCCCTCTCGTTCGACTCGAAGAGCAGCCCCTTCGGGTCGACGGTCATCGTGTATGCGAAGCAGCCGCGCAGCCCCGCCACGTCGATCCACTGCTTGGAGTAGTCGGCTGGATAGATGTCCGACCAGCCGACCGAGGTGCCGAGGGTGACCCGGTCGCGGTAGGGGTTATGGTTGCAGCCCGGATAGTGGCGGTACGGCGGCGAGCGCCGGCCCGGCCTGGTCCGCTCCAGGTCCCGCAGGCAGTAGTTGAGCTTCGGGCTGGTGCGCAGGACGGGGCCCATGCTGCCGTCGCGGCGCACCCGGCGCAGCTCGAAGCGCGCCAGCTGGTGCACCTTCCAGTAGGAGCCGCCGAAGTAGGCGCCGACGTCGGTGAAGTGGAGGCTCGCCTGGGTGCGGATGGTGATGTGGCCGCCGCCGGCCTTGTAGATCCGCTGGTTCACCCGCATCGAGTGCCAGCCGTCGCGCCTGCCGTGCAGCTCCATCGGGCCGCGCCCCCGGCTACGGACGTCGCTGGTCGCACGCAGCAGCAGGTGGGCGCCGACGGCTTGCACGTAGAGCCCGCTGGGGCGGCCGATCCGCAGGTTGGGGCAGAGGAGGTGTGAGGCCCGCGGCCCCGTGCACGGGTTGTCGGCCGTGACGGCGACCGCCGCGCCGGTGTGGATGGTGGCCAGGAGCACGACGGACAGGACGAGGACCCGAGCTCTCACCGCCCTCAGCCTATCCCGGGCCGTTGCTATCGTCGCCCCCGATGAGCCGGCTGCCCGACAACTTCCAGCACGCGCCGCTGGCGGAGGTCGACCCCGAGATCGCGGCCGTGCTCGACGGCGAGCTGCGGCGCCAGCAGCGGACGCTGGAGATGATCGCCTCGGAGAATTTCGTGCCCACGGCGGTGCTGGAGGCGGTTGGCTCAGTGCTGACCAACAAGTACGCGGAGGGCTACCCGGGCCGGCGCTACTACGGCGGCTGCGAGGAGGTCGACGTCGGCGAGCAGCTGGCTATCGACCGCGCCAAGGAGCTCTTCGGAGCCGAGCACGCCAACGTGCAGGCGCACGCCGGGGCCCAGGCCAACAACGCCGCCTACATGGCGCTGATCGAGCCCGGCGACACGATCCTCGGCCTGGCGCTCGACCACGGCGGCCACCTCAGCCACGGGATGAAGCTGAACGTCTCGGGCAAGCTCTACAACCCGGTCCCGTACCACGTCAGCCGCGAGGACCACCGGGTCGACATGGACGAGGTCGAGCGGCTGGCGCAGGAGCACAGGCCCGCCGTCATCGTCGCCGGCTGGTCCGCCTATCCCCGCCAGCTCGACTTCGCCGCCTTCCGCGAGATCGCCGATTCCGTCGGGGCCAAGCTGATGGTCGACATGGCCCACTTCGCGGGGCTGGTGGCCGCCGGGGAGCACCCGAACCCGGTGGAGCACGCCGACGTCGTCACCACGACGATCCACAAGACCCTCTGCGGCCCCCGCAGCGGCATGATCCTCTGCCGGGAGGAGCACGCGAAAGCGATCGACAAAGCGATCTTCCCCGGCCAGCAGGGCGGGCCGCTGATGCACACCATCGCCGCCAAGGCCGTCGCTCTCCACATCGCCGCCAGCGAGCAGTTCGCCGAACGCCAGCGGCAGACGATCGCCAATGCCAAGGCCTTCGCGGCGGGGCTGGAAGCCGGAGGGGTGCCGGTCATCACCGGTGGCACCGACGTCCACCTCGTTCTCGTCGACTTGACGCCGACCGGCCTCGACGGCCAGACCGGCGAGGATCGTCTCGAGCAGGTCGGGATCACGGTCAACCGCAACGCGATTCCCTTCGACCAGCGCCCGCC
>Ga0308175_100003171_pt1 | contig 11370 bp, 10 predicted proteins | sample PhyCR1_3_FD_203893 | JGI IMG/M metagenome (GOLD analysis project Ga0308175, IMG submission 203893) | Soil microbial communities from UC Gill Tract Community Farm, Albany, California, United States - DLSLS.C.R1 | ecosystem: Environmental > Terrestrial > Soil > Agricultural land | place: USA... | reverse complement strand
CGTCGAGGCAATGCCGAGCAGGTCGAGCAGGCCGGGGAGCGACTCGGCGAGCCGGCCGCGACCGCCCACCAGCACGGTGCCGTCGACGAGGGGTGCGCCCTCGGTGTACCGCTCCAACGGGGTGGGGTCGGGAAGGCCGAGGTTCTTGACGAGCAGCTTGCCGATCGGCGACTGCACGAAGCCCTGGTACTTGTCGCTCATGGACGTCGAGTCCTCCTGGAGACGGGGCGGGAACGGCATCATGTAACTAGACGTGTAACTCTGCGTCCACATTTCGTGACGTGGCACTCATAACCTTCACTCTCCGGCGGCGTGACGCAAGGATGTCGCCATGAAGACCGAGACCCGCCGCGTCGCCGTCATCGGCGGCAACCGCATCCCGTTCGCCCGCTCGAACACCGTCTACGCCACCGCGTCCAACCAGGACATGCTGACCGCCGCCATCGACGGCCTGGTCGCCCGGTTCGGCCTCGAGGGCGAGCGGCTCGGCGAGGTCGTCGCCGGAGCCGTCCTCAAGCACTCGCGCGACTTCAACCTCGCCCGCGAGGCGGTGCTCGGCTCGAAGCTCTCCCCGGAGACCCCGGCCACCGACATCCAGCAGGCCTGCGGCACCGGGCTCCAGGCGGCCATCCAGGTCGCCAACAAGATCGCGCTCGGCCAGATCGAGGTCGGCATCGCCGGCGGCACCGACACCACCTCGGACGCGCCGGTGGCGATCAGCGACAAGCTGCGCAGGAAGCTGATGAAGGTCAACGCAGCGCGGGACACCAAGGGCCGCATCGCGGCGCTGGGTGCGATCCGCCCCGGCGACATCGGCCTCGAGATCCCCCAGAACGGCGAGCCTCGCACGGGCCTGTCGATGGGTGACCACGCGGCCCTGACCGCGCTGGAGTGGCAGATCGGACGCGAGGAGCAGGACGAGCTCGCCGCCGCCTCCCACCAGCACCTCGCCGCGGCGTACGAGGAGGGCTTCCTCGACGACCTGGTCACGCCGTTCCGCGGCGTCGAGCGCGACAACAACCTCCGTCCCGACTCCAGCGCCGAGAAGCTCGCCAAGCTCAAGCCGGTCTTCGGCAAGGGCGAGGCCGCCACGATGACCGCCGGCAACTCGACGCCGCTGACCGACGGCGCCTCGACCGTGCTGCTCGCCTCGGAGGAGTGGGCGAAGGAGCGCGGCCTGCCGGTGCTGGCCTACCTCACCGCCTACGAGACCGCCGCGGTCGACTACGTGCACGGCGGCGAGGGCCTGCTCATGGCGCCCGCCTACGCGGTGGCGCGGATGCTCCAGCGCGAGGGCCTCTCGCTGCAGGACTTCGACTACTACGAGATCCACGAGGCCTTCGCCTCGCAGGTGCTCTCGACCCTGAAGGCCTGGGAGGACCCGGTGTTCTGCAAGGAGCGCCTCGGCCTCGACGTCCCGCTGGGCTCCATCGAGCGCTCGAAGCTCAACGTGAAGGGCTCCTCGCTGGCCGCGGGACACCCGTTCGCGGCGACCGGCGGGCGGATCGTCAACGTGCTGGCCAAGCTGCTCGCCGAGAAGGCCGACGCTGATGGGTCCGGTGGACGCGGGCTGATCTCGATCTGTGCCGCCGGCGGACAGGGCGTCGTCGCCATCCTGGAGCGCTGACCGGAGGCGCCTGACCGTACGCCGACCCGCTGCCCAGCACGTCGCCGGGCAGCGGGTCTCAGGCGCCCCGCCCGCATCACTCGTGGCCGGACGGGTACGAACGTTTCATGAAGGAACTCGTGGGTGCCCTGGGTAGCGGCCGCTACGAGCTCCACGACCTGCTCGGCTCGGGAGGCACGGGCTCCGTCCGCCGGGCCCACGACACGCTGCTGGACCGCCCGGTGGCGGTGAAGATGCTCCGGGGCAACACCTCCGACGAGACGGTGCGGGCGCGGATGCGCGCCGAGGCCCAGCTCGCCGGGTCGCTGCACCACCCCGGCATCGCCCAGGTCTACGACTACGGCGAGGACACCCTGGGCGCCGAGCCCGCGCCGTACATCGTGATGCAGTACGTCGAAGGCACCTCGCTGTGGCAGGTCCTGCGCGAGCGCCGCACGCTGCCGCCCACCGAGGTGATGGACATCGTGGCGCAGGTGGCGGGAGCGCTGGAGACCGCGCACGAGGCCGGGATCGTGCACCGCGACCTCAAGCCGGCCAACATGCTGGTCACCCCCGAGGGACGCGTCGTGCTGGTCGACTTCGGCATCGCGCGCACGCTGGACGCGGAGCCGCTGACGCTGACCGGCACGATCGTCGGCACCGCCGACTACATCAGCCCCGAGCAGTCCGAGGGCCGGTCGGCGACCAGCCGGTCGGACCTCTACTCGCTGGGCATGGTCGCCTACGAGTGCCTGACCGGGCACAAGCCGTTCCGTCGTGAGACCGACGTGGCCACCGCGCTGGCGCACCTGATGGACGAGGCGCCGCCGCTGGGCGCGGACGTCCCGGGTCCCGTGCGGGCCCTGGTCGAGCAGCTGATCGCCAAGGACCCCGAGGGGCGCCCGGCAGATGCGACCGAGGTGGCGGCCCGAGCCGCCGCGCTGGCCGCCCCCACGAACGTCGTGCTGCCCCCGCCGGTCTGGGCGCAGCCCTCGCCGGGCCGGCAGGCCCCGGCGCCGGTCAGGTCGTTGCACCGGTCGGTGCTGCGGTCCCGGCGGGTCCACGTGGCCGCCGCGCTCCTGCTGGCGGCGGTCGCCGGGTCGGTGTTCGTCGCCGCCCGGTCTCCGGCGATCCAGGTCCCGGACCTGCGGGGGCAGCGGGCTCCGATGGCCGCGGAGACCCTGGAGGACCGCGGGCTCGGCGTGGAGCGGACGTTCGCCGACGAGCCGGGCAGCAAGAGGGGCACCGTCCTCGACCAGGATCCGGAGCCGGGCACGCGCGGCAACGGGGACACGGTCGTCTCGCTCACGGTCGCCTCCGGTCAGGTCGACTTCGAGGCGCAGGACGTGGTCGGTGAGCCCTACGACCAGGCGGCCCGCGACCTGGTCGCCATGGGACTCGTGCCGTCGCGGGCGTACCGGACGCAGGCGGCCGGGGCCGGGGGAGTGGTCGCCGTCCACCCGACCGGCCGGCTGTCCATGGGCACGTCGGTCACCCTGATCGTGGCAACCGCGCCCCAATGATCCGGCCCGGGTCCAGTGACCCGGCTCAGTCCGGGCGCGAGGCGAGCGCCAGCGCCGAGGCGACCAGGTAGTCCTTGACCTGCTCCGGCGAGATCGACCCGACGGTGGGGATCCCGGGTGCCGCCTCCTTGACGAGGATGCCCACCCGGGCGAGCTGGAGGGCACCCAGCCCGCTGGCGTAGAGGGTGTTGGCGAGCAGGGTGGGGTCGCCGACCGTGAACTCGCCCGAGGCGACGCCGTCCTCGAGCGCGGTGCTGAGCGTCGCGAGGCACGAGGAGATCCCGCGGCCGAGGCGGAAGAGCGCGCTCTCGGAGATCTCGTCCAGCAGCTCGGGTCCGCTGCGTCGCATCAGGGCCTGGGCGCAGTCGGTGAACGCGGGATGGGCCACTCCGTAGTCCACGAACGCCCCGACGATCGCGGCCAGCCGTTGCCGGGCGTCCTGGAGGGAGTCCGCCGCCTCCGTGAGCGCCGCGCGCAGCTCGTCGAGGTAAGTCACGAGGGTGAGCGCGAAGAGCTCCTCCTTGCCGGTGAAGTGCCGGTAGACGATCGCGCGGTTGATCCCGACGGCACGGGCGATGTCCTCGATCTGCGCGTCGCGGACGCCACGCTGGTCGAAGAGCGCGCGCGTCGCGGCGAGGATCTCCTTCTCGCGGGCCCGGCGGCGGGTGGCGGCGGCGGAGCGACGGCCGTCCACCGCGGGTTGTTCCTGGGTCGACATGGCGCCATCGTACGAGAAGTGCAACCCGGAGTTGCACGGCTGTGCGACGCACGTGACGGTGACGCCCGGGTCAGCTGGTCATCCGGCTGGGACCGGCGTCTCGGCGACGGCCCTCAGTGACCGCTGGGGTGCCAGCGAACGCAGTACGCCTCGTGGCGCAGGGGGTGCCGAGCTCCTCGCAGGCCCGGGTCATGATCGCCTGGGACGCGTCCAGCTTCGTGCGACGGGCCTCGTCATCGAGCCTGGAGCCCCTTCCGGTCGGGGTCGGTCCGCGAGCTCGTACTCCCACCGCTGGACGGGGGTGACCTTGTTCCACACCAGCCCGAGCCAGCCCCCGAGCCTCAGCACCCGGCGTACCTCGGCCATCGTGGCCTCGGCGGGGAATCAGTGCCAGGGCGTCCGCGCTGAGTACCGGGTGAGCATCCCCCCGAACGGTGCGAGGAGGTGCGACCCGCCCCACTGCAGGAACGCCCGGTCAGGTGACCTTGCGTCCGCGTCCCTGCCAGTACCTCCAGGCGAGGGTCACCAGGATGGCGCCGGCGATGGAGCCGATGATGCCGCTCGGCTGCAGATCGAGCCCGTCGCCGGCCAGCAGGCTGACGAGCAGGCCGCCGACGAAGGAGCCCAGCAGCCCCGCGACGATGGCCGTCGTCCAGTCGATGCGGCTGCCCCGCGTACCGAGCAGGAGCTGAGCGGCCGCTCCGACGAGCATGCCGAACAGCAGGATTCCGATGATGAGCATGCTCCGACGCTACGGCGCCGGAGCGGCCATGGCTGCCGGAATCTACGAAACTCCGGGCGTCGCCCGTTTGTTCAAACGAGGAACGACCTCACGGTCTCGACCGTGTCCGCCTCGGCCGGGGACTTGTCGTCGCGGTAGCGGACGACGCGGGCGAACCGGAGCGCCATCCCGCCGGGGTACCGCGGAGAGCGCTGGACGCCGTCGAAGGCGATCTCGACGACCTGCTCCGGGCGGACGTGCACGACGTGGGACGACCGCGAGGTCTCCAGCTCCTGGAACCGCTGGGTCTGCCAGGCGAGCATCTCGTCGGTCATGCCCTTGAAGGTCTTGCCGAGCATGACGAAGCCGCCGGTGGCGGGATCGCGGGCGCCGAGGTGGATGTTGGACAGCCAGCCCCGGCGGCGGCCGCTGCCCCACTCGACGGCGAGCACCACCAGGTCGAGGGTGTGCACCGGCTTCACCTTCACCCAGGCGGCGCCACGGCGGCCGGCGTCGTACGGCGCGGCGAGGTTCTTCACCACGACCCCTTCGTGGCCGGCCCGCAGGGCGTCCTCCAGGAACACCTGGGCGTCGGCCGGCTCGGCCGTGACCAGCCGGGGGACCCGGTGCTCGACGGGGACCAGCCGGTCGAGGGCGGCGAACCGCTCGGAGCCGGGGGCGTCGAGCAGGTCCTCGCCGTCGTGGTGGAGCACGTCGAAGAAGTACGGCGTCACCGCGACGCCGGCGTGCTGGGCCGCGCGCGAGGCGGTCTCCTGGAACGGCCGGGGCCGGCCGTCCTCGTCGAGCGCGAGGGCCTCGCCGTCGAGCACGAACCGCGACGCCGGGATCGCCCGTGCGACCGCGACCACCTCGGGGAGGCGGGCGGTGATGTCCTCGAGGGTGCGGGTCGCCACCAGGATGTCGTCGCCGTCGCGGTGCACCTGGATGCGGATGCCGTCGAGCTTGACGTCGACGGACACCGGGACGGCGCCCGCCCCCGTCGCCTTGGCCAGGGCGGCGGCGACGTCGGGCGCGCTCGAGGCCAGCATCGGCAGCACCGGCCGGCCGACCTCCAGGCCGAACCCGGTCAGCGCCTCCTCGCCGCCGGTCATCGCGGCCACGGTCACGGAGACGGTCGACCCGGCGAGCATCGCGGCGCGTCGCACCGCGGTCAGGGGTACGCCGGCCGCCTGGGCGACCGCCTCCTGCACGAGCGCGTCGAGCGCGCCCTGGCGCACCTCGCCGGTGACCACGCCCCGCAGCCAGGCCTGCTCATCGGCGGTGGCGCGGCCGAAGAGCTCCACGACAGCGGCCGCCCGGGCGGCCTGGGAGCCGGCGCCGGCGAGCGCGGCGATCCGGTCGAAGGACTCGTGCACCTCCAGCACGGACAGCGACGGGACATCGGCCGGCTCGGGGAGCGTGGTGAGGCTCCGCCAGCCCAGCCCGGTGCGACGCTGGCGCAGGGTCCCGCCGAGGTAGGCCGTGACGGTCTCGATCTCCTCGGGGGCAGCGGCGGCCAGCAGCGTGGCGATGGCGGCGACCTTGGCCTTGCGGGACCGGGTGGCCGACACGGCGTTCGAGGTGGCGACGAGGTCGGAGAGCAGCACGGAGCCATTGTGACCGGGACCGCCGACGGGGTGGACCACAGACAGGTGGACCACAGACGGGGGGTGCCCTCGGATACCGTGCCGGGGTGACTTCCGAGACCGGCCTGGCGCGGGTGTGGCGACCCGGCTGGCCGTGTCCCGTCGGGCGGATGCTCCTGCACCGGCGCCGCGGCGCCGGTGACCCGACGTACCACCTCGACGACGCGGGCCGGCACTGGCGCGGCATCCGCACGCCCGAGGGCCCGGCGACCCTGGCCGTCGGCGCACGACCGCGCGACGGGGAGGTCCACGCCGAGGCCTGGGGTCCGGGCGCGGAGTGGGCGCTGGAGTCGGTGCCGGGCCTGCTCGGGGCCGACGACGACCCCAGCGGGTTCGAGCCGAGGCACCCGGTCCTGGTCGAGGCCTGGCGACGCCACGGCGACGTCCGCATCGGGCGCAGCGGCCTGGTCATGGAGTCACTGGTCCCGGCGATCCTCGAGCAGAAGGTCACCGGCCAGGAGGCGTTCGCGGGCTTCCGGATGCTGGTGCACCGCTACGGCGAGCGCGCTCCCGGCGCGGGCCACGAGCGGCGGCTGTGGGTGCAGCCCACGCCCGAGCGGCTGCGCACCGTCCCGTCGTGGGAGTGGCTGCGGATGCACGTCGACCCGGCGCGCTCCAGGGCGCTGGTCCGGGCAGCGCAGGTCGCCGGCTCCCTGGAGCGCACGGCCGGCCTGCCGCACGACGAGGCCGACCGCCGGCTGCGGAGCCTGCCCGGGATCGGGGTCTGGACGAGCGCCGAGGTGCGCCAGCGGGCCCACGGCGACCCCGACGCGGTCTCGTTCGGCGACTACCACGTGGCCAAGGACATCGGCTGGGCATTGACCGGCACCCCCTTCGACGACGAGCAGCTCGAGGAGTTCCTCGAGCCCTGGCGCCCGCACCGGGGCCGGGTCCAGGCGCTGGTCCTGCTGGCCGGGCTGCACCGGCCCCGGCGCGGCGCGCGGATGGCGCCGCGCACCCACCTCCCCGCCACGGTCACCCGCCGGGTCGGCCGCTGACGCCGTCCAACGTCTGGCGGGCCGCTGCCCGGATCCGGCGTACCGCCGGTACGGTGACGTCGTGAGCCCCGATCTCGAGCAGCTGCGGACCGCCTCCCGGGCCGAGGCGTCCGCGTTCTTCGCCGACGTCGACGCCGAGGCGCTGGTCGCCGCAGTCCGTGAGACGACCGACGAGGACCTGCTCGCGCTGGTCTCGCGCGACGAGATCCGCCCGGCTGCGGTCGAGGGCATCCTGGCCCGGCTCCACGAGTACGCCGTCGCCGAGCGCCTCGCCGAGCTGCGCGGCGTGGTCCGCTTCGACCTCGAGCGGCGCGGCACGCTGCTGGAGCGGCACGGGCTCGCCTTCGACGGCAGCGGCATGCGGCTGATGCCGGGCCTGTCCGACGCCGAGCCGACGGACGTCGTGCTGCGGACCAGCCTGCTGCGCTTCGTGCGGATCGTCAGCGGCGAGCGCAACGCGGGGCTGGAGTACCTCGGCGGCAGCCTCGACATCGACGGGGACGCGATGCTGGCGCTCGGCGTGGGCGGGATCTTCCGGGTGCCGGGCACCGACCAGGTCGCGGTGGACCCCACCCTGCTCGACCCGGTCGACGTGGCGACCGCCCTGGCCGGCGTCCGCGCCGACCACCTCAGGAAGGTCATGGCCTCGGGCTTCCGGTCGATCGTGCTGGACGAGATCTTCCGCCGGCTGCCGGACTACGTGAACCAGCGCAAGGCCGCCAAGGTGGACCTGACCATCGGCTTCCGCCTGCTCGGCAACCCCAGCGGCGACATCGAGCGGTACGTCGTGCGCGTGGCCGGCGGCGTCGCCACTGTGGACGCCGGCGACGAGGGGGAGCGCCGGGACGCCACGGTCACCTGCGAGGCGCACGACTACCTCCGGTTGGCGACCGGTCACCTGAACCCGGTCACCGGCGTGCTCAAGGGGCACCTGAAGGTCCGCGGCGACAAGGCCAAGGCGCTGCAGCTGAGCTCGGTCATCGACATCCCGCAGCAGCGCTGAGCAGTCCTCCCCGAAGATGGGGATCTTGGAGCCCCGATCGCGCTCGCCGGATGCGCGCACCCCGTCGCGGTGTTCTGATTTTCCTGTGAGCGGCTGTCTCCCCGGGACGAACGCGCACGGGGGCGGAGGCAGTGGTGACGAAGCTCGGGCGCCTGTTCAGGGTGGGGCTGGCCGTCGCGGTGGTGGTGGTCCTGGTCTCGGCGGTGAACAGCCTGGGCGGGACCAGGGATCCGGCTGCCCACCGCCATCATCGGCACGAGGTGAGCATCGCCCCGGAACCGGCGCCTCCCGAGGAGCTGCCCGCCGCGGGATCGTTCGTGCACACCCGCGTCCTCGACTCCGGCGTCCTCGACGTCGACCAGTGGGTCCGGACCCGGCAGCCGGCCCGCACGGTGACCCTGCAGGCGGACCCGATCTTCGGCTCCGGCGGCCCGCCGGTGGCCACCTTCGTGCGGGTCGCCGCGGACGGCCAGGTCGTGAAGGCTCCCGGCGCCGTGGGCATCGAGCCGCAGACCGTGGACCTCGGGGAAGGCGCTCGGCTGGTGCACGTCAGCTACCTGTTGTCCGGCGTGGTGGTCCGCGCCGGCCCGGCGGCGGAGCACCCGGTCGCCGTGATGACGTCGTTGGGCCTCGACTACACGCCGCGGACCGGTCCGCTGCACGAGCGGGTCTCGGGCCCCGTCGACCAGCTGCTCTGCTGGCCCCGAGCCGCCACGGCCGCGGTCGCGCGGCCCTGCGGGCACCAGCAGGACGACGACTGGCGGGTGATGCTGACCAGCGGGCAGCGGGACACCCAGGTCGCCGCGCGGCTGGCGCCGCGCTGACCCGGGGGCGTCAGAGCAGGGGGCGCAGCGGGGCCAGCACGAACTCGGTGAACTTGCGGTGCAGGTCGCGCGCCTCCCACTCGCCGCTGGTGAGCTCGAGGCAGTTGGACTCGTCGACGGTGAAGATCTCCTCCATCGCCGCGGCCAGCTCCTCGTCGATCAGCTCCACGTTGATCTCGTAGTTGCCGGTGAGGCTCAGGCGGTCGATGTTGGCGGTGCCGACCGTGGTCCAGGTCCCGTCGATCGTCGAGGTCTTCGAGTGCACCATCGCGTCCCGGTAGCGCAGGATCCGGACACCCGCGTCGAGGAGCTGGCTGAAGTACCCGCGGGAGATCCAGTCGGCCACGATGTGGTTGGACTTCAGCGGGATCAGCAGCCGGACGTCCACCCCGCGCTGCGCGGCCGCCTTCATCGCGTCGACGAAGTCCTGGTCGGGGATGAAGTAGGCGTGGGTCATCCAGACGTTGCGGCTGGCGCGGTTGATGGCTTCGAGGTACATGCCCCGGATCGGGAACATCCACAGCCGCGGCACGTTGCGGTGGAACCGGATCCGCGGCTCCCAGGTCGAGGCGGTCTCGAGCAGCAGCGGGCGCTCGCTGGTCCCGATCCGCCGGCGGCGGTTGAGGTTCCAGAAGTCAGCGAACGCGCGCTTCAGGTCCCACACCCCGGGCCCGGTGATCCGCATGTGGGTGTCGCGCCACTCGGTCTCGTACGCCGACCCGATGTTGAAGCCCCCCACGAACCCGACCTCGTCGTCGACGACGAGGATCTTGCGGTGGTCGCGCCCGTAGCGACGCAGGTCGAAGACCCGCCACCCCGCGGCGTACACCGGGTAGCGCAGCACCTTCATCGTCGGCGGGAAGCGCTTGAACCTCGGCGAGACCACGAGGTTGGCGAAGCCGTCGTAGATGCAGTAGACCTCGACGCCCCGCTCGGCCGCCGCGGCGAGGGCGCTCTTGAAGCGCTCGCCGATCTCGTCGCCCTTCCAGATGTAGGTCTCCAGCAGGATCTGACGGGTGGCCCCCTCGATCGCGGCGAGCATGTCGTCGTACAGGTCCCTGCCGAACGTGTACGCCGTGACCGTGCCGTCGCCGATCGGGACGCTTCGCGGGGGAGTGACCGGGAACGGCTTGGGCTTCTTGCCCCGCCGGCGGTAGGAGTCGACCAGCGACATGCCGATCGCGAGCGCCAGCTGCACCCCGAAGACGGCGAGCAGGGTCCGGCGCAGCATCCGCGTCAGTCGATCGGCGACGGATGGTGCGGATGTGGTCACGGGGGACAATCTAGTCCGGCGCCCGAATCCTCTGGTCGGGCAACAGCCACGACGCCGCCAGATGTCGCGGACGTCCGTCCGTGCGGACCCCCGTGCGGGACCTTCGGACCTGCCCGGTCGTGCCCTCCGCGCGCTTCACTCGTCAGGAGAGGGGGGAGACATGCCACGAGTGAGGGGTTCGATCGACATCGCACGCCCGGTGGAGGCGGTGTTCGACACGGTGGCCGACCAGACCAACGAGCCGGCGTACAACCGGGCCATGGTGCGGTGCGAGAAGGTGGTGCCCGGTCCGGTGGGCGAGGGCAGCAGGTTCCGGGCCCTGATGAGGACCGCGGGCCGCGAGGTGCCGATGACCTGCGAGCTGGTCGACTACGCCCGGCCGCACCACCTGGGCGTGCTGACGTGCGTGGACGGGACCATGATCGACGGGACCATGGACTTCGTACCGTCACCGGTCGGGACCCGGATGAGCTGGGACTGGGACGTCCGGACCCTGGGGTGGCTGCGGCTGATCGGCCCGCTGGTCGCCTGGCTCGGCCGCCGGCAGGAGCGCCGCATCTGGGGTGCGCTCAAGCAGCGCCTCGAGCTGCGGGAGGGGTCGCCGACCGGCTCCTGAGGTCTCGCCGCCGCCGGTGCGGAATAGCACCGTCGGTGCCGACGTTTAGGCTCGTCGTATGCGACCAGTGACCGATCTCGAGCGTCGGGTGGCGCCCTTCAAGGTCGTCTCCGACTACCAGCCGTCCGGTGACCAGCCGACGGCGATCGCGGAGATCTCCAAGCGGATCAAGGGCGGCGTCGAGGACGTCGTCCTCCTCGGTGCCACCGGCACCGGCAAGACCGCCACGGTCGCGTGGGTGGCCGAGCAGCTCCAGCGGCCGATGCTGGTGATGCAGCCCAACAAGACTTTGGCCGCCCAGTTCGCCAACGAGCTGCGCCAGCTGTTCCCCGAGAACGCGATCGAGTACTTCGTCTCGTACTACGACTACTACCAGCCCGAGGCCTACGTCCCGCAGACGGACACCTACATCGAGAAGGACTCCTCCATCAACGAGGAGGTC
>Ga0308175_100003170_pt1 | contig 11371 bp, 11 predicted proteins | sample PhyCR1_3_FD_203893 | JGI IMG/M metagenome (GOLD analysis project Ga0308175, IMG submission 203893) | Soil microbial communities from UC Gill Tract Community Farm, Albany, California, United States - DLSLS.C.R1 | ecosystem: Environmental > Terrestrial > Soil > Agricultural land | place: USA... | reverse complement strand
GCAGGGGCGGGCGGGCACGATTATCCTGCGGGTGGGAGCGGAGCAGGGCATGGGCGAAATGCGCGTGATCGATGACGGGCCGGGCGTGGCCCGCGACATCCGGCGCACGCTGTTCGAGCCCGGCATCACCACCAAGCGGGGCGGCTGGGGCATCGGCCTCGCCCTGGCCCGCCGGGTGGTGGAAGACGCCCACCGCGGGACCCTCACGCTCGAACCGACCGACAAGGGAGCCAGTTTCGTGATCCGCATTCCGCTGGCGGAGCCCGCCGCGTGATCGATACCCCCGCACCCGAGCTGGAGCGCGCGCTCAACCCCGCGCAGCAGGAGGCGGTGGACCACGTCCACGGCCCCGTCCTGGTGCTCGCCGGCGCGGGCTCGGGCAAGACCCGGGTGCTCACCACCCGGATCGCGCACCTGATCGACCGCCACGGCGTGCCGCCCGACCGGATCTTCGCGGTCACCTTCACCAACAAGGCCGCCGGCGAGATGAAGCAGCGGATCGGCCGGCTGCTCGCGCGCGACCCGTCGGGGCTGTGGATCGGGACCTTCCATTCACTGTCGGCGCGGCTGCTGCGGCGCGAGGCCGAGGTGATCGGCTTCGGCCGCCAGTTCACGATCTACGACGAGGACGACCGCCTCAGCCTGATCAAGCGGCTCATGGATCAGCGGGGCCACTCGACCAAGCTGTTCCCGCCTCGCGTGGTCCAGGCGCTCATCTCGTCGGCCAAGAACCGGATGGTGCCACCGTCGGAGCTGGCCGCCGGCGTGTCGCAGTTCGACCGGCTGGCCCAGGTGGCCGCGGACGTGTACGGCGCCCTGGACGACGCGCTCAAGGCCGCGAACGCGATGGACTTCGACAACCTGCTGCTGCACCCGCTGCGGCTGTTCCGAGAGCACCCCGATCGGCTGCGCGCTTACCAGGCCAAGTTCAGCTTCATCCTGGTGGACGAGTTCCAGGACACCAACCGGGCGCAGTACGAGCTGATCCGCCTGCTCGGCGCGCATGGCAACGTGTGCGTCGTGGGCGACGACGACCAATCCATCTATGGCTGGCGCGGAGCCGACGTGCGCAACATGCAGGAGTTCCTGAAGGACTTTCCCGGCGCGCGCCTGGTGCGCCTGGAGGAGAATTACCGATCCACGCAGGTCGTGCTCGACGCCGCCAACGGGGTCATCGCGGAGAACAGCGGCCGCATCGGCAAGACGTTGACCACCCGCCGGCGCGGGGGCGAGCAGGTGACGCTCCTGGCGGCCGCCGACGAGCGCGACGAGGCGGAGTGGGTGGTGCGCGAGCTCGAGCGCCGGAGCGCCGCCGGCGATTGGGCCTATACCGACATGGCGGTGCTGTACCGGACCAACTCCCAGTCGAGGGCGCTGGAAGAAGGCTTCCGCCGGGCGGGCATCCCGTACCGGCTGATCGGCGCGATCAGCTTCTACGAGCGCCGCGAGGTGAAAGACCTCCTGGCGTACCTGCGGCTCATCACCAACCCGGCAGACGACGAAGCGTTCCTCCGCGCGGTAGGCGTACCCAAGCGGGGCCTGGGAGATACCAGCCTCTCCATTCTGCAGCGCACGGCGATACAGTGGGGCCGGCCGCTCCTCGCCACGGCGCGCGGGGCCGAAGGCATCACCGACCTGCGCCCCAACGTGCGCCAGGCGTTCCGGGCTTTCGCCGCGCTGATCGACGGCGTGGCCCAGCGCGCGGGTCAGCTGCCGCCGGCCGACGTGCTCGAGCAGGTCATCGAGGCCATCGACTACGAGGCCATGCTCCACGCGGAGGGTCCCGAAGGCGAAGACCGCTGGGAGAACGTGCGCGAGCTCGTCGCCAGCGCCGCCAACTGGTCGGAGGTGGTCGCGGAAGGCGCGGACGGCACCCCGCTCGAGCGGTTCCTGGCGGAGGCCGCGCTGCTCTCGTCCGCCGACACCACGGTAGGCAGCGAGGAAGGGGTCACCCTCATGACCCTGCACACGGCCAAGGGCCTCGAATGGCCGGTGGTCGTGCTCACCGGGCTCGAGAACGGGCTGTTCCCGCTGGCCCGCGCCGAAGAGCAGCCCGACGGTCTCGAGGAGGAGCGCCGGCTGTGCTACGTCGGCCTCACCCGCGCCAAGGACAAGCTCTATCTCACCTGGGCCCGGGCTCGCCGCCGGGGCGGGGAGCTTCGGCCCGGGATGCCGTCCCGGTTCCTTCGCTCGCTCCCCCCGGGCATCGTCGATGAGAAGCGCACCACGAGCCTGTGGGCACCGGCATGGGGCGCGGGCCGGAGCCGACGGCCGGAGGGCCAGACGGCCAGACACTCGCGCGACGATGTCGAAGGCTGGTCGAACCGTCCGAGCGCGGGCGCGGGCGGCACCCGGTCCGAACGTCCCGTCGAAGAAGCCAGCCAGGACGCCCCGCGCTACGTCAAAGGCGAACGCGTCCGCCATCGCCGGTTCGGCAGCGGGACCATCCAGGGGCTCACCGGAACCGGCCGCGACCTCAAGGTATCGGTGGCGTTCGATGACGAGGAGGTGGGCGTCAAGCAGCTGCTGGTGGCCTACGCCGGGCTCGAGCGCGAGTGGGAGAGCGCATGAGCATAGGGCGTGAAGACGTGCTGCACGTGGCCAGGTTGGCGGAGCTCGCCGTGCGGGACGAAGACCTGGGCCGCCTGGTCGAGCAGCTCAACCGCATCGTGGACTATGTGGCGCAGCTCGAGCAGGTCCCCGCCGACGCCGCCGAGCCGTTGCTTCCCGGGCCGCAGCAGGTCGAGCTGCGCGAGGACGCGCCCGGCTCGGTGCCGCTGGCGCGTCCGCCCGCCGAATGGGCGCCCGAATTCGCGGAGGGATTCTTTCTGGTTCCGCGCCACGGTGCCATGGAAGACCTGTGAACGCGGCGGCCATCGCCACCGAGACCGGCGCGCGCCTGGCCGCGGCCGAAGGTCTCAACGCCGTGCTGCACTGGTCGCAAGCCTCGCTCGACGCCGAGGCGCGCCGGGTGGACGCGTCGGCGGGCGGCGCGCTGCGTGGCATGCCGATCGGGCTCAAGGACAACATCGTCACCACCGACGCGCCGACCACCTGCGCCTCGCGAATCCTCGAAGGGTACGTCTCACCCTATGACGCCACCGCGGTCACTCGGCTGCGAGCCGCCGGCGCGCTGATCGCCGCGAAGACCAACCTGGACGAGTTTGCGATGGGCTCGTCCACCGAGCACTCGGCGTTCGGCCGGGTGCGGCACCCGCTGGACTCCGAGCGCGTCCCGGGCGGGTCGTCAGGCGGGTCGGCCGCACTGGTCGCCGCTGGCGTCGTGCCGGCGGCGCTGGGCTCGGAGACCGGCGGCTCGGTGCGCCAGCCGGCCAGCTTCTGCGGCGTGGTGGGGGTGAAGCCGAGCTACGGGCGCGTGAGCCGCTTCGGGCTGGTGGCGTTCGGCTCATCGCTGGACTGCATTTCGGTGTTCGGCCGCAGCGTCGAGGACGCCTCGAAAGTGCTGGCCGCCATCAGCGGTCACGATCCGCTCGACCGCACCACCCTCGACCATCCGCCGATGAAGGCGCCCGCGGCTCGGCGTGATCTCGCCGGCGTACGCATCGGCCTCCCGCACGAGTATTTCCCGCCGGACCTCGACCCCGGCGTAGCGGCCGCGCTCGAGCGCACCAAGGCGGCCGCCCGCGATCTCGGCGCCGAGCTGGTAGACGTGTCGCTGCCCAATTCGCCGTACGCGGTGCCGACCTACTATATCGTGGCCCCCGCCGAGGCGGCGGCTAACCTCGCGCGCTACGACGGCGTGCGCTACGGGGCCCGGAAGGTCGGGCCGGCCGGCGATATCGAGGCGCTGTATCAGGCCACCCGCGGCCAGGGCTTCGGCCCCGAGGTCCAGCGCCGCATTCTGGTCGGGACTTACGTGCTGAGCGCGGGGTACTATGACGCCTATTATGGAAAGGCGCAGCGCATGCGGGCCCGGATCGCTGACGACTTTCGGCGCGCCTTTACCGCGGTGGACCTGCTCCTCACGCCGACCACCCCGACACCCGCCTTTCGCGCCGGTGAGAAGACCGCCGACCCGGTCTCCATGTACCTGGCCGACATCTTCGTTTGCGCCATCAGCCTGGCGGGGCTGCCCGCGATGAGCGTGCCCGTCGGGCGCAGCGAGGGGTTGCCGATCGGGGCACAGCTCATCGCGCCATCGCTGGCGGACGAGCGCATGCTGGCGGCCGCGGCGGCGCTCGAGCGGGTGATCGACGCCAAGGCGGAAGTCCGATGAGCGACTGGGAAACCGTCGTTGGACTCGAGGTGCACGTCCAGCTCCGGACCCGCACCAAGATGTTCTGCGGCTGCCGCACCACCTTCGGCGATCCGCCCAATACCAACGTGTGCCCGACCTGCCTCGGCCTGCCGGGCGCGCTCCCGTTGCCCAACGCCGAAGCCGTCCGGCTGGCCGCTCGCGGGGCGCTGGCGCTCGGCTGCACGGTCCATCCGAGCAGTGTGTTCGCGCGGAAGAACTATTTCTACCCCGATCTTCCCAAGGGCTACCAGATCTCCCAGTTCGACCGGCCGCTGGCCACGGCCGGACGGGTGGCATTCGAATCGGCGGGTCGCGGACGGGTCGAGGTCGGCATCACCCGACTGCACCTCGAGGAAGACGCCGGCAAGCTGGTGCACGACCGGTTCCCCGGGAAGACCGCGGTGGACTTGAACCGCGCCGGCACCCCGCTGGCAGAAATCGTAAGCCAGCCCGATCTCCGGAGCCCGGCCGAAGCACGGGCCTATCTCACCACGCTGCGGCAGATCCTCATCTACGCCGGCGTGAGCGACTGCAGCATGGAGCAGGGCAGCCTTAGGGTGGACGCCAACATATCGATCCGTCGACCGGGCAGCTCGGCACTCGGCACCAAGGCCGAGGTCAAGAACCTCAATTCGTTCGCCAACGTCGAGCGGGCGCTCGAGGCGGAGCGCGACCGGCAGATCGCCCGCGCCGAGCGGGGCGAGCGGATCAATCAGGTGACGCTGCTCTTCAACGCCGGCACGGGTGAGGTGCGGGAGCTTCGTTCCAAGGAAGAAAGCCACGATTACCGCTACTTCCCCGACCCCGATCTGCCTCCGCTGGTGCTCGCGCCGGAGTGGATCGCCGAACAGCGCGCAGCGCTTCCCGAGCTCCCTGACGCGCGCCGCGCCCGGCTCGAGATCGCCTACGGCCTGTCGACCTACGATGCGCGGGTGCTCACCGGCGAGATCGCGGTGGCCGAGTACTACGAGTCGGTGGTGGGCGCCGGCGTCGAGCCCAAGGCCGCGGCAAACTGGGTGATGGGCGAGGTGATGACCAGCTTCCACGAGTCGGGCGGCTTTCCGGTCGAGGCTGTCCGGCTCGCCGCGCTGATCACCCTGGTGCGTGACGGCATCGTGAGCCACCAGGCCGCCAAGCGGGTCTATGCCGAGCTGGCACAACATCCCGGCGAAGCGCCCAATGCCGCCGCCGATCGCCTCGGTCTGGTGCAGGTGAGCGACCACGGCGCGCTGGCGAGCTGGGTGGACGAGGTGCTGGCGGCCCACCCCGCGGAAGTCGCGCGCTTCAAGGGCGGCGAAACCAAGCTCATGGGGTTCTTCGTAGGCCAGGTGATGAAGCGGAGCCAGGGCAAAGCCGATCCGAAGGGCGTACAGCCGGTGCTGCAGAACAAGCTGAGCTAGCGCGCGGGCCTAGCGTGCGGGATGTTTCCCGAACTCGGTCGCCGCGGGCAGCGCGAACAGCGACGCCGGATTCACCGTGATCCCCCCATACCGCGCGATCCAGTGCAGGTGCGGCCCGGTGGCCCGGCCGGTCTGGCCGACCGCGCCGATGACCTGACCCGCCGCCACCGTGTCGCCCGCAGCGACCACGACGCGGCTCAGGTGGAAGTAGCCCGTCACCAGCCCGCCGCCATGGTCCAGATAGACAGCGTTCCCCGCCAGATAGAAGCGCGCCACCAGCGCCACCACCGCTCGACCCGCGGCCCGGACCGGGGCACCCGCCTTCCCGGCGAAATCGACGCCCATGTGCCGATCGGTCACCCGACCGTTGAACTCGCGTCCGGTACCGAACCCGCTAGTAATTCGGCTGGGGCGCGGCCGCACGAAGCGGCCCGACCAGAGACGCGGGGTGTCGTGGGCCCGCCGCGAGATGCCGCGGCTCTGCGTCAGCTCGGCGCCGACCCGCGCGCGGGATGCGCTGTCCGGCTCGGCGTAACGCGGCGCGACCGTGAGCCGCTCGTTGGCGTAGGCCGGGTGCCGCAGGGGCAGCCGCAGGCTGATCGTGTCGGTGATCGCTCCGGTGGAACGGCCGAGGGTAATGGGAAGGGTGTCGCCCCCCTCGAGCGGAATCCCGAGCAGGGAGCGGTAGCGGCCGTCGTCCAGCCGCTCGAAGTGCAGGGGCTCGCCGGCGGCGGCGCCGTCGAGGGTAATGCTGCTGTCCGTCGGACCCACCGCCGGTCGCACGTAGAGCCACACCACGTTGCCGCGCGTGGCGGGTGCCGGTGCGGTAGACCACTCGATGCCGCTGGCCGGCGGCAGCGTCTGGCCCGCCAGCGGCCGTGCGGCCATCACGCCAAATGCGATTGCCCGCATGACGGCCCGGCGCGCCGCAGCCTGCCGTGTGCGACCGCCGTTCACCGCGCCAACCGTCGAATGAGCGCGGCGTCCGCCGGGAACTGCTCGGCGAGAGCCTCGGCGGAGCCCAGCTCGAAATCCTCGAACTCGAATCCCGGCGCCACGGTGCAGCCGCACAGCACCGCGCCCTCGACCGGCTCGGCGGCCTGCCACACACCGGCCGGGACCACCGCCTGGGGCGTGTCCTGGTCGAGCCGTACCATCGGCAGGCCGAGCCGATAGAGGCTCAGCGCGCCGCCATCGTAGTGGTGCCACACCTCGTCCGAGCGGACCCGGTGCCACTCGCTCCAGGCGCCCGGCGGCAGCAGATAATGAATGGCGGTGGAGGCGCGGCGCACCCGCCCGTCGGGAAGCGAGAGCAGCAGGGGACTGCGGAAGGTCTCGGCGTAGAAGCCGCCTTCGGGATGGGCCCGGAGCGAAAGGCGGCGGATGACCTCGTCGGGGTTCAGCGGTCGCCGCTCACGAGCGCCTGCGGCGAGGGCGCCGCCCCCTCCGGGGCGCGCCACGGCAGGCGCTGGGCGATGTGGGTCCAGTGCGCCAGCGGCCGGCCGGGCAGGCCGAAATGCTCCTGCGCCTCCTGCTCGAGCTTGGCCACGTTGCGCCGACCCGCATCGCGGAGCACCCGGCGCCGGAGCTCCTTGGCGATCTTGAGCGGCCGCTCTCCCGACGGATCCAGCTGCAGCGCCGGCGAGCTCGGGCCGCCGAGAAACTCCATCATGTAGTCGTACGACAGCCCGAGGTGATGCTCGACGTCCGGGTCGCTGAGCGGCCAGCGGCTGTACTCCCGGGCCACCTGGGTGGCCCGTTGCCAGCTCGAGCTCTCGGTCAAGTGCACCATACCCCGGAACAGCCGCCGGTTGGTCCGCACGCTGAAGATGGTCGGGGCGATGATCCGGTCCAGGTGCGCGTCGGACTCGCGGTGACTGAGCCGGATGACGTCGCGGGCCGAGCGGGCGTAGGCGTCGCCGAGATGGGTCTCGACCCGCGTCTCCCAGTAGGAGTGCCCCACCGCCGCGGTACTGCTGGTGATCATGAGCTGGCGGGGCACGAAATAGTTGTGCGCGACGGTATCGGCGGCCAGATGGCAGAGATAGCCGAGCCCGAACGCGCGGAGCCCGTCGGTGGCCGCCAGGTCGTGGATTTCCTGGCCGACGTGCCAGTAGTGACAGTGCCGCCCGAGCGGTGCGTAGTGCTTGGCGATGGAGGAGTCGGCGGCGATGTTGCCGTAGAGGTAGTCGAACGGATAGGCCCGGAGCAGGTCGGCCACGGCGGCCGGGAGCTGAGAGAGGTTGCCGAGTACCGACTCGCCCAGATAGATGTGGGTGCCCGGCGTCCAGGCGAACGCCGGGTGGGGCAGGGCGAGCAGCACGAGGCCCACGCCCGCGAAGGCGAGCGCGAGCCGTGCGAGCCTCATGACCGCCCGGCCACGATCAGACGGCGGACCCGCCCCAGCACGCCGTTGCCGCGGCGCACCGAGCGGAGCGTGGCGGCCACGTCCAGCGCGGCATCTTCGACCTCGCCGTGCACCAGGTCGTACAGCGTCTCCAGATCCGCCAGCTTGTCCTCCATCCGGTCCACGCCCCGCATCAGCTTGCGGCGCACCCGACGGCCGCTCTGGGCGAACGCGCCCGCCTCGTTGCGCACCACCACCATCAGGTCCTGGCCCTGCTCGGTCAGGCGGCGCACCGCCTTGAGGGTCTGGGTCGCGTCGTCCTGCAGGCCGTTCACCACGGTCGCCACGCGTTTGACCTCCCGGGCCATGCGCAGCGCGGCGACGGCCATGGCCGTGGCCATGCCGAGAAAGCAGAGCGCGATGATCGCGAGCGATATGGCCATGGTCGGTCCGACCCAGCCCGGTTGGGCCGCGACCTGGAGCATTGCGAGTGTGTGGGCTGCCACGATGTCCTCCCGGAAAGGGCCGGCGGGCCGCAGCGCGATGCCGACCGCACCCGCCTCCCGGTAAAACAATGGAGTCGGGTGAGCATCGCAACCCCCTCGCTCCGCTTGACGCGATTCCCCGACCCGGTGAGCTTTGGCCATGCCTCCACGTTTTCTCGTGCGCGGCGGCCGCGCATTGCGCGGGTCGATCCGCCCCGCCGGCAACAAAAACGCCGCGCTGCCGATTCTCGCCAGCACCGTCCTCGCCGATGGTCCCATGGAGCTCGATAACATCCCCCGTATCCGGGATGTCGAGACCATGCTGGAGCTGCTGGTGGACCTCGGCGCCTCGGCCGAGTGGATCGGCCCCAACCTGGTGCGAGTGGACGCGCGCCAGGCGCGGCCCAAGCCACTCGATCCGCGGCTCTGTGCGCGCATTCGGGCCTCCATCCTGCTGGCCGGCCCGCTGCTGGCGCGGTTCGGATCGGTCACGCTGCCGCCACCCGGCGGCGACGTCATCGGCCGCCGCCGGGTCGACACCCACTTCCTCGCGCTCGAACAGCTCGGCGCCCTGGTCACGGTGGGCGACCGTTACGAGCTCGAGGCCAAGAAGGGCTTGACCGGCGCGGACATCTTCCTCGACGAGCCCAGCGTCACCGGCACCGAGAACGCCCTCATGGCGGCGGTCGCCGCCAAGGGGAGGACCGTGCTCCGGAATGCGGCCTGCGAGCCGCACGTCCAGGATCTGGCCCGGGCCCTGGTCGCGATGGGCGCCTCCATCGAGGGCATCGGCACCAACGTCTACACTATCGAGGGCGGTCGGCCGCTGCACGGGGCCAGCTACGGCATCGGGCCGGATCACATCGAGATCGGCAGCTTCATCGGCCTCGCGGCGGTCACCAATGGCGCCATCACCATCGATCCGGTGCGGCCCGAAGACCTCCGGAGCACGCTGCTCGGCTTCGAGCGCATCGGCATCCGGCCGCGCATCGACGGGCACCGCCTCACGGTCGACGCGGATCAGGAGCGCCGGGTCCGTCCCGACCTGGGCGGGCACGTGCCCAAGCTGGAAGACGGCCCCTGGCCCGCGTTCCCCGCGGACGTCATGTCGACCACGATCGTGAGCGCCACCCAGTGTGCCGGCATGCTGCTCGTCTTCGAGAAGATGTTCGAATCCCGGCTGTTCTTCGTCGACAAGCTGATCGGCATGGGAGCCAGGATCGTGCTGTGCGATCCTCACCGGGCGGTCATCTCCGGCCCATCGCCGCTCAAGGGCGGTGTCGTCGAATCGCCCGACATCCGCGCGGGGATGGCCATGCTGCTCGCCGCGCTCGCGGCCGAAGGACCGAGCACGATCCACAACGTGGGCCAGATCGAGCGGGGCTACGAGCGGATCGACGAACGGCTCCGCGCATTGGGCGCCGACATCGAGCGCCGCGATGATTGAGCCGACCCGCCGGCGGAGCTGACCGTCACCGCTCCTCCGGTCGTGCGCGAAGCACTTCGCCCCGGCCCGCTTCCACTCTACGATCTGACCGATTGGCGGCCCCACGGCGTCGTGGCCGGCATCACCGGCCGCGGCGCCGAGTCAGGCCGGGGATTCGACCTTGGCCTGTGGACCGATGCCCCGGTGGGCGAGGTGATGACTCGGTGGCGTGCGTTCCGCCGGGCGCAGCCCGGATTCGACGCGGTGGTGCTCGGGAATCAGGTCCACGGCACCGTGGTCGAAACGGTTGGGCCGTCGCGCGGATGGACCCACGTGGAAGGGGTGGATGGGTGGGTCACCACCAGCCCTGGCGTCCTGCTGACGGTGACGGTGGCGGACTGCATCCCGGTCTATCTCGCGGTGCCCGGCCGGGGGGTGGCCCTGCTGCACGCCGGATGGCGCGGGACCGCCGGGGGCATCCTTACCGTCGGCTTGGCGGGCCTTACCGAGGTTACAGGGTCCGCTTCAAGCGATGTCCTAATGCACCTTGGTATCGGCATTTGCGGCGGGTGTTATGAAGTGGGCTCTGAAGTCATGACCGGATGCGGGGTGGCGCCCGAGGGCGCCGGTCCCTGGCACTTGGACCTGCGGGCGCGGCTGGCGTCGGAGGGTCGGCGGCTGGGGATCGAGCGGATTTCCACCTCAGGCTGGTGCAGCGCCCACGATCGCCCCTCCTTCTATAGTCACCGCGCATCGCGCGGCGTCGACGGGCGCATGGTGGCGTATCTTGGCGTAGCACGGTCGGATTGACTCCGCCCAGAACGAGCGGTAGTTTTCCTCTGCTGTCCCGGGGGCGCCTGGTCGGGCCAACTGCGATGTGGGGGAGTTCCCCCACATTTTTTTTCCTGCAACCCCCGATGTCTGTCGACGCGCTGCTCGTTCCCATACGCGCCCATATCGCCGGCCTCGGCTTCGAGCTGGTCGACCTCCGACGCGTGGGAACGGTGGAGCGCCCCATCCTGCAGGTACGGGTGGACCGCCCGGACAGCCGACCCGGCCAGGGCATTACGGCCGACGACTGCGCCGGGATCAGCCGGTCCCTCGAGCGATTCCTCGAATCGAGCGCGATGGTGGGGCCGCGGTACGTGCTGGAGGTGTCGTCCCCCGGCATCGAGCGACCCCTGCGTTGGCCGGAGCACTGGCGTCGCTTCGTCGGGCAGCGCGCGCGGGTGCGGGCCGAGCGGCTGGGAGGCCGGCGCCAGGTCGAGATCGTGGCCGTGCCCGACGACGAGCACGTGACGCTGCGCGATGACAGTGGGCTCGAGCTGACCCTTCCGCTCGACGAGGTCCGCGACGCGACGCTGGTGGGCGAGCTGCCCGAGCTCAAGCCGGCGGGGACCAGGGACCGATTCGGGAAACGGGGTCGGCGCTGAGCCGGCTGGCGTTCGGTCCTCC
>Ga0308175_100003169_pt1 | contig 11372 bp, 10 predicted proteins | sample PhyCR1_3_FD_203893 | JGI IMG/M metagenome (GOLD analysis project Ga0308175, IMG submission 203893) | Soil microbial communities from UC Gill Tract Community Farm, Albany, California, United States - DLSLS.C.R1 | ecosystem: Environmental > Terrestrial > Soil > Agricultural land | place: USA... | reverse complement strand
GCCACTCCGCCCAGGCCGCGGCGTTGGCGTCGTTGTCCACGCTGATCGGCACCGGGACCCGGCGCTGCAGGTTGGCCTCGAGGGGTTCGTCGCGCCACGACAGGTGGGGTGCGAAGACGACCGTCGCCCGGTCCGCCGCCACGAACCCGGCCGCGCCGATCCCCACCGACCCGACCGTCCCCAGGCCGTGGGTGTCGGCCAGGGAGATGAGCTCGGAGACCACGTCGACGATCGTGTCCTCCACCACGTCGGGGCTCTTGGAGCGGTGTGGGGTGTCGCGCCGGGCACGTGCGACGACCCCGCCGTCTTCGTCGACCAGCCCACCGGCGACCTTGGTGCCGCCGATGTCGATCCCGATCGCGAGCGCGCTGCTCACGGTGCCGCGTCCTCGTCATCCACCGGGATGTCCTGCACCCGGCCCGCGCCGGGACCCGGACCGTCATCCGGCGCGGCCCCACCCGCCCGTCGCTGGTCGGCGAGGTCGCGCAGCGTGGCGGCGAGCGCCCCCGCGAGGTCGGCGATCCGGTCCACCGTCTCCGGACGCACCGACCGCAGCAGCCCGATGCCCTGGCAGACCGGGCAGAGCTGGCACACGACGGCCTTGCCCACCCCCTCCTGCGCCCCGCACGTGGGGCAGCCGTGGGCCCCACCCGCACCCGGCGTGGGGGCGGGCTCGGGCGACCCCGCGGCATACCCGTGGGTGCTCGCCCAGCCGCCGAGGGCGTCGAGCAGGCGCGCGGCCTCCTCGGCGACCGAGCCCACCGGCGGGTGCTCCTGGTCAGCCACGCGGCCACACCTCCTGGTCGGGGACGAAGCGCACCCGCAGCAACCCACCGCGCACGGACGCACCCTGGACCACGCATCGTTGCAGAACCGACGGCAGGGTGAGCAGCCGCCGGTGGTCGCCCATGCCGACGAGCAGCTCGTCGTCGCGCCGCTGCAGCGACAGGTCGCGCGCGTGGGCGAGCGGAAGGGGCAGGACGAGCTCGAAGCCGTCGCCGGCACGCTCCACGGTCATGCCGCGGTGCACCACCGGCGCCATCAGATCCTCCCCGGCCTGGGACCGGGCGAGGGCCGCCAGGGCGTCCGGGCCGACCGGCTCGGAGGGCAGGTACGGCGTGCGCACCACCGGCACGCCGGCGAAGGACTCGTGCACCTCGGCCAGCCCGGCCTGCTGGGCGGCCCGCCACGCCGCCAGCCACGGGGACCTCCCGCCGACGGCCTCGTCCGGGAAGATCCGGTTCACGACGACGGCGTCGACGACGAACCCGTAGAGCGACAGGGACGTCCAGGTGCGCCGCGACTCGGCGACCACGACTCGCTCCGGCGTGAGCACCAGTCGCACCGAGGTCTGGGGGTCGGTCAGGATGTGCTGCACCTCCCGCATCTGGTGGTGCCACCCGCTGACGGCCCGAAGCACCCCTGGCTGCGGAAGCGGCACCCCGGCCGCTGCGGCAGCAGCCGGGCGCAGGGTGCGGATCAGCCGCCGTTGTGCCGGCAGCAGCCGCTCGAGGTGCCAGGCCAGTGCCTCCGGCAGGGCCAGCAGGCGCAACGTCTCGGCGGTCGGGGCGCAGTCGACCACGACCAGGTCCCACGGTCCCGACTCCACCTGGTTGCGCAGCTCGATCAGCGCGGCGACCTCCTCGGCGCCGGGCAGGCGGGTGAGCTCCTCGGCCACGACGCCCTCGACCCCGAGGGTCTCGAGGACGGAGAGCAGGTAGTCCTGCACGACCTGCCACGAGGCACCGAGCAGCCGGGGGGCGCTCACCTGCAGGGCCGACAGGCCGGGCTCGACCTCGTGGGGCACTCCCCCGTCGAGCCCGAGCCCGAGCGTGTCGCCGAGCGAGTGCGCGGCGTCGGTCGACATCACCAGGGTCTTGACCCCGCTGCGGGCGGCGTGGACCGCCGTCGCCGCGGCCGTGGTCGTCTTGCCGACCCCGCCCTTGCCGGTGAAGAGGATGACGCGCATGAAGGACTCCGGGCGGCCCCGGGCCTCAGCCCTCGACGCGCTTCTTGAGCTCCTTGAGCGCCGTGTCGATGATGACCTTCTCGGCCTTTCGCTTGAGCATGCCGAGCATCGGGATCTTGACGTCGACGGCGAGCCGATAGGTGACGGTCGTGCCGTCCTTGCCCTTCGCCGCCAGGGTGTACGAGCCGTTCATCGCCTTGAGGACGCTCGCCTCGACGAGCTGCCAGGAGACGACGCCCGTGCCGTTCTTCCGGACGTCCCACTCGTAGTCGAGGACGTACGTGTCCTTGATCGCGCCGGCGTCGAGGGTGAAGCGCACCTGGTCGGCCCAGCCGTCACCCTCCTCGGTGAGCACCTCGACCTTCTTCACCTCGGCCGCCCACTGCGGGTAGCTCTCGAAGTCGGCGATGACGTCGAGCACCTCGCCGGGGCTGGCGGCGATGTCGATGCTGGACTCCGTGCGGTCGGCCATGCGCCGAAGGCTACAGGGAAGGGACTTCCAGGGTGTCCTTCAGCCGGTGCACCGCCCGCTTCCACCGCCGGGTGTGCCGGAGTGCCACGTCGCGTGGTGCGCGGGCACCGCGGGTCCCGCGCACGTAGTGGTGCACGATCGCGCCGTCCCAGAACGGCTCGATCCACACCTCCATCTCGCCGACCACCTGACCGTCGACCGCCCACCGGACACCCTTCGCGCCCCGGTCCCGCTGCACCGTCATGGCGAGGTGCGGGAAGACGCTTCGCGTCCACCCCCGGTCGTCGAACCCGGCGCGGATCCGGGCCGGGGCGGCCCGGATGAACGTGTCGTCGACGATGTCGACGCGGGCTGCGCGCGACCCGAACCGGCTGCCGCCCATCCGGTTGTGTGACATCGACCGCCGACCTCCCACGATCAGGCTACCCCTCGGTACGCTTGCCCCGAGGCAGCCGCCCTCGTCGAAGGAGACCCTGTGCAGGAACACGTCGCACCACCCCTCGTGGCCGTCACGACCGAGGGGAGCCTGGCCGACCTGCCCGCCCGCAACGCCCAGCGCGACCCGGGCAACGTCGCCTTCTCCCACAAGGAGGGCGGCCGCTGGGTGGACGTCACCGCGCAACAGTTCCACGACGAGGTCCGTGCCGTCGCCAAGGGTCTGGTGGCCTCCGGTGTCCAGCCCGGTGACCGGGTCGCGCTGATGAGCAAGACCCGCTACGAGTGGACGCTCGTCGACTTCGCCGCCTGGACGGCGGGTGCCGTCGTGGTCCCGATCTACGAGACCTCCTCCGCCGAGCAGGTGCAGTGGATCCTCACCGACTCCGGCGCCTCCGCGTTCGTGCTCGAGACGGCGGCCCACGGGTCCACGCTGGCGGAGGTCCGCGACCAGCTGGCCGGGCTCAAGCACGTCTGGCAGATCGGGGCCGGCGGCCTCGACGAGCTCAAGGCCGCCGGCGCCTCGGTCAGCGACGCCGACCTCGACGCCGCCCGAGCCGGACTCCACCGCTCCTCCGTGGCGACCGTCATCTACACCTCGGGCACCACCGGCCGCCCCAAGGGCGTCCAGCTCACCCACGACAACTTCATGGCGCTGTCCGAGAACGCCCTGGCCAAGCTTCACTCGGTCGTCCTGGCCGAGGGCGCCTCGACCCTGTTGTTCCTGCCGCTCGCCCACGTCTTCGCGCGGTTCATCGAGGTGCTGTGCGTCATGGGCGAGGCGCGGATGGGCCACAGCGCCGACATCAAGAACCTGCTCGACGACTTCGCGACCTTCAAGCCGACCTTCATCCTGTCGGTGCCGCGGGTCTTCGAGAAGATCTACAACTCGGCCGAGGCCAAGGCCACCGCAGAGGGCAAGGGCAAGATCTTCGCCACGGCGGCCGACACGGCGATCCAGTACTCCACGGCGCTCGACGGCGGACGGGTGGGACTGGGCCTCAAGGCACGTCACGCGCTGTTCGACCGGCTCGTCTACAGCAAGCTGCGCAACGCCATGGGCGGGCAGGTGCGCTACGCCGTGTCAGGGGGCGCGCCACTCGGCACCCGGCTGGGCCACTTCTTCCGCGGTATCGGCGTCACCGTCCTCGAGGGCTACGGCCTCACGGAGACGACCGCGCCGGCGACGGTCAACGTGCCCGACCGGGTCAAGATAGGCACCGTGGGCGCCCCGCTCCCGGGCGTGGGCATCCGCATCGCCGACGACGGCGAGATCCTCATCCAGGGCAACAACGTCTTCGCCAGCTACCACAACAACGACGAGGCGACCTCGGCCGCCAAGCGGGACGGCTGGTTCCACACCGGTGACATCGGCGAGCTCGACGAGGACGGCTACCTCAGGATCACCGGCCGCAAGAAGGAGCTGCTCGTCACCGCCGGTGGCAAGAACGTCGCCCCGGCCGGCCTCGAGGACCGGTTGCGCGCGCACCCGCTCATCTCGCAGTGCATCGTGGTCGGCGACCAGAAGCCGTTCATCGGGGCGCTGATCACCCTCGACGCGGAGATGTACCCCGCGTGGGCCAAGAACAACGGCATCCCAGGGGTGACCCTCGAGCAGGCGCAGACCAACGAGGTCGTCCTCGCCGAGCTGCAGAGGGCCGTGGACGAGGCGAACAAGTCGGTCTCCAAGGCCGAGTCGATCCGCAAGTTCACCATCCTCGACGGCGACTTCACCGAGGAGAACGGCTACCTCACTCCGAGCCTGAAGCTCAAGCGCAACATCGTCATGAAGGACTTCCACGACCAGGTGGAGGGGCTGTACTCCAGCCCCAAGGGGTGAGGACGCCGGACCCCACCGCGCGGCGGGCGGCGGCCCTCTTCGCGGTGGCCTGGCTGGCCTTCTTCGGGGTGCTGCAGTGGAGCGTGGTCCGCTTCCGCGTCCCCATCGTCGTGGTCCTGACCGCCGCCGCCGTCGTCCTGGCGCTGTGGCAGTGGCTCGGCTGGCGGGTGCGGCTGACCCGCCCCGCGGTGACCGGCGCCCTGGCGGGCAGTGCGCTGGCGACGCTGGCCGTGCCCCTCTTCAGCTACCTCGCCCCGCGGGGACTGGCGGTGGCGACCACCCTGCTCGTGGTCGGCCCGCTCACCTGCGCTGTCCTGTTGTGGTCCAAAGGGATTCGTGCGGCCTGGCTGGGTGGTGGCGTCGCGCTGGTGGCGTATGCCGCGGCTGCCGCGACCGCCGTCGTGTCCGACCCGCGCCCGCGCATCGACGTGTGGGTCACGCTGCAGCAGGCGTCGGACGCCCTGCTGCGCGGCGAGAACTTCTACGCGATGAGCTGGTCAGGCTCTCCCGGCATCCAGGACGCGTTCACCTACCTGCCATGGACCGCGGTGCTGCTGGCGCCGGGCCGCTGGCTGTTCGGTGACGTCCGGTGGGCCCTGCTCCTCTGGATGCTCGTGGCCGTGGGCGGCGTCTGGCAGCTCGTGCGCACCCGGGGCCGGGAGAGGCGCAGCGAGGTGTGGCTGGGCGCGGCCGTGACCGCGCTGGTGCTGCTCGCCCCAGGCACGCTCACCCAGGTGGACCAGGCGTGGACCGAGCCGTTGCTGCTCGCCGGGCTGGTCTGGTGGGCGGTGCTCGTCCACCGCGGCCACGCGTGGTGGGCCGTCCTGCCGCTCGCGCTGGCCTGCGCGAGCAAGCAGCACCTCGCGCTGCTGCTGCCGGTGCTGCTGGTGTGGCGGGCGTTCGGGTGGCGGCGCGCCGTCGCGACCGGCGCGCTGACGGGGGCGCTGATCGCGCCGTGGTTCCTCGCCAGTCCGGCCGACTTCGTCCACGACACCGTGAGCCTGCTCGTGTCGTTCCACGCGATCCGTTTCGCGAACACCCTCTACCTGCTGGCGCTCAACACCTTCGGTGTCACCCTGCCGTTCTGGGTGACCGGTGCGGTGGTGCTGGGGGCCCTGCTGGCGATCGGGGTGACCGTGTGGCGCCGGCAGCCCCGGCTGGCCGAGCTGCTGCGGTGGCTGGCCCTGCTGCTCCTGGTCGCGAACCTCGTCAACAAGCAGGCGTTCTACAACCAGTTCTGGCTGTCGGGAGCCCTGGTCGTGCTGTCCTTCGCCGTGGCGGGGCCCGACCGCTCGAGTGCGCCGGACACCTCGCGCGAGTCGCTCACCGGCGCGCCAGCTGCCGCAGGTAGGCGAGCCAGCTCGACGTGAAGGCTGCCTCGCTCGTATGCAGCACCGAGCCGAAGGCGGCGCGGGTGTTGGCGTCGGCGTCCCCCGCCTCCGCGGTGGGCTCCGCCTTGGTGGCCGCGGACAGGTAGAACCTGACCAGGGCGTCCTGTCCCCACCGGTCGGCGACGTGGCACACGGCGAGCCATGCCGCGTTGTAGCTGGGTGCGATCGTGGTGCGCGACGGGTCGAAGTCACCTGCGCCGGGCAGGGCCCTCGGACCCTTGCCGTGGGCGACCCGGTCGAGCAGGGCGGCCGCGACCTGCTGACGGGTGGCCCCGACGTCGCGGTAGCCGACGTAGTCCGCGAACCCTTCGGACAGCCACACCGGCACCGGCCGGTCGGTCGTCGCCCGCACGGCCACGTGCGTCGCCTCATGGGTCACCACAACCTGCTTGCCGCGGTCCTGCAGCCTCGCGAACGCCCCCGGGTTGACGACCACCCGGTCGGCACCGGCCCGGCCGTCGGCGTCGAAGGGACCGTCGGTGACGGCGGCCACCTGGTCGACGTCCCCGGCGGCCTGCCCGACCTGCTCGGCCATCTGGGTTGAGGTGCCGGGCACCACGAGCACGAGGCGCTGGTCCCAACTCGCGGTCCACACCGCGGCGACCCCCCGCACCGCGCGATCGCCCAGGGCGAGGTACGGCCGCAGCCGGCTCGCCGGGCCGGTGCCGACGACCAGGACGCTCGGGCTTCGCAGCACCGTCAGGCGGGGCAGGTCCCACAGCTGCGGCTGGGTGCCGCCGTCGGTGTCGTCGGCGAGGCGCCACCCGGTCGTGCGGCGCACCACGGTGAAGTAGCTCTCGAACCCGCGTTCACCGGTGTCGTAGCCGGCGAGGCTGTAGCTGCCCTGCACCCTCGACACCCAGGCGTCGGGCCCGACCTGCGCGGCACGCTCCGCGCCCAGCGCGGGCGCCACCTCGGGCGTGCCGTAGGAGAAGGTGGCCAGCGGCAGCTCGGCCAGGGCGTCGAACTGCGCCAGCTGGCGCAGCCCGAACCCGCTCGTCGTGCTGTCGAGGGTCGCGGCGAACCGCGCCCGGTCGTGGTGCAGCACGGCTGCCGCCCGCTCCTGCAGCAGCCGCGCCAGGGCGTCCTCGCGTCCCACCGACGGCGTGGGGGCGTTCTGCTGAGTGCTGCGCGAGACGCTGGGCGACGCCGGGCGCCGCGGTTGGACGTCCTGGCCCGAGCAGCCGCCCAGCAGCAGGGCCACGGCCACCACAGCGCTCGCCACGGCCCGCGCTTGCGCCGGGACTGCCCTCACGCGGTCATCGTAGGCGGGGCTCAGCCCACCGCGCGGGTGTGCCTCGCCCAGGGCTCGCGCCGAGCACGGACCCGCGCGGCCTCCCCGGGGGACACCAGCCCCGCGGCGACGAACCGGCGCACTGCCGCGGTCTCGGCGGCGTCGAGCGACAGCTCGGTGGTCTGGGGTGCGAGCAGGGCAGGCACCATGCAGTCGGCACAGTGCGTGTCTCGCACCGGGCAGCTCTGGCAGTCGATGATCACCGTGGTCACCTCTCTCCTTGGCTCGGTTGTCCACCTGGGGACGACGCTAGGTGACCCCACCGACAGCCGGTGCCACGCGGCATACCCCCGGCAGCGGCGACGGGTGCCGCCCGGTGTGCCTGCCGGGTGCTGTCACACCCGCCGCCTACGGTCGGGGCCATGCAGGTGGTGCAAGGCACGTTCGACGACCTGGGCACGGCGCTCGCCGAGGTCACCTTCGTCGTCGTCGACCTCGAGACCACCGGCGGCAGCCCCCAGGACAGCGCGATCACCGAGATCGGCGCCGTCAAGGTCCGCGGCGGGGAGCTGCTCGGCGAGTTCCAGACCCTCGTCAACCCGCACCTGCCGATCCCGCCGTTCATCCAGGCGCTCACCGGCATCACCACCGCCATGGTGGCCGAGGCGCCCCGCATCGAGTCCGCGCTGCCGGCGTTCCTCGAGTTCGCCCAGGGATCGGTGCTGGTGGCCCACAACGCCGGGTTCGACGTGGGCTTCCTCAAGGCCGCGACTGCCGCCCAGGGCCTGGCCTGGCCGGGGTTCCCGGTGCTCGACACCGTCCACCTCGCACGCCACCTGGTCTCCCGCGACGAGGCCCGCAACCACAAGCTGTCCACCCTCGCGGCGCTGTTCAGCTCCACCACCACCCCCGACCACCGGGCGCTGCACGACGCCCGCGCCACCGTCGACGTGCTCCACGCCCTGGTCGGGCGTGTCGGCAGCCTCGGCGTGCACACCCTCGAGGAGCTGTCGAGCTACACCTCCCGGGTCACCCCGGCTCAGCGGCGCAAGCGCTGGCTCGCCGACGGCCTGCCCAGCGAGCCGGGCGTCTACCTGTTCAAGGACGGCCAGGGGCGCGTGCTCTACGTCGGCACGTCGGTCAACATCCGCAGCCGGGTCCGCAGCTACTTCACCGCCTCCGAGCAGCGCACCCGCATGGCCGAGATGGTCGGTCTTGCCGAGAGCGTCACCCCGGTGGTGTGCGCCACCACCCTCGAGGCGGAGGTGCGCGAGCTGCGGCTCATCGCCCAGCACAAGCCGCACTACAACCGCCGGTCCAAGACACCCGAGCGGGCCACCTGGGTCAAGCTCACGGTCGAGGCGTTCCCCAGGCTGTCCATCGTGCGCGAGGTCCGGGCCGACGGCGCGCACTACATCGGGCCGTTCGGCAGCAGGGCCTCGGCCGAGGCCGCCGTGGCGGCTCTGCACGAGGTCATCCCGTTGCGCCAGTGCGTGCAGCGGCTCTCCCCCACGCGCCGGGTCGGGTCGTGCGCGCTCGCCGACATGGGCCGGTGCGGCGCGCCGTGCACCGGCGCCCAGAGCGTGGAGGAGTATGCCGCGGTGGTGGGCGACGCCGTGCGTGCCCTCGCCGGCGACTCACGCGACGTGGTCACTGCCCTGCGGGGGCGCATGAGCACCCTCGCCGCGCTGGAGCGTTTCGAGGACGCCGGCACCGTGCGTGACCGGATGCTGGCGCTGGTGCGGGGCATCGCCCGGGTGCAGCGCATCGCCCCCCTCGCCGCCAGCCCGCAGCTGATCGCCGCCAGACGCGGTGCGCTCGGCGGCTGGGAGCTCATCTGCGTCCGCCACGGCCGGCTCGCCGCGACGACCGTCACGCCCCGAGGCGCCGACCCGATGCCCTACGTCGAAGCCCTGCGGGAGGGCGCCGAGGTGGTCCTGCCCGCCCCCTGGCCGGCGCCGGCCGCCACCCCGGAGGAGACCGAGAAGGTCCTGCGCTGGCTCGAGTCACCCGGGGTGCGGGTCGTCGAGCTCGACGGTGAGTGGAGCTGCCCTGTCGGCGGCGCAGGGGGCGCCCGGGCCAGCCTGGAGCCCCAGGAGGTCGCCCGGCGCGAGGTGGCCGGCTTCGTGGCGGCGTCCTAGCCCCCGGTCGGTAGATTGACCCTGTGATCACCGCCATCGTGCTCGTCAACGCCGAAGTCGACCGCATCCCCGAGGTGGCCCAGGCCATCGCAGACCTCGAGGGGGTCACCGAGGTCTACTCCGTCGCCGGCGACGCGGACCTCATCGCGATGATCCGGGTCACGCAGCACGAGCAGCTGAACGACGTGATCGCCGACCGGCTCAACAAGGTCAAGGGCGTGATCGGCACCAACACGCACATCGCGTTCCGCACCTACTCCTCGCACGACCTCGAGGCCGCGTTCAGCATCGGTCTCGACGACGGCTGAGCCTGGCCCGAACGGCGGACCTGAGTAGCGCAGCGGATCCGCCCACCCCTCCCGACGCGACACACTCTCCACACCAGTACCGGTGCGTGCCCCGGTGGAGGCAACGATGTCGTCGATCCCCTGCCCCGCGTGCGGGCTCCCCCTGCCGGCGAGCCCGGCGAGCTGCCCGTCGTGCGGGCTGTCACTGACCGGCCCGGCGGCCGCACGGCTCTGGGAGGTCGACCAGTCGCTCGCCGCCCTGCGCCTCGAGCGCGAGTCCCTGCTGCGTGACCTGCGCGCGTTCGGCACACGGCCCGCAGAACTGGCCCCCGCGACGGCACCGCTGGTCGCCATGGGGCCCTCGGGAGCCCCTGTCGCGGCGGCGCCCCGTCGACGCTGGACCACGCAGCAGACCCTGCTCGCCGTCGGGGTGCTGCTCGTCTTGGTGGCCGCCTCCATCGCGGTGGCAGTGGCGTGGTTCCTCATCGGCCGGTACGGCCAGATGGTCGTGATGGGCGGCTTCACCGCCCTCGCCGCCTGGTCCTCGCTCCTCCTGTCGCGCCGGCGGCTGGCCAGCACCGCCGAGGCGCTGGCCCTGGTCTGCGGTGGCCTGCTGCTGCTCGACGCCACCGCCGCCCGACGCTTCGGCCTGTTCGGCCTCGACCACGTGGACTCGCGGTGGTTCACCATCGCCAGCGGTCTCGTGGTGGCCGTCGTCCTTGCCGCGCTGCACCGGCGCGACCGCAGGGTCGCGGCCTTCGCCCTGCTGTCGCTGACCGCCGCCTCCACCGCCTGGCTCGGCGTCGTCGCCCTACCCGACGACAACGGCGTCGCGGTCGCCGTACTGGCCCTGTCGGGCGCAGCGGTCTTCTGCGCGTTGCACCTGGTGCTGCCCGAGTCGCTCGGCGTCGTGCGCCGCGCAGCCAGCGGGCCGGCCGCGGTCTGGTTCGCCGTGGCCGGCCTGGCCTCGGGCACCGGGGCCCTCGTCGTGTACCTGCCCCAGCCGGGTCAGGGCCCCCCGGCCAAGGGTCTGCTCAGCGTCCTGGTGCTGGCGGTGACCGCCGGGGCCGGCGTCGAGGCGGTCAGGCGCGTGGTCACCGTACGCGCCGCGCGGGCCGGGACCACCGCGGCGGTGCGGGCGGACTGGCTGGCCCGCCCCGCCTCCGGGGACTGGCGAGCCGTCGGCGTCGTGGCTGCCGTGTCCACCGTGGCGGTCCCGGCTGGTGTCCTCGGCCTGTCGCAGCAGCTCGGCGCCCTGGGCACCGCGCTCCTCGCGTGCGTCGTGGCCGCCGTCGGGGTGGCCCTGGTGTGGCAACGCCCCTTCGGCGCGTCGCTCGGCCAGTGGTGGACCGAGGGCCAGGCTGCTCTGGCGCTGCTCGTGCTCGACGCCTCTGCTGCCGCCCTCGGGTCCCACCCGGCCACCGTCGCCGCCCTCGTGGCGACCAGCGGTGCCGCCGGCGCCACCGGCGTGCTCCGCGCCGGCTGGCGCGCAACCGCGGCCGGCGCATCTGCCCTCGCGCTGACCGGCGCGGTCGCCGTGGCCGGCGAGATGACTACCGCGACGGCACAGAGCCTGGCACTGTCGGTGCTCGCCGTGGCGCTC
>Ga0308175_100003168_pt1 | contig 11372 bp, 8 predicted proteins | sample PhyCR1_3_FD_203893 | JGI IMG/M metagenome (GOLD analysis project Ga0308175, IMG submission 203893) | Soil microbial communities from UC Gill Tract Community Farm, Albany, California, United States - DLSLS.C.R1 | ecosystem: Environmental > Terrestrial > Soil > Agricultural land | place: USA... | reverse complement strand
CACCCCCCAGCCCAAAAATCCGCCGCCCACCCCCGATCCCGCCGCAGAATCCCACACCGCCGCCCGCGCGTCGCGCTCCGCGTAACGGCGTGCGCAACACCGCACGTAATACGGAGGAACAATGTCCGCCAAAACCGAACCCGCGCGCGCCGCACCAGGAAAGCACGAACACACCGCGCCTTTTATCTGTGTGCATCTGTGCCCCATCTGTGGCTACTTCTCTTCCTCCCCGAAAACGCCCCCGTGTCCGCAAATGTCCCAATCTGTCACCCCGAACCCACGCCCGGGCGTCCAAAAAAGTCCGAACCTGACCGTAAATGTCCGGACTTGTCCGAAACTGTCCACCCCATCGCAATTCTGCAAAACGAACCCACCGTGCCCGCCCCGGCCACCCCAGACACCCCAGACCGCTCGGCCGGTTTACTTTCGCCAATTCCCGATTAGTGTGTCCGCCTCCATGCCGTCTTCCGCCCCAGTGTTGGAGCCTGTCCAGCCCGCGCCCGCCGTCGCCCACCGAGTCGGCCGGCTCCGCGCACTTCTGGTCCTGGCCATCCTCGCCGCCGCCTCCCTCTACCTCATCGGCAACGCCCGCGTCTCCTTCTGGGAACGCGACGAACCCTGGTACGCCCAGTGCACCCGCCAGATGGTCCAGACCGGCGACTGGGTCGTCCCCCGCTTCCTCGACAAGCTCCGAGCCGAAAAACCCCCCCTGGTTTACTGGCTCCAGGCGACGGCCGTCACGCTCCTGGGCGATCGCGAGTTCTCCTACCGCCTGGAAGCATCAGTCGCCGCAATTTGCACGCTGGTGCTGCTCGCGACAGTCCTCTGGCGCTCCGTCGGCCCCACCCGCGCCGTCTGGACCGTCTTCATCTACTCGACCTGCGCCCTCATCATCGCCTCCGCGAAGATGTGCCTCACCGACAGCGTCCTCCTGCTGTTCGTCACCACGGCCCAACTGTGCCTCTTCGCAATCTACCGGCGCACGCTCCACCCGGCCGAATCGACCTGGCTCGACGAGCGCTTTATAGCCGCCGGCCCAAGCCGGCGGGACTTCCCCTCCTGGAGCGTCCCACTCATCCTCTGGATTGCCATCGGCCTCGGAGGTCTAACCAAAGGCCCCGTCGTCCTCGCCATCCACCTGACAACCCTTCTCGCCCTGGCGATGCTCGACGTCGCCAACCAAGGCCCCGGCGCCTGGAAATCCTGGCTCGCCTGGCGTCGCGCCGTCTCCTGGTGGACCAAAGTCCGCCCCCTGCTCGGCCTGCTGACCATCCTGGCGATCAACGCCCCCTGGCTGCTGATGGTCTACCGCCGCGAGCCCGAATTCCTCCGCGCCCTCGTCCACCGCGCCAGGGAGCACACAACCACCGCCGTGGACGGCCACAAAGGCTGGCCCGGCTATCACCTGGTCATGATCTGGGCCACCTTCTTCCCCTGGTGCCTGCTCCTCCCCGCCGCCATCGTCTCCGGCTGGAAGCGCCGCCGGCACATCACCCACCGCTTCGCCCTCGCCGCCGTCATCGGGCCCTGGATCTTCGTCGAGCTGTGGCGCACCAAGCTCCCCCACTACGTCCTCCCGACCTTCGCCGCCCTCGCCTTCCTCTGTGCCGACGTGCTCGTCCGCTGCATCCGCCGCGAGCAGGACGACCTGCTGAAGAAAGATTTCGTGATCGGCTCCGCCGTCTGGGCAATGGTCGTCGTCGCCATCGCGTTCGTCCCATGGCTCGCCGCCCCCCGAGTCACCCCCCTGCCGTGGGCGGCGATGGTCACCTTCACGGCCGCCGGCCTCGCCTACGCCGCCGTCGTCTTCGTCAATCTGCTGCGCCGCGACCTCGCCTACGGCGCCGCCGCAATCGGCGCCGGCATGATCGTCTGCATCGGCATCCTCTTCGGCTGGTTGATCCCGCAGTCGCCGTACCTGCGCGTCTCCGAGCGCGTCGCCGGGATCGTCGTCGAGCACGGCGCCACCCACCCCGGCGACGCGATCATGGTCGATTACGCCGAGCCCGGCCTCGCCTACTACCAGGGCGGCACCATCCGCGAACAGCCCCCCGACTACTTCACCAAGCACGGCCCCGACGAGTGGCCGCAATGGATCGTCCTGACCAACGACACCTGGAACAAGCAGATGCCGCCGGAGTACCACTCACTGCTGCAAAAGGTCGGCCAAGTCCACGGCCTCAGCTACGCCGACCGCGGCCGCATCGAAGACGTGATGATCGTTCGGTACCGCGCGTACAACCCGCCCGCGACTCAACCCTACAATAAACCGCAGGGCTCGCTATAGTAGATTGCCCGAATGCCAGACACACCCACGCCAAACGACCCGCGTAAGATCCTCGTCGTCCAGCCGAGCTGGGTCGGCGACGCGGTCATGGCCACGCCGACGCTGCGGGCGCTGCGGGAGCTTTATCCGCAAGCCCAAATCAATTATCTCATGCGGCGGTACGTCAAGCCGCTCTACGTGGGAATGCCCTGGGCCGACAAGCTGATTACCTACCGCACGGGCAAGACCAAAGCGAAAGCCGGCAAAGGGTTATTCGACTTGGCCGGCCGACTGCGGGCGGCCCGGTTCGATTTGGCGGTGCTCCTGCCGAATTCCTTCAAAACCGCACTCCTTTGTAAGATGGCCGGTATTCCGCGCGTCGTCGGCTACGAGCGCGACGGCCGCGGTTTCCTGCTCACCGACAAGCTGCTCCCGGTGAAGGAAAGGGGAAAATTCGTCCCCTCGCCGATCGTCAAGTACTATTTGGGTCTAGCCCATTATCTCGGCTCCCACCACCGCGACCTGAAATTGCGACTATTCGTGACCGACGCCGAGCGGCGGGAAGCCCAGGAAGTGCTGGAGCGGTCGGGGCTGGAATCGGTGATCGAGAAACCCGCCAGCGCGGGGCAGGGGCCACTCGTTCTGCTGAACCCCGGCGCACAGTACGGCGCGGCCAAGTGCTGGCTCCCGGAATACTTCGCCCAGCTCGCCGACCGGTTCATCGACGACCTCGGCGCGACGGTCCTGCTCAGCGCCTCTCCGAAGGAGCGGCCGATCGTCGAATCCATCCAGCGGCACATGGCGCATGCGGCGGTTGACCTTTCCAACAAGGGCCTGACGCTCGGGTCTCTGAAGGAGATCGTCCGCCGATGTGATCTGATGGTGACCAACGACACGGGGCCCCGTCACATTGCGGCGGCTTTTGACGTACCCGTGGTCACTATTTTCGGGCCGACGCACCCGGAATGGACGGAGATTTACTTCGAAAAGGAGCACAAGGTCGCGGTCAAGGTCTTCTGCGGGCCGTGCCAGAAGAAAACCTGCCCGCTGGATCACCGGTGCATGACCCGTGTGACGCCGGGGATGGTGTTTGAGGCGGCGGTGGGTCTGATGGGGTCGCGGGCGAAGGCGGAGTCGCAGGCGCTGCCGGTCGTGCTCTGAAGTGGGGGGATGGCCAGCTTTTACGCCAACATCACGGTTGCGGGGCCGTCGCAGGAGGAGGTCGTTGCTTACCTGCGCGGGGGCGGTGTTGCCGCGTATGTCTCGCCTACGGTGAAGTCGGCCACGGTCGTTTATCACCAGGACCTCGCGTCACAGGAGTCGCTCGCCGCGGGCCTGTCGGGTCATTTCCGCTGCCCGGCACTGCTGGTGATGGATTATGGGGGCAAGGTGTTGCTGTACCAGTTGTATGTGAACGGGGATCAGGCGGACGCGTACGTTTCGCGGCCGTGTGAGGAACTGGACACGGGGGGTGAAGAACCGCCGGAGGGGAACGCGGCTGTTCTGTGCGAGGCATTTGGCATGGATCACCTGACGAGCCGCGTCGAGCGGATTTTGCGCAAGCCGACGGATGCGGTGCGGGGTTACGCGTTGGCGGAGAACCGGCATGGGGAGCTTGTGCAGGCGCTGCGGTTTCCGCTGCTGGCGGTTGGGGCCGGGTACGCGTCGATCGAACTGGGGGAGCTTCCCGCCGCGAAGGGATTCGACCCGGCCACGCTCGTGCGCACCGGTGGATAAGCCGGGGCGGTGGCTGGCGGGGACTTTTAGGCCACCGGCCTGCCTCTATAATCCGGCCCATGATTTACCGGATCGACGTGAGGACGGCGGGCCTGGCCCGCGGCGGGGAGGCGGCGGCGGACCCGGTGGGGGAGGCGCTGCGGCACCAGATTGGCGAGTTCGGGCTTTCGTCTGCCGCGACCACGGCGGCGATTAGCACGAGCCGGATTTTTCTGATCGATACGGAGGCGCCGCGCGAGCAAGTCGAGCGGGCCGCGCGGGAGCTGCTGGCCGATCCGATCGTGGAGCAGGCCGAGGTGGTGGGGCCGGCGTCGGGGGGGGCGGACGGGCGGTCCGGCCGGATCGAGGTGCACCTGAAGCCGGGGGTGATGGACCCGGTGGCGGCTTCGACGGAGATGGCGCTGCGCGATATGGGAATTGCGGCGCGCGAGGTGCGGACGGGGCGGGCGTTCGTGTTTCATGAGAGCGTGCCGCGGGAGGATCTGGATCGGATCGCCAGCCGGGTGCTGGCGAATGGCGTGATTGAATCCGTGCACTTTGAGCCGTTCGTGCCGAAGCAGTTTCCGGTGGGGCACGCGTACAAGTTTCAGTTGAAGCACGTGCCATTGCGGGAATTGAGCGAAGCGCAGCTTGTCCGGCTGAGCCGGGAGGGGCATTTGTTCCTCTCGATCGCGGAGATGAAGGCGATCCAGGGGTATTACCGGGAGCAGGGGCGGGAGCCGACGGACGTGGAGCTGGAGACGATCGCGCAGACGTGGAGTGAGCACTGCGTACACAAGACGCTGAAGAGTGCCGTCGACGTGGAGGTGAGGGACGGGAGCGGGAAGACGATAGAGACGCGGCGGTATGGGAATCTGATCAAGGAAACGATTTTCAGGGCGACGCAGGAGTTGATGCCACAAGGTGGCACGGAGGAATTCTGTTTATCTGTATTCTCCGACAATGCCGGGGTAGTGGCGTTTGATGAAACTGATGCGGTGTGCTTCAAGGTCGAGACGCACAATCATCCGAGCGCGATTGAGCCCTACGGCGGGGCGGCCACGGGGGCGGGGGGCGTGATCCGGGATATTCTGGGGACGGGGCTGGCGGCGAAGCCGGTGGCGAATACGGACGTGTTTTGCGTGGCGATGCCGGATCGGAAGGGGTCAGGGGTCAGGGGTCAGGGGTCAGAAGGGAAGCAGCTGCCGCGCGGGGTGATTCATCCGAAGCGGATTCTCCAGCAGGTGGTTGCGGGGGTGCGGGATTATGGGAATCGGATGGGAATTCCGACAGTTAACGGGGCGGTTTATTTTGACGACCGGTACCTTGGGAACCCCCTGGTGTTCTGCGGGTGCGTGGGGTTGATTCCGCGGGAGAAGATTCGCAAGCAGGTGCGGGCGGGGGATGCCGTGGTCGTAATGGGCGGGCGGACGGGGCGAGACGGGATTCATGGGGCGACGTTTTCGTCGGCGGAGCTGACGGACACGCACGCGGACGAGTTTTCGCACGCGGTGCAGATTGGGAACGCGATCACCGAGAAGAAGATGGCGGACGTGATTCTGGCGGCACGGGACCGGGATCTGTTTACGGCGATTACCGACTGCGGGGCGGGGGGGTTGTCTAGCGCGGTGGGGGAGATGGGGGAGAAGGTGGGGGCGGAAGTTGAGCTGGACAAAGTGCCGTTGAAGTACGCGGGGCTGCGGTACGACGAGATCTGGATCAGCGAGGCGCAGGAGCGGATGGTGCTGTCGGTGCCGCAGGAGCGGGTGGGGGAGCTGCTGGAGTTGGCGCGGGGGGAGGACGTGGAGGCGACGGTCATCGGGCGGTTTGGGACGGCGGGGCGGGCGCTGGTTCTGCGGTATCAGGGAAAGGAAGTCGGGCGGCTGTCGATGGAGTTTTTGCACGATGGGATTCCGATGCCGACGCGGAAGGCGGTGATTGAGGTCTCCTCCCGTGGCACGGGTGGCCCGCCCGTATTTTCGGGAGAGAATGACCATGGGCGAGCCGCCCATGCCACAATGAAGGAGCGACTTCTCTCGCTCCTGGCCCACCCGAACGTCGCCAGTAAGCATTGGATCATTCGGCAGTACGATCATGAGGTGCAGGGCGGCAGCGTGATCAAGCCGCTGACGGGGCCGCGGCTGATGGGGCCGAGCGATGCGGCGGTGATTCGGCCGAAGCTTGACAGTTATCGGGGGGTGGCGATTGGGTGCGGGCTGGCACCACATATTGCCGACCCGTATCGGATGGCAATCGCGGCCATTGACGAGGCGGTGCGGAACGTCGTGGCGGTCGGGGCGGACCCGGCGAAGGTTGCGATCCTGGATAATTTCTGCTGGCCGAGCGTGGACGACGAGCGGACGATGGGGACGCTGGTGGCGGCGTGCGAAGCGTGCTACGACGCGGCCAAGGCGTACGGAATTCCGTTCATCTCCGGGAAGGATTCGCTGCACAATCAGTTCACGAATCAGGAGACGGGGGACGTCCTGCGGATTCCGAATACGCTACTGATCAGCGCTATTGCCGTGATCGAGGACGTGCGCAAGTGCGTGACGATGGATCTGAAGAAGCCGGGCAATTGGCTTGCGTGTATTGCGCCCGCGGGGGAAGAAGGGCTCTCGAAACTCAGCCGCATTCATCGGGCATTAAGTGAAGCGATGAAGGAGGGTTCGATCCTGAGCTGCCACGACTGGAGCGACGGCGGGTCGCTGGTGTCGGCGGCGGAGATGTGCATCGCGTCGGGGCTGGGATTGCAATTCGGGAAGATCACGGGGACGGGTTTTGAAGAACACGTCGGATCTTATTGGGTGGAAATCGCCGACAGCCCTGCGGAAAAGGAGTTGAACCGCCTGCTCGCCGGCGTCGGGGTATCGATCCAGATGGCCAAGGTCACCGCTGAGCCGGTACTGGACTTTTCCGAAGCTCAACTGAGTGTATCGGTTGAGGAGATGACCAAAGCGTGGCGCGGCACGCTGGACTGGTGACCTTGCGAATTCCCGCGCTCACCACGGGTGCACGCCGCCATCCGCTCGCCGGACCACAGGCAGATAAGCGCGCTTGTAGGGGAACTTCCTCGCCGCATCTTCGTTCACCTCGATGCCGAGCCCTGGTTTTGCCGGCACGTCCAAGTATGGACCCCGGCGGGTGACGCCGCCGTCGAAGACTTCACGCACCATCTCGGCGCCCGCGTGTTCCTCGTGCGGCCACCATTCCTGGAGGCCGAAGTTCGACACGGCCAGGTCAACGTGGACGGTCGCGGCGTGGCCGACGGGGGAGAGGTCGGGCGGGGCGTGCCAGCCGGTCTTAACGGCGAAGGGCTCGCAGAGGGCGGCGAGCTTGCGGGCGGCGGTGATGCCGCCGACGTGGCCGACGTCGCAGCGGAGGTAGTCGAGGTGGCGGTTGACGACCGGGCCGACGCACGTGGGGATGTCGGTGAAGAGTTCGCCGATGGCGATGGGGGTGGTGGACGCGGCGCGGATTTGCGCGAGGCCGTCCTTGTGTTCGGGCGGGACGGGGTCCTCGAGCCAGAAGAGGTGGTACGGCTCGAGCTCGCGGGCGAGGCCGGCGGCCTGCGTCGGCGTGAGCCGCTGGTGGACGTCGTGCAGGAGCTCGACCTCGTCGCCGAGTTCCTTTCGCAGGTAGTCGAAGAACCTGGGTACGGCGCGCAGGTATGGCGTGGGCTCCCACTCCCCTACCGCCGGCAGATCGGCCTGGACCATTGGCTGCGGCATCGGTTTGCCGGCGGATTCGGCGGCGGCGATGCCCCGGACTTTTTCGTTGTAGCTTGAGCCGGCGGTCGCCTCCATCTGGACGCGGACGCACTGGTAGCCCTGGGCCATGAACTGCCGGGCGCGGTCCGCGGCCATTTCGGGCGTGACGCCGCCGGCGTGGACGTAGGCGAGGGCGCCGTCGCGGCAGCGGCCGCCGAGCAACTGGTAGACGGGTTGGCCGGCTTCTTTGCCGAGGATGTCCCAGAGGGCGACGTCGATACCGGAGAGTGCGGTGTTCAGGACGGGGCCGCCGCGCCAGTAGGCGCCGAGGTAGAGAGATTGCCAGAGGTGCTCAATGCGCAGCGGGTCTTCGCCGATGAGCGCGGGGACGAGGTGGTCGTTGACGGCTGCGGCGGCGGCGAGTTCGCGGCCGTTAAGCGTGGCGTCGCCCCAGCCGGTGAGGCCGGTGTCGGTTTCGATTTTGACGAGGACGAAGTTGCGCCCGGGGCAGGTGACGATTGCTTCGCAGCGGGTGATCTTCATGGCGAGGGGATTATAAGGCCGCCGCCATGAGGGCTATGTGCTGCCATGCGGCCGATGGAGCGTGAGGTGAATGATCTCCGCCGGCGCGTGGGTTCGGAGGGGGAGCCAGTTGCCGACGCCGTTGGAGACGATCAAGCGGCTGGCGGGCTTCTGGTAGAGGCCGGACCAGTAGCGGAACATGACGGGGCCGGCGCCGAGGCGCTCGTTGAGCATGAGCTGGCCGCCGTGCGTGTGGCCGGAGAGGACCAGGGGGAAGCCGGCGGCGGCGGCGGGGTCGAAGGCGTGGGGGTGGTGGGCGAGGAGGATGGGGAAGGCGTCGGGGCGGAGGAGCGGGCGCACGGCATCCACCGACGCCGCGACGCCGGCCGAGCCGTGGTTCCAGCGGATGGCCAGGACCTGCACGGGGTTGCCGCGGACGCGGACGGTCGTCGCCTCATCGGTCAGCAGCGGCAAGCCGGCCCATTTGACGCCGTCCTCGAACGCCTCGCGGCTCTCGATGAGGTCGTGGTTGCCCTCGCACATGACCAGGCCGTGGCGCGGGTCGAGCTTGCGGACGAAGTCGATGGCGGCGGGCAGGTCGGCCAGCGAGAGGTCGATCAGGTCGCCGGTGAGCAGGACCAGATCGGCGCGGAGGGCGTTGGTCGCGTCGATGATCTTTGGCAGCATTCGGGGGCGGGTGAATCGGCCGATGTGGATGTCGGTTACGTGGGCGATCGTGAGGCCGTCGAGATCCGGCGGCAGGCCGGGGACGGCGACGTCGAGCCGGCGGATGCGGAAGTTGCCGAGCTGCGCCATTCCCCTGGCGGTGACGGCGGCGAGCGCCAGGGGTGGGGCGGCAACCGCCAGACCCCCGAGTAGCGAGCGTCGGGATAGACCTTCCGCCGCGGGTTCGGTCGTTTGCGGCCGGGGCCGTCGGCGGATCAATCGGAGCGCGTTCCGCACCGCAGCGGCCATCAGAATCGCCACAAGGGACGGGGGGAGCACCAGGATGTGCCACAGGTAAATCGAAGCCAGGAGCGGCGCCGGCACCCAGCCGTGCGACCGCCTGGCGGACACCGGCGCGACGATGAAATAGGCGAGGTACGACAACTGCATCGCGACGAAGGCGCCGACGGCGGCCCGCCCCAGTTGGCGCCAGATTCGTCGTCCGCCGATGGATTGGATGCGACGGTCCGCCCACCACCACCACAGTACGTCCCCCGCGGCCATCGACCCCACGATCACCAAAAACACGCCCAGCATGCACCGGAGTATAGGCGGCGCCGCGGCGGGGGCGGTCCTGTCCGTTTGATTCCTCGATCGGCTCAGTTGCCAGCGCCTGCCGCACACCTATACTGCCACCGGCCGAATGTTTCGTTCACTGGTTATTCTGTTCCTTCTGGCGCCCGTCGCCGGCTGCGTCGAGCGAACGCTCACGATCCGCAGCAACCCCCCGGGTGCGCTGGTTTCGGTGAACGGCGAGCCGGACATTGGCCGCACGCCGTTCACCCATGATTTCACCTGGTACGGCGACTACGACATAACCCTTCGCAAAGAGGGATATCAGACGCTGAAGACGAAAGGGAAACTGATCGCCCCGCTGTGGCAATGGGTGCCGATTGATTTCGCAGCCGAAATCCTCCCGCTGCACCTGCACGACGAGCGCGTCCTGACGTATTCGCTGAAACCCGCGTCCACTCAGCCGGTGGACCCCGACCGGCTCATGATGCGTGCCGAAGACATGCGCGACCGGCTCGAATCCACCCACCGCCCGACGACCCGGCCGAAGTAATAGCCCTCAGGCCGCCATGACCTTTCCCATTTCGACCCCGGCGCCCACGGCAGACTTTGTGTTGGTGATCACGACCGTCTCCCAGAGGTCGATGCTCTCCAGCTTATAGCGGTAGTCCACCTCAACGCCGGTGCGGCGGATCAGGTCTTGAAGCGCCAGGTCGCTCCGCCAGCCCAGCTTCGTGCACAGCGGGCACAACCATTTTTCCACCAGGGCGATGAACCGATTGGTGGATTGGAAGTGGTTGACGATGACGATCCTCGCCCCCGGCCTGGACACCCTCTGGGCCTCCTGCACGAGCTTGTAAGGGTCGCTGACGACGCTGATCACGTGGCTGATGAAGACGTGGTCGAAGGTGTCGGCGGCGAAGGGGAGATGCAGTGCGTCTGCCTGGAAGACCACGGCGTGGTCTAGGCCGCGCTCGCGAATCTTTTTCCGCGCTTCGCGGAGCATGCCGCTGGAGAGGTCCACGCCGACGATCCGGCCGCGGTTGGGGTAATAATTGAGCGACACGCCCGTCCCGATCCCAAGGTCCAGGATGTGGTCGGAATCCCGGATGTTCATGTGGGAGATTGCTTTGGCGATCCGCCGCCGCACCAGCCGGCCGAACGTCGCGTCGTAAAAGAGGGAATGAACGTCGTAGATCTTCTTCGTGCTGGCTTCCTGCATGGCGAATCCGAGCCTTCCCTAATCGATCGTTCGCAACGCCGCCGGGACCCGAGCTGCGGCTACACGGCTCCCGTCCCCGGCTCTGCGGGAAGGCACCAAATTAGTGCGGTCCCCCCCGCTTGCCAAGTGCCGTTTTCCCGGAATTGACGCGGCCAAGCCTGCCCGGCAGGCCGCGCGGTCATTCCCGCCCCATCCCGGCGGCCCCCGCGTCGAGCAGCCACGCCATCCGCCCGGAGGTCGGCTGGATCAATTGAATCGGCAGCCGCTCGGGGTCGCGCGGGCCCTCCAGCACCTCCTGCACCCGCTGCGCTTTGGCCTGGCCGCTCACCATGACGAGCACCCCCGCAGAGCGGTTGATGAACGGCGCGGTCATCGTGAGCCGCCAGGTTTTGAGCTTCTCGACGTAGTTTGCGACGCAGCGATGCTTGGATTCTTGCAACGCCGCCGTGCCCGGGAATAGCGATGCCGTATGGCCGTCGTCGCCCATTCCCAGCAGGACCAGGTCGGGGCCGCCGTCGCCGAACTTTTCCTTCAGAAGCTCGCCGTATTCTTTCGCCGCCTGCTCCGGGTCGGCCTCGCCGCGCATGCGGTGGACGTTCCCCTCCGGAATGGGTACGGCCGACAGCAGCGATTCCCTGGCCATGCGGTGATTGCTGTCGGGGTGGTCGGGCGGGACGCAGCGCTCGTCGCCAAAGTA
>Ga0308175_100003167_pt1 | contig 11373 bp, 9 predicted proteins | sample PhyCR1_3_FD_203893 | JGI IMG/M metagenome (GOLD analysis project Ga0308175, IMG submission 203893) | Soil microbial communities from UC Gill Tract Community Farm, Albany, California, United States - DLSLS.C.R1 | ecosystem: Environmental > Terrestrial > Soil > Agricultural land | place: USA... | reverse complement strand
GCCGACAGCCGCGCGGCCCCGATCGGATGTTCTCGTTGCGCGGCGCGGATCTCGCCGTAGTCGGCCTTCATCTCGTCCAGCTCGCCCGACTCGAAAGCACGGACCTTCCACGGCAGCGTGTATGCGGGCGAACGCTGAAACACGGTGAGCTGCTCGGCCTCCTTAGCCACCACAGGGATCAGCTGCACGCCCGTCGACCCGGTGCCGATAACACCGACGCGCTTGCCGGTGAGGTCGACGTCGCGCCTCGGCCACCGGCTGGTGAATAGTGAGAGACCGGCAAAGTTATCCATTCCGGCGATGTCGGGTTCCAGCGGCGCAGAGAGGATGCCCGCGGCGGCGACCACGAACGGCGCGGTGAATGACTCTCCCGACTCTGTGCGGACGTCCCATTCTGCGGCCGACTCGTCGAAGGTCATCGCGACGACGTTGGTGTCGAACCGGATCTCGCGGCGGAGGTCCAGCCGATCGGCGACGAAGTTGAGGTAGGCCTCGACCTCAGGTTGGGCGGGCATCGTCTCGGTCCACACCCACTCCTGCTGGATCTCGTCGGAGAAACTGTAGGAGTACTCGATGCTCTCGATGTCGCAGCGCGCGCCCGGGTACCGGTTGAACAACCACGTCCCGCCTACCCTGTCGGCACGCTCGATGACGACGGTCCGGATCCCGAGCTCGCGCAGCCGGTGCAGCGCATAGAGGCCGGAGAATCCGGCCCCGACAATGATCGCATCGAAGCGAAGAGCTGCCACCGTCACGCCTCCCTGCGTTCCGTTCGATCGACGGGTGCCGAAAACTATACTGTAATATCTTCCGTTGGCTAGGCATGGCGGCATTGGAGGCCCACGTGAAAGTCCCCTTCACCTGGAAGGTCACCGGCTGGTTCATGGTCGGCTGGTCGGCCGAATTCCCGGCTGGCGAGGCGCGGCCTCTCCGTTACTTCGGTGAAGACCTTGTCGCCTACCGCGACGAGTCGGGCGAACTGCACATCCTGTCGGGCCACTGTCGCCACCTCGGTGCACACATCGGACATGGCGGCAAGGTCGTCGGTGACTGCGTCGAATGCCCGTTCCACGGCTGGCGCTGGGGGCCTGACGGCACCAACCGCTACATCCCCTATCAACCCGACCGTCCCAACCAGGCGCTGCGGTTGCGCGTGTATCCGGTGCGCGAGCAGTACGGGTGCGTGTTCGCCTGGCACCAGCCCGACGGCAAGGAACCGCAGTGGCAGATGCCCGACCTGTTCAATAAATTCCCGCAGTTCCCTACCGACCCGGACGCGTATTACCGTCCGTACCCGGAGTTTTCGCGCCGCACCCAGCATGAGCCGGTGCATCCGCAGATCGTCGCCGAGAACGGCCCGGACAGTGCGCACTTCCACTACGTCCATGGCGCGACGGTGACGCCGGTGTGCCTGGACTGGGAGGTCGTTGACGAGGAGTGGCGCTTCCTCACGGGTTGGCCGGACGCCCGCAGCGACGACCCCGACAAGATGGCGCTGTACATCCACAGTCATTTCTCCGGACTCGGTTTCGCGATCAGCGCGTTCGAGGGGTCGTCGAACCACCGTCTGATCTTCGCCTGCACACCGGTCGAGGACGGCTACTCCGACATGTTCTACTCGATCTGGTGGCCGCGGCTTCCCGGCGATACCTCCGATGTGCCGCCAGACTCGGTGCGCGAGAAGGTCGAGCGGCAGTTCCTCGGCACGGTGTGGGACGACCTGAACATCTGGCGCTACCAGGAGTACGTCGAGCACCCCGCGCTGTCCAAGGTGGACGCGAAACCCTATATGGCCATGCGTAAGTGGGCAACGCAATTTTATGAGGTGCCGGCATCGGTATGAGCGTCGACCTCGCGGTGATCGCCGCGCCCGGACACACCGCGATCGTCACCCAGGAGCTTCAGGGCGCCGTCGCCGGCCCGAACGCCGGCCTGGCCGCACTTGCCGGCGAGGCGCGCCGCGAAGCGCTGCCCAACATCGAACGCCTACTGCCTGTCGCCCGCGCCGCGGGAGTGCGGGTCGTGCACTGTCTGGTACAACGACGTCCCGACGGGCTCGGCTCGAACCACAACGCCAAGATCTTCGCCATGGGCAAGACCGAGGTCGACATCAGTCCCGGCAGCCCGGGCGCGACGCTGCTGCCCGAATTCGGCCCTGCTCCAGACGATGTCGTGCTCTCCAGATGGCACGGCGTGGGACCGATGGGCGGCACGGACCTGGACGCGATCCTGCGCAATCTCGGGGTGACGACCATCGTCGCCGTCGGCGTCTCGGTGAACATCGCGATCACCAATCTCGTCATGGACGCCGTGAACGCGGCTTACCGCGTCGTCGTCCCGCGTGATGCGGTCGCGGGCATCCCCACCGACTACGCCACCGCGATCATCGACAACACGATCTCGCTGTTGGCGACGGTCACCACCACCGAGGACCTGCTGGCGGCCTGGCGGTGACCGATACCAACCACGAGACCCGTGGCTTTCCGCCGATCGAACCCATCGACGCGCCGCCGGAGATGGCCAGGTTCATGACGGCGATGCGCAGACTGCAGGACATCGTCGTGTCCACCGCGCCCGACGGTGAACTGTGGATTGATGGGGCAAGACGGATCGAGGACCTCTGCGAGCAGCTGGAGGTCCACAGGGCGCCGCAGGGCATCGCTCCCGCTGGCCGCGCTCCTCATCTGCCCGGCCTGGGCCATCCCTTGGTGCCGCCGTGGACCCTCGACGAATACGGACCCGACGGCGTCACAATGCGCGGGCACTTCAGCCGCTTCCACGTCGGCGGAAACAATGCCGTCCACGGCGGAGTGATACCGCTGTTCTTCGACTGGCAATTCGGCATGATCGTGTCAGCCGCGGATCGTCCAATCAGCCGGACCGCCTACCTTCACGTCGACTACAAGAAGGTGACCCCGATCGACGTGCCGCTGGTGTCGCGGGGCCGGATCGACAGACTCGACGGTAGGAAGGCCTTCCTCTCCGCGACCATGACCGACTCGGACGGCGACGTACTATCCGAAGCGAGCGGCCTGATGGTCAAGCTGCTGCCGCACCAGCCCTGAGAGGTTCGATGACAGCCCCCTCAACGCAATTCACCGTCCCCGCCGCCGCAGACGCCGTCGCCGCCGTGATCGGCGACCGGGAGTTCATCATCCAGGGCAACCGCCGCTATACGTACACGCAGGTCGTCGAGCGATCCAACCGTCTCGCGGCCTATTTGCACACCCGCGGGCTGGGCTGCAAGAAGGAGCGCTCCGAGCTCGCCGGTCATGAGGTCGGCCAGGACCTGCTGGGCATTTATGCCCACAACGGGCCCGAGTACGTCGAGGCGATGCTGGGCGCGTGGCGGGCGCGCGTCGCCCCGTTCAACGTCAACTACCGGTACGTGAAGAACGAGCTGCACTACCTGCTCGCGGATTCGGGTGCCACGGCGTTGCTCTACCACGCAACGTTCGCGCCCCGGGTTGCCGACGTGCTCCCCAACCTGCCGAATCTGCGGGTGCTGATCCAGATCGCCGACGACTCGGGAAACGACCTGGTGCACGGGGCCGTCGACTACGAATCGATCGTCGCGTCCGGCTCGACCACGCCGCCGCCGGTCGAACCCTCCCCCGATGACCTGTATGTGCTCTACACGGGTGGGACCACCGGGATGCCCAAGGGCGTGCTGTGGCGCGCGCACGACATCTTCATGACGTCGTTCGGCGGGCGCAGCCTTTACACCGGCGACGTCATCGGGTCACTCGACGAGATCGCCAAGGGCGCCGCCGAAAGCCCCGGCACCAGGCTGATGATCCTGCCTCCACTAATGCACGGGGCCGCGCAGTGGGCGACGTTCACCGCCATGAACACCGGCCAGTCCGTGGTGTTCTCGTCGGTCACCAGCCGCATGGACCCCGATGACGTCGTCGCCACCATCGAACGGGAGAAGGTGCTGGCGGTGACGGTGGTCGGAGACGCGATGGCCAGACCGCTCGCCGACGCGATTGAGCGCTCCGGGGCTGACCTATCGTCGTTGGCCGTGGTCGCCAACGGCGGCGCGCTGCTGACACCGACGGCGAAGCAGCGGCTCATCGACGTCAAACCAGGCCTGATCGTCGTCGACGGCGTCGGATCCTCCGAGACCGGTGCGCAGATGAGTCACATGTCCGCGCCCGGTGCAGTGTCGACCGGGAAATTCAATGCGGGCCCGGACACCAACGTCGCCTCCGAGGATCTCAGCACGATCCTCGAAGCGGGCCACGACGGCATGGGGTGGCTCGCGCAGCGCGGCTACGTGCCGCTCGGCTACAAGGGAGACGCCACCAAGACGGCGGCGACGTTCCCGGTGATCGACGGGGTGCGCTACTCGGTGCCGGGTGACCGCGCGCGTCATCTCGCCGACGGCACGATCGAGCTGCTCGGCCGCGACTCGGTGACCATCAACTCCGGCGGGGAGAAGATCTTCGCCGAGGAGGTCGAGACCGCCCTCGCGTCGCACCCGGCGGTGGCCGACGTGGTGGTGTCCGGTCGGCCCAGCGAACGGTGGGGCCAGGAGGTCGTCGCGATCGTCGCCCTCGTCGAGGACGCCGACGCCGACGCGCAGGAGCTCATCGACCACGCCGCAGGCGTCATCGCCCGCTACAAGCTGCCCAAGGCCGTGGTCTTCCGACCCGTCATCGAACGCAGCCCGGCGGGCAAGGCCGACTACCGATGGGCCCGCGAGCAGGCGCTCAGCGAAGGCGCTTGAACCGTCCCGCATCCGCGCATGGCTATACTGTAATCTTTACAGTACATGTCGCAGTCCGTTCGAAGATGCTGGAGATCAGACGTGGATATCCCAGTGCTGGACGTCACGGCCGACGAATCGGCCGACCTTCTTCGCGACCCGTACCCCATCTTCGAGCGCAGGCGACGCGAAACGGGCGGCGTCTTCCGCGGCAGCGTCATGGACTGGACGAAGGCGGCTGACGAACTGCGGCCCGACAACCTCTACGCCGCGGTGTCCTTCGACGCGGTGAATCGCGTCTTCCGCGACAGCAAGGTCTTCAACTCGCAGATCTACGACACCACGATCGGTCTTTTCATGGGCCCGACCATCCTCGCGATGGAGGGCAAGAAGCATTGGGAACACCGCAATCTCGTCTCCGCCGCGTTCAAGTCGAAGTCATTGCTGCGGTGGGAACCCGAGATCGTCCGCCCAGTGGTCAACGGGCTGATCGACGAGTTCGTCGGCGCCGGTGAGGCCGACCTGGTCCGCGATTTCACGCTGGAGTTCCCCACCCGGGTGATCTCGAAGCTGCTGGGACTTCCGGACGAGGACCTGCCCTGGTTCCGTAAGCGCGCCGTGGAATTGATCAGCTACCACGTCAAGTACAAGCGTGCTTTCGAGGCGTCCGCGGCGCTCAAGGACTACTTCCTCGACCAGATCGAGAAGCGCAAATCCAAGCCGACCGAAGACGTGATCGGGGATCTGGTCGCCGCCGAGATCGACGGTGAGAAGCTCAGCGACGAAGCGATCTACTCGTTCCTGAGGCTCCTGCTGCCCGCGGGGCTCGAGACGACCTACCGATCGTCGGGCAACCTGCTGTTCCTGTTGCTGACCCATCCAGAACAGTTCCGTGCCGTGCAGGCCGATCGCGAGCTCATCGCTCCCGCCATCGAGGAGGGTTTGCGGTTCGAGACGCCGTTGACCACCGTGCAGCGATACGCTGCAGAGGAAACCGAACTCGAAGGCGTGACCGTTCCCCAGGGGGCGGTGATCGATGTCTGTATCGGCTCGGCGAACCGAGACGAGCACCGGTGGGAACGCTCCGAAGAGTTCGACATCTTCCGGAAACGCACGCCCCACATCTCTTTCGCCGCCGGTGAGCACACGTGCATGGGACTACACCTGGCCCGGATGGAGACCCGAGTTGCGCTCGAATGCCTGCTCGACCGGTTGAGCGACATCGGACTCGTCACGGACGACAACCCAGACATCTACGGGCAGCCCTTCCGGTCTCCGACGGCGATGCCAGTGACATTCGCCGCCGCAGGGTGATTCGGCACCTGCCTATGCTCGACTCGTCCAGACGGACTGACCAGGAGGGCGGATCGTGATCAAGGTGATGGAGGGCTTGCGGGTCCTCGAGGTTGCGCAGTTCACCTTCGTTCCCGCGGCTGGAGCCATCCTTGCCGACTGGGGTGCCGACGTCATCAAGGTCGAGCACCCGGTGCGTGGCGACACCCAGCGCGGCTTCATCAACATGGGCGGCTTCGAGCTGAACCCGCAGCGGCATCCGCTGATCGAGCACCCCAACCGCGGGAAGCGCAGTGTCGGCATCGACATATCCACCGCTGGCGGCCAGGAAGTTCTGTACGAGATCGCGAAGTCCTCCGACGTCTTCCTCACCAACTACCTGCCCGCGCAGCGCCAAAAGAACAAGTTCGACATCGAACACATCCGAGCGGTCAATCCCGACATCATCTACGCGCGCGGCAGTGCCTACGGCGACAAGGGGGCGGAACGCGACACAGGCGGCTTCGACGGCACCGCCTTCTGGACACGCAGCGGCGTGGGCCACGCACTGACTCCCGAGGAGCTGGGCGGCGCATTGTCCCAAGGCATCCCGGCGTTCGGCGACTCCATCGGAGGGATGAACATCGCGGGCGGAATCTCGGCGGCCCTGTTCCACCGCGAGCGGACGGGCGAGGCGTTGGAGCTCGACGTCTCGTTGCTGAGCACGGCGTGGTGGGCGGCGGGTGCGAGCGTGACCCAGGGCATGGAGACGGGCGAGACGATGCGATCAGTCATGCCGGATTCCATTGGGCCGACGGTGAACCCGTTCCTCGGCAACTACCTGACATCGGACGGCGGCACCATCAATCTGTGCATCGTCAGCCCGACCGGCTACATCCGGGATGCGTTCGAGCATCTAGGGCTGCCGGAGCTGGCAGATGACCCGCGGTTCTCGGATGTGATGCCGCTCATCGAAAACTCCGCGGCGGCAGCCGAACTCATCGCAGAGGCTATCCGGAGCAAGCCGTTCGAGTACTGGCGTCAGCACCTGAAGACGATGAAAGGTCAATGGGCGCCGTTCCAGAGCCTGGTCGAGCTGGGCACCGACGAACAGGCACTCGCAAACGACATGGTCGTCGAGGTGGAGGCGGGCGACGGCGGGGCGCCGTTCAAGGTCGTTCGCGGGCCGATTCAGTTCAACCACGAACCGCTGGAGACCACCCGTGCACCGCAGGCATCCGAGCACACCGAGATCGTCCTGATGGAGCTCGGCATCGACTGGGACCGTATCGCCGAGCTCAAGGAGTCGGGCGCCATCGCCTGAACGTCAGTAAGCAGGGAGGAACTGTCGGAATGAATGACGTCGCGATCATCGGCGTAGGGCTACACCCGTTCGGTCGGTTCGAAGGCAAGTCCGCGATGGAGATGGGCGTCGACGCCATCTTCGCCGCGGTCGCCGACGCCGGCGTCGAGTGGAAGGACGTCCAGTTCGCCACCGGCGGCAGCTGGACCGTGGCCAACCCGGACGCCATCGTCGGCATGGTGGGCCTGTCCGGCATCCCGTTCACCAACGTGTTCAACGCCTGCGCGACCGCGGCGAGTGCCGCCAGGGCATGCGCGGACGGTATTCGGCTGGGCGACTACGACATCGGCATCGCAGTCGGTCTGGACAAGCACCCGCGAGGCGCGTTCACCGAGGACCCCGCGCTGGTGGGCATGCCGAGCTGGTACGCCGAGAATGGCCAGTACCTCACCACCCAGTTCTTCGGCATGAAAGCCAACCGCTATCTTCACGAGCACGGCATCTCGCAGGCGACCTTGGCGAAGGTCGCCGCCAAGAACTTCCGCAACGGGGCGCTGAATCCGAATGCCTTCCGGCGCAAGTCGATTCCAGAGGAGGAGATCCTCAACTCGACGATGCTCAACTATCCCCTGACGCAGTACATGTTCTGCGCACCCGACGAGGGTGCCGCGGCGGTCGTCATGTGTCGCGCCGACATCGCGCACCGCTACACCTCGAAGCCGGTGTACCTGCGTGCCGTCGAGGTCCGCACTCGCAAGTACGGCGCCTACGAGGTGAACACCACGTTCGCACCCGTCGAGGAGGACGTGGCACCCACCGTCTACGCGGCGCGTGGTGCCTTCGAAAAGGCCGGGGTGGCGCCAGGCGACGTCGACGTCATCCAGCTGCAGGACACCGACGCGGGCGCCGAGGTCATCCACATGGCGGAGTGCGGGTTCTGTCAGCACGGCGAGCAGGAGAAGCTGTTGGCCGACGGCGCAACCGAGATCCACGGCTCGATGCCGATCAACACCGACGGTGGCCTGATCGCCAACGGCGAGCCGATCGGAGCGTCCGGTCTGCGCCAAATTCACGAGCTGGTGCGCCAATTGCGCGGCGAGGCCGGGGATCGTCAGGTCTCCGGAGAGCCGCGCGTCGGTTTCGCCCAGCTATACGGCGCGCCCGGCACCGCCGCGGCGACGATCCTCACGACCTGACACGTCGACATAGAACTGCGCTGCCCGGCGTATCGACTCGGCGGTCGGACGAGGCTTCCAGCCGAGTTCCCGCGTCGCCTTGCCGTGATCGGCCGCCGACATGATGTGCAGCAGACGCACCCCGGTGACGTTCATCGAGATATCGCGCCGCAGCAGTCGGCTCGCCACACCCAGCATCCACCCGACGACGTACAGCACCGCGAGCGGCACACCAAGCCGCGGCGGTTTCGCGCCGACCGCGCACGCCGCCGTCTCGAGCATTTCCAGCATGGGCATGAAGCTTTCGGAGATGATGTAGCGCTCACCGACCCGCCCGCACTCGCCGGCGAGCAGGAATGCCTCCGCGACGTCCTCGATGCCGACGACCTCGGTGGACACTCCCTTGACGTACGCCGGCATCCTCCCGAGCGCAGCCATCTTCACCATCACGCCCTGGTGGGGCTGCCAGTCCAATGGCCCATACGGGTTGGACACGCACATCGCGACGGCGGCCAGTCCCCGGTCGCGGGCATACCGAAGCACCATGTCCTCGGCCTGCCTGCGAGACTCGATATACGCGCCGCCCTTGCCCGGCCAATTGAACGGCATGTCCTCGGTGACGTATTCATTTCCCTCGGCGATGGCGATCGTGCCGATGGTGCTGCAGAAGACGAACCGGAACAGGTCCGCCTCCAGTGCGATGTCCAACACACATCGCAGGCTCTCGACGTTGGTTTCGAACAACGGCGACGGGTCGCGCAGGTAGAAGCGGGTGTCGACCACGCAGTAGAACACCACATCGCGGTCGGACATCGCTGCGCGCAGGGCCTTTTCGTCGCGCAGGTCGCCGTAGCAGCGTTCGACATCGAGGTCGTCGATGGCGACCGTCGAGCTGGACTTGCGGAGATAGACCCGGACATCGTCGCCACGCGCGACGAGCTTGCGGGTGACGTGCGAGCCGACGAACCCGCTCGCGCCCATCACGAGAACCTTGCGTCGACCGCCCTGTGTCGTCATCCTCCTGCTTTCTTCTCCTCGCGAGCGTGCGCATAGTCGGGAAAAATGTCGGCGTGTCGGCCGCAGACACGCACAGTCGCGCTAGGAGGCTTTCTTGGCGGCCGGTGGCGAGTAGTTGGGCTTACCCAGCCCGAGAATGTATTGGGCGATCATGTTGCGGAACACCTCGAGCGTCCCGCCGTAGATGCCGACCAGCGGCGCGAACCTGTAGATGTATTCGGCGGCGCCGTCGTCGGCGGAGCCGTCGGTCCCAACGGGCAGTGACGCCGCCGTGCCGAGGATGTCCATCAGGTCGGGCGAGATGTCGCGCATCGTCTGTGCAAGCGCCACCCGCCCGAAGATGCTCGTCGCCGATAGCGAGGCCTCCATCCGGGCGACGCTGCGCCCCAACCGATATGCCACCGCTCCATCGTCGATCAGCCTGCGGCCGTTGGGATCGGCCTCGGCGACCTTCGCGGCGGCCTTGTCGACTGCGGTGGCCATGAAACTGGCCTGGTGCATCATGATCGACACATCCTGCAGACCGTCCGCGGCGGCTTCCACCGCACCGTGCTCGACGTTGAGCGGTTCGCGGACCACCGTCCAGCCGTCGTTGACGGCACCGAGCCGGTACTTTTCGTCGACGCGGACATCGCTGTAGTAGACGATGTTGGTCCGGTCTCCGTCGACGGTGCGGATCCCCTGGATCTCGATGCCCGGTGAGTCCAGCGGAACAAGGAACATGGTGAGGCTCTTGTGCTTCGGAGCTTCCGGGTCGGTGTTGGTGATGAGGAAGACGTACTGGCAGTTGTGGGCGCCGGTGGTGAACATCTTCGAGCCGTTGATGACCCAGGAGTCCCCGTCTCGCACCGCGCGGGTCTTGCACGTGGCGACATCCGAACCACCCTCGGGCTCTGTGTAGCCCAAGCACAGGCGCACATGGCCGCTGAGGACCCGGGGCATGACCTCGGCCTTGAGCTCCGGTGAACCGAACTTCTCCACCGACCGCGCGATCATCGCGGTCGTGCCGAATGTCACCCACGGCACATGGGCCCTCCGCTTCTCCAGCTCCCAGATGCGCCGCCGCACCCGGCTGAACCCGCCCTCGGATTCGGGCATCCATTCGCGGGCAAGATATCCGGCTTCCCCGAGCGCTAGATGCACACCCTCGTCGAAGTTGTCGCCGGTCTCGCGGTCGCGGCGAAGGACATCCTCGGTGACGAGTTCGCGCAGAAGTGAACGTGCCTCCTGCAGGAATGCCTGATCGTCGTCCGACAGCTCGACCCGTGAGAAATCCATTACTTGGTTCCCCCGCTTTCGCGTGCCGAGACGATCTCGGCGATACACTTCGCGCTGACACCCGGATCGCCGCCGGCCAGCGCCCACCCGCGGGCACGGACCAGATAGGCGCTCGCGGCCGCCTCCGCCGACACTCCGAGGCCGCCCTGGACCTGTACGGCCATGGTGGCGGCCTTCGATGCCTCCTCGGCCATGAACACAAACGCCGAAGGGGCCAGCTCCCGGCGCTCATCGGGCTCGTTGTCGAGGAACCACGCGGCACGCCGCGCCAGGTTGCGACCGCCGTGCACGGTGATCGCGATGTTGGCCAGCGGATGCGAGATGCCTTGCAACGTGGAGATCGGCACCCCGAGCGTGTAGCGGTTCTTGGCGAACTCCGCCGCGATCGTCATCGTCTCCTCGACGAGACCCACCAAAGCCGCCGCGATCAACACCCGCCATTCATCTAGCGCCCGTTGGTATTCCGCCAGCGCGCTCGCGCCGCCGGCGATCACGGTCCGGCTGTCGGCGGCGGCAGGGTCGACCCATGCCATCGGCAGCTTGCCGATGTTGTCGACCTTGACAGGACGCGTGCTGAACGTCAGCCGAACTATTTCGTCACCGTCACGCACGACGAT
>Ga0308175_100003165_pt1 | contig 11374 bp, 10 predicted proteins | sample PhyCR1_3_FD_203893 | JGI IMG/M metagenome (GOLD analysis project Ga0308175, IMG submission 203893) | Soil microbial communities from UC Gill Tract Community Farm, Albany, California, United States - DLSLS.C.R1 | ecosystem: Environmental > Terrestrial > Soil > Agricultural land | place: USA... | reverse complement strand
GGTCAACCTCAAGGCGGCCGAAGCCGCAAAAATCCGCATCACCATCGTCATAGCGGCCCTGCGCGTCGGCCTGCCACAGCTCGATCATGGCATCGCCCGGCGTGGGCGCGCCGTCCCCATCCACTACCTGAAACGAGAGCCGCATCCGCTCTCCTTCCGCGCCGGGACCCGCCAAAACTCCGAGCGAGGCGTTGATCGTCAGCCCAAAGTTGAAGAACGGCCCCACCGTTTGAGAGCCGCTCGGAATCAGCCTCATCGCGGACCTTCTTCGAACGGTGTCGCTCGCCGCCCGCGCAGAACGATATCGAAGCGATACCCGAGTGCCCACTCCGGCTCCGTCATCGAGAGATCGAAGGCGGACACCAGTCTCTGCCGTGCCTCTGCGTCCGGAATACCGTCCAGCACGGGATCCAGCGGAATCAGCGGATCGTTGGGAAAGTACATTTGCGTCACCAGCCGGCTCACCAACGCCGGGCCGAATAGCGAAAAGTGAATGTGCGCCGGACGCCATGCGTTGTGATGGTTGCGCCAGGGATAGGCGCCGGGCCGGATCGTGAGGAATCGATAATTGCCGTCGCCATCCGTGATCGCGCGGCCCGCACCAAGAAAATTCGGATCGAGCGGCGCCGGGTGGCAGTCGCGCGAGTGCCGGTAGCGACCCGCTGCGTTTGCCTGCCAGATCTCGACCAGCGTATGCGGGATGCCGCGGCCATCCTCGTCCAACAGCCGGCCCGCCACGATGATGCGCTCGCCTTGTGGCGGTTCCGCAAAGTGGCGCGTGAGATCGCTATCCGCCTCGCCAATCGGATTGTGCCCGTACACCGGTCCGGTCAGTTCGCTGAGCGTATGGGGAATCGTGATCAGCGGCTGTAACGGCGCCCTGCGCAAAGTGGAGCGGTAGGGCTCGTGAAGATAAGGCGGCTGCGTGCCTGCCTTCGGCCTGGGATATTCGTTCATTCTGCACTCCCTGCTGTGCCATGGGCGCGAGCGGTGCGAGCATGCAACTCGCGCAGTACTTCCAATTCCTCGATTCCCGGCGCGGCGGTCTCTTCTACCTGCTCTGCAAATCGCAGGTCCCAGCCGGTCTTGCCCCGGACCTGCTCGCGAGTGATGCCGGGATGCAGGCTCGTCACCGCCATTTCATTCGTCTCCGCTTCCGGCCGCATCACGCAAAGATCGGTTACCAACAGGCTCGGACCCTTCGTTCGGATACCCAATTCGCGGCGCTCACGTCCCGTGCGCCCGTGTCCCAGGGAGGTGAGAAAGTCCAGCTGTTTGACAAAACTCCGCGTGCCTTGCCGCATCACGATGAAGATCTGCCCGCAACTGGTTGCGATTTCGGTGGCGCCCCCACTACCGGGCAGCCGGACCTTCGGTCGCGAATAATCCCCGACCACCGTGCTGTTCAGATTCCCGAACCGGTCCACCTGCGCGCCGCCCAGGAAGCCAACCGAAATGCGTCCGCCCTGCAGCCAGTACCGGAACACCTCCGGGACGGGCACCGTGGTGAGCGCCGTCTCGCACAACTCACCATCCCCGATCGAAAGCGGCAGTACGTCCGGCCGCGTACGGAGCGTGCCCGATTCGTAAATCAGCTTGATTCGCGGAGCGTGTGTCAGGCGCGCCAGATTGCACGCCGCCGAGGGCAGCCCGATTCCCACGAAGCACACGTCCTCGTTGCCCAATGCGCGCGCTGCCGCCACCGTCATCATCTCGGCCGGAGTGTAGGTCATTCCGATGTCCTTGCCGCCAGCACATTCTCCTGCATCCAGGCGCGAAAACCATCCCGCTCGCGCGAAATCTCGTCCCACGCAATGTAGAAGGCATTATCGCGCGAGTAGTAGCCGTGGGCGTAGGATGGCTTAGCGCCCTGCGGCGCCACCACCACGGCGCTCAACGTCCAGGCCGGTAGAATCACTGCATTCGCGCTACGCAATCCAAAATCGTCTACGATCTCCTCTACCGTCGCGATTGCACGCCGGGCCGACAGTACCGCCTCCTTCTGTACCCCGACGATTCCTTCGATCAGCACATTGCCTTCGCGGTCGGACTTCTGGGCGTGAATGATCGTCACATCCGGGCGCAGCGCGGGCACGCACGCCAGTTCTTCCCCCGTGAACGGGCATGCGACAAAACGGATGTCACGGTTGACCACCGGCAGGTCCGATCCGCGGTAGCCGCGGAACAACGCGCAGGGCATGCCGGCCGCCCCCGCTTCGTAGGCGTTCGCCATCGCGGCATGGCTGTGCTCCACTAGCTCCAGCGGCCGCGGCCAACCGCGCTCCACCGCGTCACGGAGACGATGTAGCGATCCGACTCCGGGGTTGCCGCCCCAGGAAAAAACCAGTTTGCGCGCCGTCCCCATCCCGATCATCTGGTCGTAGACCAAATCGGGAGTCATGCGGATCAAGGTAAGGTCCGTGCGGCCTTGCCGGATGATTTCGTGGGCCGCCGCGAACGGAATCAGGTGAGTGAATCCTTCCAGCGCCACCTGGTCCCCATCCGTCACCAGGTTGGCTATCGCATCGTGTAAGTTGAGGAATTCCATGCGCGAATACCGCCCGCACGCGCGATATTCGCATAATCGCGAAACTTCCGTCAAGTCGGCGGGCGTGTGCGATAATCGGCGCGTGCAGGATCTTGCCGCATTCGAGGGCAATCCCGATTTCGTCCTTTCTCTCGCCCGTGGGCTGAGCATTATCGAGGCATTTCAGGATCACCCGGATGGAGTTACCGTGGGCGATGTGGCCTCGCGTACCGGGCTTTCGCGTGCCGCTGTGCGGCGCAGCCTGATTACGCTGGAACTGCTCGGGTACGCCAGCCACAGCGGTTCGGTGTACCGGCTCGGCAGCCGCGTTTTGCGATTGGGTTTTTCGTTTCTTTCCTCCACGTCCCTACCGGCGCTGGCGTTGCCGGTGCTCGAAGAGGTCAGCGCGTCGATCCACGAGTCCAGTTCGTTGAGCGCGCTCGAAGGCGATGAGATCGTATATCTGGCGCGGTCGGCCGCTCGGCGCGTGATGTCGATTGGCCTCTCCGTAGGCAGCCGGCTGCCCGCATTCTGCACCTCGATGGGACGCGTGCTCCTTGCCGCACTGCCGGAACGGGAGCTGCGCGCTTACCTCAAGAGGGTCGCGCTGCGATCGTATACACCCAACTCCGTCCGATCCAAGCGGGTGTTGGCGGCTGAGATCGAACGCGCACGCCGGCAGGGCTACGCCTTGGTCAACGAGGAGCTCGAACTGGGCCTGCGCTCCCTGGCTGTGCCCGTTCGCACTCGCAGCGGCCGCGTCGTGGCCGCGATGAATACCGGCGTCCACGCATCCCGCGCCACACCGGCCGAGATGATCACCCGCTTTCTCCCTGTCCTCCAGGAAGGCGCCGAGCGTTTGGGACTTGCGCTTGCTTGACACGTTCGGGCGTTTATCGTACTAATAGGCGATAAGCGCACAGGCCTATGCCGCACGCCTATATCTGCGACGCGATCCGCTCCCCGTTCGGACGTTACGGCGGATCGCTGGCCTCCTTCCGGCCGGACGACCTCGCCTCGCTTCCTCTGCGCGTCCTGCTTGCCCGTAACTCGTCGCTCGACCCTGCTGCAATCGATGACGTGATTCTCGGTTGCGCCAATCAAGCCGGCGAGGACAACCGCAATGTCGCGCGCATGGCGCTGCTGCTCGCCGGACTTCCTCGGGAGGTCCCCGGCACCACGGTCAATCGTCTCTGTGGTTCCAGCCTGGACGCCGCCGCAATCGCCGCTCGCGCCATCGTTTCCGGCGAAATTGACGTCGCCATCGCCGGCGGAGTCGAGAGCATGTCGCGCGCGCCCCTCGTCTTATCCAAGCCGGATGGTCCGTGGGCGCGCTCTCAAAAACTCGAGGACACCACTCTCGGCTGGCGTTTCGTGAATCCGCTGATGCGCCAGCGCTATGGCGTGGACTCCATGGCCGAGACCGCCGAAAATGTAGCCGCCGAATGCGGCGTCTCGCGCGCCGATCAGGATGCCTTTGCGTCGCGCAGTCAGCAGCGTGCCGCCGCGGCGGTCCGGGCCGGCCGTTTCGACGAGGAGATCACGCCGGTTCCCGTTCCGAACAAGCCTGCCATCGACGCCGACGAGCATCCTCGCCCCGGCACGACGCTGGAGGGTCTCGCGGCCCTGAAGCCGGTCGTGCGACCTGACGGCACGGTCACCGCGGGCAATGCCTCGGGAATTAACGACGGTTCGGGAGCCGTGCTGCTCGCCTCCGAGTCCGCTGCCGCCCGCCACGGTCTCACTCCGCTGGTTCGCGTTGTGGGCAGTTCCGTCGCCGGTGTGGCGCCTCGAGTCATGGGACTCGGCCCAGTCCCGGCTGTGCAAAAGCTACTGGCCCGGACAGGCCTTCGCCTGGAACAGATGGATGTCATCGAGCTCAACGAAGCCTTCGCCGCGCAGGCGCTCGCCGTCTTGCGAGCGCTCGGCGTGCCCGGCGACGCTGCACATGTCAATCCCAATGGCGGCGCCATCGCGCTCGGCCATCCGCTGGGAGCCAGCGGCGCACGCCTCCTCACTACTGCGATTCGCCACTTGCACCGCACACGCGGCAGATTCGCGCTGTGTACAATGTGCATCGGGGTAGGGCAGGGAATTGCCACGATTCTGGAACGGGTCTGACGCCGCCCGATGATCCAACTCGACCACATCGCCGATCTCACCGTCCTCGTCGCCGAACCCATCGAGGTCGGCCCGACGCCGCGCGGTCGTATTCTACCGGCGGGCGCCGACTTCCAGATTCTCCGCCGCGATGGCGTTGCCGAACTGCACGCCCGCTACTCCCTGCAAACCGTCGAAGGGGCGCTCGTCTATGTCGAGAACACGGGCTTCCGCCATGGACCCCCGGATGCGATGGAGAAAATCCGCCGCGGTGAGCCTGTAGACCCGGCGCAAATCTACTTCCGCACCGCGGCGCGCTTTGAAACTGCCGGCGAGTCTCACCTCTGGCTCACGCGGCATCTCTTCATTGCCTCCGGCGCACGCCGTCCCGATCGAGTCGAGCTGGCGGTCTATCAGGTGATGTAGGGCACCGGACGATGGCCACCGCAAAGCTACTTCGCACGCAGGTCGGGATTGTCGGCGCCGGGCCGGCCGGTCTCCTGCTCTCGCACCTGCTTCACCTGCAAGGCATCGCTTCCGTCGTCATCGAAACCCAATCCCGGCAGTACGTCGAAGAACGGATCCGCGCCGGAGTGCTGGAGCAGGGCACCGTGGACCTGCTGAATCGATCCGGCGTCGGGGACCGCATGCGGCGCGAAGGCCTCGTCCACCACGGCATCGAGCTGCGTTTCAACCGCCGCGCCCACCGCATCGATATGCATGAGTTGACCGGCGGCCGCGCCATCACGGTCTATGCCCAGCACGAGGTGCTCAAAGACCTGATCGCCGCCCGGCTCCAGGCCCACGGGAAAATCCTGTTTGGTGTGGACAACGTCGCCATCGAGGGCTTCGATCGGGATTCGCCGCGCGTCCACTTCCGCCACAACGGCGAACTTTACGAGATCGTCTGCGATTACATCGGAGGCTGCGACGGCTTTCACGGAATCTGCCGGCCCGCAATTCCTCCCGCCGCGATCCGGTGCTACGAGAAGACCTATCCCTTCGCCTGGCTCGGCATTCTCGCGGCAGCGCCCCCCGCCTCCCGCGAACTCATCTACGCCCACCACGAGCGTGGCTTTGCCCTGTTGAGCATGCGCGGTCCGCAAATCACCCGCGCGTACCTCCAATGCCGTCCCGGCGAGGACCTCCGCCAATGGCCCGACGAGCGCATCTGGCAGGAACTCGACCGCCGCTTCGAAACCGAAGACGGTTTCCGCCTCAACCAAGGCGCTATCCTGCAAAAGAGCTTGACCGCGATGCGTAGTTTCGTGGCCGAACCGATGCAGCACGGCCGCCTGTTCCTGGCGGGCGATGCCGCCCACATCGTGCCTCCCGCCGGCGCCAAGGGACTCAACCTCGCCGTCGCCGATGTCAGCGTGTTGGCGCGAGCCATCGCGTGCAGCTACCGCACCGGATCCCGGGAAGCGCTCGCCCGCTATTCCGAAATCTGCCTCCGCCGGGTCTGGCGTGTCCAACATTTCTCCTGGTGGATGACTTGTCTCCTTCACCGCTGCGAAGGCGGCGACCCCTTCGAGTACCGCCGCCAACTCGCCGAACTCGACCAGGTCGCCACTTCGCGAGCCGCCGCCACCGCCCTGGCCGAAAACTATACCGGCATCCCGATCGAGTACGCCGAAGAGACTCCATGACACGTTCAACTCCGCCCTTCCGCGCCGACCATGTAGGCAGCCTCCTACGCCCCGTCTCGCTCAAAGACGCCAGGGGCCGCCGGGAACGCAACGAAATTGCGCCCGAAGAGTTCACGGCCATCGAGAACGCCGCCATCCGCCATATCATTGCGCGCCAGGCGGAACTGGGCTTACGCAGCGCAACCGACGGAGAATTCCGCCGCGCCATGTGGCACTTCGATTTCCTGGAAAAGCTCGATGGCGTGGAATCCTTCCGGGCCGATCACGGCATCGCCTTTAAAGGCGGCATCGAGACTCAGGCCAAAGGTCTCCGCGTCACCGCTAAGATCGGCTTCACCGCGCACCCGATGCTCGACCACTTCCGTTTTCTGCGCGACCACACCACGGCCGTGCCGAAGATGACCCTTCCCTCTCCCAGCGTGCTCCACTTTCGCGGAGGCCGCCGCGCCGTCAGCCCCGCCGTTTACCCGGAGATGCAGGAGTTCTACCGGGATCTCGCCCACGCTTACCGGGACGCCATCCAGGCCTTCGCCGCCGAAGGTTGCCGCTACCTTCAACTCGACGAAGTGAACCTCGCCTATCTGTGCGATCCCGAGCAACGCCAGATGTTGCGCGACCGCGGTGACGATCCGGACTCCCTACCCGCCGTGTACGCCGGCATGATCAACACCGCCATTTCCGGCCGGCCAAAAGACATGGCCATTACCATGCATCTCTGTCGCGGCAACTTCCGCTCCAGTTGGATTGCCCAGGGCGGCTATGAGCCGGTCGCCGAACTCCTCTTCAACCAAATCGGAGTGGACGGCTATTTTATGGAGTTCGACACCGAACGCGCCGGGGGCTTCGAGCCGCTGCGCTTCGTCCCCAAGGGGAAAACCGTCGTGCTTGGGCTGGTCACCTCGAAAGCCGGCGCGCTGGAATCCGCCGGTGAACTGGAGCGCCGCATCGACGAGGCCGCGAAGTACGTGGCGCTCGACCAACTCTGCCTCAGTCCCCAGTGCGGCTTTGCCAGCACGGAAGAGGGCAACAGCCTCACCGCGGACGAACAGTGGGCCAAACTTGCCCGCATTGTGGAAGTCGCCGCGAAAGTGTGGGGCGAGTGACCCTGCCCATCGATGCCGGCGACCTTCTCGATCGCGGCTCTTGGACGCGATATCAGAGACTGCTCACCGCGCTTGCCGCCCTCGCCGTCATCTTCGATGGTTTCGACATTCAGATTCTCGGCTTCGCCATCCCCTCGCTCATGCGCGAATGGCACCTCGCGCGAGCCTCGTTCGCCCCCGTGCTGGCGCTCGGCCTGGCCGGAATGTCCGGGGGCAGTCCCATCGCCGGCCACCTGGGAGATCGCTACGGACGCCGCCCCGCGCTCGTGGGCTGCGTCGTGCTGTTCGGCGTGGCCACCGTAGCTACCGCGTTCGTCCACTCCCTCACCGCGCTGGCGGTGCTCCGGGTTCTCACCGGGATGGGTGCGGGCGGCGCCCTGCCCAACGCGGCTGCCCTTGCCGCCGAACTCGCGCCCCTGAGCAGGCGCCCCGCCGCGGTCAAGCTGACGTTTCTTTGCGTCCCCCTGGGTGGCATGCTGGGCGGCCTCATCGCCGCGCGCGTGCTGCCGCTCTATGGCTGGCGCACGCTTTACCAGATCGGCGGCGCGCTGCCCCTGGCGTTCGCGCTCGTTCTCCTCTGGGCCCTTCCCGAATCTCCGCGATTCCTTGCGCAGCATCCCGCCAACTTTCCCGAATTGGCTCGCCTCCTCGCCCGTATGGGCCATGCGGTGGCGCCCGGTAGTGCGTTCCAGGATCGCCGCGAACGCAAGCCTGGCGGCGCGCCTCTTCGTACCCTTCTCGGTCCGGCGTTCGCTCGCGACACCGCCGGTCTATGGATCGCGTTCTTCTCCTGCATGATGTGCGTTTACCTGGTCTTCGGCTGGCTGCCGACTATGCTGACCACCCAGGGGCTGGACTCCGCCACGGCCAGCACCGGCCTGGCCGTCTTCAACTTCGGCGGAGTCCTGGGCGTGTTAGTGTGGAGCGTCCTCATGACCATACTGGGCTCGCGCGGCCCAATGCTCTCCGGTGCGCTGGCCACCGCCGGCAGTGCGCTCGCCATCCTGCTGATTCCCGTCCAGTCGCAACCGGACCACACCGTTCTTCTGCTTGCCCTGGGTCTGAACGGCTTGCTCGTGAATGCAGTGCAGACTTCCATGTTCGCGCTCGCCGCCCACATTTACCCCACCGCGGTGCGCGCTTCCGGCGTGGCCTACGCCGCCGGGGTCGGTAGAATCGGCGGCCTTGTCAGCTCGCTGTTCGGAGCCAGCCTGATCGGGGGCGGACCGGCCACATATTGGGGAGCTCTGGCCGCGGCCATGGTCTGCTCCTTCGCCGGCCTTGCGTGGGTGCGTAGCCACTTCCCGGCGCTTGGAACGCAGCAAAACCTGGGAGCCCACTCGAAATGAATTCACTCGTCACTTACGAACTTCACCAAGACGTTGCCGTCATCGCGGTCGATAACCCGCCCGTCAACGCCCTGAGCCCGGGCGTCATCGAGGGCCTCGGCGCCGCGCTCGATCGCGCCATCGCAGACCCGGCGGCCCGCGCCATCGTGGTCCTGGGCGCGGGCCGCACGTTCATCGCCGGCGCCGATATCTCCGTGCTCCAGGACCTGGCGTGGGGCGCCGCCGGCACCCGGATCGTCCTCCATCCGCTGCTCACCAAAATCGAAGATTCGGTAAAACCCGTCATCATGGCGATCCACGGCGCCGCGCTCGGCGGCGGCCTCGAAGTCGCCATGGCCGGACACTACCGGGTGGCCGCCACAGCCGCCCAACTCGGCCAGCCGGAAGTCAATCTCGGCATCATCCCCGGCGCCGAAGGCACGCAACGTCTGCCGCGCCTCGTCGGTATCGAAAAGGCTATCGAGATGTGTGTCACCGGCAAGCCAATCCAGGCTGCCGAAGCTCTCGCCGCCGGATTGATCGATGCCGTCATCGAAGGCGACCTCGCCGCCGGCGCCATCGGTTTCGCTCGCCAGGCCGCCACGCCCCGTCGGACGCGTGACCGCATCGACCGGCTCGGCACGCCCGAAGCGAACGCTCCCCTCTACGCCGCCGGACGACAACTCGCCGCCCGAACCCGTCGCCATCAGCAGGCGCCCCCGTGCGCGGTCGATGCCATTGAGGCCGCCGCCGCTTTGCCCTTCGACGAAGGCTGCCGCCGCGAGCGTGCCCTCTTCGATGCCTGCATCGCCTCCGATCAGGCCAAGTCGCTGATTCACGCTTTCTTCGCCGAACGCGCCGCGGCCAAAGTGCCCGGGGTCGTCAAAGGAACAGCCCTCCCCATCACGCGAGTAGCCGTCGTCGGCGCCGGCACCATGGGAGGAGGCATCGCCATGACCTGTGCCAACGCGGGATTGCCCGTGCTTCTGAAAGAAACCAAACCCGAAGCGCTCGCCGCCGGACTGGCCACCATTCGCCGCAACTACGAGACCAGCCTTAAACGCGGTCGCTTCACCTCCCGGCAAGTGGAGGAGCGTCTCGCCCTCATCCAGCCGCAACTGGATTACGCCGGTTTCGAAAGCGTGGATCTGGTCATCGAAGCAGTCTTCGAAAACATGGCGCTCAAGAAGCAGATCTTCCGCGAACTGGATGCGGTCGCGCGTCCCGGCTGCATCCTCGCCACCAACACGTCTACCCTCAGCATCGACGAGATTGCTTCGGTCACTGCCCGCCCCGCGTCCGTCGTAGGTCTCCACTTCTTCAGTCCGGCCAATGTCATGCGGCTGCTGGAAATCGTGCGGGGCGCCGCTACCGCGCCCGAAGTCCTGGGCGCCGCCATGGGACTCGCCAGGCAACTGAAGAAGGTCGGTGTGGTCGCCGGGAACTGTCCGGGCTTCATCGGCAACCGCATGTTCTTTCACTACATGTACGAGACGCAGTTCATCGCCGAAGACGGCGCCACGCCCCAGCAGGTCGATCGCGCCCTCACTGGTTTCGGCATGGCCATGGGCATGTTCGCGGTGGACGACATGGCGGGCATCGATGTCGCCTTCCGTGTGCGTCAGGAACTCGGTCACTTCACCGAGCCTGGCGTTCGCAAGCCCTTGGTCCAGGATCAGCTCTACCACCTCGGCCGCTACGGCCAGAAGACCGGAAAAGGTTGGTATCTCTACGGCGAGGATCGCAAACCCGTTCCCGACCCCATGGTCGAAGAACTGATCGAGACTTCCGCACAGGCCGCCGGCATCCAGCGCCGCCCGGTCAGTGATCAGGAAATCGTAGAACGCTCCGTCTATTCGCTGATCAATGAAGGTGCCCGCGTCCTGGACGAAGGTTTCGCCCTCCGTGCCTCCGATATCGACGTTGTCTACCTGAACGGCTATGGCTTCCCGGCATGGCGCGGCGGCCCGATGTTCTACGCGGATCTGGTCGGCCTCCCCCGCGTACTGGCTGCCATCGAGCGCTTCCATCGCGATTTTGGTCCGCGCTGGCAGCCCGCGCCGCTGCTTCAGCGGTTGGCCGCCGAAGGCCGCACGTTCCGGTCGTACGACAAAGAACACCGCCCATAAGCCAGATGCGGGCAAAGCCCGCAGGTCAGGTGCCCCTGCACGTGTTTGTGGTGTAGGCCTCCTGGCCTACAAAGGCGAACGAAGTTCGCCCCTCGGCTTTGGCTATTTTCTCGGCTGCATCGTAGACGGTTAGAGATGGCGCTCGACTTGGCAGGCTGGAAGCCCGCCGCGTTCTTGTAACGCGGGCCTCCGGCCTGCGCTCTGAATCCACCAGAAAAGGCCAAACTACAAAGGCGAACGAAGTTCGCCCCCGCAGTTTGGCCATTTTAGTGTGCCCCGTCTTACAGCAACACACAGTCCCAGCCTGCCAGTTCGACTCTCGAAAGTTCACGAAGAGCAAATTTCTCCGGCTCTGCTTCAGGCCCTGACCGGATGCGCGCCATGGAGATGCACGTCACTGCGCATTTCCCACTCTTATCGGGCTTGCGTTCAATCTCGTCACGGCAGCTTCCGTTTCAATTCGTCGAAGAAATTGAACAGCAGCGTCACGTGCACGGAAGCGTTTCGCTCGGGCGAGTCGTTTGGAATCACTCTGGTC
>Ga0308175_100003164_pt1 | contig 11376 bp, 11 predicted proteins | sample PhyCR1_3_FD_203893 | JGI IMG/M metagenome (GOLD analysis project Ga0308175, IMG submission 203893) | Soil microbial communities from UC Gill Tract Community Farm, Albany, California, United States - DLSLS.C.R1 | ecosystem: Environmental > Terrestrial > Soil > Agricultural land | place: USA... | reverse complement strand
GAGGGCGATCAGAGTATTGCTCTGCTTCCCCGAACGCTCGTACTCCTCCCGAAACTGTTTGGAACCGTTCCTTTCCTGTGTCGAGGGACTGCTGCACGCCGATGTTGAGGCTTTCAGTATATTCCAACGAGTGACTCATGAATCGTTGCTGCGCCGCTCGGAGCGCCTGGCCTGACGCCACGATGGATTTTGCCTGAGCATACTCCAACGCCTTTCGGCTCGACGTAATGATGAACCAACCTTCGTTGTAGAGCATCTGGTGTCCGCGCAGATTTGCAACCGTCAGCGGAATCACATCCTCAAGCGGCCTGCTCGTCTTGTCGGCATTCGTATCGACCGGTTGTTTCTCGGCACATCCTGACCAGCCGTATACTGCGGCCAGGACAAGGAACGGCATGACAACATGACGGGATGTTCGTTCGAGCATGCGCAATATGTTTCGACTTTCTATCGGGGTGGAGTTCACAAGACTTTTAGAGCCAGATCCTCGGTAGTCTAGACGCATTTTACTTAGGTACTACAAAATAAACCAGGCCTCTGCAAGCCAGGAGGGGGCCGAAATACAGGGAACGCGGGAAGATGGTTAAGGGAAGGTTAAGGGTCAGGATGACGAGCCGCTAGGCGGGCTCTGAAGGATTGGAGCACGTCCACGACTTTCTTTCGGCCGTCGGAATCCCGCGCTAACGACTCGGCCAGTGCAAGAGGACTGACGAGGTACCAATGGTGGGCGTATTGGAAGTCAGCCCCGTGGTCGAGTAAGAGCTGCACGACTTCCGCATGTCCGCCGTATATCGCGGCGTGCAGGGGTGTCCAGCCCGTGTAGTCAGTCGCATTGACTTGAGCGCCACGGTCCAAAAGCAGCTCGACCATCTCTTGATGACCTTTCGCGGCAGCGAGAATCAATGGACGGCTTCCGATGATTGGAAATTGAATATTGGGATCCAACTCACGACTCAGCAGGGAGGACACGGCCGCCGAATCGCCTTGATCGACCGCGCGTAGGAGGCCGAGGCTACAACCCTGCAAACCTACGGCAATAAGGATGAGGATGAACGCAGACGCGAGACGATTACACATGTGCGAAAACGTATCACAACAAACGCCTCCGGTCCACCGGGCCCAACGAATGAACCGCTGCCTTTCAGACGGTTCTGCTCCGCGGCGCTCATCCATCAGCTCATTCCGATCAGCAGGACGCCGCCAAGTATGAGCCCGACACCGATCCATCGCTGTCGGTTGACTTGCTCATGCAAGTAAAATTGGGCCAGCAAGGTGACGAAAACAAAACAGAGACTCCCTGCAGGGTAGGCGACGCTGACATCCAGTAGGCGAAGGGCCATCGTCCACAGGACGGCTTCCACGACGAAACAGGCAATCCCGAAAATGACGATACGATGACGCCACAGTCGCGCCACTTGCGCCAGTCCCCCACCCTCGGTCAAGGCACTGTCTGCGCCTCGCTTCAACGCGAGCTGGCCGAACGCCTCGAAGAGCACTGCGATCAATACACATGTGATCCCTAGCAGACGTACGCTCATAGGAGAGCCTCTGTCCGGACCGGCTCATCCTCTTCAGCTTGGAAACCGTAATCGGTCCGGTGATCCGTTTGGCTGATAAACCAAACACCCAGCAAGATCATGCCCAGGCCGGCGACACGCAGCAGGGAAACCTGTTCATGAAAGAGCATGATCGAGGCGCCGGTCACGGTGAGGTAACTGAGCGCGGTAATCGGTTGCACATAGCTCAGGTCCGCGCGGGTCAGTACCATCATCCAATTGAAGAACTGAAGAATAAAGAGCAGCAGCGCGATCTGGAAAAATGGGTCCGGGAGGATATGGTACACACTCTCCCACACACCAATGGTGTCGGGAATGCGTTCAACCGCCATTTTCCAGCACAGTTGCACGAACGTATCCATGGCGATGGCGAGCATCAAGCCTAGCCAGACCATTCGACGTTCATAGCGGGGGGGCGTCTTAGAAGGGACGGACATGACGGCCAAACGTGGAGGAAAGCCCCTGTGCCGACACCACAGCGTACAATAGAGCGCCGTGAGTGCAAAAATTACAAATCAAAGCCTTACCGGATTCCGTACTCGCTCTTTTCCCGGCTGAACCCGTGATGACGCCTGTGTGCCGATGCCTGAAGGGTGAAAAACTCAGCCAACGAAGCGGCCACGACATGCTTCTGCCTATCTACCGTCATCACATGGTAGCAATCATCCAAGAGCACGAGTCGTTTCTCCTTCGACGCGATGGTGTCGTAAACCATAGTCGCATTCCGCGGGCTAGTCATGTCGTCTTCTTCCGCTTGCAAAATCACCGTCGGAGCCGTCACCGCGCTAAGGCGTGAGCGGACTCGCACAATGAGACGGTCGATCTCGGTAAGAGTCCTCAGTGGGAAGATCGGATAGCCGTTCGCGGCGGCGGACGGCACTGCATCGCCGGAGCCATGGTCGTGTCGTCGCAACCAGGCGTCTCGCATCCATTCCCGGAAGATGGCCATGGGCCGGTAGGCGGCGCGAACCCGAGCTTGCAAGACGGGATCCTTAATTCCAAACGGAGGGCCGTCGATATGGAACAACACATGTTGCAGAAACAGCGGGACGACTTTCATCGCAAGCGGAAGGATCGCATTCGACCAGGGGGTATTCCAGCCGTCATACACAAACGTCGGCGACATCACCCCGACCCCATCCACTTCGACGACGGTGGACGCCTCCAATGCCAACAGCCCTCCCGCACTGAGACCTGCGACGAACACCGATTCGTACCGCTCCCGTGCAAAGGCCAGTTGAGTCTGCACGTGCGTTCGCCAGTCCTGTTCCGTCGTCCGCACGAGGTCCCGGACTCTCATGCAATGGCCGGGCAGCGTGGTCGCGTACACATCCCATCCGTGCCGCGCGAGGCTCTTTGCCAAATAGTGCATTTCAACCGGGGCGCCCGTCACCCCGTGGATCAGATAGACCAACCCATTCGAGCCCATCTGCAGCGCGCAATCCGTCGCCGAGCGATCCACCATGCCGTCCAACACGCCGGCGCCTTTCAGTCGTCGCAATCGCATCAGGCCTTTGCACACGTCGTAAAGAGGTGGTCGAGCAATTCGATTCCTAAATCGATCTCCGCTCTGGTGATATCCAGCGCCGGAGCCAGCGTAAAGACGTTTTTGTAGTGACCGCCGATGTCCAAGACCAACCCCATGGGACCCCGGGAACTCGGAAGGCCGCCGGCCAGGCCAGCTTCGAAAATACGATCTGCCAGCGCTTTGTCGGGCGTGAATCGGTCGGGCTTCGTCACTTCGATTCGGAGCGCTAATCCCAAACCGGACACATCCCCGATCGTCGCATGACGCGACTTGAGCGCGCGGAGCTGCTCGAGGAAATAGGCGCCCGATGCCGCCACGGTCTTCTCGTAATTTTGCTGGGCAATCCACTGCAGTGTGGCCAGCGTCGCCGCCGTCCCGAGTGGATTGGACGAGAAAGTCGAGTGCGTGGACCCCGGCGGAAATTTGTCGGGCGAGATCAGATGCTCTTGCGCCCACAGCCCTGAGATAGGATTGAGCCCGTTCGTCATTGCCTTGCCGAAGACGACAATATGGGGCGTCACACCAAAATGCTCAAGCGCCCAAAATTTCCCGGTTCGGAAAAACCCCATCTGGATCTCATCGTCCACGAGGAGGATCTTGCGCTCCTTGAGGATCTTCTGAAGCCGTGGGAAATACTCAGGCGGAGGAATAATATACCCCCCCGTCGCCTGCACAGGCTCTACGTAGAATGCCACAAACTCGGATTCGTTGGCCCGCGAATCCCAGAAGGAGTTGTATTCCGTTTCAAATAAGCGTTCGACTTGATTCACGCAGTAGTACTCGCAGCTTTCCAGCTTTTTGCCGTACGGACAGCGGTAGCAATACGGATAGGGCACAAAATGCGCGCGATTCGAAAAATGCCCGAACCGGCGGCGGTAGCGATAGCTCGACGTAATCTCGGACGCGCCTAGCGTTCGGCCATGGTAGCCGCCGGTAAACGCCATGAAGAGACTCTTGCCCGTCTCGTTCCGGACCAGCTTCATGGAATCTTCGATCGCTTGCGCGCCGCCGACGTTGAACTGCACGCGCCCCGGAACACCGAACGCCCGCCGGCATTCTTCGGCCAGGCTTTCCGATACCAGAATTTTTTCTTCATGGAGATATTGGCAGGCCAATTGCGGCAATCGATCGAGTTGCGCCTTCAGCGCGTCGATAATCGTTTGGTTGCGATAACCGAAATTCACGGCCGAGTACCACATCTGGAGGTCGAGGTAGGGCTTGTCCTCTCGGTCGAACAAAAAGCTTCCTTCGCAGCCTTGAAAGAATTTCGGCACCGGTGAATAGTGCACCGTATCGCCATGCGAACAATACTTCGCTTCCTTTTCTCGGAGGGCGTCTTCACTGAGGTGGACCATCGGTAGGGATTTCATAGGGACTTAAGCCTCCTTGGGGAACAGACGTTCGGTCACGTCCGTCAGTGTGTCGAAGGGTTCATAGGTCATCTTGCGGCGGGTGCACCATTCCCGCAGCGCGCCCTTGGCAAAGACCCTCTGGATCTTCGCGGAGACGCAGTGGTCGGAGCGGCCGTCTCCGATGTACACCACCCGAGCGGCCGCGCGCGATCCGGACGGCAACGCCAACGCGCACTTGCACGTTCCCGCTTGACTCTCACATTCCGGTACCGCAAATGGAAAACTCAATGTCGGCACACCCGCCTCACTCCACCGGAGATGATTCGAAAAGACAGGCAGGTGCAAGAGCCCATGCCGACGTAAAATCGCCTCAATAATGAGGTCAATCCCATCACTCACAATGGTCAGCGGGATGCCGTGTTCGGCGCACCGTCGCGCCAGCCCAATAATGCCTGGATCGATCGGCAGATCAGCCGCGAAAGCGATCAGCTTCTCCCGATCGACTTGGATCAACTCGACTTGGCGAGCGAGACATTCCTGACTCGAAATGTCACCACGAACCCAGCGAGCTTCCCACTCCCGCCACGAGGGAGCCGCAAACGCTTCCAGGACGGCATCCGTCCCGTCCACAGAGGTAATAGTCCCATCAAAATCACAAAAAACCTCGGTCGTGTAAACAGACCGAGGTCGACGACTATCAGCTTGGCGTACAGGACGATCGTTCAGAGAAGTCTCTCTTCCTAGGGGGCCGCTCTTAAGTTCTATTGAAAGAAGTCATGATCTCGTATAGAGGGGATCACCGAGGAGAAAGTGTGTCGATACTATAACACATTAGGTTGGCATAACAACCCTAGAGACTCATTAGACCTCATCGGCCGCTTCATTGACCGTTCTCAACCATCTGACCTTCTTGTACTCCTTGACGACTCATCACGACACTTCTACACTGTGCCGCTCGATAGACCCCTTTGCGTGTGACGGCCATACATCTGACTCTATCTCCACGCACAACGCTGACGTCCATCCTGTTCCGACGATCACTCCTCCTCGGGTTGCTGATCTTCGCCTGGACAATTCCGCTCTATGCGCAGCCGAGTGAGATTCGGGAGCCGGATGAGCGTCAGATCGCCCCTGAAGGGGAAAAGAGCGAGCCCCCTACTCCCAAGCCCGCGGAGAAGAAAGGGCTTCAAGCGTTCTTTCATCGAGGCGACTACACGTTTATTCCGCTCCCCGCCTTCAGTTACGCACGCAATGAGCAGTACTATATTGGAGCCTTTATGCCGATCCTCAAGGAAGATCAGAAAGGCGAATTGAGCACGATCATCGGGCCGCAGTATGAATTCAATCCTCTGGTGGGACAGACCGGCGCAATCAATATCTTCCGGTATCCGTCGGACACCGCGCAATATGAATTCACAGGGTCCTTGTCCGAGCGCATCGCCCGCAATATCGACTTCCGATATAAGGATGTGGGAGCGGGCGGCGGCCGCTACATTTTAGGCATGCAAGCGAGCTGGTTCAAAAATCCCTTTGAGCGGTTTTTCGGATTCGGCAATCGCGCGCAAGAGTTGCGTGAAACGAACTATACATCCCGCGAAGGCCTAGTTAAGCTGATGGCCGGCATCAACCTCAATCCGGATCTCGCCATCACGTTCACCGAACGCTACCGAGACGTCCGCATCCAGCAGGGCGTGATTGGCAGCCTTCCGCAGACCAAGGACGTCTTTAACGAGGTCGCAGGAATCGAAGGGGCACAGATCCTGGGACACCGATTGGCTCTGGTATACGATACCCGCGACCATCAACGCACACCGACAAAAGGTACGTATGTGACGGTATCCGGGGAATTCAATCAAAACCTGCTCCATGCCGAAGAGAACCAGTGGGTGCGCTACACGCTGGACGGTCGCACCCTGTTGCCGCACGGCAATGGGCGATTCGTGTTGGTCCCACACATCCTGTTGGACGGGGTTCTTGGAAATCAATTGCAGACGTTGCCGAGAGGGACGAGCCAGAACCGGGGGATCCCGTTTTATGAACGGCCCATGTTAGGGGGTGAGCATACGCTCCGAGCCTTTGGGCAAAACCGGTTCATCAGCAATACAGCCATGCTGGTCAATCTGGAAGAGCGGATTCAAGTCAAGGAAATGCGGATCTTGGACTATGCGATCGACCTCCAGGTCGCGCCGTTTGTGGATGTGGGCCGCGTCCAACAGCAATCGCCGTTCGACAAATTCAATTTGAAAAATTGGCAAGTCAATCCGGGAATCGGTCTGCGAATCATCGCCAAACCGCATATTGTCGGACGGGCCGACTTTGCGCTCGGCCGCGATGGATTGAACGCGTTCGTTGGAGTCGATTATCCGTTTTAAAACTGATGCCGGCCATGAATGTCGATCTCTTCGATGTTGGAGCGGATGTGCAGGATCAACTATGTAATAGTCGCAAGGGGTAACGGTTAGGCGCTGGGAGAGTTCTTCAGCCTTCCTTCCACGTAGCCAACCAAGTCTGAAAGGGTCGTCAGCTTCTGAATGTCCTGGTCCTGAATTTCAATATCAAAGGCGTCTTCCAAGTCGAAGAAGAGCTCGAATGTATCAACCGAATTCAAGCCCAGATCGGTGCGCAACGAGTGTTGAGGCAGAATCGTAGTCGCATCCCGCCTGAGATGATGAGCAAGCGCATTCCGAATCCGCTCGAAGATTGTCTCATTAGGAGTCATATTCGAATGCGTCTTAAGATCACATGTTTGCCGAAGAAGCAGCCTGGTAGACATATCCTGCCATAAAGAAGAGAGGCATTGCTAGGGTTCGGCTGTCCTGCTAACGGTCGATCGAGTGAAGCAGTTGGCGAGCCTCTTCACGATAGCGCTGCCGGCGGTTGTCTGAAGAAGGCGCGGCGTTGAGGATCGCGATCAGCTCGTTCCGCGCCGCCTCGGTGTTCCGGCGTTTCATATAGATTTTTGCAAGATCGAGACGAGCATGGGTGTAATGCGGATCTGCGGCGACGGCTTGTTGCAGATAGGTGAGCGCGGCCGTTCGATCGCCGCCGAGGAACCATGGCAGTTCCTCCAGCATCATCCCCATCATATGAAGAGCCGGAGCATGGTCCGGCTTGAGCGCCAACGCGCGTCGCACGCGGGCTTTGAGATCATTGACAGTGAGCGCGGATGCCATCGTGCCTTTGAGTTGCGTCGCGCTCCCGAGGTTCGCCGCATAGAGATAATGGGCGTCCGCATTAGAAGGGTCGATAGTCGCTGCCCGCTGCGCGAGTCGCGCTCCTTCTTCATACGCCGCCCGTCGCTTGGCTTCGTCCTGATATTCATCCCCAAGATCCAGATAGAGATCGGCTAAACGCACGAGCGCGTACGCGTCCGAGGATGCCTCGGCATGGTCGGCGAGGAGGCGCTGTAACTCTCGTTCAAGAACCGTTTCGGCGGCGGACGACGAAGAAGATTCAGCCTGTACCGGAAGGGTCCAGATTCCGAGCAGGAGCACCATCGCCATCAGGCACTGAAGTCGTCGTAAGCACCCGGCCATGCATCCATGTAGCGGAGCGAAACGCAAAATTCAAGCGCTCTCTAGAACGTCAGGTAAAGCGGGATACGATCTGAGGTCGAATGCGGAAGCATCAGAGAGCAGGGAGTCTTTGAACGTCGCGATAGGGATGAAGTTGTTGGGGTCCGATTGCTTATGCGGTCACACTGATTGATCCGGAACCACGGTTGGGCGAAAGCGCGGCTTCGGGCGCTGTGATCGGCGAGTACGCGGCCCGTATATCATTCGCAGCCTTACGCGCTAACTCCTGAATGAAGGAGGCGCCATGAGTATCGGAAGACGCCGCGGCGCGGCCATGCGAGCTCGCCGATGCGTCACTGCCTGTAGCCGGCTGCGAATGTGAGAGATCGGCTTGCGCGACACTGTTTTCAACAGATGTCCTGCTAGTTTGAGTGTGATTACTATGGTGACGATGGGAATGGTGCGCGGCCGATACCCCGGACGATTGTGCCGTTTGTGAATTTGTCTTGAGAGAAATTCCAGCAGCTTGATTCAACTGAAACGCTCGGGCCGAAATGCTGGTCGAATCCCCCAGCAATTCTGTCGATCCCGTGTTCGATTGAGTCCCAGTCTGTGACGGCGCGCCCTTCGCCGACAGACCTTGGAGCCACTGAGCGGCAGATAATGAGCGAACTCCCGAGGGGATCATCCGTACTCCTTTATAGTCTCTCTGACGTGGACCATTCCTGGACGTGACAGTAGCAATTATCGTGCTTATATCGAATTGGGCCAAACGCCTATAATCGCGGGATGTGAAAGAGACGAGCGCGGCACGGCGACAGAGACCGGCAAGAGTTACCTAGCGCCGAGACCGTACTACGCGCAAACAGTCTCCTTGGCCCAGTACCGATCAGCGCCACTCGACGGCGCCAAATCCTGTATTTCCCAGCAACACATACATGAGACTGGCGGTTCCGACTGTCTGATTCTTGTACTCAATGTTGGGATAGCTCGCATCTCGGTGAGACGCGGCATATCGAAGGGCAATGCCATGGCGACCGAAGATTCGGAGGGTGAAGGACGCTTCCGCACGGAGAATATTTTCCCACCCATTCGGCTCGGGAGAGAGCGCACCGGTGACATAATATTCACGACCGGTAAAGTCGAACATGGCCCTATTCCCAAGGATCAGGCGCAACGCCAGAAGGGCTTGCGGACTGACACCATAATGGTAGTCCCGGTCCCCAGTGCGTTGGATACTGCCCGCCGCCCCATAGCCCGTGCCGCCGAGAGCCGTCCCTTGGAGCGCCACGTCCTGTGACAGCCACGTCTGCCATGTGGTCCCAAGCGACAGCGCGGTGGTCGAGACGCGAAAGACTTGCGGTGAGATATAGTCATAACTCCCGTAAAGTCCCCATACGCCGCGCGTGATGTCACCGGACGCGTAGGCCTTTCCAATCAGGAGCCCGCGGACATCGAGGCTCTCCAACGTGTTGGCCGTGACACCGGTCACGTGGAAGTCAAAATAGTCGAAGGGCCTCGTGTAGGTATATCCCGGTTTGCCGGGCAGTCCATAGATGAACCACAGGTCGGCGATCGCACCATGCTCTTTGATGTTGGATGAGACGCTATGGCTGCTGGAGCTGAGCGTGCCGCCGGCTTCAAAGCGCGCAAATGTGGCCGGATTATGGCTCGGATAGACGGCATCGAACCGGTTACCGAAGACAAGGCGGTTAAAGCCGGTGGGCGGCGAGATGACCCCGGCCGCGAGCTCACGCCAGAAGCCAGGCCGGCCCTCGTCGTCGCTTTCCAGCAAGAGATTGGCCATTCGAAAGAGCGGCTCACCCAAGAACGTTCCGCCGAACGTGGTGGCAATTTGATCATTGATAGAAGGGGTTGTTTTCTCGCCTCCCAGTTCCCAGAGCGTGCTGCCGGCCGCAGTATAGAGAAATGATTCCCAAAAATTCAGGCCGGCCGATCGAGCCAAGCCATAGTAAATCGTCCCGCTATAGGGATGCAGAAACTGGTTCACGGAAAACTGGTCATTGTCGATGACCCACTTGCCATCGGTCACGTGCTTCCGAAACGTCGTCCAGTTTGTGCGATAGATGTCTTCCGGCGCGGTGAAGTGCCGATCGTACTGATTGAGGAGCAACAGGTAGGCGGGAATCTCAAGCGCCGGGATGAGATAGCTCCGACCTGGTCTCATCTCCCACGTCAAAGCAAACGGAGGGGCGTCAGAAAGACGCGACGGAGGAGCCGGCGGTTGCTTTGAGTCCAGTTCGCGAGCATCCGCCATGTATAACGCCTGGTCCCGAAGCCGCCCAGAAAGGTCCGGCCCCTGAGTCTCGGGACCATGCCTATCAAGCGCCGCGAAGCTGGTTTCCTGTGCCTGGCCTATGACGGGCATCCAAAGACCAAGCGCGAGTATTGTGAGGCGCAGTCCCACCCGAAACGCACACATCCGTCGATACGTGATGTTCGCTGGGCCGCTAAGTCGGCGTTCGGTGATCCCGCTTCCCTCCATCCTGCGCCACCCCTGAGGCGACAGTGCGATAGGACCAGACCGCCGGTGACGAAACGAATAAGACATAGGCGCTTGCGGCTCACTCAGCACGATGACCGACAAGCCACATGGAGGTGCACTGATTCATAATGGGACTCCTCTTCTCACTCCTGCTCGGAGCGCTTCCACAAGCGCGGCATGATCGTTAACATTTCAAACCCGAAGTTGGGCGCCAAGCATGCCCGAACATAGAGAAGATTGCCATACCGTTATACACGTATGGCATCCAGCATAGATTTGGTGATTGTCGGACGCCTGGGCTGATCGTGAATCTCGGCATGCATGGGGATGGCGGAATAACCACATTACGCCGCTCTGGCTCCCGACGTTCTCACTGAACGTGAAATTATGTTAGGATACTGATAGTACTTTATTAGTTTCTTCAGGATTCTATCGTACGTGCGCACACATCGAATGCCGCCAAAAGAGTGGCCTGCTCAGAGGTCCGCCTCACAACGGATTATTACGGCGGCGCGACGCCATTATCTGTCACACGGATTCCGTAGGGTGACCATGGATGACCTCGTCGGAGAATTGGGCATGAGCAAAAAAACGCTATACGCCTGTTTTACGAGTAAAGCGGCGCTCCTAAAGGCCGTTCTCTTGGACAAATTCGATGAGATCGAGGCCGATCTCCAGCGCATCACCTGTGACTCTACCGATGTGCAGGCCTCGCTGCACCGCCTCCTCGCGTGTGTACAGCGGCACACGGAAGAAATCCAGCCGCCGTTTGTGCGTGACATTCAACGGGAGGCCCCGGAGATGTTTCAGTTGGTGGAACGACGTCGCCGGGAGATTATTCGCCGGCACTTCGGCCAACTCTTCGAGCAGGGCCGGCGCACCGGCATCATCCGCACGGATATTCCGACACCACTCATCA
>Ga0308175_100003162_pt1 | contig 11379 bp, 10 predicted proteins | sample PhyCR1_3_FD_203893 | JGI IMG/M metagenome (GOLD analysis project Ga0308175, IMG submission 203893) | Soil microbial communities from UC Gill Tract Community Farm, Albany, California, United States - DLSLS.C.R1 | ecosystem: Environmental > Terrestrial > Soil > Agricultural land | place: USA... | reverse complement strand
GGCCGCAGGCGCAGCCGGAGCCGGTCAGCGCCGACCTGCGCACGGTGGTCGTGGCCGGTGACGACGCGGGACCGCCCGCGCGGGTGCTGGCCGAGGCGGCCGGCTGGCCGCTGCTGGCCGAGCCGACGAGCGGGTCGCGCACCGGCGACAGCGTGATCCGCACCTACCGGCTGCTGCTCGGCGACCCCGACCTGTCCGCCCGCATCCAGCAGGTGGTGGTGTTCGGCCACCCGACGCTGTCGCGGCCGGTGAGCCGGCTGCTGGCGCGCGACGACATCGAGCTGTACGCCGTCCGCGGGCCCTCCGGCTGGACCGACTCCGGGCACCACGTGCACGCGGTGGTCGACCGGGTCGAGCTCGAGGGCGTGCACGCCAGCTGGTTCGCCAGCGAGTCCGTCGCCGACGAGCCCCGCCCGCCGGACCCGTGGCTTGCGGAGTGGCGCCGCCGCGACGCCGAGGTGTCCCGGCGGCTGGACGCGCTCCTGGGTGCCCGCGGCGGGCTCACCCCGCAGCAGGTGGCGGGTGCCGTCAGCGCCGCGCTGCCCCCGGGCGGCCTGCTGTTCGTGGGCGCCTCGAACCCGGTCCGTGACCTCGACCTGATGGTGGCGCCGTACGGCGTCGGCGACCACCGCATGGTCGTCGGCAACCGCGGCCTCGCCGGCATCGACGGCTCGGTCAGCAGCGCGGTGGGCGCCGCGCTCGGCCGGCCGCACAGCACCCGCGCGCTGGCGCTGCTGGGCGACGTGACCTTCCTGCACGACGCGAACGGGCTGGTGCTCGGGCCCCGCGAGGAGCGCCCCGACCTCACGATCGTGGTGGTCAACGACGACGGCGGCTCGATCTTCGCCTCCCTGGAGCAGGGCGGCGAGCAGCACGCCGCGGCGTACGACACGCTGTTCGGCACCCCGCACGGCGTCGACGTCGCCAGCCTGTGCGCGGCCACCCGGACGCCGCACTGGCGGGTCGACTCGCTCGCCGAGCTGCGGCACGCGCTCGACAGCCCGGCCGGCGGCATCGAGGTGGTCGAGGCCGTGGTGCGGCGCGACGACCGGCGCGACCTCGACGCCGCGATCCGGGCGCTCGCCCTCGACACCGACGGCGTTGCGCAAGGCTGATCAAGCGCGGCCACCGCGCCGTTCCGCAGGATGGGGACATGAGCACCGCCGTCGACCACTTCACGGGCTTCGTGAACGTCCTCGCCGAGGCGCTGGACGACCACGAGGCGACCAGTGAGGACCTGGCCGCGCGGCTGTACCTGTCGCGGTTCCACCTCGACCGGATCGTCGCGTCGGTGGCCGGCGAGTCGCCGAGCCGGTTCCGGCGCCGGATCCTGCTGGAGCGGGCCGCGTACCGCCTGCTGACCACCCACCGCACCATCCTCGACGTCGCCGTCGAGGCGGGCTACGGGTCGCACGAGGCGTTCACCCGCGCGTTCACGCGGGCCTACGGCGTCGGGCCGAGCCGGTGGCGCGTCCGGCCGACCAGCATCCGGGTCGAGGCACCCAGCGACGTGCACTTCCACCCACCCGGGAGCCTGCGCCTCCCCGCCGACAAGAAGGTGACCCCTATGGACCTGCTGACCAGGATGGTCGAGCACCACGTCTGGCTGACCTCGGAGATGATCCGCTGTGCCGGCCGGCTCACCGACGCCCAGCTCGACGAGCCGATCGAGGTCAACGTCGACGACGACCACCAGACGATCCGGTCGCTGCTGTCCCGGCTGGTCGGGCAGATGGGCATGTGGAACGCCGCGATGGCCAACCGGGAGTACGACTGGGCGGTCGAGGAGCACGAGTCGGTCGACTCCCTGCGGTCCCGGCTGGCCGAGGAGGGGGCGACGTACCTCTCCCACATCCGCGAGGTCGCCGACCAGGGCCGCCTCGACGACACCTTCGTCGACGCCCTCTGCGAGCCGGCCGAGGTGTTCACCTACGGCGGGATGGTCGCGCACGTGCTGACCTTCGCCGCGCACCGGCGCTGCCTGGTGGTGATGGCCCTGGGCAAGCACGGCATCTCCGAGCTCGGCTGGGGCGACCCGATGCGCTGGGTCGCCGAGGACACGACCGGGTAACACCCGTCCGGTTCAATAGGGGGGTGCACCTCGCGCTCTCCCTGGCGGCCCTGGCGGCCGTGGTCATCGCCGTCGCCGCGCTCTGCCGCCGCTTCGACCTGCCCGCGCCGATCGTGCTCGTCGCGCTGGGCGCCGCCGGCTCGTTCCTGCCGTTCGTCCCCGAGGTGCACCTGACCTCCGAGGTGGTGCTGGTCGGGCTGCTGCCGCCGCTGCTGTACGGCGCGGCGCTGCAGACCTCGCTCGTCGACTTCAACGCGAACCGTCGCGCGATCCTGCTGCTGTCGATCGGGCTGGTCGCGTTCACCACGGCCGGCGTCGCGGTCGTCGCCTACAACGTCATCCCCGGGGTGACCTGGCCGGCGGCGTTCGCGCTGGGCGCGGTCGTCGCGCCGCCCGACGCGGTCTCGGCGACCGCGATCGCGCGGCGGATCGGGATCCCGCGGCGGATCGTGACGATCCTGGAGGGCGAGTCGCTGCTCAACGACGCGACCGCCCTGGTCGCGTTCCGCACCGCGATCGCCGTGGGCGCGACGGTCTCGGTGCTGCAGGTCGGCCGGGACTTCCTGCTCGCGGCGGTGGGCGGCGTGGCGGTCGGGCTGCTGATGTACTTCCTGGTCGGCCGGGTACGGCGCCGCATCACCGACCCGGTCATCGACACCAGCGTGTCGCTCGTGACCCCGTTCGTCGCCTACGTGGCGGCGGAGGAGGTGCACGGCTCGGGCGTCCTGGCGGTCGTGGTCGCCGGGCTGCTGCTCGGCCACAAGGCCCCGATCCTGCAGACCGCGACGTCCCGGATCGCGGAGCGGCTCAACTGGCGCACCATCCAGTTCCTGCTCGAGAACACGGTGTTCCTGCTGATCGGCCTGCAGGCCCGTTGGATCCTGCGGGACGTGGCCGCCAGCGGCGTACCGCTCTCCGACGTGGTGAAGCTGTGCGTGTCCACGTTCCTGGCCGTGGTGGTGCTGCGGCTGGTGTGGGTGTTCCCGGCCCGCTACCTGCTGGTCCGCCCGGTCCCGGACCGGGAGACCGGCCGGCACCCGTCGTGGCAGTACACCGCGGTCCTGGGCTGGGCCGGCATGCGCGGGGTGGTCACGCTGGCCGCGGCGTTCGCGATCCCGGAGAGCTTCGACTACCGCGAGACGCTCATCCTGACCGCGCTGGTGGTGGCCGCCGGCACCCTGATCGTCCAGGGGTCGACGCTGCCGGTGCTGGTGCGCTGGCTGCGGCTGACCGCCCCGGACCCGCGCGAGGACGCGCTGGCCCGCGCCGCGCTGTTCGAGAAGGCGTCGGCCGCCGGCCTGGAGATGCTGGACCTGCACTCCCGGGAGGACGACCCCTACGACACGATCGAGGCCCTGCGCAAGCGCGCCGAGCAGCGCAACACCGCCGCCTGGGAGCGGCTCGGCAGCACCCATCCCGAGGACGAGACCCCCAGCGAGGCCTACGCCCGGCTGCGTCTGGAGATGCTCCAGGCCGAGCGGGAGAAGGTGCTGCACGTCCGCAGCACCGGGGCCATCCCGCACGAGGTGGTCGAGGACGTCCTCGCAGCACTCGACATCGAGGAGTCGATGCTCGACATCCGCAACGCCCGCACCGGGGAGCTCGAGAACGCCGAGGCGGTCCGCGGGGTCGCCGGCACGATCGCCGCCTGCGAGCACCTGAAGGCCGCCCCGCGCGACGTCGAGTCCCGGGTCGAGTTCGAGTGCGAGGACTGCGTCCGGGACGGGTTCACCGCCTGGGTGCACCTGCGCAAGTGCCTCGAGTGCGGGCACATGGCCTGCTGCGACTCGTCGCCGCGCAAGCACGCCAGCGCGCACTTCGACGAGAGCGGGCACCCGGTGATGCGCTCGGCCGAGCCCGGCGAGGAGTGGCGCTGGTGCTTCGTCGACAACCGGCTCGGCTGAGCCTGGATCCACCGATCCTCGCCTGCTGCGCGACGCCAGCCGGGCACGCTGGCTGCGTTGCCGACGCTCGACAGGCCGCCGGCCTGCCTTCGCGTCGGGCGCCAAGCCACTCGCACCCGTCTGGTGCCGCTCGCGACGGCGCGGATCGGTGGATCCAGGCTGGGTACGTTGGCCCCATGAGGATCACCAAGTTCGGGCATGCCTGCGTCCGCCTCGAGCACGATCACCACGTCCTGGTGGTCGACCCGGGCGCCTTCACCGAGATGGAGGCGGTCGACGGCGCGACCGCCGTGCTCGTCACCCACGAGCACCTCGACCACCTCGACCTGGACCGGCTGCGGGCCACCGACGCACCGATCTGGACGATCGAGGCGGTCCGCACGCAGATCGCGGACGGCGACCCCGCGGTCGCCGAGCGGGTCACCGTGGTGTCGCCCGGCGCGCAGTTCGACGCCGGCCTGCCGGTGACCGCGGTCGGCGAGCTGCACGCGGTCATCCACGAGGACCTGCCGCGCTTCTACAACTCCGGGTACGTCGTCGACGTGGGCGACACCCGCGTCTACCACCCCGGCGACTCGTTCACGCCGCCCGGCGGCCCGGTCGACGTGCTGTTCCTGCCGATCCACGCGCCGTGGAGCCGGATCTCCGAGGTGATCGACTTCGCCCGCGAGGTCGGGGCGCCGCGGTCGGTCGCGGTGCACGACGGGCTGCTGAACGACACCGGCCTCGCCGTGGTCGGCCGCAACCTCGACAACCTGCTCCCCGAGGGCAGCTACCAGCGGCTCGAGCCCGGTTCCGACCTCGGCGTCTGACCGAACGGACGGTGCCGGTGCCGTCCGAACGGCCGACGTCGATGGCGCGCATTGCCTACAGACGCGGCGCCGCGCGGGCCGGGAGACTGACGGTGACGCACCTACCACGGGGAGGTGCCGTCGCACTCACGATCGCCGTCGTGGGTGGCGGTGGTCCCGAGGTGCCGCCGCCCAGGACGGCGACCCGTCGCAGGGGTGCGGGTCAGCGGTCGTCTGCGAGGGAGTCGCGGACCGGAACGAACTTGGCCTGGCCCTCGGCCAGCTCGGCCGCCGGGTCCGAGTCCGCGACTATCCCGCAGCCCGCGAACAGCCGCACCCGGGCTCCCTCGACCTCCGCCGAGCGCAGCGCGAGCCCCCACTCGCCGTCGCCGGACACGTCCATCCAGCCCACCGGTCCCGCGTAGCGACCGCGGTCCATGCCCTCGATCTCGGTGATCAGGTCCGTGGCCCGGTCCGTCGGGGTGCCGCCGACCGCCGCCGACGGGTGCAGCGACGCCGCGAGGTCGAGCGAGGTCGCGGTCGGGTCGGCGGCGTCGTGGACCACGCCGGCCACGTCGGTCGCCAGGTGCATGACGTTCGGCAGGTGCAGCACGAAGGGCGCCTCGGGCACGTTCATCGACGAGCAGTGCGGCGCGAGCGCGTCGGCCACCGACCGGACCGCGTACTCGTGCTCCTCCAGGTCCTTCGACGACCGGGCCAGGGTGGCGGCCAGCGCCAGGTCCCGCGCGTCGTCCCCGGTGCGCCGGATCGTGCCGGCCAGCACGCGCGAGGTGACCAGCCCCCGCTCGCGCCGTACGAGCATCTCCGGGGTGGCGCCGAACAGCCCGTCGACGTGGAACGTCCAGCACATCGGGTACGACGTCGCCAGCCGTCCCAGCGGCCAGCGGACGTCGACCTGCTCGCGGGCGGTGGCGTACAGGTCGCGCGCCAGCACCACCTTCTCCAGCGCGCCGTCGTTGATCCGGCGGACCGCCTCGGCGACCACGGTCTCCCACTCGGTGCCGCTCAGCGCGCCGTCGGCGAACGTGACGTCGGGGGGTGCCGTCGGGGGCTCGGAGGGGGACAGGTCGGGGTGCGCGGGGATCGAGCCGACGCCGGTCGTGGTCACCCAGGTGACGCCGCCGCGGCGGCCGACGACCACCTCGGGCACGACCAGCACGCTGTCGCCGGGCTCGTCGGCGAACGCGAAGGAGCCGAAGCACACCAGGCCGCTGCCGGGCAGCACGGCCTCGTCACGGACCACGGCGCTGCCGACCAGGTCGCTCCACCAGGCCCGGGCCTGCGCGAACCGGCCGGGGCCCCGCGTGCGGCAGACCGCGGCCGTGCCCCAGCCGACCAGACCCTCGCCGCGGCGTACCCACGTGGTCACGTCGGCGGTCGGCGGCAGCAGGTCCAGCAGGGGGCCGACGTCGTCGACGAGGACGGTGCGCACGACCAGCGGCGCCGACTCCCGGACGGGGTCGGCCGTGCCCAGGTCGGTGGTCGGCTCGCTCACGGTGCGCCAGCCTACGGCTGTGACCGCTCGCACCCCACCACAAGGCCGTGCGTAGGGTGACCGCGTGACCCGTGCCCAGCTCGACAAGCGACCTGCGGAGGTCGCCGCGATGTTCGACGACGTCGCGCGCCGCTACGACCTGACCAACGACGTGCTGTCCCTCGGCCAGGACCGCCGCTGGCGCCGGGTCGTCGTCGACGCGGTCGCCCCGAAGCCGGGGGAGAGGGTGCTCGACCTCGCCGCCGGCACCGGCACGTCGAGCCAGCCGTTCGCCGACCGGGGCGCGACCGTGGTCCCCTGCGACTTCTCCCTCGGGATGCTCCGGGTCGGCAAGCAGGCCCGCCCGCACCTGGGGTTCACCGCCGGGGACGGCACCCGGCTGCCGTTCGCGGACGACACCTTCGATGCGGTGACGATCTCCTTCGGGCTGCGCAACATCGTCGACCCCGACGCCGGGCTCCGCGAGCTGCTGCGGGTGACCCGGCCGGGGGGCCGCCTGGTGGTCTGCGAGTTCAGCCACCCGACCTTCGCGCCGTTCCGCACGGTGTACGTCGAGTACCTCATGCGCGCCCTGCCCTCGATCGCCCGCGCGGTCTCCTCGAGCCCCGACGCGTACGTCTACCTCGCCGAGTCGATCCGCGCGTGGCCCGACCAGTCGGCGCTCGCCGCCCGGATCGCCCAGGCCGGCTGGCGGCGCCCCGAGTGGCGCAACCTCTCCGGCGGCATCGTCGCCCTGCACCGCGCCACCGCCTGACCCCACCAGACCCCGCCGAACCCCGTGCGCCGAGTCAGCGGCCCGGACGCAACCAGATGCGCCACGTCAGCGGCCCGGGCGCAACCAGGTGCGCCGGGTCGACACGGGACAAATAACGCAACAGGTGCGTGACCTAAATGCCCAGGTCAGGGCGGGTTTTGCGGACGCCGCGACGGGGCAGGGGGGTGGGTCGCGCGATGTGACCGAGACCTCTAGACTGCACGCTGGTGCCAATTAGTGAAGGTTTTCACAAAGGCACATGACGCACCCGCGAGAACCAGTGATCGAGGTACCCCGCATGACCCGGACCACCGCCGACGCGCGGCAGGCCGACGTCATCGTCGTCGGGGCCGGCCCGGCCGGTGCGAGCACCGCCTACCACCTCGCGAACGCCGGTCTCGACGTGCTGGTGCTGGAGAAGGCGTCCTTCCCGCGCGACAAGATCTGCGGCGACGGGCTCACCCCGCGGGCCGTCCGCCAGCTGGTCTCGATGGGGCTGGACCTCGACGCCCCGGGCTGGCAGCGCAACAAGGGGCTGCGCATCGTCGGCGCCGGGCACCGCATCGAGCTGCCCTGGCCCGACCTGGCCACCTTCCCGGCCTACGGCATGGTCCGCACCCGCAGCGACCTCGACGAGCTCCTCGCCCGGCACGCCGAGAAGGCCGGCGCCCGGCTGATGGAGCGCACCGCCGTCACCGGCCCGGTCATCGACGAGCGCACCGGCCGGGTCACCGGGGTGAGCGCCAAGCCGGTCGACGACAGCGGCCGCAAGGTCGGCGACGTCGAGACGTACTCCGCGCCGGTGGTCGTCGCCTGCGACGGCGTCAGCGCCCGGCTCGCCACCTCGCTCGGCGTCGTACGCCGCGAGAACCGCCCCATGGGCGTCGCGGTCCGCGCCTACTACGAGACGCCGCGCCACGACGACGAGTGGATGGAGTCCTGGCTCGAGCTCTGGGACGGCGAGCCCAACCGGTCCAACCTGCTCCCCGGCTACGGCTGGATCTTCGGGGTGGGCGACGGCACCGCCAACGTCGGCCTCGGCATCCTGAACACCTCCTCGGCCTTCCAGAACGTCGACTACAAGGACGTGCTGCGCCGCTGGCTCGCGCACACGCCCGAGGGGTGGGGCTTCCGCGACGAGAACCTCGTCGGCCGGATCGGCTCGGCCGCCCTCCCGATGGGCTTCAACCGCAAGCCGCACTACACGCGCGGCGTGCTGCTCGTCGGCGACTCCGGCGGCATGGTCAACCCGTTCAACGGCGAGGGCATCGACTACGCGCTGGAGGCCGGCCACATGGCGGCCGACACGATCGTGCAGGCCCTGGCCCGGCCCGAGGGCGCCGGCCGCGAGCGCGTGCTCGAGGGGTACGCCGCAGCGCTGGACGCGGCGTACGGCGGCTACTTCACGCTCGGCCGGGTCTTCGCCAAGATGATCGGCAACCCCACGTTCATGAAGCAGGCCACGAAGTACGGCCTGCCCCGCACGGCGCTGATGCGGTTCACCCTCAAGCTGATGGCGAACCTCACCGACCCGCGCGACGGGGACGTCTCGGACCGGGTGATCAACGCCCTGAGCCGGGTCGCCCCCGCGGCGTAGCCGCAGCACAGCACGACCCCGGAACACGGCAGAGCAACTCAGGACACGGCAGGACAGGAGGGAACCGCGGTGGAGCTCTACACACCCGTTCTCGCGCTCGGCGTACTCGCCGCGGGCTTCGCGATCTTCTCGGTCGTGGTCAGCTCGCTGACCGGTCCCAAGCGCTACAACCGGGCCAAGCTCGACTCCTACGAGTGCGGCATCGAGCCGACCCCGCAGGCGCTCGGCGGCGGCAAGTTCCCGGTGAAGTACTACATCACCGCGATGATGTTCATCGTCTTCGACATCGAGATCGTCTTCCTCTACCCGTGGGCCGTGTACTTCGACTCCATGAAGATGTTCGGGCTCATCGAGATGGTGCTGTTCATCGTGACCGTCTTCGTCGCCTACGCCTACGTCTGGAGGCGTGGCGGCCTCGACTGGGACTGAGCGGCGTGGCCATGACGAGCGAAGCGAACAGGGACTGAGGGAAGGATCCAGATGGGTCTCGAGGAGAAGCTCCCGAGCGGCGTCCTGCTGACGACCGTCGAGGGCGTCGCGGGCTACATGCGCAAGGCGTCGTTCTGGCCGGCCACGTTCGGCCTGGCCTGCTGCGCCATCGAGATGATGACGTCCGGCGGACCGCGCTACGACCTGGCGCGCTTCGGCATGGAGGTGTTCCGCGCCTCCCCGCGCCAGGCCGACCTGATGATCGTGGCCGGCCGGGTCAGCCAGAAGATGGCGCCGGTGCTGCGGCAGATCTACGACCAGATGGCCGCGCCGAAGTACGTCCTCGCGATGGGCGTGTGCGCCAGCTCCGGCGGCATGTTCAACAACTACGCGATCGTGCAGGGCGTCGACCACGTCGTCCCGGTCGACATGTACCTCCCCGGCTGCCCGCCGCGCCCGGAGATGCTGATCGACGCGATCCTCAAGCTGCACAAGCAGGTCCAGGCGACCAAGCTCGGCCCCAACCGGGTCGCCGAGATCGAGGAGAGCGAGACCGAGGCGCTCAACGCGCTGCCCACCTCCCAGATGAAGGGTCTGCTCCGATGAGCGAGGGTCCCAAGGAGCCCGCGGAGTTCCCGGAGGTCACCCCGGGCACCGACGTGGACGCCACGGACAACGCGGTCGAGAACACCGTGCCCGACACCGAGGGCGGCCCCGAGGTCGTCGGCGTCCGGCACGGCATGTTCGGCGTGCGCGGGTCCGGCGACACGAGCGGGTACGGCGGCCTGGTCCGCCCGGTCACGATGCCGGGCGGCAGTGCCCGCCCCTTCGGCGGCTGGTTCGACGAGGTCGCGGACGCGGTCGAGGCCGCCGGCGCCGGGGGCGCGGTCGAGAAGGTCGTGGTGCACCGCAGCGAGATCACCTTCTTCGTGCGGCGCGCCGACCTGCTGTCCTTCGTGCAGCTGCTGCGCGACGACGAGCGGCTGCGCTTCGAGTTCTGCTCGGGGGTCTCCGGGGTGCACTACCCCGAGGATCGGGGCCGCGAGCTGCACGCGGTCTACCACCTGCTGTCGATGACGCACAACCGCCGGATCCGTCTCGAGGTCACCTGCCCCGACGCGGACCCGCACATCCCGTCGGTGGTCGCGGTCTACCCGACCAACGACTGGCACGAGCGCGAGACCTACGATTTCTTCGGCATCATCTTCGACGGTCACCCCGCTCTGGCGCGCATCCAGATGCCCGACGACTGGCCCGGGCACCCGCAGCGCAAGGATTACCCCCTCGGTGGCATCCCAGTCGAGTACAAGGGCGCCACCATCCCACCGCCGGACACGCGGAGGTCGTACAACTGCTGAGCAGCCCGCAGCGCAAGACTCCGCCGATGGTCGGCTCCGCCGACACCAAGGGCGCCACCATCCCACCGCCGGACACGCGGAGGTCGTACAACTGATGAGCAGCCCGCAGCGCAAGACTCCGCCGATGGTCGGCTCCGCCGACACCAAGGGCGCCACCATCCCACCGCCGGACACGCGGAGGTCGTACAACTGATGAGCAGCACGACAGAGGGCACGCAGGACCCCTACGCCCAGGAGTCCGACACCTCCGCCGGCCGGGTCTTCACGGTCACCGGGCAGGACTGGGACTCGGTCGTCGAGGGGATCGCCGACGAGGGCGACGACCACGTCGTCGTCAACATGGGGCCCCAGCACCCGTCCACGCACGGCGTGCTGCGGCTGATCCTCGAGCTCGAGGGCGAGACGGTCACCGAGGCCCGCTGCGGCATCGGCTACCTGCACACCGGCATCGAGAAGAACATGGAGTTCCGCTCCTGGACGCAGGGCGTCACGTTCTGCACCCGGATGGACTACCTCTCGCCGTTCTACAACGAGGCCACCTACGTGCTCGGCGTGGAGCGGCTCCTCGACATCGAGGACGACGTCCCCGAGAAGGCCCAGGTCATGCGGGTCCTGCTCATGGAGCTCAACCGGATCTCCAGCCACCTCGTCGCGATCGCGACCGGCGGCATGGAGATCGGCGCGCTGACCGTGATGACGATCGGCTTCCGCGAGCGGGAGATGTGCCTCGACCTGTTCGAGCTGATCACCGGCCTGCGGATGAACCACGCGTTCATCCGGCCCGGCGGCGTCGCCCAGGACCTGCCGCCCGGCGCGCTGGACCAGATCCGCGACTTCATCGCCCTGATGAAGAAGCGGCTCCCCGAGTACGCCGCGCTGTGCAACGCGAACCCGATCTTCAAGGGCCGGCTGGTGGACGTCGGCCGCCTCGACCTCGCCGGCTGCCTGGCCCTGGGCAT
>Ga0308175_100003160_pt1 | contig 11385 bp, 10 predicted proteins | sample PhyCR1_3_FD_203893 | JGI IMG/M metagenome (GOLD analysis project Ga0308175, IMG submission 203893) | Soil microbial communities from UC Gill Tract Community Farm, Albany, California, United States - DLSLS.C.R1 | ecosystem: Environmental > Terrestrial > Soil > Agricultural land | place: USA... | reverse complement strand
TGGCTCCGCACAGTGCAAGTACGGTATTGACGACCGTCTGCGGCATTTCTTCAAAGGGTACGATCGCAGTAGCGAAGCTCGGCCAAAAAAGCCATAACACCATCGAGCCCAGCATGGCGAAACGGTCGGATGTGGCATCCGATTCGATCGGTTGATTTCGTTGCCGCTCGGTAGTCAGCGCAAGCGATAGCGCCAGGCCAAAATAAGCGCCAAAGGCGTGAATGATGATCGATCCGGCTGTGTCCTGAAATCCCGCCGTCAGGCCCATCCCATTATCGAGTACCAGCCATTCGTTCAGCAGGTACGACGGCACCAGGAAAAGCGCCAGCAACGCATATTGGAATACCCGTAAACGCCCGAGTATGGCGCCCATGGCGATCAACGCGGACGCCACCGCGAATTCGGCATACATCAGGGCTTTGACGGTATTTGGTGCGATCTCATGGGCAAAGATTCCGTTCGCCCGCATGAGCATATAGAGGGGTAGGCCGACAGCTACCACCAGATATGTGCCGGTGGTAGCGCCGAAACCGTATCGCCTGACGAAAACCATCAAAAAACCGAAACCCACCAGCAACATCGCCAGGATATGAATCACGTAGTTATACTGAGCTACCTGTCGGGCTTCATTAAGCTCGGCGCCTCCTTCGCTCGCCCAGGCGCTAAAACACACCAGAAACAGGTTTAACATACCGCACAGCATCAAGCAGAGGTTTTTTTTCATTTTGATCCTCCCATCTTCAGCAATTATTCGGCATACCCACACAACAGTGTGAGCTTCAATAGCCCCAAATACAATAGGGCTTTAGTGAATAATTTTTATCCACATGCTAAGCGTAGCGGACGTCGTGGGAAGATGCTGTCGTTTTTTAGCTGGTATGTCTGACACATAAAGAATCTAATTCTCGGCTTGCCAGCGTGCTTTGAGTTCTCCCGTCCGCGGATGAGGTTATTCGAGACGAGGCTTCGAACTTATAGAAGCGCTTTCCAGCTATCTCGCTGCTTGGTGGCAGTTCGCAAGACCCGGTAGCTCTCCTCGTTTCTGCTCAAGTTTGGAAGGACTCGTCCGTTAACAATCACGGCAAGTGCCTGAATGGGCAGGCGCAAGTAGCGATCGTTCGATGAGTGCGATTTCTGACCGACTTATTTTTGCCCGAGTTAACCAAGAAGAGGCCATCCCTACAGGTGCGGCCCGACAAGACCGGACAAAGCGATGTCGAAGGCCGGCCAGGCTCATCTTTTTTAACATCAGCTCAGGATCAAAAAACGGTCCGATATTCGGTTTCATCGGCTATTTACTCATTCAAGTTTGTCGAACTGCGCGGCAGGAATAGTCATTGGGTTTTGAGAGCTTCCCCGACGATAATGGAAAAAACCTGGAGAAAACCTGCCATTCATTATAATTGCTGGAGGTCTTTCAGTAATTGCCGTGTGTGCAACGGCTGGTCGCCGAGATAATGGTTGAGTATGTATCGCATCAGCGCCTTGCTCTGTTGGCGAGTCGCAGCGCTTGAATAATCACTCCCCCTCATATCGAGGAGCGTTTTACCACTCACTTGCAAGCCCCGGCTACAGTCGTTTTCCTCCGATTTTACCGGCCCGCGCTCGATCTCATAACAATAATGTTCATTCGCATCAATCGGGCTGCCGCTTGTAACGTCATGATCGAGGGTCAGCGCATAGCCGAGCTCTTGTAACAGCCGTTGTTCGAAGTCGCGCAATATCGCCATATAATCCATTGATGTGCTCAACGCCGCCAGTGTATCCTGGTAATAGACGAATAATTGTTCGTGAGGATCGTTGCGATGCAGCAGCCGCATCAGCAATTCGTTGAGGTAAAATCCGCAGATCAGGCTCGTGCCCTGCAGTGGCGCGAGACCGCCCTGCCATTCGGCTTTATGCAACACGCGTAATTCCGACTTCCCCCCCCAACTGAGCTGCAACGGCTGAAACGGCCGTAATAATCCTCTCAGGGGCGAGTGGGGGCGTCTCGCGCCTTTTGCCAACAGCGGCAGGCGCCCGAAGTTGCGGGTGAAGACTTCCGCTACCAGACTGGTCTCGCGATAGGGGTAGGTATGCAGTATGAAGGCAAGTTGCGCTTCCTGCCGTTGCCTGTCAACGGTCATGGCTAGCGCTGCCCGGAATTATTCGTATCCGAGGGTTCGCAGTGTCCGAACATCATCCGCCCAGCCACTTTTTACCTTCACCCAGACCTTGAGATACACCTTGCCACCAAAACTTTCTTCCATGTCCTTTCTCGCCTGGGTAGCGATCAGTTTGAGCTTATCTCCCTTTTGGCCGATGACGATTGCCTTCTGATTAGGCTTGTCTACGATGATTGATGCATGAATTTTCCTTAATTCGCCTTCGGTTGTGAATTCATCAATGACAACGCCGGTGGAGTAGGGGAGCTCTTCGCCTAAAAGCCGAAAAAGCTTTTCACGAACCAACTCCGCAGCGATAAACCGCTCACTGCGGTCGGTAACTTGATCTTCATCAAATAACGGAGGCCTTTGGGGCAGAAATGGCCTGGCAGTGCTCATTAGATCCGGAAGTTGCGTTCCCTTCTGTGCGCTTACAGGAATGATCGCAGCGAAATTGAATTCCTTTGCAAGTTTTTCAAGGAATGGCAGCAGCAGTGATTTATCCGCCAGCCGGTCAATTTTATTGATGACAAGAATTACGGGTTTTTCCGGCGACAGCAGTTTTATCACCCTTTTGTCGCGCTCATCAAAATGCATTGCCTCGATCACCAGGATTACGACGTCCACATCCTGGATACTTTGGGTAACCGTACGGTTCATTGCACTATTCAGACGGCTAGCATGCTGCATCTGGAAGCCGGGAGTATCAACGAAAACAAACTGGGATTGTGCATCGGTCACGATGCCGTGAATGCGGTGGCGCGTGGTCTGGGCTTTTTTTGAAGTGATGCTGATTTTCTGCCCGACCAGTTTATTGAGCAGTGTTGACTTGCCGACGTTGGGACGACCTATTATCGCGACATACCCGCTTCGATAATCGGAGGCTGGAAGATGATCGGAAGAGTATCCGGTCATCGCTGGGCGTGGATTACCAAGGGAACCTCTGAATAATCCCACGCGGGCGCGTTGCTGGTAAAATCGGGATGATCACAAGGCGCACGACGCAGGTCGTAGCTTGGTCTACGATGCCAAGGAGTGCAACAAGCCGTCGTCGCGCCCGCGTGGGATTTGTTCAGAGGTTCCCTAGCTGGAGTGCCTGTATCAATACAAGAGGCGGTCGTTCCGGCAGATCTTCGGATAAACTCCGCAATCTTGCATACGCACGCCTGTGATCGGCCCAGGAATGCTCTAATCTTGGGGATGCTGCTGTTCACGGATTTGTTCATAGGCTTGCCTCGCTGCTTCCTGTTCTGCTCTCCGCCGAGAGGCGCCTTCGCCGGTGGTGCGAATATCGAGCTTTGAAATCGCGCACTCTACTTTAAAATGCTGCTGGTGGGCTTCGCCGGTGGTGGCAATAATGGCATATTGAGGAAGCGCCAGCCTGTGGCTCTGGAGATATTCCTGCAGGAGAGTTTTCGGATCCTTGCCCAGAGTCCCGGTATCCATTTCCTGGAGCAATGGAGTAAAAAGATTCGTAACGACCTTTTCGGCCATTGCGAAACCGCCGTCGAGGTAAACTGCTCCGAGCAACGCCTCCAGCGCATCGGCGAGTATCGATGGGCGTTTTTCTCCGCCGCTTTTGATTTCTCCTTCGCCAAATCGGACCAGCTTGCCCAATTCAAGCCCTCGCGCCACTTCAGCAAGAGCCTGTTGATTGACCAGATTGGCTCGTACCCGCGACAGGTTACCTTCAGTAAGATCGGGAAAATGCCTGAAAATCAGTCCGGCAACTGCGCAATTGAGCACACTGTCACCGAGAAATTCCAGGCGCTCGTAGTGAGGTAGGCTATGACTGCGATGAGTCAGGGCCTGACGCAACAGCTCTGGCCGGTTGAAGGTGTAGCCAATCTTCCTGCAAAGCGCTTCATTGTTCATACCCGGATAGTTCTAAGATCTTCCTTCGAAGGTACTGCTCGTCCCTTCGCGCTCGCACGATTCGATTCTCTTCGGCGCCTTTCGCGCATCTCATCTCGCAAAGCCGCCGTCGCGCTTGCGTGGGATTTATTCAGAGGCTACCTGATCCTTATCCGGAATTTGACAATTTTTGTGCTGGCATTATTCGAATTCAGCTCACTCAGACAATTTACCCGGATTATTCAATGGATAGTCCGATCCGCTTGAGATCGCTGAAATTCCACCAGATCATGAATGCCTTTCCGACGATATTCTTTTCCGGAACAAATCCCCAGTACCGGCTATCGCTGCTGCTGTCGCGGTTGTCGCCCATTGTAAAATAACTTCCGGCGGGGACCTTGCACGTCAAGCCACTGTCATCATAACTGCAATTTTCCCGAAGGGGGAAGGGATGCACCCCGGCAAGCAGAATATCCGGAACCTCCGGATTGATCAGTATCTTGTGGGCGTGGCCACCCACGGATTCGTTAAAACGCCGGCTGTAGATGTAATTCAGCCCCGATTCCACATAAGTGTATTCTCCATCTGGCTCCGTTTTCACGGGAACGTTATTAATGAACAGCCGCTTGTCACGATAGGTGATCGAATCGCCCGGTACTCCAATGATGCGTTTGATGTAATCCATCGAGGGATTCTCCGGGTAGCGGAACACCATGACTTCGCCGCGCTGGGGCTCCTTGATATCCAGTATTTTGACATTGATGACCGGCAGCCGTATGCCATAAGTATATTTGTTCACCAGGATGAAATCCCCGACGAGCAAGGTTGGGATCATCGAACCCGAGGGGATCTTGAAGGGTTCTACAAGGAAGGAGCGCAGACAGAAGACGACAACAATGACTGGAAAAAAACTTTTAGGATACTCCACCCACCAGGGCCCTTCGACTTCGGCTCCCCCCCGCTGACGCTGCAGCACGAAGCGATCGAGCAATGCAATACCGCCGGTTATCACCAGCAAAATAAGCATGATGAGAGGAAAATTCATTCCGTACCCCTTGAGTGAATGTCCAATATCGGACTGGCAGCGGGAGATTGCAGGTACGTTCTCGATATCATGGCTTGATATTTACTTGTCGCCAACCCGCAAGATCGCAAGGAAAGCCTCCTGCGGGATCTCGACATTACCCACCTGCTTCATCCGTTTCTTTCCTGCTTTTTGTTTTTCCAGCAATTTTCGTTTGCGTGTAATGTCCCCACCGTAGCACTTGGCGAGCACGTTCTTGCGCAATGCCTTGATACTTTCCCTGGCGATGATATGGGAGCCGATGGCGGCTTGTACCGCAATATCGAACATTTGCCGGGGAATCAGTTCGCGCATTTTTCCCGCCAGCTCCCGTCCCCGGTACTGGCTGTTGGCGCGGTGCACAATCAGCGACAGTGCGTCAACTTTCTCGCCATTGATGAGTATGTCCAGCTTGACCAGGTCGGAAGGGCGGAATTCCTTGAATTCATAGTCGAGCGAAGCATAGCCCCGGCTGGCTGATTTCAATCTGTCGAAGAAATCCATCACGACTTCGTTGAGCGGCATCTCATATGTGAGCATTACCTGCCTGCCCATGTATTGCATGTTTTTCTGGATCCCCCGTTTACTGATGCAAAGCGTGATGACCGCGCCGACATACTCCTGAGGGACGAGTATGGTGGCGGTAATAATGGGCTCGCGAATTTCCTGGATTTTTGAAAGGTCGGGCATTTTTGACGGGTTCTCGATTTCAATTATCGAACCATCGCGCATAACGATCTGATACACCACCGTTGGCGCGGTCGTGATGAGATCCATGTCATATTCGCGTTCCAGCCTTTCCTGAACGATATCCAGATGCAACAGACCCAAAAAGCCGCAGCGGAAACCGAAACCCAGCGCTTGTGATGTTTCGGGTTCGTAGTGTAACGATGAATCATTGAGCTTCAATTTTTCCAGCGCATCGCGCAAGGCATCATACTGATTGGATTCGACCGGATAGAGGCCGGCAAATACCTGGGGTTTTATTTCCTTGAAGCCGAGCAGCGGCTCCGCACCGGGGCGATCCAACAGAGTTATCGTATCGCCAACCTTGGCGGATTTTAATTCCTTGATGCCGGATATGATGAAACCGACCTCACCGGCGCCAAGTGACTCCCGGCTTTTTGATTTGGGCGTGAAAACGCCGACTTGCTCGCATATATGGACAGCCTTGCTGGCCATGAGCAGCATTCTGTCCCGCGGCCTCAGCACGCCATCCATTACCCGAACCAGCATCACCACGCCGACGTAGTTATCAAACCACGAATCGATGATCAAGGCCTTGAGCGGCGCGGATGGGTCCCCCCTGGGCGGAGGGATGCGCGAAATCACCGCTTCGAGTATCTCCTGCACGCCCTCGCCGGTCTTCGCGCTGGCGTACAAGGCATTCTGGGCGTCTATGCCAATGATGTCTTCGATTTCCTTTATGACGCGCTCCGGTTCCGCTGCGGGCAGATCAATCTTGTTCAGCACCGGCACGACCTCCACGCCTTGCTCGATGGCGGTGTAGCAGTTGGCCACGGTCTGGGCCTCGACACCTTGCGACGCATCCACTACAAGGAGAGCGCCTTCGCAGGCGGCCAGAGAGCGGGATACTTCATAGGAAAAATCAACATGGCCGGGCGTGTCGATAAGGTTCAGCGAGTAGTTTTTGCCATCGCGCGACCTATACTCCAGGGCCGCCGTCTGAGCTTTGATGGTAATGCCACGTTCTCGCTCGAGATCCATCGAATCCAGCACCTGCGCTTCCATCTCCCGGTCTGAAAGCCCGCCGCACATTTGGATGATCCGGTCCGCCAGCGTGGATTTGCCGTGGTCGATGTGGGCAATAATGGAAAAATTACGAATGTGCTGCATCAAGGGTTACGGAAGGACAATCGAAGCGGGTAGTCAGGATAGTCATAGGGAAGAGGAAAGCGCCGCAACAACTAAAAGGGGCACATGCTGTGCCCCTTGAAATGGACGGCGCGGGCGCCGGTTTGCGCAAATCCGGTGCTTGTTATTCAAGAACTCTGCATTTTAGCGAATTTTCGTAAAATAAGCATCTAGCGCTCGGGAGTTCAAATAATAATGACAAATTTCCTCGCCTTCCGCCATCAATACCGGAACGCGCTCGCCGTAGCGCGACTTCAGGTCGTCATCGCTATCCACGTCGATGATTTCGAGGTGAAAACCTTGCCGTCCCTGCCACTCCCGCAGGGCGGCGATCATGTCGAGGCAGAGGTGGCAATCCTCCCGGCCGTATACAACCAGCACGGGAGAGTCAGGTGTCGTGCGTTTACTTGCCGTCACCGCCGTTCATTTTCATGGTGATAAAGGTCGTGGTATCGCCACGCCTGACAAGCAGCGCAATATTGCGGCCTTTGGGAATCTTGTTGAGCAACTGGTTGAATTGCTCAACAGTTTTGACGTCCTGATTATTAATGCTGAGAATCACATCGCCGGGACGGATCCCTGCGCGGCTGGCGATGCCCGGTATCATATCCTCCACCAGAAGGCCATTGTCTGTTTCCAGTTGCTTCTTCTGCTCCGGGGTCAGTTCGCTTAACGCCAGGCCGATACGATTGGACGTGTCCGGTGCTTTGCCGCGTTTGCCCGCCACAGGTTTCTCGTCCGGCGGCAGTTCGTCCACCGTCACGGTGAGGTCCTTGGTTGCGCCATTCCGCCATACCTGCGCCTGAACCTTCGATCCGGGCTTGGTAGCCCCTACGATGCGCGGCAAATCGCCTGAAGATGTAACGGTCTTTCCGTCAAACTTCAGAATAACATCCCGTGGCTCGATCCCTGCTTTGTCGGCAGGGCCGCCCTTTTGAACGGAAGCAACCAGCGCACCGGTCGGCTTGGACAGTCCAAAGGATTCCGCAAGCTCCTTGGTCACTTCCTGGATCAATACGCCTATTCTGCCTCGGCTCACTTTGCCGCTGGTGATCAACTGGTTTGTAATATCCATGGCCACATCGATGGGGATGGCGAACGACAAGCCCATGAAGCCGCCGGTACGGCTGTAAATCTGCGAGTTGATACCGACGACTTCACCCTTTAGATTGAATAATGGGCCCCCGGAATTGCCTGGATTGATGGCAACATCCGTTTGAATGAATGGAACGAAGTTTTCCTGGGCGAGGGAGCGCCCCTTCGCACTGACGATGCCGGCGGTCACACTGTTTTCAAAGCCGAAGGGCGAACCGATCGCCACCACCCACTCGCCGACCTTCAGCTTGCCGGGATCGCCTTGAGTCACCTTTGGCAAGCCCGTGGCATCTATCTTGAGGAGTGCGATATCCGTCTTGCGGTCCGCCCCGATCAGCTTGGCGCGGAATTCGCGCTTATCCGTCAGTTTTACATTAATTTCATCGGCCGTATCGACCAAATGAGCGTTAGTCAGAATGTAACCGTCGGAACTGATAATGAAACCCGAACCGAGCGATTTGGATTCAAAATCCCTCGGCGCGCCATGAGGAGGCATATACCGGCGGAAGAAGTCAAAGAAAGGGTCATCTTCGGGAATATTGGGCATACCTGGAAAAGCCCGGTTGCCGGCCGCGCTGGGAGTTTGTACCGTACTGATGTTGACAACCGCATGGCCCTGTTTTTCTACCAGTTCCGTAAAATCGGGCAACTGCCCAGTGGCAGCGGTAGAAAATGCCAATAGCGCCACAAGAATATATTTAGGAATATATTTAGCGATCATTTTCTGCCTTTTCAAAAAGATAAATAAGTCTCTCTCATACGATCAAGTTGAAAGCGAATACCGGTAAACGCTCGGACGATTCGCAAACCGGGTGTCGAGCCTGGCGGTTTGCGACTAATCGGTTCTCTGGCTGGTAACCGAGTCCCCGATTTGCACCACCGTAGCCGGCGGCACCTCCCCTACCGTTGTCACGATGTTATCCGAAACGGTGCGAGTGTAGATATTGATTGCCCCACGGCCATGATACAGACCTTCAGGAGGGGGCGACGCGTGTTTGGATACCGGTTCAATGAAAACAGATACTGCGGCAAGGCCATCCGATAGAGCGATATGACTGACGGGTGTTGATTTTCCCGATAGATTGCGCTTCATTTCGATAACTTTTTTGAACCCCGGCGGCAGATCTTTAACTTGCCAGCCAAGTTTTCCGCTTCCCGTCGTGGAAGATACCAGATTGGTCTTGCGCCACTCGCCAGCTTTCGCCGCGTACTTGGATTTCAGCAATGCCTTGTCTATGTGGCCGCCTATTTTCAACTGCGTGAAGACAAATTGCTCCACTACACGATCCTGGTCCATTACCGCGGCTTTCAGTATCAGGCCTGTTTCCCGGTCGACCCATAGCTTCTGGCCATAACGCTTGTTGTCCCTGGGTTCGAGGTCGATTACCTGGCATAGATAATCGCTGACGCGCTCCTGCCCGCCTTCCCTGATTATATAGTTATCATTGAGGCTACTCGGATTGCTGAGCGGTTGGGGCAGAAGTGCGGGAAAAACTTTTCTCAGCCAGCGTTTTTCGGTAACGATGGTCTTGCTCTCCGGCAAGTAACATCTCATCTCGTCATTGTTCCGGATGATTTCGCGGGGCGCGCCGTCCAGGACTTCGCTTTTTTCGTGCTCCCCTTCTTCGTCCACCAAGTGGACGATACGTGAAGTCTCTATATCGCCATTGGACGAATAGATGAACGTGCCGATGTAATTATAACGGCGAGGCGCGGCGGCGATCTTTTGCAGCCAGTTTAGAGCTTCTGGGGATGAACTTGGGGGATTTTGGGCGAATGCGGGCTGAATGTTGGCCGCCAGCAGTAACAGGGCAGCCAGTGCTATACGCGTCATCTGGCAAAATTCTGGCGCGATTCCGCAACCGTATGTATATAGGAGGGCGCCATTCCATGCATCGCAGCCCCAGGCGAAAATTCCCGATGAGCCATCAGGTAATCATTAATTTGTGCGGGGGCTGAGGCTGGAACGGATGGGGGGGTGGAGGCGGGAGCGGCAGGTAGGGCGGATAGAGGCGCTGTAGGAGACGGCTTGTTGTCCGCCAGATTGGCCTGTAATCGATCCGTAGGCTGTATGTTCAGACTCATCCATGCCGCCACAGCCACTGCCGTTATCGATGCGGCCGCGGCGAATGCGATGGGCCTATGCTTGGGGGATATACCAGAAGTACGGGGAGCCAGCACGGTTGGCTCGGCGACCAGTCTTGCATTGACGCGCTGCGTTACATCAATGGGTATCGTCTCCGGTTGCGTCAAAACATCGCTGATCAGATGGTAAACAGCCCACTGTTCACGTAACTCGTCTGTTTTCCTGAATTGTGCGATAGCGCTAGCCGCATCGTCCGCATCCAGCTCGCCATCCATCAACGCCGATATTTTTTCTTTCATGCTACCACCTCTTGTCTTTACCGGTCCCGAGCAGGGGCCGCAGTTTTTCCGCGATCGCTTCCCGGGCACGAAATATTCGTGACCGGACTGTACCAATGGGGCAGTTCATGATGGCTGCAATTTCCTCATAGCTCAGCCCCTCTATTTCTCTCAATGTAATTGCCGTGCGTAATTCTTCGGGTAGTTCTTCCAGGGTCTGGTTTACCGTTTGAGCAATCTGCTTACTCGTTAGTTCGCTTTCCGGCGTATTCATTTCCCGTAAATGACTGGCTTCCTCGAAGCCCTCGGCATCCTCGCTGTCGAACCCATTTGTGGTGGTCGGAGCCCGCCGCCCCTGAGCCACCAGGAAGTTCTTTGCGGTATTGATGCCAATCCTGTACAACCAGGTATAAAAAGCGCTATCGCCGCGGAAAGATGGTAATGCGCGATAGGCCTTGATAAAAGCTTCCTGGGTTACATCTTCGACTTCCGTCGAATCGCGGATAAACTGCGACAATAACCGCGCGAGCTTGCGTTGATACTTGACCACCAGCAAATCGAACGCATGTTTATCGCCATGTTGCGCGCGTTCCACCAATTGCTGATCGATCTCACGGTCACTCATGCCGCCTAATCCCTGAATTTTTGATTTTTACTTGTAACTGTTGCGTTGAGGCATCAGTCAAGTATACCCGTTCAGGGGTGTATCGGGAAATCACGCGCACGCTCACGATCCGCGATCTGAGTGAACAGACAACGCCCACTATAAATTAGTTCACTTGAAAACGTGGTTATTGGATAAAGATGAGATGAGGCCGCAAAATCCATGCTGACCGTATAAATGGTTTGTGCGCTTCAAAGCTTGGGTGAAAACTGCATTCCCCGGTTCAGCCGGGTCAATTCAATCTCGAAGCACTAGCGGCGTCATCAAGTTTTATTTCACGGCAATCATCGGGCCGAAGCGCTCTTGCATCGTTATAAATAGTCGCG
>Ga0308175_100003159_pt1 | contig 11387 bp, 12 predicted proteins | sample PhyCR1_3_FD_203893 | JGI IMG/M metagenome (GOLD analysis project Ga0308175, IMG submission 203893) | Soil microbial communities from UC Gill Tract Community Farm, Albany, California, United States - DLSLS.C.R1 | ecosystem: Environmental > Terrestrial > Soil > Agricultural land | place: USA... | reverse complement strand
GATTCCCAGAAAAATCGAGGTGTCGACTTTCTAACGGCCTCCAACACTCCGCATCCTACACCTCTAAATGACACCCACACCCCAACTCGCAAAAACGAACCCAAACCGATAGTTCGTTCTGTAATCCGCCCCAACCGACCTCAACTCCGTCGCGCGCGGCGCCCGGTCACAAAAACATAAAAACTTCTATCTCCCCGAAGCTCAATTACTTCGACGGAAAATTCCGCTGCGGCCCGCTCGCCGTATTCCACACTGAACGCGAAAAGCGATGAGAAGTCTGCTCAACAAAGAAACGCGTCCCGGCCACTCCACCGGCCCAACCAGCGAAAACGGTAAGGAGAATTCCAGCCGCAACGCCGCCACACACGGCCTCAGCTGCAAAAAATGTTTTCTTATCCCCGGCGAAACCGAAGAACAATATCTCGCCCACGCGCAATCCTGGATCGATGAATACAAACAGTATTCTTCGGCCGCCTTCCAATCGCTTCTGCAGGACCTGATCGAAGCCCACTGGCTGCAAAAACGGGCTATGCAGCGCGCCTTCGAATCGGAATCGGCGCTCGCCAACGCGGAAGCCAATCGCGACCCGGCGGTCGATGAAATCTTCCGCCGCCTCCGCAACATCCAGCGCTATAAAACCAGCTACGAAACTTCCTTCCAGCGCGCCCTTCGCGCCGTCCAGGCCTTCTGTAAAACCTACGCCGCCGCCGAAATTTCCCACGTTCGCTGCGAACAGGCCGGGAACTCGCTTGAATCCGCCAAACTCAGAGTAATCGAGCGCATCGCTAAGATCTGTAACGCCACCGAAGAGTGGACCCGCGGGGCGGTCGACTACATATTTGATCTCAAGCCAATCAAACCCGCACTCTCCGAAAAAATCCCCGAACAAAACAGACCGCCTTCCGAACCGCGACTGTAAAAGGAGCCCTCACCATCGCCCCAATCCCCCGTCCCGCCGCGGCCGGAAGCTACAATGAGACAAACTCGTAAAAATCCAAGCACTCATTCGCAGGAGATCCATGTCAGGCAAGAAAATTGGGATTCTGACCGGTGGTGGAGATGTACCCGGGCTCAATTCCGTCATTAAGAATGTCGTCTACCGCAGCACGTCGGATGGTCACGACGTAACAGGCATCCGCCGCGGTTGGGAAGGCTTGACGCACGTCAATTTCGACGACCCCGCCAGCGTGGCCCGCTACATTCTTCCGCTCAATCGCGAGAACACTCGCACCATCGACCGCATGGGTGGAACGTTTCTGCACACCAGCCGCACCAATCCTTCAAAAATGAAGAAGGTGCCGGATTTTCTCAAGGGCGAAAACTTTCCATCGGCTCAGACCACCAAGAAGGGCGTCACCGGCACGACCTTCGACATGAGTAAGCGCGTCCTTCAAAATCTGGAGAAGCTGGAGATCGAATATCTCGTCGCAATCGGCGGCGACGACACCCTCAGCTACGCCGCCACTCTCGACAAATTTGGGTTCAAAGTAATCGGTGTTCCGAAGACCATGGATAACGATGTCCGCAACACGGAATACTGCATCGGTTTCTCAACCGCCATTTCGCGCGCAAAGGACGCCATCGACCGTCAGCGCACCACCGTCGGATCTCATGAACGCGTCGGTATCTTCCGTGTGTTCGGACGCGATGCCGGCTACACGTCTCTCTACACCGCGTACGTCACATCCATGCGCTGCGCGATTCCCGAGTACAAATACAATCTCGACAAAATGATCGATCTGCTGATCACCGACAAGCGTAATAACCCGAGCAATTACTGCCTGGTCGTCATGTCGGAAGGCGCCGAGTGGGAAGGTTATACCATCCGCGAATACGGTGAACCGGACGCGTTCGGCCATCGCAAAAAAGCCAACGTGGCGGAGGACTTCAGCGATGCGATCAAGGCCCACACCGGCGACGAAACCGTAGTCAGCGATCTGACCTACGATCTGCGGAGCGGCGCGCCCGACTTTGTCGACACCATGGTCGCGACGACCTTCGGAACGATGGCCTACGATGCGCTGACGCAGAACAAGCACGGCTTGATGGCCTCTATTTCCGAAGGGAAGTTCGCTATGGTGCCAATCCCCGACCCGAAGCTCGGTCCGCGTAAGGTTGACGTCGATTCCATGTACAACACCGACCGGTACCGGCCCACGTACACCCATAAAGAAGGTTTGCCGCTCTTCCTCACGCGGGCTTGACATGCCGGTGTCCGAAGTTTTTGAAGCGCAGGGGCATCTGATCGATTCCCATATCATGGAGCGAATTTTCGACTCCGTGGTCGAATACGGCGGCCGTTTCGAAGTAGAAAAGTTCTCGATTGGCCGCACCAACAGCGATCCCTCTTCGCTGCGTCTCCGGGTCGAGGCGTCTTCGCAGGAAGACATGGACCAGCTCATGGTTCAGCTCCTTGGCTTCGGCTGCGCGCCCGTCGATTCGGGCGACGCCGAGATCAAGCCCGCGGACAAAGATCGTTGCGCGCCTGAAGACTTCTACTCCACCACGAATCAGAAGACGCTCGTGCGCCATCGCGGACAGTGGCTGGAGGCCCAAAGTCAACGCATGGATGCCATGGTGGTCGTCAAGGATGGCACCGCCGTCTGCCGCAGACTGCGCGATATAAAAGCCGGCGATCCCGTAGTCGTCGGCATGAAGGGCATTCGCGTCGTTCCCGAGTCGAAGGAGCGCGACCGCCAGTCGTTCGCCTTCATGAGCAATGAAATCTCCTCCGAGCGTCAGGTGGAGACTGCCGTGGCCCAAACCGTCGCCATCATGCAGCAGGCGCGGGCGGATCGAAAGAAAATCGTTGCTGTTGCCGGACCTGTTGTCGTTCACACCGGCGGCTGCGCTGCCATGTCCAGTCTTATTCGTTCCGGCTGGATTGACGCTCTGCTGGCAGGCAATGCCTTGGCTGTCCACGATGTCGAATCGGCGCTTCTTGGAACGTCGCTTGGCGTACGTACGTCTGACGGACGTCTGGAGCAGCACGGTCACCGCAACCACATGCGCGCGATAAACGCCATCAACCACGCCGGCGGTATTCGGGAAGCGGTGAATTCCGGCCGTCTGACCACCGGCGTCATGTATGAGTGCGTAAAGGCCAGCGTGCCTTTCGTCCTCGCGGGCAGTCTGCGCGACGATGGCCCGCTGCCGGACACGATTACCGACATGAATGAAGCGCAAGACACCTATGCGGAGCACTTGCGCGACGCCGGCGTCGTTCTGTGCCTGAGTTCCATGCTGCACTCGATTGCGACCGGAAACATGCTTCCGGCCTGGGTCAAAATCGTCTGCGTCGATATCAATCCCGCGGTCCCGACCAAAGTCAGCGACCGTGGAACGGGCCAGGCCATAGGCGTCGTTACCGACGTCGGCCTCTTTCTCGAAATGCTGGCCCGAAAACTGGAAGCGAAGTAATGAAGAAGAATTTAGCCTATACCGACGAGCACGCGAGCGCCGGAGTCGACGCGCCGCTGCCCGAAATCGAAACCTGGCCCAACCAGTTCGGCCCGTACGAGATTGAGATAGAAATGCCGGAGTTCACCTCCGTATGCCCGAAAACCGGGCTCCCCGATCACGGCACGATAACACTGGTTTACACGCCCCTGAAGCGCTGTCTGGAACTCAAATCTCTCAAGATGTATACGCTCGCTTACCGAAACTTGGGCATTTTCCAGGAAAATGTGGTAAATAGGTTCCTTGCCGATGTGGTGAAAGCAGCCGATCCGGTAGACGCGGCAGTCATCGGAGACTTTGCGGCGAGGGGTGGTATTTCAACTCGTGTTACCGCCAGTTACAAGCGGCGAACAGAACCGCGACCGTCAGGGAGCGGACGCCGGACTCCCGCGAAGTAAACCGATGGCCCGCGTCCTCCTATCACTGCTCTTCGCGGCGTCCCTTCAAGCCTCAAGTTTCTACACCGGCCAAGCCGCTCGCGCAGTCCTCGGCCAGTCCTCGTTTTCATCCCGCGACCCCGGCGTATCCGCGTCCGCCATGACGCTCTCGAACTCACGTCTTTACGTGGCCGACACCAGCAATCGCGTCCTGACTTTTGATTTATCCAAAATACCCGGACCTAAAGACGAAGCCCGCGCCAGCCTGGCCTGCAGCCTGTGCGGATTCGCTCCCGTGTCGAGCGTCATGCAGAGCGTCGCCCCGGGATCCGCTACTGTGAGCATCCGCGGGAAGTCCGTTGCCGCTATCGATACCAAAACTCGTCGAGTCTTCATTTGGCGGGACGTGACATCGCCTGCCGCCGCACGCGGGCCGGATGTCATATTACAGCCCTCCGACCCCCAGACTGCCGCCATCTCCGAATCGACGCTGATCGATCCGGTCTCCGTGGCGCTAGATGGCACGCGTTTATTTGTCGGCGATGCGGCCCTGCACCGCATACTGGTCTGGAAATCGCTGCCCGTATCCGCCAATCAGCCCGCCGACGCGGTTCTCGGGCAGCATGATTTCGCCTCGCGTGAGATAGCCGAAACGCCGCGCGCCGACACCATCGGCCGTCCCGAAGTCCTCGTCTCCGACGGAAACAACCTGTTTGTGGGGGACTCCGTCGACAGGCGAATCCTTGTCTTTACCCCAGCCGACGCGCATCTCACGGCCGATGCGGTTGTGAACTCGGCAACCTTATCCGCGGGGCCGCTGGCGCCGGGAACCCTGATCACCATTACCGGAAACCAGACTGCAGAGAAGGTCGGGGCCGCGCCCGACGACGGCTCCGAACCCTTGCCGAGCAAGCTGGCGGGCGTGCAGGTCATATTTGATGGAGTCCCGCTACCGCTGGTCGCCGTTTCCGCTTCAGAAGTACGGACACAGCTTCCGTACGTAGCGGGAGGCGCAACTTCCGCGAACCTCTATCTTCGAATCGAACACGACGATGGCAGCTCTATCGTGACCAGCCCGGTTGCGGTGTCGCTCGTCTCCGCAAGTCCCGGCCTTTTCGCTTTTGGAGGTTCCGAACCAAGGCCCGGAATGCTGCTTCACACAGGCGACTCGCCTGTCACGAGCGACAATCCTGCTGGCCCTGAAGAGACCGTAACTGTCTGGGCAACCGGCCTGCACGTTATAGGAAGCAGTCCCGAACAGGCTCCTGTCGCGGGTGTGCCCTTCTCGGGGACTCAGGCCGCGTTTACTCCTCTGCACGCTTCGGTAAACGGCCAGCCGGCGGAGGTCAAGAGCGCCAGCCTCCCGCCGACCTCGATGGGCGTCTATCAGATCCGTATTGTCCTTCCGTCGGAAATCTCGGGCGATGGCCCCGCTCAGTTGGTCGTTACACAGGATGGCGTGACGAGCAACGACATCACATTCCCGGTGAAAAGGTAATCAAGCCTCTATCAATATGCCTCAGCTCCGTTGGCATGCCATCCTCCAGCAATGGGTGGCTGTCTCAACCAATCGGCAGGACCGTCCCCAGATGCCCGCGAACTGGTGCCCCTTCGACCCGGGGTCGGGCCGCGTGCCGGACAGCTACGACGTGCACCTGTATCAGAACGATTTCCCGGCCTTCTCGCCGTCGGCGGAGCCGTTCGATCCTCACCCCGGTCTCTTTGGAACGGCCGGTCCTCGCGGCGCTTGCGACGTGGTCTTATACTCGCCGCAGCACACCCTCCCGCCCTCCAAGCTCTCTCTTGAAAGCTGGCGCAAGGTCGTGGACCTGTGGACGGACCGCACCCGGCAGCACTCCGAAAATCCCGATATCGCCCTCGTCGCGGCCTTCGAGAACTGCGGCGAAGCAGTCGGCGTGACCATGCCGCACCCTCACGGCCAGATCTACGCCATGCCGTTCGTTAGTCCCAACGTGGAAAAGGAACTGGCCTCAGCCAAGCAGCACGCCGCCGCGAATGCCGGCGAGTGCCTGTTTTGCCGGTTGCTCGAAGAAGAGCTGAAGAACGGCTCCCGCGTCGTCGCCTGGAACGATCATTTCGTGGCCTTTGTGCCGTATGCCGCCCGTTTCCCCGCCGAGATTGCTATCTATGCCCGGCGCCACGCTCGTACGCTGTTGGAGTTCAGCGAGGAAGAGCGGAGCGAGCTTGCCGCGATCGTCAGCATCATCCGCAAGAAGTACGACAACCTGTATGGCTTCCTGATGCCTCTGATGATGGCCGTCAAGCAGGCCCCGTTCCGGGAACTGGACACGCCCTACCACTTCCACGTCCAGTTTCTGCCTTTACAGCGAAGCCCGGCCAAGCTGAAATATCTGGCGACCATCGAGACCGGCTACGGTACGTTTTTGGCCGACACGGAACCCGAGGAGATGGCCAACAACCTGCGAAGGTCCGAGCCCGCTACCGATCCTTACTCCGGTTTATAAGGCTTGTACCGATGCTGTAGCAGTATGGCGCGGACCGGCTCGACCATCTCTTCTTTGACATAGAAGAAGGCCCCGGTCAGGTCGCGACGGATCAGAATGCCGCTGGTGTAGGTCCCGGTTTCGACAAGGTACTCGATCCCCGAGTCCGTCAGCAGTCCTTCGAGTTTCAAAGCGTCCGACAGCCGCCGGGCCATGTAGACCAGAGTGAGTTCGGCGTCTTCGAAGAACTCGGGTTCACGGCGCATGACCCTCAGTCTAATCTGTTAAGTATGCGCAGCTTCACCCGTCTTCGGCGTCGATGGCGTGAAGCTCGCATGTTTGCGCTCGCCATGGCCTCGGCCGAACATCCGATCCTGGCGCAGATCATCCCCATACGGCGCTGCAACCTGGCCTGTACCTACTGCAATGAATTCGATAAAGATTCGCCGCCCGTCCCGACCGATGAAATGCTCAGGCGCATCGACAAGCTGGGCGAACTCGGCACGACCATCATCACCTTCAGCGGCGGCGAGCCTACCCTGCATCCCGGTCTGGATGCCCTGATCCGGCGAACCCGTGAGCGCGGCGCCATCGCCACCGTCATCACGAACGGCTATCTGCTGACGCCCGATCGCATCAAGGCCTTCAATGCCGCCGGCCTCGATTATCTGCAGATCAGCATAGACAACCTCCAGCCGGACGATGTCTCAAAGAAGAGCCTGAAAGTGCTGGACCGGAAGCTCGAATGGCTCGCCGAGTACGCGGACTTCGACGTGACTATCAACTCCGTCCTGGGCAGCGCCGTCAACCAGCCTGAAGACGCCTACGCAATCGCCGCCAGAGCCCGGGCGCTGCGGTTCAACAGCACGGTCGGCGTCCTGCATGATGGAAGCGGGCAACTGCAACCATTAAACCCGGCGCAGTCCGGTGTCTATGAGCGGATTCTGGGATTGGGCAAAGGCCTCTTCTCGTTCTCGCACTTTGACGCCTTTCAGCGCAACATCGTGCGCGGCCTTCCCAATCAATGGCACTGCGCCGCGGGCGGCCGGTTCCTCTATATCTGCGAGGACGGGCTGGTTCATTACTGCTCTCAGCAGCGCGGCCATCCGGCCATCCCGCTGGAGCAGTACACCCGCGAGGACCTGATCCGCGAAGGCGCAAAGAAGAAGGGCTGCGCACCCTTTTGCACCATCTCCTGCGTTCACCAGACCGCGATGCTCGATGAGTTCAGGATGCATCCGAGGGAAACGCTGACCGGAATCCTGGACCGCTCGAAAGAGCGCACTCCCGGCTGGACTCCGCCCGCTTCCATTCGCCTGTTGGACTGGATCTTTCTGCGCGAGTCGCCTGCCCGCAATCTCTTCGGCAAGGCCGCGCTCGGGCTGTTCGGGATTCATCGCAAACAGTGATACGATTCACGCGTGAACAAGACGATCTGTATCGCCGCCGCCGCGTTGCTGACCGCCTGCAGCGCGCCTCCGCCTCCGCCGATTCCTTCGTTGACTCCCCACCAGGCGGCGGAGCTTCTGCATTTCAATAACAAGGCCGAGAACTGGATGATCTATGTAAGAAAGCAGAATCCGGCTTGCACCTACAAGCTGGACCTGCCCGACCAATCGGCGCATCCGGCGGAGATCGACATAGACCACGTCGTCTCCTGCGGCGCCGCCGCGACCCCGCGAGAGTACGACGCGAGTGTCGTCTTCGTCTACGACAAAGCTGCCGCCAAGTGGACGATTACACGTTTCTCTAGCTGACCCCGGCGGCGCGCGCCAGAACACGTTCGATGCTCGACCAATCGAGGTCGCTTTGGCCCTGCTCCATAGCGGAAGCGAAATGATCCTGTATGAGGTTCGCCAGAGGCATCGGCGAATGGACTTCCTGAGCCAGTTCCTGAACCAGGCGGACGTCTTTTGCCCCAAGCTTGAGAGCGAATCCGGCCGGATCGAAGGCGCGGTCCGCGATGGTCGCTCCGTAGTTCCGGTACACCGGCGACTGGAACAGTTCGTTCATAACTTCGAGGAACAGATGGTGATCGATGCCCGCGCTGCGCAGCGTTGTGAAGGCTTCGCTGAACGTTTCAAGCAGGCTTGCGATCATGAAGTTCCCGCAGAGCTTCACGGCATTCGCCTGCCAAGGCTCCGAGCCCGCGTTGAACGTCCGGCGTCCGATGGCGTCGAATAGGGGCGTGAATCGCCTGATGGCAGCTTGATCGCCCGCCGCGACGACGATCAGCTTCTTGCCTTCCGCTGCTTCGGGCCGGCCAAACACCGGCGCGCTCAGGTAGCCTTGGCCGCGCTTGCGATGCTCCTCGTCGAGCTGGCGCGCGAAGCTTGCGCTGATGGTGCTGGAGGAGATATGAAACGCGCCTTTTGAGAGGCCGGCGGCAATTCCGTTCTCGCCCAACGCGACCTCCGATGCGGCTGCATCGTCGCCCAGCATCGTAAACACCGCCTCGGCACCTTGTGCGGCGTCAGCAGGCGACTTTGCTACCGTGGCCCCGTCTTTTTCCAGGGCCTCAGCCTTTTCGGGTGTCCGATTGTAAACCGTGACCCGATGGCCCGAGCGCAAAAGATTCCGGGCCATCCCGGATCCCATCCTGCCGAGTCCCGCGAATCCAATCTTCATAGCCACACTCCCTTGTGATAGTAATGCAGGGGATGAACAGAATAATGATTGCGGGAGCCCTGCTCCTTGCCGCCTCCGTGGCCTTTTCTCAGGAGCCGCCGTCGCGCAATTCGAGCTACATTGATGCGGACGGGACCGCGCACGTAACGCGAGTGGTTCCCGTCCCTGACACCGTCAGTCCGGAAGCGCGGCACGATCTGGCCAGACGTGTCTCTGATGCTCCAGTACACCGGACGTTGGAGGAACGCCGTTCCGGAACCGACAAATGGCAAAACGGGGCAGGGGAGAAGTCGCGCCAGGTTTATCCCGTGAAGGGCATCAAAGAACAGACCATCGCTGGAGTTCGTACCAGAGTGATTACTCCGCTCGAAGGCCATGCGGATAAGCAGGATCGACTGCTGTTGAATGTGCATGGAGGCGGGTTCAACTCCGATTCCGGGTCGCTTACCGAGACGATTCCGCTCGTCAATCTTACGGGGATAAAGTGTGTAGCCGTACTTTACAGGCTCGCACCGGAGCATCCTTTTCCGGCGGCGGTCGACGACACGGTTGCGGTGTACAAGGAACTGCTGAAGACCTACAAGCCTGAGAAAATCGCGCTGTTCGGGACTTCAGCGGGAGCTGTTTTGACGGGCGAGGTTGCGGTCAAGCTGCATCAACTCGGTCTGCCGCTGCCGGGTGCGCTCGGCGTTTTTTCTGGTTTCGGCGACTTCAGCAAGACCGGAGATTCGCGCGCCATCTTCGCACTCAACGGCTTTTCGGGCGCGCTGGATCCGCCGTCTAAAGTTTCGCCGGACACGTCTTATTTCGGCGGCACTGATCCAAAGAACCCGGTTCTCTCGCCGGATTATGCGGACCTGAAAGGCTTTCCCCCCACGCTGTTTATTACGAGCACCCGCGATCTGCTCTTAAGCGGGACCGCCATCATGCATCGCGCGTTTCTGCGGTCGGGCGTCGACGCGCAGTTAGTTGTATTCGAGGCTCTACCGCACGCCTTCTGGAACAACGTCGCTCTACCCGAGTCCAGAGAGGCTGACGGGATCATGGCCCGATTCTTCGACAAAGAATTGGGAAGATGAGCTTATCTCATCTCCCGGTAAATCTCCATCAGTTTTCGCAGATCCTCGATATCGCGCTCACGGCAATTCATAAGCGGCGGGCGGACCGGGCCGGCTGAAAGGCCGAGGATCTCCATGGCCTCTTTCATCGCGGCTACTTCGTAACCTTTCGACCGTTCACGGAGCGCATACAGCGGATTCACATAGCGGCGCATCAACTCATTGAGCCGCGGGAAGTCCCGCTTTATCCCCGCGTCCGCAAGGGCAAGCGACAGTTTGGGGGCGATGTTTGAAATGCTCGAGGTATAGGCTTGCACGCCGATTGCGAAGTATCCGGGAACGCAGTCGTCGCCCAAACCTCCGAACCACGCGAGCCGGTCGCCGTTGAATTCCATGATGCGCTGCAGCTTGCGGGTGTCGCCCTGGCCGTCTTTCCATGCCGCGAGTGTTGGCACTTGATCCGCAAGCCGCGCCACCATCTCGGGCGTGAAGACAGCCCAATCGCGGCTGTAGACCATCAGCGGGAGTTCCGTTGCCGCGCCGATAGCCTGGTAGTACGCGAACAATCCCGCTTCCGGCGCTGCGATGTAATAGGGCGGCAAGGCAAGAATGAATTGAGCCCCGGCTTTCGCGCTGCGGCGTGCAATATCCGCTCCGAGCGCTGCATTGAACCCGGTGCCCGCAACTACGGGCATTCGTCCATTGACGACCCGGACTGTTGCCGCAATCACCAGCTCGACTTCATCGGGAGTCAAAGAGTAAAGTTCGCCCGTTCCTCCTGCTGCCACCAATGCGCAGAACGGATGCGAGGCCATCTCGTCGACGTTACGTTCGAGCGCCTCGAGATCGAGCGAAAGGTCCTCTTTAAACGGAGTAACGGGAAAACCAAAAACGCCCTTCAACCCGGCGGCAAACTGGCGCGTGCTGTTCTGCATATTCGGAAATTCCTATTTGACCGCACCCGACGATAAAACAGTTTGGATTTGAGGACGTCTCCAGGGGAAGGGAACTGGTACCTACAACTCGCTCATGTTCGTAACGTGAATCGCATCGCCGTCAATCTCGCCCGTGACCACGACTTTGAGGTTGTCCTTATCGCTGGTATCTTTCAGCAGCTTCAGCACCCAGTCTCTTCCGGCGTCGTCCAGCTTGTATAGATGCTTGTCATCCGTGATCAGCCCGTAACCCTCACGCGAGTAATTGCGAGCCAGCGAACAGCCACGATTATGCCTAAGAAACTCTTCACGGCCGTTCTTGACCATTGGCTTGGCGCAGTTCCAATCCGCGATGACGCCCTGTACTTGAGCGGCGGACACGAAGGCCGCGCAGAGGAACAGAAGTGTGCTGAAACGTAGCATTTTGAGAAGCTTTTCTCCTGCCCTATAGATCCGTCCGAGGCG
>Ga0308175_100003158_pt1 | contig 11387 bp, 8 predicted proteins | sample PhyCR1_3_FD_203893 | JGI IMG/M metagenome (GOLD analysis project Ga0308175, IMG submission 203893) | Soil microbial communities from UC Gill Tract Community Farm, Albany, California, United States - DLSLS.C.R1 | ecosystem: Environmental > Terrestrial > Soil > Agricultural land | place: USA... | reverse complement strand
CCAGCTGCTGCAGCTGGTGCACGGGCGTACCGACGAGGCCCTGCGTTCGGGCACGACCCTGGAGGCGCTCGCGGCGCTGAGCAGCGGTGGTTACGTCGGCCGCGACGACGCCGCGGTGCTCGACGAGTCCTACCGGCTGCTGCGGACGCTGGAGCACCGTATCCAGCTGTTCCGGCTGCGGCGGACCCACCTCATGCCCACCGACGAGGCCGACCTGCGCCGGCTCGGGCGTGCGGTCGGGCACCGGCGCGACGCGGCCCGCGAGGTGGTGGCCCAGTGGCAGGCCCAGGCGCGCGAGGTGCGCCGCATCCACGAGCGGCTGTTCTACCGCCCGCTGCTGACCGCCGCGGCCCGGTTGAGCACGTCCGAGGCGCGGCTGACCCCGGAGGCTGCGCGCGAGCGGCTGGCCGCGCTGGGGTTCCGGGACCCGGCCGGCGCGCTGCGGCACATCGAGGCGCTGACCACCGGTGTCAGCCGTCGCGCCGCGATCCAGCGGACGCTGCTGCCGGTGATGCTCGGGTGGTTCGCCGACGAGGCCGACCCCGACGCGGGCCTGCTGTCCTTCCGCACCATCAGCGAGTCGCTCGGCACCACCCACTGGTACCTCAAGATGCTGCGCGACGAGGGCAGCGCCGCCGAGCGGCTGGCGCACGTGCTGGGCCGCTCCCGCTACGCCGCGGACCTGCTGGTCCGCGCACCGGAGTCGGTGGCCATCCTCGGCGACGCGGGCGGGCTGAGCCCGCGGCCGCGGGCGGCCCTGCAGGCCACGATGGCCGCGGCGACCGGGCGCAAGGACTCCGCGGACGACGCCATGACAGCGGCGCGGGTCGTCCGCCGGCAGGAGCTGTTCCGGGTCGCCGTCGGCGACCTCACCGGGCACCTGGGCCTCAGCGCCGTCGGGTGCGCCCTCACGGACCTCACCGCCGCCACGCTGCAGTCCGCGCTCGACATCGCCGTACGGCGGGTCGAGGACGACCACGGGCCGCTCGGCACCCGGCTGCTCGTGGTCGGCATGGGGCGTCTGGGCGGCGCCGAGATGGGCTACTCGAGCGACGCCGACGTGCTGTTCGTGCACCAGCCCGAGCCCGGCAGCGACGAGGGCGAGGCGCAGAAGGCCGCGACCCTCGTGGTCCAGGAGATGCGCCGGCTGCTCGGCGCGGCCGGCCCGGACCCGCAGCTGGGCCTGGACGCCGACCTGCGGCCGGAGGGCAAGAACGGCCCGCTGGTGCGCACGCTGGAGTCCTACCGGGCCTACTACGAGCGGTGGTCCCTGGTCTGGGAGTCCCAGGCCCTCCTGCGCGCCACCCCGGTCGCGGGCGACGAGGAGCTGGGCCGGGAGTTCCTGGCCCTGATCGACCCGCTGCGGTGGCCGCAGGGCGGGCTGAGCCAGCACCACGTCCGCGAGATCCGCACCCTCAAGGCCCGGATGGAGTCCGAGCGGCTGCCCCGCGGCGGCGACCCCAAGACCCACTTCAAGCTCGGGACCGGTGGCCTGTCCGACGTCGAGTGGACCGTGCAGCTGCTGCAGATGCGGCACGGCTTCGAGGTGCCGGGGCTGCGCACCACCTCGACCCTGGGCGGTCTGGAGGCGGCGCGGACGGCGGGCCTGCTCATCGACGCGGACGCCGAGGCGCTCGGCGCGGCGTGGCGGCTGGCCTCGCGGCTGCGCAACGCCGCGGTGCTGTGGCGGGGACGGCCGGTGGACGGTGTGCCCAGCGACCTGCGCGACGCCGACGGCGTGGGGCGGATCGTCGGCCGGGAGCCCGGCACGGGGGCCACCCTGGCCGAGGACTACCGCCGGCTGGCGCGACGCGCCCGGTCTGCTGTCGTGTCCAACTTCTACGACGGCGCCTGAGACCGGTAACGTCAGCGCGGTGGACGGCCAGGGGGCGGACCAAGCGACCGGCACAGCCATGCCGTCGTACAGCCAGCTGTTCCGGGTGCGCGCCTTCGTGGCCATCTTCGTCAGCAGCACCCTGTCGGCCTGGGGCGACCACCTGGCCCGCCTGACCGTGGCCGCGTTCGTCCTCGAGCGCTCGGGGTCGCCGCTGGCCGCCGCCACGACGCTGGCGGTCAGCCTCATCCCCTCGCTGTTCGGCCGCAGCCTGCTCGGACCCATCGCCGACCGCTTCCCCTACCGCAACGTGCTCATCGCGGCCAACGTCGTCCGGGCCGCGCTGGTCGGCGTCATCACCGTCGCCGTCGCCGGGGGGTGGTCGCTGGCGTGGTTGCTGACGCTGCTGTTCGTCCTGGAGCTCGCCGGCGGGCCGGCGGTCACGTCGATGCGGATCCTGCTCACCGACCTGTTCGAGGACCGCAGGCTCTTCACCCGGGCGATCGGCCTGAACAACCTGTCCGAGCAGGTCAACCAGGTCATCGGGCTCGGTGTCGGCGGGGTCATCGTCTTCGCCGTGGGGGCCACCAACGCGCTGTGGTTCGACCTCGCGACGTTCCTCATCAGCGCCCTGGTGGTCGCCCTGGCCATCGCGCACCGGCCGGTGCTCGGGACGCCGAGCGCCGGCCTGGTGGGGTACTTCCACGACATCGTCGCCGGCGGGCGCTACCTCGCCCGGCACCGGGTGCTCGCGGCCATGCTCACCCTCAGCCTGGCCACGTCCTGGGCCATCGCGGCGCCCGAGGCGGTCGCCCTGGCCTACGCCGCCGAGTCCGGCGCAGCCCGGTACGGCGGCCTGCTGATGGCCGCGCCGATGGCCGGGGCCGTGCTGGGCCTGCTGGTCATCGGCCGGTGGCAGCCGCACCAGCAGAACGGTCGCATCATCACCCTCGCGCTGTCGATGCCGGTCCCGCTGCTGGCCACCGCCTTCCAGCCGCCGCTCCTGGTGACCGGGCTGCTGTGGTTCCTCAGCGGGGCGCTGCAGGCCTTCATGCTCCCGCTGCAGGCGACCTTCTCGCTCATGGTGACCCCGGAGATGCGGGGGCGCGTCTTCGGGCTGGCCGGTGCCCTCACCGTCTCGGCGACCGGCGTCGCCTTCCTCGTCAGCGGCCTGGTCGCCCAGCAGCTGACGGCGGCCGCCGCGGTCTCCGTGGCGGCGGTGTTCAGCCTGGCCGCCATCGTCCTGCTGGCCGCCCGGTGGCCGCGCAGGGCGCTGGCCCGCGCGGTCACCGACGTCTACGACTGCTGACCGACCTCGGGCCGAACTCCGGCCGCCCTCGGGCCGACCTCCGGCCGGCGTCCGGCTACCGCGACGCGCGGTGCACGGCCACGGCGACGAGGACGATCGCGACCACCATGACCACCACCCCGGCGGCGAGGAACAGGGCGCCGAGCCACGGCAGCCAGGGAGCGGACACGCCCACGTCGAGGCTGGCGGTCACCGGCCCGGTGCCGTCCTGGTTCATCAGCACCATCGACCAGTGGCCGGAGCGGGGCGTCCAGAACAGCTCCCGCGCACCGGGTCCGGCCGACTGGGCCTGCCAGACGTCGACGGCCTGCGGCGGTGCCGGCGGGGCCGACCCGGCGATGTGCTGGCCCTGACCGGGCGCGTCGGGCACCGTGCGCGCCACGCCGGAGAGGTAGGCACCGACTTCGGCGGCCGGCCCGATGCCGACGAACACCGGGGTTGCGGCGTCTCCCGGGGTGACGCGGACCCGGACGTCGCCGATCACGCGGCCCGGCATCGAGGTGTCCGCTCCCGGGCCGTCGAGCAGCACGTCGCCCACCACGATGGCGTAGCCGCTGCTGGACAGCTGCTGGCTGCCGCCGCTGAGGAAGCCGTCGTCGCGCATCGTCCGGTTGGCCACCAGCAGGGCGGTGCCGGCGATGAGGACCGCCAGCGCGACGAGGGCGAGCACCGAGCCCACGACCACCGAGATGGTGCGTCCCGCGGTCCAGCCGCGGTGGTGGTGAGGCGGTCCTGGGACGGCCTGGTCGGCCGCGCCCTGTGCGCCGCCCGGGGACGGTGCGGCCGCCGGCGAGGTGGCCGCCGGGGCGCCGGGAGGTGTCGCCACGGCGGGGGCGCCTCCGGGGGAGGCCGGCAGCAGCAGCGCCGCGTCCGGGCCCGGGTCCGCCCCACCCATGTCCAGTCGGAACGGCGGGTACTCGTCGGTCATCAGCCCGACGTAGGCCGCGACCCGCAGCACCCAGCGGTTGACCCCCAGCAGCAGGTCGTACACCGGCCGCGGGTAGCTGCCGGTGACCGCCAGCAGCACCGCGGCCACCAGCACGAGGATGCCGACGAGGCCGCCACCCCAGACCGTCTGCCACTCGCCGCCCTGTCGGACCGCCCAGGTGCCCGAGCCGAGGAAGACGCCGACCACGATGTAGTGCGGGATCGCCAGCAGCCACCACTTCACCAGCACCAGGCCGCGGGAGAGGTGCTCGGGGTACTCGACGTCGAAGTGGGCCGGGTAGGTCGGGTCCTCGGCCAGGCTGAACGGCGGGTACCGGTCCGTGGCCAGCGCGCCGTACGAGTAGTACGCGACACGCCAGGACCAGCGCAGCACCCCGACGTTGAAGTCGAAGAGGGCCCGGGGGTAGCGACCGGTCACGAGGATGGCCACGAGGGCCACGACGCTGAGCACCGTGAAGGCGACCCACAGGAACGCCAGGACCACGTAGTGCGGCAGTGCGAGCAGCCACTTGACCAGCCAGAGCCAGCGGGAGGTCGCGGCCGGCTGGAGGTCGGCCTGCACGTGCACCGGGTAGCGGAGGGGCGAGGGGCCTGCGGGCGGATTCGCTGCTGCCATGGTCGTGGTCCCTCCCTCGGGGCTGCCTGCCTCCGAGCCTCCGGCCCGTCGTCCCGGGGCAGGCAGGGCCGTTGGTCCCTGCGGGCCCGGAGGTCAGCCCAGGGTGGCGGCGTGGTCGGGGACCTCGTTCTGCAGGAAGCGATCGGTCCGGACGTAACCGGTCGGTGCCGGCCGGGCCGGCAGCTCCAGCGCCGGTGGGGGGACCTGCTGGTAGGGGATGCTCGAGAGCAGGTGGGCGATCATGTTGATCCGGGCCCGGCGCTTGTCGTCGCTCTCCACGACCATCCACGGCGACTCGGGGATGTCGGTGTGCACGAACATGTCGTCCTTGGCGCGGGAGTAGTCCTCCCAGCGCCGCAGTGACTCCAGGTCCATCGGGGAGAGCTTCCACTGCCGCATCGGGTCCTTCAGCCGCTGGTGGAACCGGTGCTCCTGCTCCGCGTCGCTGACCGAGAACCAGTACTTGCGCAGCAGCAGGCCGTCCTCCACGAGCAGCCGCTCGAAGATGGGGCACTGGTGCAGGAACCGTCGGTGCTGGTCGGGCGTGCACAGGTGCATCACCCACTCGACGCCGGCACGGTTGTACCAGCTGCGGTCGAACAGGACGATCTCCCCGGCGGCCGGGAGGTGCTCGACGTACCGCTGGAAGTACCACTGGCTCGACTCGCGGTCGGTCGGCCGGGGCAGCGCCGTGATCCTGGCCACGCGAGGGTTCAGGTACTGCGTGACGCGCTTGATGGTCCCGCCCTTGCCCGCCGCGTCGCGCCCCTCGAACACCACCACGACGCGCACGCCCTCGGTGCGCACCCACTCCTGCAGCGCGACCAGCTCCTTCTGCTGCCGCAGCAGCTCCTTCTCGTAGACGGAGCGCTTCAGGCCGGCCCCGTTCTTCGGCGTTCCACCGCCGTGTTTCGTCATCCGGCCCGCCTCCGCTGCTGCTCTCGAGCCACCGCCCGCTGTGCGCGACAGTACGGCCCGCCGCACGCGGGCGGGCGGGCCGTTGGTCCCGGACCGTGACTGGGCAACGAGGCCGGACGTGCGGCGGCAACCTGTTGCCGGGGCCGGGGTCCGGCGCAGCGTTGACCGGGGCCTCCGCGGGGGGTCACGATTCCCTCAGCCGGGTCCACGCCACGTCGGGGCCCCGGACGGCGAAGGAGGGCCGATGGCGCAGCCGGTGCCCCGATCGAGCACGAGGGGCGACGGCTCGTCCGCCGGACGGGCCCGGGCCGCCGGCATCTACGGGACCGTGGTGACCGCGGCGGTCCTCGCCACCGGGGGCGGCCAGCTGAGGGTCGTCCCGCTCGCGGTGCTGGTGTTCGTCACCCTCGTCGTCTACTGGGGGGCCGAGCTGTACGCCGAGGTGCTGGGCGAGCACGTGCACGCGGGGCGGCTGCCACGGGGGGCCGAGCTGGGTGCCCTGGTCGGTGCCTCCTGGCACATGGTCACGGCCTCCTACCTGCCGCTGCTGGTTCTGGTCGTCACGGCGCTGCTCGGGAAGTCAGCGATGACCGCGAGCTATGCCGCGCTCATCGCCACGGTGCTGCTGTTGCTCGTGCACGGCCGAGCCGCCGGCAGGGGCGCCGGGCTGTCCGGGATGCGGCTCGCGGGGGTGACGGCGTTGGCCGGGTTGTTCGGCGTCACGATGGTGCTGCTGAAGGTGCTCATCGCCCACTGACCACGGCCCATCCGCCGCGGTGGGCCAGCAACCGCGTGGCGGTGCCGATCCCGGCACCCAGGAGGGCGCCGATGACCACGTCGCCGGGGTAGTGCACACCGGTGTGCACGCGGGAGTAGGCGACGGCCGTGGCCATCAGGCGCAGCGGGGTGGCCAGCGCCGGCAGCTCCCCACCGACCGCCGAGGAGAACGCGAACGCCGACGCGGTGTGGCCCGAGGGGAAGGAGTGCGACTGCGGCATGCGCACCCCGTCATTGCGGGCCGAGTCGGTGCGTTCGGGTCGGCCACGGCTCATGACCGGCTTGACGACCAGGTTGCTGACCGCCGAGGTCGCGCCCACGGCGGTGAGCCCGATCAGCGCCGCCCGGCGCCGCGACGGCCCGGCCGCGCCCAGCAGAGCGGCCGTGACCATCCACAGCCGGGAGTAGTTGGCGGCGTTGGAGATCCGTGCCACCGCGCGGTCGATGGTGGGGGAGGGGGTCGAGGCCACGGCGCCGTAGACGGCGCGGTCCAGGCCGCCGAGCTCCACCCGGGCGCGGTCCAGCGTCGTCAGCACCGCGCGACCGTGGGCCGCGACGCCGCCGTCGTGCCCCGTCATCGTCGTGACCCGGGCAGTCGGTGGTACGACGCGAGCCGGCGCAGCCGCACCCAGCTGAGGGGCGGCCGGGGCGGTGGTACCCCGGGACGTTGCCGCGGCACCCGCACCCGCAGGGCCTGCGGGCGGATGCGGCAGTGCACCGGCGTCGGCAGCACGACGGCCTCGCCGTCGATGCCCACCGGGATCTGCGCGGTGTCCGCGGTGACGACGACCTCCGGCGTCTCGAGGATGGTGAGCCCGTTGTCGCGGGTGTGCCGCAGCAGGCCCACGGCCTGACGGGCGCTGTCGACGCTGACGGCGACCACGCCGAGGCGGCCGGTGTCGAGCCGGGCCCGACGGCCCATACCGGCGAGGTCGCCCATCCCGTAGGGGTTGTCGCTCACCAGGACGGCCTGCGGGCCACGGGCGGTCACCCCGGCGGCGTGCGCCTCGAGCCGCGCCCCGGAGTGCCCGTTCAGCAGGTCGGGCAGGGTGTCCAGGGTCGTGCGCGTCTTGTCGTCGCGGTAGGCGGGACTCTGGACCACGGCGGCGTACGCGCCGAAGGAGGCGTTGTTGACGAAGGTGCGCCCGCTGATCTCCCCGAGGTCGACGTGCAGCTCCACCGCGTCGTCGTCGAGGGCCGCCAGGCAGGTGGTCGGGTCCTCCCGGTCCAGGCCGAGGTCAAGGGCGAAGTGGTTGCGGGTGCCGGCGCTGATGACCATGAAGGGGACGTCGTGCTCGGCCGCCACCCCCGCCACGAGCGCCTGGGTGCCGTCCCCGCCAGCCACCCCCAGCAGGTCGGCTCCACGGGCCAGGGCCGCGCGCACGAGAGCCACGACGTCGACCGTCCCGGGGCCCTCCAGGAGGGCCACCTCGGCGCCGAGCGCCTCGGCCTTCTCCAACAGGTCGAACCGGCCCACCTTGCCACCGCCGGAGCGCGGGTTCATGACGATGAACGGGTGCTGCGGGCGTGGCGCGTCGTACTCCGGCATGCCGCTCGGGCGGGCCTCCCGCAGGAGCGCGGCCTGCCCGGCCGCGGCCGCGGCCACCAACAGCACGAGCACCCCCAGCGCCACCCACAGCAGGCCGGCCCGGACGAACAGCCAGGCGAGGACGACCGGCGTGAGGACCACGAGGGCCAGGGCGAGCCAGCGGACGGCACCGCGCACGGACAGGAACCACCACGCCGACCCGATGACGACGACGACCCCGAGCGCCGCGAGCAGCAGCAGCCGGACCCCGCCGTTCAGGGCGAAGCCGACGAGCACGACCGCGGCGGCGAAGGCGGCGAGGAAGGCAGCGCGGGCGAGCCACCTGGCGGACGCGGGCGCGCTCGCCTCCGGGCTGGTGGTCGGGCGGTCGGGGACGGAGTGAGCCTGTGTGTCCTCGGCTCCGGCGCTCATGTGTGGCTCCTTCGGTCCGCCCCGCTGCGCGGTGCCGCCGGTGCGGGGGTACCCCGCCCACCCTCGCGCCCGGCCGGTCGCCGAGCGTCACCCGCGGCGGATGAACGTGCTCCCCGGCGGGCCGGGACGGACCAAGGTCCCGGGTGCAGCACCCGCGTCGGTGCGAGGGTGTGGCCAAGGTGCTGAGGGGTTCCGGAGGCTCTCAGCACCAGTCCCGCCGTTCAAGGAGCGGCCGGCGGGGCGACCGGGGGGCCGCAGGACGACCGGCGGAGCCTTGACAGGACGGCTTCCGCCGGTCGACTCCTGACCCAGCCCCTCGGTGAGTCCGCCCACTCTCCGCGATCGCCGGGACGCGTCGCGGGGCCGTGGCTATAGTGTCCGCCACCCGCCACCTCGGAAGAGGACCCAGATGTCGGCAGCAGATCTTCGCGACACCCTGTCAGGCCAGGGACAGCGGCTCCTGGCGCCGGTACGCCGTCAGGTGGCCCCCCACCTGGACACCCTGGCGGTCAGCCGGTTCCGCACGCTGGCCCGTCGCGGCGGGAGCGCCCGGGACCCCTGGTCGGTGGAGGACGCGACCATCACCGCGTTCTCCCGCCTGGTCGACCGGGCCACGGCGGCCGGCCGGGCGTCGTCCCGGCTCGAGCACGTGGTCGTCCGGGCGTTCCGGTCCCTGGCCGACGCCGACCTCGGGGCGGTTCCCTCGCCGGTCGTCCGTCAGGCGGTCGTGGACTGCTTCCACCGGCTCTACTACCGCCGTTCGGAGCAGACGTGGAAGCAGACCTGGTGGCGTGGGGTCGAGGTGTGGAAGAACCCGCTCGACCTCTGGATCTACCAGGAGATCATCCACGAGGTGCGCCCGGACGTCATCGTGGAGGCGGGCACGAAGTACGGCGGCAGCGCTTTCTTCCTGGCCAACCTCTGCGACCTCGAGGACTGGGGCAGGGTCGTCACCATCGACGTCACCGAGCAGCCCGACCGGCCGCAGCACGATCGCATCACCTACCTCACCGGGTCCTCGACCGACCCGCAGGTGATCGAGCAGGTGGACCAGATCGTGGCCGGTGGCCGCGTGCTCGTGCTGCTGGACTCCGACCACAGCGCCCGGCACGTGCTGGCCGAGCTGCGCGCCTGGCACTCCCGGGTGCCGGTGGGCTCCTACGTCATCGTGGAGGACACCAACGTCCACGGCCACCCGGTCATGCCCAGCCACGGACCGGGCCCGATGGAGGCGGTGGACGCCTTCCTGGCCGAGAACGACCAGTTCGTCGTGGACGAGTCCCGGCACAAGTTCTTCATGTCCTTCAACCCCCGCGGCTACCTCAAGCGCGTGGCGTAGCGGCGCGGGGCGCGGTCTCCGACGCGCGGACGAAGTCGACCGGCTGGCTGGCCCGGCCGGGCCACGTCAGCGTCGTCACGGCCGGGGGAGTGCTGGCGACCAGCCGCCCGTGCGCGAAGACGTGCGATGGCCGCACCTGCCGGCGGACCACGTCGAAGCGGCCGCCGGCGGGGAGCAGCAGGAAGCTGGCCGGGCGGCCGGGGGCGACGCCGTACGCCTGCTCCAGTCCCAGCACGGCGGCGGCCCGGTCGGTGACCATGCGGAAGCACTCCGCCACCTCGTCCGGGGCGGTGAGCTGTGTGGCGTGCGCCCCGACGAGGGCCACCTGCAGCGGGTTGGCGGTCCCCATCGGGTACCACGGGTCCATGACGTCGTCATGGCCGAATGCCACGTTGACGCCGGCCGCCAGCATCTCCTTGACCTGGGTCAGGCCGCGGCGCTTGGGGTAGCCGTCGAACCGGCCCTGCAGGTGCAGGTTGACCATCGGGTTGCAGACCAGCGAGATGCCCGACCGGCCCACGATCCGCTGCAGCTTGGCGCTGTAGGCGGGGTTGTAGCTACCCATCGCGGTGGTGTGGCTCGCGGTGACCCGCTCCCGCAGCCCGGTGCGGTGGGCCTGCGTGGCGAGCACCTCGATGAACCGGGACTGGTCGTCGTCGATCTCGTCGCAGTGCGCGTCGACCCGCAGGCCGTGACGCTGGGCGGTCCCGACGGCGATCTCGACCGAGCGCACGCCGTCCTCGCGGGTGTCCTCGTAGTGCGGGATGGCGCCGATGGCGTCGACCCCGCGGCGGGCCGCCTCCTCCAGCAGCGCCTCGCCGCCGGGGAAGGAGCAGATGCCCTCCTGCGGGAAGGCCACCAGCTGCAGCCCGATGACGTCGCGGACCCGGTCACGTACCTCCAGCAGCGCGTCCAGGGCGGTCAGGCTCGGGTCGGTGACGTCGACGTGGCTGCGCACGTGCAGGGCGCCGTTCGCGGCGTACCACCGCAGCACCTCCTCGACCCGTCCGACGACGTCCTCGCGGGTCAGCTGCGGCTTGCGCTCGGACCAGCAGGCGATGCCCTCCCACAGCGTGCCGCTGACGTTCCAGCGTGGCTCGCCGGCGGTGAGGCAGCTGTCGAGGTGCACGTGCGGCTCGACGTACGGCGGGCTGACCAGCGCCCCCGCCGCGTCGACGACGGTGCGGGCCTCCACGGCCACCGTCCCGCTGGGCGGGAGGGCGAGGAACCTCCCCTGGTCGACATGGACGTCGACCAGGGGGCTGTCGTCGGCGGGGCGGTCGAGGGGGGCGCCGGCACCGGACCCGAGCAGGCGGGCGTTGCGGACGACGAGGTCGATCACACCGGCTCCGATCCGACGGCGCTGGGTGCCGCGTCCGCCGCCGCGGCGGCGCCGGCACCGCTGCGCCGCGGGCGCAGGGAGACGTAGACGACGCCGGCCACGACCGAGCCGACCAGCCAGGACAGGTCGACCCCGCCGAGCGCCTTGGCCAGCGGGCCCTGGAGCCAGGTCACCACGCCGAACTCGGCGGTCCAGGTGGCGAACATCCCGACCACCAGGGCGACGACAGCCGGCCAGATGACCACCTGGATCCTGCTCCGCCGCGGCTCGTCGAACAGCAGGTGCACGTCGATCCGCTCACGCTGCAGCCAGTAGTAGTGCAGCAGCATGACCGTGGCCCAGGG
>Ga0308175_100003157_pt1 | contig 11390 bp, 9 predicted proteins | sample PhyCR1_3_FD_203893 | JGI IMG/M metagenome (GOLD analysis project Ga0308175, IMG submission 203893) | Soil microbial communities from UC Gill Tract Community Farm, Albany, California, United States - DLSLS.C.R1 | ecosystem: Environmental > Terrestrial > Soil > Agricultural land | place: USA... | reverse complement strand
GATTTCCACCGGACCCCGCTCGTTGCCCATCGGCTTCGATCCCGATGCGCGCGTGCTCGGGTTCACCCTTGCGGTTTCGCTCGCTACCGGCATTCTTTTCGGAATCGCGCCCGCAATGCGAGGTACCCGGCCGGATCTCAATTCGGCGTTGAAAGAAAGCCGGGCCAGTATGGCCTCGCCGCGAAAGGTGACCTTCGGGCGAGCCATGGTTGTCAGCCAGGTAGCCCTTTCCATGGCGCTGCTCGTCGGGTCCGGACTGCTGCTGAAGAGCTTCCGGAACCTGATTACGAAATCGCTCGGGTTTGACCGCGAGCACGTGCTTGTGGTCCAGGTGGATACTGTGGCTACTGGCTACAACGGCGATCGGAGGCTCGCCAACCTCTATCACCGAATCGAAAATCGCATCTCGAAGATCCCTGGCGTCGTATCCTCGGCTTTCTGCCACCGTGTCTTTCATGAAGGGCAGTGGACCGAGCGCTTTAAGATCCCGGGCATCAATGTTCCGCAAGGCGATCGGTCCCTCGTCGTCAATTTTGTCGGGCCGGAGTTCTTCCAGACTCTGAACATTCCGCTTCTCAAGGGCCGGATATTCGACTATGGCGACAACGCTTCGAAGCCGCGCGTCGTGGTGATCAATGAAACCATGGCGAGGAGCGTGTTCGCAGGCGCCGATCCGATCGGAAAAACGATTCTGATGCAACCCATCACCGATTACGACCAGCCCTACCAGATCATCGGCGTTGCGAGCGATGCGCAGGACCGCAGTGTGACGGATGCGCCGGTAAAAATGGGCTGGCTGCCGCTTGAGCAGAATCCGGTGTTTGCCGCGGACGTCGTGGTCCGCGCCGCCGGTGATCCGGCCCGCCTGACCGCCGCCGTGCGCCAGGCCATCCATTCCATCGATCCGCATTTGCCCATCGCCGGAGCGATGACGCTGGCCGATCAGGTGAGCGATTCCCTGGTTACGCAGCGCGCCGTCGCGCAGCTGACGGCCTTCTTCGCCGGGCTTGCGGTGCTGCTTGCGGCCATCGGGCTCTACGGAACCATCTCCTTCGCGGTCGCAAGGCGAACGAGTGAAATCGGCATCCGCATGGCATTGGGCGCGGAGCGCTCGGCTGTGGTGGGCATGGTGCTGTCTGATGCCGGAAAACTGATTGTGGCCGGCATCGCCGTTGGGCTGCCCCTCGCCTTCGGCGCAGCGGCGCTGGTGCGATCGGTCCTGTACGGCGTCGGCAGGTTTGACGCCGCCAGCATGGCGCTGTCGATAATGGTGCTTTCGGTCTGCGCCCTCGTGGCCGGCTATCTTCCTGCCCGGCGCGCCTCACGAGTCGATCCCATGGTCGCGCTCCGATACGAATAACAGCTCATGCCCGCTCCTCTCATCCAGCTCAGAGACATCGAACGCTTCTACCAGACCGGCCCCACCCGAACCTGGGTGTTGCGCCGCATCAACCTCGAGGTAAAGGAAGGCGACTTCATCACCATCATGGGTCCGTCCGGCTCGGGCAAATCGACGCTCCTGAACATCATCGGGATGCTGGATAACGGCTGGGCCGGCGAGTACTGCCTGGCGGAAAATCCCGTTCATAAGCTGAACCCCCGGCAGCGGATCGAACTCAACAAGCGCTACATCGGATTCGTGTTTCAGAGTTACCACCTTCTGGACGATCTCACTGTCGCCGAAAATCTGGACGTTCCGCTCTCATATCGCAACGTCAAAAAGGCAGAACGCGCGGCGCTGGTCGCCGATGCCCTCGACCGCTTCCGTATCGTCGGCAAAAAAGATCTCTTTCCCAGCCAGCTCTCGGGAGGCCAGCAGCAGCTGGTAGCCATCGCGCGCGCGGTGATCGCAAGCCCGAAGCTGATCCTGGCCGATGAACCGACGGGCAATCTGCATTCCGCGCAAGGAGAAGAGATCATGCAGTTGTTCAAGCGGTTGAACGACGAAGGAACCACGATCATTCAGGTGACGCACTCGGAGAGGAACGCGGAATATGGCCACCGCACGATCCAATTGGCTGACGGTTGGATTGTAAGCGCCGGGTCGTAAACTGAGCCTTTCCCGATGGCCGCTCCCCGGATCCTGATTGCCGATGACCAGCCGGATGTTCTCGAAGCCCTCAGACTACTGCTGAAGCCCGAAGGCTACGCCACCGAACAGGCAAATTCGCCGGCTTCCGTCCTGGCCCTGCTCGATCAGCGCGAGTTCGACGGCGCAATCATCGACCTGAATTATGCGCGCGATACCACCTCAGGCAAGGAGGGCCTCGACCTGATCGCGGCCATTCAGCAGCGAGACCCGCTCCTGCCGATCATCGTAATGACGGCCTGGGGAACGGTGGACGTCGCGGTGGAAGCAATGCGGCGCGGCGCCCGCGATTTCATTCAAAAACCCTGGGACAACGCCCGGCTTCTTGCCATCGTGCGCACGCAGGTGGAGCTGGCGCACGCGTTGCGGACGGCCCGCAAGCTGGAAGCCGAAGACCGCGTCCTGCGCGCCGTGGACCGACCCGTATTCATCGCGGAATCGCCCTCCATGAAACAGGTGCTGCGGGTGATCGGAGACGTCGGCCCTTCGGACGCCAATATCCTGATCACGGGCGAACCAGGCACGGGCAAGGAAGTGGTGGCTCAGACGATTCACGCCGTTTCGCATCGCTGCAATCGGCGCCTGGTCGCAGTGAACGCGGGCGGGCTTTCCGAAGGCGTGTTCGAAAGCGAATTGTTCGGCCACGTGCGCGGCGCATTCACGGATGCGAAATCGGACCGCGTGGGCCGCTTCGAACTGGCCGATGGCGGGACGCTGTTTCTGGATGAGATCGCGAACATCTCGCCCACGCAGCAGGCGCGGTTGCTGCGCGTTCTGCAGACCGGAGAACTCGAGCGCGTGGGCTCCTCCCGCACAATCAAGGTAAATGTACGAGTGCTTTCCGCTACCAATGCGGACCTGCACGCGGAAGTAGATGCGGGACGGTTTCGCGCCGACCTGCTCTATCGCCTGAACGCCATCGACATCCATCTACCGCCGCTGCGCGAGCGCCGGGAAGATATCGCGCCGCTTTCGAGCCTGTTTCTCTCCAGCTACGCCACGAAATACCGTAAAGCGGCAACCGGCTTCGAACCTGCCGCAATGCGCATGATTCTGGAGCACGACTGGCCGGGCAATGTGCGCGAATTGCAGCATGCGATCGAGCGCGCGATACTGATGTCGAATTCAGAAAAGATTCAGCCTGCTGATCTGGGTTTGCGCGCCGCGCGCTCGCCTCAACGGCTCGAAGAGCTGAGCCTCGAACAGGTGGAAAGCCTGCTCATCCGCAAGGCTATGGCAAAGTACGAAGGCAATGTCAGCAAGGCCGCCGCGGCGCTCGGCCTGAGCCGCAGCGCGCTTTACCGGCGGCTCGACCGCTATGGAATCGCGTGACAATACGAGCGGCGAACAATGACCCACCGCCGCTTCAGCTTCGAATACCGGCTCTTCTTCCTCGCGCTCGGCGCAGGAGCGCCGGCCGTCATCGCGACAGTGATTCTTCTCGCGACCGGCGATGTCTCGAATTCGACGGCATGGACTCTGGGAGGCGTAATCGTAGCGTGGTGGCTCGCCATCGCGACGGTCTCGAAAGACCGCTTCACCTATTCGATGCGAACGCTGTCCAATCTGCTGGGCGCTCTGCGCGACGGCGATTTTTCCTTTCGCCTCCGCATGGACGACCATGGCAGCCTGGGAGAGGTTTACCGCCAGATCAACGAAATGTCCGAGACGCTGCACGTTCAGCGGCTGGGCGCCATGGAAGCGGCGGCGCTGCTGCAGAAGGTGATGAGCGAGATCGATGTCGCGATCTTCGCCTTCGATTCCGCGGGAACGCTGCGGCTGATCAACCGTGCAGGCGAACAGTTGCTCATGATGAAGGCCGAAGAAGCGATCGGAGCCTCCGCCGCGGCGCTCGGGCTCGAGACGTATCTCACCGGCACCACGTCCAGCGTCACGCGCGCGGCTTTCCGCGGTGGCTCTGGCCTCTGGACCGTGCGGCGCGGCGATTTCCGCGAAAGCGGCCAACCCCACAACCTGCTGGTCTTCTCCGACATCACCCGCCCGCTGCGCGAAGAAGAGTTGCGCGCCTGGCAAAAGCTCGTGCGCGTGCTCGGGCACGAAATCAACAACTCCCTCGCGCCCGTGAAATCGCTCTCCTCGAGTCTGCTCTCCCTCATCGAACGCGATCCGCTGCCCGCAGACTGGCGGGACGACGTGCGCTCCGGATTGAATGTCATCGAGAACCGCTGCGATGCTCTCAATCGCTTTACCGGCGCGTACGCCCGCCTCGCGCGGCTCCCCGAGCCGAAGATGCAATCGGTGCGCGTCGCAGATTGGGTACACCGGGTCGTGCGCCTCGAACCCCGCGTTCCGGTCGCGGTGAATGCCGGCCCGGATATTTCGATCCGCGCCGACGCGGATCAGATCGAGCAACTTCTCATCAACATTGTTCGTAACGCGGCTGACGCCTCGCTCGAACGCCAGGGCCGGGTAACGCTCCATTGGTCGCTCGACCACGGCGCGCTCGAACTCACGGTAGACGACGAAGGCCACGGCATCTCAAATCCGGGCAATCTGTTTGTGCCGTTCTTTACGACGAAGCCTGCAGGATCGGGTATCGGGCTGTTTTTGAGCCGGCAAATCGCAGAAGCCCACGGCGGAGCGATTACGCTGGTGAACCGATCGCCGGGGCCGGGATGCCGTGCGGTAATCACACTGCCAACTTAGTACGCCAGTTCAGAAGTTCACTAACGTATTTTTCAGGTTCAGGCCGTAGTCGCGAGGGGGACGGAGAGTTTGGCGAGAACGGCGGCGAGATCGGCTTTGGTGAACTTCCATTGGAAAGGTTTTGCGGTGGATTCCCAGTAGGATTGAAAGTCGAGCAGGCGCTCGGCAAGGTGGTCGAGGCTGGTGAAGTCGTTCGGGGCGAGAACCTTTCGCTGCACGATAGAGAAGTAGATCTCCACCTGATTCAGCCAGCTGGCGTGGATTGGCCCGTGCACGAGCGTGAGCCGGGGAAACAGTGCACTCAACCGCTGGACGGACGATTCACCGCGGTGAGACGTTCCGTTATCGACGATCCAGAAGACACGTCGGGCATCGTTGTAGGGCGGGCGAGTCATGACTTGTTCGACCAGACGATGGAAAGCAGCGATGCCGGTTGTGGCTTCGCAGCGGCCAAAGACGCGGGCATGGTGCACGTCGAGCGCGGCCATATAAGCCCAGGCGCCGCAACGCTTGTATTCATGCTCGACACGCATGGGGTGTTTCGGGGCGGGCAGTTGGGTTGGGTGCTTGCGGTGGCGAGCCTGAACGCTGGTCTTTTCGTCGGCCGAGATGACAAATTCATCCTGCTTGAGGGGCCTGTCGTTCCAGCAGCGAGCATACAGATCCAGTATCCGGTTGGCCTTAATGGCAAAGGCAGGATCGCGGGGGAAGATCCAACTGCGGTGATACCAGGGCCGAATTGCGTCCTGATGAAGCCAACGCCAAATGGTGCTTCCGGAGATTGTCGCCACCAGACCAGAGGCAACGACTTGCCGGGCAATATCGGGAGTGCTCCAGCGGGACAGAGGAAGACCCTGTCTGCTGGGCAATTCGCAGGCGAGGGCTTTAACCTGCACGACCAGTTCTGGGGGGAAAAGCCCGGGGGCGACCCGGGCGTGAGCGCTCGTCGAGGCCGGCCAGACGCTCTTCGAAAAAGCGCTTGCGCCACATACTGACGACCTCCCGGCGCGTGTCAAGACGTGCGGCGATCTGATCGTTGGAGAGGCCTTCGGCGGCAAGGAGAATCATCCTGGCGCGCACGACTTCAAAATACGGTAACGTATATTTCGCCGCGCGGCGACGAAGCTCTCGTTCTTCAGAAGCTGATAAATCTATACCGTATTGGCTGTTGCGTGGCAACGTGAGCAGGCCTCCTGCCCACAATCCCATACATTACGCATTTCTCAAAAAAGAACTAATAATACGTTAGTGTATTTAGGAAACGGACAACTTAGCTGCGGCGGCTTAACTGCGGCTCCGGGAGCGAATGCGATAGACCTTTTGGGCGTTCTCCCACGTGATCTGGCGGAACAGCTCAGGCGCACAGGACCTTTTTAAGACCGCAAGAGTTTCGCGCGCGACACACTTGCCTGCCAGCCGGCTCGAGGGCGCGTTATTGGATCTGCCGCCCCGGCCGTCCGTACACGCGCAATCGCTGCCGAACATCAGCTTGTTGCGGTGGCGCTCGAGGAACGGCGAGGTGAAGTCAGGATCCCGGGTCAGGCCATTGTTGCCCGAATTTGCCGAAAGGTCGCCGTAGAGATTGGGATAATCCGCAAGCCACTTATCGCTCAGGCCGCCCCGTTTAATGGGCCCCGAAGGATAGGCCGTATGGCCATCGAAATCGGCGCTGAGATTGGCCCAGAACGCGTTACCGTGGCCGATGAAAGTCGTTTTCGGATATGCCTTCAGCATCGCGGCCAGGCGCGGCAAGCCCGTATTGAATCCGTCGCCCGGCTCTTTACTATCTTCCTGAAAATGCAGCGTCACAGGGACATTCATCTCGGCGGCTAACGCGTAAACGCGGCGCATTTCCGGGCTGTCGCAGGCGACATGCGATTTGATCTCACCGAGACCGGTCGCGCCTGATTTGAGCGCGGCGCGCAGTAGTTCTGCGGCTTGGGTATTCGTCACGTCCGTGCCGGCGGACCAGATGAAACGGCCCGGATATTTGGCTTGCATCTCGCGTACCTGCTCGGCGGAATCATGCCGCGAAAGCAGATTGGCGTTCGAGACGCCGCATCCCTGCATGTGAATCATGTCGGCATCGAGACCGCGGCGAATGTGCAGGTGAATGTCGATGACCGGACCGCCCCAGTCGGGGGCAGGCGAAGGTTCCTGAGCGCTCAAATGGCCGGCTATCGAAGCGGCTGCGACAGTTCCTGCAAAGTGGCGGCGGCTGATCATGCCAATCAGAGATATCACGGCTGTCGGCCGCAGTCAGACATTCATTTCTTCACCAGCTGCGATCGGAAAGCATATCCGATCACGACTGGTGGGCTCTTCTCCAGGTCCTTGTCCTCGTATTGGGGATCACGGCGCTGCATCTCCGCAAGATTCAGCCGCAACGTTGCATGAACGAAATTCTCATCGTGCTGATCCGGCTCCATCTCCTGCACTTCATAGATGCCTTCGAGGCGCCGGATGCAGCCATCATGCTCGAGGGTCGCAATGACGTCCGCGCCATCCTTGCCACCGGTTTTCGCAGCGGCAAGATACGTCGCAATGCACGATTGCCGGGTGAGTATGACAGGGTTCGTCACATTCGTAAAACGATCGCGGCCGACAGCTGGAATAACGGCCGCGCAAAGCAAGCCGAAAATGAAGACGCCCTGTCTGGATATCAGCATGGATTCAGGTTAACGCCGCTTCTCACGCACGCCTTTGCGGAGCAGCGCGTACAATCGTATCTGCTGGTGAACCGGTCGGCGCGCCGCGACCGTCCCGTAATCACGCTACCGACCTAAAGTTGGGGGTTTCAAATACGGTCAGGGCGGTACAATTGATTTAGTTTCCTGACAGGAGAAACGATGAAAGCCGTAGCCGTTTTCGGTTCCCTGATGATTTCCGCTGGCGTGATGATGGCCGCCAGCCTTCCCCCAACCCACGCGGGCCAGATCACTGGCAATTACGTTGAAGCCCGTACGGCCGACGTATACACCGGCCCGTGCTTCGCCAACTCCGAAGAAGGCCTCCGCGGCGAACTCGCCGTTTTCGGCTGGAAGATCGCGAAGGGCTCCTGGAATGGCGTTGATCTCGCCGGTCTGGGCGTCGTTGGCGTCATCCGCGCCAGCAACACGCTTGGCGCTGTGAACGTGAGCACCTACCCGGTCAAGTCCGTACTGATCATCGACCAGAAGGCCAGTGAGGAACAGCGCGCCGCCCTTGCCGCTTTTGCCAAGCACATGGCAGGCAAGCTTCTCTCTGACGTTGTTCGCGTCGAGTACCGGCCCGTAGAGTTGACGCTCGCCAACAACGATCTTCACAGCATGCAGGCAACGCTGAAAGCCGGCGAACTGGCGAAGGTCCAGACCCGCGCCATGCATGAAGGCGACCAGATCTGCCATAACGAAGAAGTCTGGTATCAGCCTCTGACGAATCTGAATCACGCGATGCCGGCATACACCCTGGCCAACAGCTACCAGGGTGACGGGCTGGGAACGAAGTGGAGCAACCCGGACAAGCGCAGCTCCTACATCGGTTCATTCTCCGAATCCGCGGACTAGCCTCGTCCAAACAGCCTATGAGCCCGGTGACTCGAAGTCGCCGGGCTTTTTTGCGTTTGGAGTGGCGTAACGAATATCTGCGTCGCGTAAATCCGGCGGTCCGGATCGATCGCGATTCCGACCGCGCTCTGTAAATACGCGGGATTCAGAAGATTTTCGCGGTGCCCGGCGCTGTACCACCAGCACACTACTGCGAGGTTCACGGGATCGTCGTACCCCCGTTCCGAAAACAGATTTTCGCCGCAGCGGGACCAGACAAGGCCTCGCGTGCTCAGTCTTTGGGCTACATCACCTCGCTCGGGATCGACGTGCCCCGGAAACCGGAGTTCGGCTTTTCGGGCGCTCTGTTCGCGGGCTTCCGAGTAAATAGCGTCTACCCACTCGAGAAGCGGGGCGCCGCACTCGCAACGAAGCTCATTGATCCGATTGAAAATTCGCCGCTCGAATTCCTCCACGCGAGGCTCGCGATTTTCCGCGCGGGTCAACGCAGGGACAGCAAACAAAGCAGGAGAAGCCAGGAATTCGCGGCGGCGCATCACGAGGGGAATTGAGCGGAGATTTTTGGTCTTGGCTGACCGTCGCGATAAGGCGCGAGCGCCACGATGAGATCCAGTTCGGTGACCTTATCGCTCAGCCTGACGATGAGTTGCCGAACACCTGATGCAGAGCCCGGACGCGCCGGCCCTTCGTCGAAAAGAGCGTGCCTCGGGGAGATGATCTCCGCCGCGAGATTCCACCCGCTCTTGTGCAGGGTGGCGCTTTGCCCCGCGGTCGAAATGTCGGCATCGGTCATCATGCCCCAGATGGCTTCCACCGGCTGATCGGCCCGAAGACTATCTTCAATTAGAACTGTCTGCCGCCTGGCCAGCCCGATCTTTCGGGTCCAGAGCCGCAGTTTCGGATACGCCTTCGAAAGGTCGATCTGCACCCAGCTCAAATCCGTACCGAAATCCTGCCGGATGATGTGAGCTTCAGCGCGGCCATCCTGGTTCTCGCCATCCACGGTGATGGTGTTATGAAGATCGGTCCGATTGCGAAGCACAACGGTTTTCGGCCGCCCCGCGACGGCAGGCGCCACGACGGAATCTTCGGGCCCGAGGTCGAGAGCCCAGCGAATACCCCCGGCATCCAAAACGAAATGACCCAGATCGAGATGCGTATGCGGGACCTTATTGTCGCCGCCCTTCACCGCGAGGAACGCCGCGTTCGGATCGTCCCAGGCGCCGCGGAATGAAGCGATGTTGACGCCGTGAAACACGGCATCAAGAGGCCACGCCGGAGGTTGCGGCTGGCGCACATCCCGCTCCAGCCAGACCAGGTCGTAGGCATCCGGGTGGGAGTTCCGGTCGAGTTCCTTCGTTTCGCTCCAAGCATACACAGGGATTAAGTAACGATGCGCCATCCAGAACATTTCGGGCGCAGGTCCGGCATCGTCGCCGCTGTCGCCGAAATTGAAGATGCGATTTGCAGGACCGGTAAGATAAATTCGGAAGCGGCCGGTGCGTTCGAGCGCATGGGGCGAACTGAGACCGTATTCAGTACCAAGAGCGGTCTGAAGTGCGGAGAAGAGAATGCACGCCGCGCGGGTCGCCTGTTCCCAGTAATACGGACCTTCCGGCCAGGCTCCATCGGCTGTATAGTTGGCGATGCCGTGAGGGACCGATTGCAAAGCGTAACGCACGATTTGCGCGGCTTCATCCTTCGCCTCATCGGCAACGGCAAGCGCGCCCAGCGCGATACCAGAGTTGCAGACGAGATTCCAGTAACCACGATCGCGCGTCCACTGGCTCTGAAGCTGGTACGCGCCCAGCGCGGGCGCAAGACCTTTCGAGAGGATCGCGTCGCGAAACGTGGTTCGCTCTTCGCCCGAAAGCCCGCCGTACAACCAGTCGTAGCCGATTGCGAATGCGTGCGTCATATCGGCCAGATCGACGAAATGGCCCGAATTCCAGTCCTTGAAACCAGCGGCGGCGTTCATCTCCATGACGGCGCGTCGAAACCAGGGATCGCGTCCGCTGATCCGGAACATGAGCGAGAGCGTCAGGATGCGATCGAGCGCGCGCCGCGTCTGGGTGGAAAGCCGGGCTCCGTTCAGCTTGTACTCAACCGGGGGCGTGCTGAGAAGCCGGTCGCATTCCTTTTCGAACTCCGCATAGATGCGCTTCGCCGGAAGATAATCGCGGGTAAGGCTGCGCAGCCGATCCACATCGGAATCGAGCAGAATCAGCCGCGGATGCGAAGGCCTGAGCTGGCGCAAAGGATCGTCGCCGGCCTGCGCAAACGCAGATTTCGTGGCATCGCACGCGGCAACTGCGGCGAGTTGCGCGATCATGCTCCGGCGCGTGATTCTGCGAGAGCCCCTCACCCTGAGACCAGTTTTGCATAGCAGCATGTCAGAATACGTGCTGGCGAGCGCCCGCTCGGCCCGTCTCCGTACAGTGGCGGGCGCGACCCGGACGAAATGACCGATTCAGACATTCTCGAACGCATACCCAATATGTCGGCGCTGGTGGCCGGCGACCTGAGTCTTGAGTATCGTTGCACTTACGATCAATCGCTTTCCGGCCCGCAGCTGGAGGGAGGCGAAGAGCGAATCGCGGTAACGGATTCGGAATTCAGACCGGGTCTCGGCGGCTCGGTGGCGGCGGATGTCGCTGCCCTGGGATGCGGTCGCGTCGCCGTCCTGGGCGTCGCCGGTTCTGACGGGCACGGGTTTGAATTACAAAACGCTCTGCGCGAACGGGGAATTTCAGTCGAAAATCTGATTCGCACGCCGGAAATTCCGACATGGACATCGATGCGATTTTTCAATTCGGGCAGCGGCGGGGAGGATCGCCCACGCATCGAATTCATACCCTCGCGTCGACTGCCGGATACACTTTCGCGGCAAATCGTGAACCGCTACCAATCAATCTTCGACGGCTTTAATCTGGTGTTCATCGCAGACCATGCGACGCCAGAGCATGGCGTTGTGACCGAGCCTCTGCGCAAGCTGATTGACGAGCTCTCGCCCGCGTACCCGGACAAGATCGTGATCGTGGAATCCAGGGCGAATCTTCAGCATTACCGCCGCGTCATTTTAAAACCAG
>Ga0308175_100003156_pt1 | contig 11393 bp, 9 predicted proteins | sample PhyCR1_3_FD_203893 | JGI IMG/M metagenome (GOLD analysis project Ga0308175, IMG submission 203893) | Soil microbial communities from UC Gill Tract Community Farm, Albany, California, United States - DLSLS.C.R1 | ecosystem: Environmental > Terrestrial > Soil > Agricultural land | place: USA... | reverse complement strand
AGGAATGGTAGCAGAGAATACTAGCATTTGTAATGTTTCCGGCATTTTAGCTGCCACCTGATCCACATCTTCAATAAATCCCATATCGAGCATCATATCGGCTTCATCAATAACAAGGATTTTTGATGTATGAATAAATAAAGCTTGTTCCACCATCAGATCTTTAATTCTTCCGGGTGTGCCAACGACAATTTGTGGCTGTACTTTTAATTTTTCAATTGTACGCTGCTTGTCCGTTCCGCCAATATAGCACCGTGTCATGATAGACATTTCAGGGCTGCACTGTTCGGTTATCTTTAAAATTTGATGATAAATTTGTGAAGCCAATTCTCTGGTTGGAGCTGTAATAACGGCTTGGACTTCCTGGCGTTCCGGGTCAATTTTTTCAAGAATCGGTAATACATAAGCTAGTGTTTTTCCTGTCCCCGTCTGCGATTGTCCAATGGCACTGTCACCCTTCAAGACCGAGGGGATCATTCTCTCTTGAATTTCGGTTGGTGCAAAAAATCCGAATTGCTCGAGGGATTCTATAATAAATGGCTGAAACTTAAAACGCTCAAATTGATTTACTTTCATGAAATAGCTCCTTAATTTTAAATGATCTCCTAACAATGGAGTATTGTTGGCTTCAATGCATCATACTTATTGCCATCCTGTTATTATAGTAAAATTTCTCCTAAATAACCAGCTAACACTTCTTTTATTCTCATCTTTTACTTTCTAAGTACTTTTTAATACGAATTTTTATTATTTCCTTGTGGTTTATACCTAAACCAAATAAGGAATCATGCATACCTTAATATATCAAGTTTAGATGGAAGGAGGTCGCAGTATGCAGCCAAGACCAAGAATGCCCATGAATGGCGGAATGGGACCGGGTATGTACGGAGGAAGAAATCCATTTATGGGCCCTCAAACTAATAACCCGATGATGAGACCGCCCGCTGGTCCCTTTAACGGGGGAAACCCAATGGGATCTATGAGGGGCCCTGTACAGATGAACCGTTCAGGCGGAGGATTACTATCAAGAATTTTAGGCGGGGGAACCCAGGCGAGGAACGCAGGTGGTTTAATGGGGATGCAGGGAGCGGGGAGAGCAGCGGCAGGTGGCGGCGGTGGCTTACTTCAATCACTGAGCAATCCTGCAGGACTATCTGGAATATTAAACAATACTCAGCAGGTACTAAAGACAGCCCAATCCATTGGCCCAATGATTCAACAATACGGTCCAATGGTCAAAAATCTTCCGGCATTATGGAAAATTTACCGAGGTTTCAAAAGTGCATCAAACGATTCGGATTCATCTACAAACAAAACCAATTCAAATTCAGAATCTGAGTCTTCTAACAACGAAACCACTGAAAGTTTGATTTCGAGAAATACTGCTAAACAAACAAAAAACCCAAAAGACACATCCAATAATAGTAATCCATCGAATAATGCCACGCGAAGCACATCGCAACAAAAAGGGACTTCTATTCCCAAAATGTATATTTAATCATAAGGATGCTGGGGACAGCATTCCTTTATTTTTTTCATTCCCTATGGAAAAATGTATCTTTGTAATCTATCTATTAGTTTTATATAATAAAACACATAGACTACTAATGCATGTCTTTAGGGGGACTAACAATATGCAAATAATTAAAATTTCTCCACGCGGCTACTGCTATGGAGTAGTTGATGCCATGGTGATTGCCAGAAATGCCGCTTTAGATAAAACACTACCTCGTCCAATCTATATCTTAGGTATGATTGTTCACAATAAACACGTAACAGACGCCTTTGCAGAGGAAGGCATTATTACACTTGACGGAAATAACCGCATAGATATTCTAAATCAAGTAAATTCCGGTACGGTAATTTTCACAGCACACGGCATTTCTCCAGAGGTACGCGAACTTGCCAAAAAGAAAGGCCTAATCACCATCGATGCAACTTGCCCCGATGTGACAAGAACACATGACTTGATTGAAGAGAAGACCAAACAAGGGTACCAAGTGATTTACATCGGTAAAAAGGGACATCCGGAGCCAGAAGGTGCTGTCGGGGTTGCGCCAGGTATGGTTTTCCTCGTTGAAACGCCAAGTGATGTGGAAGCATTAACGATTAACTGTGAGAAGCTGCTAGTAACCAACCAAACCACTATGAGTCAATGGGATGTAGCTGATACAATGGAAAAGGTCCAAGAAAAATTCCCGCATGTAGAAGTCTATAATGAAATTTGCCATGCGACACAAATACGCCAAGAAGCAGTGGCACAGCAAGCTACAGAAGCAGATGTTACCATTGTTGTCGGTGACCCAAAAAGCAATAACTCCAACCGGCTGGCCCAGGTTTCTGAAGAAATAGCGGGTACTAGGGCCTATCGTATTGCTGATATCACTGAATTAGACATTGATTGGATAAAGGATGCTAAAAACGTCGCCGTCACCTCAGGTGCCTCTACACCAACGCCAATTACAAAAGAGGTGATTACGTTCCTCGAGCAATTTGACCCCAATAATAAGGCCACTTGGGAGCGCCGTAAAAAGGTTCAATTAAATAGAATTTTACCAAGAGTAAAAAAGATTGAGGAATAAATAAGAAAGCGCAAGCGCCCCAACTGAGATAAAGGGCAGAGCGAACCGATGTTGACTTATCATAGGGCGGAGAGCGAAGGACACTAGCCGCTAGGGCGCTGGACAATTCTCAAAGTTTAAATTTATAAATTCATATATATTGAAAAGAACCGCTGCTGCGTTAAGCGCGGTTCTTTGTTTTTGGCCTTTCAAAATACTTTGCCCTTTTTATATAAATTGAAAGGGCTCTGTATTTGCAGCAGAAGGTAGAATTTCTACACTATAGCCTGATTCTTGACACAGTTTTTGTAAAACCTTGGTTAATCCTTTTTTCATTACTTTCTCAACGTTATGTCCCGGATCAATCATGTTCAAACCCTGCATCAACGCATCATGAGCAGTGTGATAATATATATCTCCCGTAACATAGACATCTGCTCCTTTAAATTTAGCACTCATAAAATATTTATTGCCATCCCCGCCTAGCACGGCTACTTTTTTCACTTTCGCGGTTAAATCCCCGACAACACGGACAATTGAAACGTCTAAAGCCTCTTTTACCTTTTCAGCAAATTCGGCTAAGGTTATCTCCTTAATCTTACCAATCCTTCCAAGACCAAGTACTTCACCTTTATTTTCAAGCGGGTATACATCATATGCAACCTCTTCATATGGATGAGCCTTTATCATCGCTGCTATGGTCTTTTTAAGAAGGGGTTCAGGAATAATAGTCTCTATTCTTACCTCTTCAACTTCTTCTATCTGGCCAATTCGTCCCACATATGGGTGTGTATGATCACCTGGTAAAAATCGGCCTGTACCACTCGCAGAGAATGAACAATGACTATATTTGCCAATAAACCCTGCACCTATATCTCCTAGGACGGATCTTATTTTTTCCGCATGGCTGGCTGGAACATAGATAACTAATTTATTGAGCTGGGTTTCAAAGGTAGGAACCAGTACTTCAGCATCTTCTAGCCCTAAAGCTTCAGCGAGTAGATCATTAACACCGCCCTTTGCTACATCAAGATTTGTGTGAGCTGCGTACACGGCAATGTCATGTTTTAATAATTTCTCGACCATTTTCCCTTCGGTTGTATCAGTCAATACGTTTTTTAGCGGACGGTAGATGATAGGATGATGAGCGATAATAAGCTGGACATTTTTTTCAATTGCCTCATCAATAACATTTTCCAGTACATCCAAAGCAATCATGACTCGTTCCACCTTTTTATTTAAACGTCCGATTTGTAACCCAATCTTATCTCCTTCCATTGCCAGTCCTTTCGGTGAAAACTGTTCAAATAATTGAATGATTTCATGTCCATTAGGATTCTTCATGGTTAAGGCCCTCCTCAATTAAATTGATTTTATGGAGCAGCTCCTGCCTTTTTTCTAAGGTTTCTGTTGTTTCGGACGCTTGATTAAGTGCCTCATAGATACGCTGCCAATTTTTCTTCTCCGTTGTCCATTTTTTCTTGAAGACTTCCTCTTTCCTTTTCAACAGGTATGGCCCCACTAAAAGTTCCAACTCTCTATTAAAACAATAGGGTCTAATAGGATTTCCTTTTTCGGCAACAAGAATCTCGTAGATTTTTCCATCTTCCTCGATAATTTCTTCCCCGGTTAATTCCCAGTTGTTTTCTATGAGCCACCTTCGAATTGAAATTGCACTGAGATTCGGTTGTAATACGAGGCGCTTAACGGAGAAAAGTTTATCCTTCCCGCTCTCTAAAATACTTGAAATTAAAGCTCCGCCCATCCCTGCAATCGTTATACAATCGACTTCTCCCGGCTCAATGACCTCAAGACCATCCCCAAGCCGTACTGAAATCTTTTCAGAAAGCCCTTCAGACAAAACATTTTTCTCCGCTGACTGGTAAGGTCCTTGAACCACTTCCCCGGCAATAGCAAATGGAATCTTTAAATTCTTCACTAAATAACATGGCAAATATGCATGGTCGGACCCAATATCAGCCATTCGTGCACCTTCTGGAACATATTTTGCAACCGTCGTCAATCGTATTGATAATTTTTCTGTATTCAAGCTACCACCACTTTTTTCAATAGTAAACGCACTTCCACTTTTCTAAGTATAAAAAAAGTCCTTTACAGACGCAAAGGACCTTTTTTCTTATTTAATCTTCGATACCCAGTCTGCCATAGCTGCGGCTTGTTCTTGAGGAACTAGCCCCGGAGGCATATTACCTTTACCTTTGGTGATGATGTTAACAATTTGGTCTTTTGAATACTTGTTGCCCACACCTTTTAATGTAGGTCCTACTACCCCTTGATATTGGTCTCCATGGCATCCAATACAGGTTTGCTTATAGATATCCTCTGGTTTTGTTGCAGCAACCTCTGTTGTCTCACTGCCTTTTCCTTTCCCACTATCCTTGGCGACCTCTTTCATATCTCCAAGGCCTTTGAAAGAAAGGATAAAGACTAACACAATTCCCAAAACCATGACAAGAACGTAAGGAATTACCGGATTCCGCTTCATGATCTTACCTCCCTTATGTACGAACATCAGTAAAAAAATAAATAGTCTACAAACAACTACTATTTTACTTGAAAAACAACAGAAGGAAAAGCCCTAAACTTATTTTATCACTATAATCTTTATAAAAATCAAAAAAGAGGCTAAGAAATCTCCGCCTCCTGTTATCTTCCCCTATTTTTCCACCGTTTACACTTATTTTTAGTTTTGCCATTGCTATTAACAACCGATTAAACGTGAGATAACCATTCTCTGGACTTCTGAGGTTCCCTCACCAATTTCAAGCAGCTTGGCATCACGCATCATCCTCTCTACATGATATTCCTTCATATATCCGTAACCGCCATGAATTTGCACAGCTTGACTAGTTACCTCCATACATATTTCCGATGCATATAATTTACACATCGCTGCTTCCTTTGAAAAGGATCGGCTCTGATCTTTTAACCAAGCCGCCTTATAGACCATATTTCGTGCCAGTTCAATTTTCATTGCCATATCTGCAAGCTTAAACTGAATGGCTTGGAAGGAGGAAATTGATTTTCCAAATTGTTTCCTTTGCTTTGCATACATAAGAGCCTTCTCGTACGCACCTTGAGCAATGCCTACAGCCATCGCGCCAATTCCAATACGTCCACCATCAAGCGTAATCAAGAACTGCTTAAAGCCCTCTCCACGCTTACCTAAAAGGTTTTCAACAGGTACTCTAACGTCCTCTAAAACGAGTTCCGTTGTATTCGAAGAATTCAATCCCATCTTTTCATAATTATTGACAATGGTGAAACCCAATATATCTGTAGGTACAAGAATTGCACTGATTTCTTTCATCCCACCCATTTCCCCGGTTACAGCAGTTATCGCTAAATGTTTGGCATAACTGGCATTGGTAATAAAACACTTATTACCATTAATAATGAATTCACCATTCTCTTCTTTGGCTGTTGTTCTCGTTCCACCAGCATCCGATCCCGCATTGGGTTCAGTTAAACCAAAAGCACCAAATGATTCCCCACTACAAATTGGCGTTAAATACTTTTGCTTTTGCCCCTCGGTACCAAACAAATACAGTGGTGCCCCGCCTAAGGAAATATGTGCAGAGTAGGTAATCCCAGTCGAACCGCATACCCGGCTCAACTCCTCGACTACAATGGCAAAGCTGATCGTGTCCGCACCGCCTCCACCATATTTTTCTGGAAAGGGAAGTCCCATTATCCCCATTTCTGCAAGTTTATTAAATATATCTACAGGAAAGTGCTTTGTTTTATCACGTTCTAATACCCCGGGCGCAACTACTTCATCAGCAAACTGGCGAATCGTCCGTTTGATCATTTCTTGTTCAGAAGTTAAATCAAAATTCATCTCCATCCCCCCTAAGAAGTTTTGTATACGCTTTCTTTATTTTTATAAAAGGTTTTCATTAAAATTCCTAATTTTTTAAAAATTTTTAAATAATTTATATTATGAAAATATAATTTTTTTCTCTTAAATTTATGAACCAAATGTTCACCAATGACTTTATAGACACCATAGGCAATGTGTTCCCTCCTCAATTCATTCTTTCACAAAACTAAAATGCAGCATAAGAAGTAAATAAATCCTAATGTGTATTTGCAAAATGAGAGACAATTCAGTAAAATAATGAAAAAGCAGAGGTAATTGTAACAATGAATCATGTCCACCTTCAATCACTGATAATGCAATTTGGCAGCTAATCATGTTAATGAAAAGTAAATCTTTTTACTAACCCTTTATTGAAAGTGCTTACATTGTATGTAAAAAAAATAGTCTACCCCTGATTAGGAAGTAAACTATTATCTCATGCTATTTTACTCTAAGAAATCTTTCAGTCGTTTGCTGCGGCTTGGGTGACGTAATTTACGCAGTGCTTTAGCTTCAATTTGACGGATACGTTCACGTGTAACCCCAAAGACTTTTCCTACCTCTTCTAGGGTTCGAGTACGGCCATCGTCTAATCCGAAACGTAATCGGAGCACATTTTCTTCCCGATCTGTTAGGGTGTCTAGGACATCTTCTAACTGCTCTTTTAATAATTCATAAGCCGCATGCTCGGATGGCGATGTTGCGTCCTGATCCTCAATGAAATCTCCTAAATGGGAATCATCTTCTTCACCAATCGGTGTTTCAAGAGAGACAGGTTCTTGAGCGATTTTTAAGATTTCTCTTACCTTATCAGGAGTTAAATCCATATCCTCGCCAATTTCCTCAGGTGTTGGTTCACGACCTAGGTCCTGAAGCAATTGACGTTGAACGCGGATTAGTTTATTAATTGTTTCAACCATATGCACGGGAATCCGGATTGTTCTCGCCTGGTCAGCTATCGCACGTGTTATTGCTTGGCGGATCCACCAGGTTGCATATGTACTGAACTTAAAACCTTTCCGGTAATCGAATTTCTCAACTGCTTTGATAAGACCCATATTACCTTCTTGAATTAAATCAAGGAATAGCATCCCCCGGCCTACATAGCGTTTGGCGATACTTACAACTAGGCGCAGGTTTGCTTCAGCAAGACGACGTTTTGCTTCTTCATCGCCCTCCTCAATCCGGTTTGCCAGCTTAATTTCCTCTTCACCGGAAAGCAAGTCGACACGCCCGATTTCTTTCAGATACATACGCACTGGATCATTAATCTTAACCCCGGGAGGAACGCTAAGATCATTTAAATCAAACTCTTCGTCATCTTCTTTTGCTGATTTTTTGATAGTAGGACCTTCCTCATCACTATCACCAACTAATTCAATCCCTTGGTCACCTAGAAACTCATAGAATTCATCCATATGATCAGAATCTAAATCAAAGTTAGCCAACTTTTCAGCTATATCATCATAGGCAAGGACACCGATTTTTTTACCCAGCTCAGTTAACTGGTCTTTTACTTGTTCAAGGGTTAATTCATTTTCAACCGCTTTTGAACGGGCTGATTTTTCAGCTGCCATATGTCCCCCTCCTTCCAAAAATCAAAGACAATAAATTTATAATAATTTACGCAATTGATTAATCTCATTACCAATTGCGGCCGCCCTACTGAATTCATGATTTCGTTCAGCTTCTTTTAAATCTACTTCTTTTTCTTTTATCTTTAACAATTTTTGATAATTCAACACCTGTTTGATATAATCAGTTAATTCTTGATTACTTAACTCAACATTAATCGACATCATTTCGATTTCTGCAACCATTCTTCTAAGATTGACATCTTGAATATAGGTTAAAAATGCGCTGGTGTCTGATTCATCATGTTCCTCATAAAAACTTAACAGATACGTTATTATTGCCTGATGTTCATCAGTACTAAACGTTTGACCTGCAAGTAATTCCTGAACCTTATAAGCCACATCACGATCTCTCAACATGTGGGCAATTAAACACCTTTCAGCAGTATAATGTGCCGGCTTTAATGCCTCCACTGGCTTTGCTGCTAGCAAGGGTTTTTGCAGCGGTTCGCTTTTCCCATGAGACCTTCTTTTCTCAGCAAAGAAGATTTGTTTCTGCTCTTGTTTTAATGCCTCTAAAGAAAGTGAAAATTCAACGGCAAGCTGCCGCAAATAATGATCCCTTTCAACTGCTTTATCCAATTTACTAATTTCTTTGATTATCACTTCGATATATGCAAGCCGTTCTCCTTCATTCTGAAGATTTTTCCCCCTTCGAAAATAAAGAAATTTAAACGCCATCCAAGTTAGACTTGCACCAATCACTTCATTACGGAATTTCTCAGCGCCATTTTTGGTGATATATTCATCAGGATCTTGTCCGTCAGCCATCATGGCCACCTTAATTTGGAATCCCGCTTCTTGAAGGTGGTTACCAGCACGATATGCTGCTTCAATGCCTGCTTTATCGGAGTCATAGCAAATGGTTATGGATTGAACGCTCTGACGAAGAAGGGCTATATGTTCATCAGTCAAGGATGTTCCCATCGTTGCAATGCCATTCTCCACTCCAGACCGGTCTGCAGCGATACAATCAGCAAATCCCTCGAATAAAACAGCATGCTGCAATTTTTTTAGGCTTGGCTTTGCCAAATGATAATTATATAAAATTTTACTTTTATTAAAGATTGCCGTTTCAGGACTATTTAAATATTTAGGCTCTTCAGCCCCAAGTGATCTCCCTGAAAAAGCAATCGTATTACCATAACGATCAAAAATGGGAAACATAATCCGATTCCTAAATCGATCGAAATATGTTCCATCCCTTTCTCGTTTGATAATCAACCCGGCACTCACCATCAATTCAGGCTGGTATTCTCTTTTTGATAAAAATTTATATACAAAATCCCATGAATTTAAGGAATAGCCGATTTGAAATTTATCAATTGATTCAAGGGTGAAACCTCTGTTCAGCAAATACTCCAATGCTTGCTGACCTTCATTTGTATTTACTAGGAGGTGATGGTAGAATTTCCGTAAAAGCTCATGAACATCCATCATTGATTGATGTTCACTGGAAATCTTTTTTCCGCCTTGTATTGAAGACAAATGAATATCAAGATCAATATTAACCTTCGCAGCTAATTTTATGGCTGCTTCCTGAAATGAAATTCCTTCAAGCTCCATTAAAAAAGAAAAGACATTTCCACCCGCTCCGCAGCCAAAGCAATGAAAAATTTGTTTGTCAGGCGACACTGAAAATGATGGGGTGCTTTCACCGTGGAAAGGGCATAAACCGAAGTAATTTCGCCCCTGCTTTTTCAGTTGAACATAGTCACTAATTACCTCGACAACATCAACTGCCTGACGAATTTGGTCAATCTTTCCTTCGTCAATACGGTCTGCCATGAAAACAACTCCATTTGTATTACATGTATTCGGCAGGCAATTATTAAATTCCTGCAAAATTCGACAAAATTTTTGTTAATCCCACCACAAATCAGCAGCTTCCTTACCTGCATCAACATATTTCCAAGTTGCATATGTAATAAATATCTCTTACATGATGATTGTAGGAAGCAATAAAAAAATTCTACGGAAAATTTGGAAGCAATTTCGACAATCTCCTCTTTTGACCTGGCAAGATCTGCATCGACAAAAATAGTAGGAATGCCGTTTCATAAGTATTAATTCTACATCACTCCGCATATTCCTTCTAAAACAAATAACTTTTATAAAAGGTTTTCTGTCGAATTTTTTTTAGAGGGGCCGCCTTGACATCTAACAATAAATAGTTTATTCGTTCCAAAGCAACTCTAAACCTAAAAAGATATATTTTTTATCACAATTTTTTATTATAGTATATCCGTTATCATTTTACCATAACTTTTTCTTACTTTTTTGATATAAAAACACATAATCAAATGATTATGTGTTATATCCTGCCTTTATGAATATAATTTAAAATGACATTGGCCGTTTCCTCAACGGCTTTATTGGTTACATCTATTACTGGACAATTTATTCTATTAACAATTTTTTCAAAAAAGGTCAGTTCTTCTTTTATTCTTTCAATATTAGCATAGCTTGCCCGGTCATTTAACCCTAGAGATAACAACCGTTCACGTCTAATATTGTTTAACTTTACAGGACTGATCTTTAATCCAAAACATTTTTGAATAGGAACTTTATAAAGTTCTTCTGGCGGGTCTACCTCTGGCACAAGCGGAACATTGGCTACCTTTAGACGTTTATGGGCGAGATACTGTGATAATGGTGTTTTGGAGGTCCTAGAGACACCGATAAGTACGATATCGGCCTTAAGCAATCCCCGCGGGTCACGGCCATCATCATATTTTACGGCAAATTCAATGGCCTCTATTTTTTTGAAATATTCCTCGTCAAGTTTTCTTACCATTCCGGGTTCACATAAAGGCTTTTTGCCGCTAAAAACCTCGATTTGGTCGATGATGGGGCCAATTAAATCGACTGCAGGTATCCCTTGTGCTTCTGCTCGATTCTTCAAATATGTACGCATTTCAGGCTTGACAAGTGTAAAGGCAATCATTGCTTTGTCCTCGGAAACAAGCGATAACACTTCATCAATATGCTCATTATCCTCCACATAGGGAAATCTCTTTAACGTCATACCAGAACCATTAAACTGGCTGATTGCCGCTTTTGTTACTAATTCAGCCGTCTCCCCAACCGAATCGGATACCACATAAATGATAGGCATATTCATTCTCCGTCCACACTCCCTTCAAGATTTCTTTTTATTCAACACCTAACGCCACAAAAGCTTTAGTGATGTTAGTTTTCGTGATCCTGCCAATTACCTCGTATCCTATTTCCGTTTTCTTCACAACGGGTAAGGCATCGATTTGTTTCTCAATTAATTTTTTTGCAACATCAATTAATAAATCTTCTCGTTCA
>Ga0308175_100003155_pt1 | contig 11395 bp, 8 predicted proteins | sample PhyCR1_3_FD_203893 | JGI IMG/M metagenome (GOLD analysis project Ga0308175, IMG submission 203893) | Soil microbial communities from UC Gill Tract Community Farm, Albany, California, United States - DLSLS.C.R1 | ecosystem: Environmental > Terrestrial > Soil > Agricultural land | place: USA... | reverse complement strand
AAAAGGTGCAACTGTTCGTGAATTCGTACGTTACGAAGTAGGCGAAGGTATCGAGAAGAAAGAAGACAACTTTGCTGAAGAAGTTATGAATCAAGTAAATAAAAAATAAGTCATATATTCTCTTGCTTAAAAACAAATGCTTTAAGGGAATGTTACTGTTATAGGTATTTAAATAGGGGACACGGAGTGTTCCCTATTTTTGAAGGAAAGAATTCTGTACAATATCTAGCTCCAGCGCCTGATCAAGGCGTTTGCGCTTTTAAAATTTACATCGGAGGTTTATATGAGCGGTCCTAAGTACAAAAGAGTGGTTTTAAAATTAAGCGGGGAAGCACTAGCTGGCGAGTCCAGTTTTGGTATAAAACCTTCTGTCATCAAATCTATTGCGGAACAGGTAAAAGAAGTAGCAGAACTTGGTGTTGAAGTAGCAGTCGTTGTTGGCGGCGGAAATATCTGGCGGGGTAAAATTGGCAGTGAAATGGGAATGGACAGAGCGACAGCCGATTACATGGGGATGCTGGCTACCGTGATGAATTCTTTAGCACTTCAGGATAGTTTAGAACAATTAGGGATTGAGTCACGTGTTCAAACATCCATTGAAATGCGCCAAGTTGCTGAACCATATATTAGACGCCGTGCAATGAGACACCTAGAAAAAAATAGAGTTGTCATCTTTGCAGCGGGTACGGGAAACCCTTACTTCTCAACAGATACAACGGCAGCGTTAAGAGCGGCGGAAATCGATGCGGAAGTAATCCTAATGGCTAAGAATAATGTAGATGGTGTTTATTCGGCAGATCCTAGAATTGATGCCAATGCCACTAAGTATGAAGATCTTACATTCTTGGATGTCATTAAGGAAGGCTTAGCAGTTATGGATTCTACGGCATCTTCATTATGTATGGACAACGATATTCCATTGATTGTCTTCTCAATTATGGAACAAGGAAATATCAAAAAAGCGGTTATGGGAGAAAAAATCGGAACAATTGTTAGGGGGAAAAATTAATGCCAAAACAAGTGATTGCTTCAACAAAAGATCGTATGACTAAAGCAGTTCAAGCATATACGCGTGAACTAGCCAGCATTCGTGCCGGCCGAGCTAGTGCCTCATTGCTCGATCGTATTACTGTTGATTATTACGGGGCTCCTACACCTGTGAATCAAATGGCAGGGATTACGACTCCCGAAGCACGTTTACTGGTGATTCAGCCATATGATAAGTCCATTCTTGGTGATATTGAAAAAGCTATCCTGAAATCTGATTTAGGATTAAATCCAACTAATGATGGATCTATTATTCGTATTGCTATCCCTCAATTGACGGAAGAAAGACGGAAAGAACTTGTAAAGTTAGTGAAGAAAGAATCCGAAGAAGCAAAAGTTGCAATCCGAAATGTTCGCCGTGATGGTAATGACGACTTGAAAAAGCTTGAGAAAAATGGAGAAATTACAGAAGATGCACTTCGAGGCTATTCTGACGATATCCAAAAGCTTACGGATGAATTCATTCAAAAAATTGATCAAATTACAAAAGATAAAGAAAAAGAAATTTTAGAAGTGTAATTAATATCCTGCTCTTAAGCGATTGGTTTTGTGATCGTCTCATTCTAGCGGGAGTGAATTGGGAGCTTCCGCTTTTTCTGTCAAGACCCTCTTTAATAGGGGGTTTTTTCACTATTTTCGGGTTACCCTGGATTGTCCCTTAATATTTTCTGAACATAATTCTTAATTCCTGTTATTTTACATAAGTTATTATTAGAGATATCTTGTAGGTTTTTTGGTATGATAATATCATCTAACCTTACATATTAGGATATGAATCCATGATTTATTATCGGAGGAAACGATTAATTAATTGAGGAGCAATGTTATGTTTAATAAATTTGGGCTTTGGAAGAAGCCAGCTAACTCTTCCGCACTCCGAGATAAAATAGAAGAAATAAAAGAATCGCCTATTCCTGAACATGTCGCCATTATTATGGACGGTAATGGACGTTGGGCAAAAATGAGGGCCCTTCCGCGTATTGCTGGTCATCATGAAGGTATGAAGGTTGTACGTAAAACAACCATGCTGGCTAATAATCTTGGCATCAAGGCTCTAACCCTATATGCTTTTTCTACAGAGAATTGGAAACGCCCGAAAAATGAAGTGGAATATATTATGAAGCTCCCGGAAGAATTTTTGGGAACATTTCTTCCTGAACTTATTGAGAAAAATGTTCAAGTTAAAATGATGGGGTATAAAGATCAGCTGCCATCACACACGCTTCGTGCAATCGAGAAAGCAGTTGAAGAAACAAAAAATAATACAGGTCTTGTCCTGAATTTCGCCTTGAATTATGGAAGCAGGGCGGAAATACTAGATGCTGTAAAACAAATTATAAATGATAATAATAATGGCATACTGAAGGAGACGGAACTAAACGAAAAAGTATTTTCCTCCTATTTAATGAGCTCGGATTTTCATGATCCAGACCTGTTAATTCGAACAAGTGGTGAGATCCGTTTAAGTAACTTTATGCTGTGGCAGTTAGCTTACTCAGAATTTTGGTTTACAGAGGTATTATGGCCTGATTTTAATGAAGAATATTTCCTTGAAGCAATTGAGGCATATCAAAAACGTCAGCGCAGGTTTGGCGGAATCTAACGTATACCTCTCTTTAACAACATAAAAGGTGTTGAACTAGTAGATGAAGCAAAGAATTATTACAGGAGTGGTAGCAGCGGCATTATTTTTGCCAATTGTATTTTACGGTGGACTTCCTTTTGTTCTGTTAACATACATTCTTGCTACGGTAGGGTTATATGAGCTTTTAAAAATGAAACAATTAAGTATCTTTTCCATTCATGGGCTAATATCGCTTTTATTTCTTTGGGTGATCATTTTTCCAAAGCAATATCATCATATACTCTCGAGCTTTTTTTATTCGAAGGCAGAGGTCGCAATGATCTGTATTTTTTTGCTGCTGGCCTTTACTGTGGTAACAAAAAATCGTTTTACCTTTGAAGATGTTTCTTTTTCGATTTTATCTGCTATTTATGTCGGAATTGGGTTTTACTTTTTTATTGAAACCCGTGAGGCTGGACTGGTTTATGTTCTTTATTCGCTATTTCTTATTTGGGCAACTGATTCTGGTGCTTATTTTTTTGGTAAAGCGATGGGTAAAAAGAAGCTTTGGCCCGAAATTAGTCCCAATAAAACAGTCGAAGGCTCATTAGGCGGGGTCGTTTGTGCTGTGGTTGTGGGAATCTTATTTTCTTTATTTTCTAAGACCATCCCGGTCGGATTAGTCTCACTAATGGGAATAACTGCTGTTCTTTCTGTTTTTGGACAAATTGGCGACCTTGTCCAATCGGCTTTTAAACGTCATTTTAATGTAAAGGATTCAGGTAATATTCTTCCTGGTCACGGCGGGATACTGGATCGATTTGACAGTCTGTTATTTGTGTGGCCGATCTTAAACTTATTCCATCTTTGGATATAGTTTGTGTTTTTAAATTAGGAGTTGAACCACTTGAAAACAATTAGTTTATTAGGTGCTTCTGGATCGATCGGGGTCCAAACGATCGATATTATTCGTGAGCATCCTGAAGAATTTCAATTAGCGGCATTTTCGGTTGGGAAAAATTTAGAATTAGCTCGAAAATTTATTAGCGAATTTAAACCATTATTAGTTTCCGTGCAAGATTCTGGTGATTGTACAACTTTAAAAGCAGAATTTCCAGGGACTAAGTTTACATTTGGCAATGAGGGATTAATTGAGGTAGCTGTTTTTGAAAAATCAGATATCCTTGTCAATGCTGTCCTTGGCAGTGTTGGCCTGCATCCCACACTGCAAGCTATTGAATGCGGGAAGGTTATCGCGATAGCTAATAAAGAAACGTTAGTGACTGCAGGACATTTAGTCATCGAAGCGGCGAAACGGAATAATGTACCGCTTCTCCCAGTTGACAGCGAACATTCGGCCATTTTCCAAGCTTTACAAGGGGAAAGGGATAAAAATATTCAACGATTAATTTTAACAGCATCCGGCGGCAGTTTCCGTGACCGAACCCGTGCGGAACTAAAGGATGTAACAGTTGAGCAGGCATTAAACCATCCAAACTGGTCGATGGGTGCGAAAATAACCATAGATTCAGCTACTATGATGAATAAAGGGTTAGAGGTTATTGAAGCTTACTGGCTGTTTGGGGTTCCATTTGAAAAAATTGATGTATTGCTTCACAAAGAAAGTATCATTCACTCTATGGTAGAGTTTCATGATTCTAGTATCATCGCACAATTGGGAACACCTGATATGAGGGTGCCAATACAATATGCACTTACATACCCTGACCGGCTGCCTCTTTCTTCAGCCAATCGATTGGACTTAGCTCAAATTGGAAAACTCCATTTTCAGGAGATGGATTTTAAACGATTCCGCTGCCTTGAACTCGCATACTTAGCCGGTAAAGCTGGTGGAACAATGCCTACGGTGTTAAATGCAGCTAACGAAGCAGCAGTGGCTGAGTTTTTAAATGGGAACATTCGCTTCTTGCAGATTGAGGATTTAATTGAACAAGCATTAAGTAAACATCAAGTGATCGCAAATCCAAGTTTGGCTGCGATTGAAGAAGTTGACAAAGAGACTCGACAGTTTGTACACTCACTACTATAGGAAAGATTCTTCCCTATCCTCTTTAAAAAGGTGGTTTTACATTTGAGCACAGTTATTGCCTTCATTGTGATTTTTGGCGCACTGGTCTTCTTTCATGAATTAGGTCATTTTGTTTTTGCAAAAAGAGCAGGGATTCTCTGCCGTGAATTTGCAATTGGGATGGGGCCAAAGGTGTTTACCCATAAAAAAGGAGAAACTACCTACACGATTCGGCTATTACCAATCGGCGGCTTTGTCCGAATGGCCGGTGAAGATCCTGAAATGGTCGAAATTAAGCCTGGGCATCGGATTGGACTTAATTTCGATAAACAAGATAAGGTGAATAAAATTATCTTAAATAATAAAGAGAAATATCCTCAATGCCGGATTGTTGAGGTCGAGTATGCCGATATTGAGAAGGATTTATTTATAAAGGGGTACCCGGAAGACGATAACGAAAGTTTACAGACATTTTCTATTGATCCGAAAGCAGTTTTGGTCGAAAATGGCCTTGAATCCCAAATTGCCCCGATTGACCGGCAATTTGGTTCAAAAACATTACCACAAAGATTTATGGCCATTTTTGCAGGCCCAATGATGAACTTTGTTCTAGCATTTGTGGTGTTTATTATCATTGCGTTATTACAGGGTGTGCCATCAAATGAACCAAAGTTGGGTGTGATTACTCCAGAAGGAGCGGCTAAATCTGCAGGCCTCCAAAAAGGAGATATTGTTGAAAGTATAAATGGCTCGGAAATCTCAAGCTGGACTGATGTAGTCGAAGTTATTCGAAAAAGTCCAAATCAAAAACTAGATTTCTCTATCGTCCGCAATGGAAAAGAGAAGGAAATCCAAGTAACTCCGCTTGAAAAGAAGGTAGATGGTGAGAAAATGGGGATAATAGGTGTTTATAGCCCTGTGGAAAAATCACCTGTTCAAGCTGTGAAATCAGGATTTACCGAAACCTATTTCTGGACGAAACAAATATTTGTCATGCTTGGAAAATTGGTTACAGGTCAATTTTCAATTGATGCCTTGTCAGGTCCAGTTGGTATTTATAAGTCCACAGATGAAGTTGCAAAATCAGGAATTTATTATTTAATGAAGTGGGCTGGCATTTTAAGCATTAACTTGGGGATTATGAATTTATTACCAATTCCTGCTCTTGACGGCGGAAGATTAATGTTCTTTGCTGTTGAGGCTGTAAGAGGAAAACCAATTGACCGTCAAAAGGAAGGAATGGTTCATTTTATCGGCTTCGCCCTCCTCATGCTGCTAATGCTGGTGGTTACCTGGAATGATATCCAGAGATTTTTCCTATAAATGATCAGTTAAATTTGTTATTCTTGATAGGGATCGCTAAATGCGGTCCTTATTTTTATGGACAGTTTGTCGAAATTAGCCGAAATGAACAGATGTGATATGTTATAATTAATTTTTGATATAGATAAATAATAGTTTTTTATAGATGGGAGAGAGACGATGAGCGAACATGCCATAGGCAATAAAGAGCGATTCAAACTCTTGCTCCAGCAGCTGCAATTGATCGAAGATGCTGTAGTAGTACATTTCCAAAATGCACAAATTGAAAGGCTTCTGGTTGAAAAGAAAGAGAGGAAGTGGCACTTTCAATTCTTATTTGAAAAAATACTTCCATTTAATGTTTATCTCAAGTTTACAACGCAACTTGAAAGAACATTTTCCAACATCGCAACCATTTCCTATAATATTCAAGTAACGAATCAATTGGTTACACCTGAACTTCTACTAGAATACTGGAATTATTGTATCCAGCAAATTGATGGTATTTCACCTCCGCTTGTTAAGCTGTTAAATGAACAAATTCCTGTAGTCAGTGGAAATAAACTAACCGTTGCGGTAAGAAACGAGGCAGAAGGACTGGCCTTAAAGCGCAAGTATGGGTCTGTTATCGGAAACATCTATCAATCATTTGGTTTTCCGCTTTTAGCCATTGATACCGAAATAAATAGTGAAGAAAAAAATGATGAATATCAGCAGTTTCTACTAGCTAAGCAGAAGGAAGATCAAGAGCGGGCACATATGGCTGTAGTAGAGATGCAAAAGAAGGAAGCTGATAAAGGTCAATCTGGCATTGAGGCCCCTTCAGGACCGCTTAGCATTGGATTAACCATTAAAGATGACAGTGAGCTTCGAAGTTTAATTGATATTGTCGATGAAGAACGAAGAGTTGTTGTTCAAGGTTATATCTTTGATGCTGAAATAAGAGAGCTTCGAAGCGGACGGTCCTTATTAACCTTTAAAATAACAGATTACACAAGTTCGATTATTGTAAAAATGTTTTCGCGTGATAAAGAAGATGCAGCCCTTTTTCAACATGTCAAAAAAGGTATGTGGGTTAAGGTACGCGGGAGCATACAGAACGATACCTTTGTCCGCGATTTAGTCATGATTAGTAATGATATAAATGAAATTAAACCAGCAGGACGAAAGGATACTGCACCAGAGGATGAAAAACGGGTTGAACTCCATCTTCATACTCCGATGAGCCAAATGGATGCTGTGACTCCTGTAAGTACTTTGATTGCGCAAGCGAAAAAATGGGGTCATAAAGCGATTGCAGTAACCGACCATGCTGTTGCCCAATCATTCCCAGAGGCCTATGGAGCAGGAAAAAAGAACGATATCAAAATCCTCTACGGTGTCGAGGTGAATCTAGTGGATGACGGAGTACCGATTGCCTACAATGATGCCCATCGTCTGATAGCAGAAGATACCTTTGTGGTATTTGACGTTGAGACAACAGGACTTTCAGCCGTATATGATACGATCATTGAGCTCGCAGCAGTGAAAATAAAAGATGGAGAGATTATTGACAGGTTCGAGTCATTTGCAAACCCGCATCATCGGCTTTCTGCCACTACGATTAATCTGACAGGAATCACAGATGATATGGTTCAAAACGCACCCGATGTCGGTGAAGTAATCAAGAATTTCCATGAGTGGGTAGGCGATTCCGTCCTTGTGGCCCATAATGCTTCTTTTGATATGGGTTTTTTAAATGTGGGTTATAAACAAATCGGCCTGGAAAAAGCAAAGAATCCTGTTATTGATACGTTAGAACTAGGACGCTTTTTATATCCAGAAATGAAGAATCACCGCTTAAATACATTGGCGAAAAAGTTCGATATCGAGCTTACCCAGCACCACCGGGCTATTTATGATGCGGAAGCTACAGGCTACCTGCTTTTGAAGATGCTTAAGGATGCACTTGAGAAGGGGATTCAATACCATGATGAGTTCAATCATAACATGGGTAAAGGAAATGCCTATCAACGTGCCCGTCCATATCACTGTACCCTTCTTGCACAAACGGAAGCAGGGTTGAAAAATCTATTCAAGCTCATTTCTATTTCACATATCGAATATTTTTACAGAGTACCGCGGATGCCAAGGTCTGTGCTGCAAAAATATCGTGAAGGAATTCTAGTAGGTTCAGCTTGTAATAAAGGCGAAGTGTTTGAGGGGATGATGCAAAAATCTCCCGAAGAAGTAGAAGCCTATGCGGGATTCTACGACTATCTTGAAGTAATGCCAAAAGAAGTGAATGCACCGCTGATTGAAATGGAACTCGTACGTGATGAGAAAGCAATGGAGGATATCATTAGTAAAATAGTTGCCCTAGGTGATAAGTTGGGGATACCCGTTGTGGCCTCAGGGAATGTTCATTACTTAAATGAAAATGATAAAATCTATCGTAAAATCCTAGTTAACTCACAGGGCGGAGCAAATCCATTGAATAGGCACCAGCTGCCGGATGTACACTTTAGGACGACCAATGAAATGTTAGAAGCCTTTTCGTTCTTAGGTGCGGCGAAGGCAAAAGAGATTGTGGTCACGAACACCAATAAAATTGCTGATATGATTGATGTGATTAAGCCAATTAAAGATGATCTTTACACACCTCGTATTGAGGGTGCGGATGAAGAAATGCGTGAAATGAGTTACTCGATGGCACGCAGTATCTATGGTGAGCAGCTTCCGGAAATTGTGGAAGCTAGGCTTGAGAAAGAATTAAAAAGTATCATTGGACACGGGTTTGCCGTTATTTATTTGATCTCACATAAATTGGTTAAAAAATCTTTGGATGATGGATATCTTGTAGGTTCGCGTGGTTCTGTAGGTTCATCATTAGTTGCAACTATGACAGAGATTACGGAAGTAAATCCTTTACCGCCGCACTATGTATGTCCAACCTGTAAACATTCCGAGTTTTTTAACGATGGATCGGTGGGTTCGGGATTTGACTTACCTGATAAAGACTGTCCGAACTGTGGCGGTAAATATCGAAAAGATGGTCATGATATTCCCTTCGAAACCTTCTTGGGTTTCAAGGGTGACAAAGTTCCCGATATCGATTTAAACTTTTCCGGGGAGTATCAGCCGCGTGCCCATAACTATACAAAAGTCCTTTTTGGTGAGGAATATGTGTATCGTGCCGGGACTATTGGTACGGTGGCCGATAAGACGGCATTCGGTTATGTCAAGGCCTATCAGCAGGATAATAATCTGCAAATCCGTGGAGCTGAGGTTGAACGGCTTGCTTCGGGCTGTACCGGGGTAAAGCGGACTACTGGCCAGCATCCAGGGGGGATTATTGTTATTCCCGATTATATGGATGTCTATGATTTTACACCTATTCAATTCCCAGCTGATGATCGTAATTCTGAATGGAAAACGACCCATTTTGATTTCCATTCCATCCATGATAACGTCTTAAAGCTAGATATACTCGGTCACGACGATCCGACCGTAATCAGAATGCTGCAAGATTTGAGTGGAATTGATCCGAAGACAATTCCGACCGATGATCCGGAAGTCATGAAAATCTTTAGCAGTACAGAATCTCTAGGTGTAACGGAACAGCAAATTATGTGTAAAACCGGTACATTAGGGATTCCGGAGTTCGGTACCCGATTTGTTCGACAAATGCTCGAGGATACAAAGCCGACGACCTTCTCGGAACTGGTCCAGATTTCTGGATTATCTCATGGAACGGATGTTTGGCTCGGTAATGCTCAGGAATTAATTCATAATTCAATCTGTAACTTAAGTGAAGTTATCGGTTGTCGGGATGATATCATGGTGTATTTGATTTATCAGGGACTAGATCCTTCGTTTGCCTTTAAAATTATGGAGTCCGTCCGTAAAGGGAAAGGGTTATCGGAAGAGATGGAAGAAGAGATGCGAAAAAATGAAGTACCTGAATGGTATATTGATTCCTGCAAGAAAATAAAATACATGTTCCCAAAAGCCCACGCTGCAGCCTATGTATTAATGGCTGTCCGGATTGCCTATTTTAAGGTGCATCTTCCACTGCTGTATTATGCGGCTTACTTTACTGTTCGTGCCGAGGACTTTGACATTGAAGCAATGTCACGGGGCTCTGAAGCCATCCGTGCAAAACTAGAAGAAATTAATGCAAAAGGACTTGAGGCATCTAATAAAGAGAAGAATTTATTAACCGTACTTGAGCTAGCACTCGAAATGACAGAACGAGGCTACAGCTTCCAGAATTATGATTTATATAAATCAGATGCTTCAGAATTTATTATTGAAGGAAATACCTTAATTCCTCCGTTCAATTCCATTCCGGGATTAGGAACAAATGCCGCTTTTAATATTGTTAAGGCAAGAGGTGAAGGAGAATTCTTATCAAAAGAAGACTTACAGCAGCGTGGTAAGGTATCGAAGACTATCCTTGAATATTTAGACAAACAAGGCTGTCTTGCGGCACTGCCTGAACAAAACCAGCTTTCGTTGTTCTAGCTGCAGGCCTAGGGGCAGGCGCTTCCGCTTTTGTTTTCATCTAGCTACAGCGCCTAAGGGCTCGGGGTCATAAGCCAATCCGTCATGAAGGTTAAAGAACAACCTTCCTGCCGGCTTGTCTTATGCCTGTCGCCCTTGAGCAAGGCGCTTCCGCTTTTGTTTGCATATAAACTATGGTTATGGTATAGTTTTATTGGAAATACTAAGAAATACTCTCGAGTTCAAGAGTGGGGAAACCCACTCTTTCGTTATGTAACCAAGCTGCTTTCAAGCATCTTGGTTTTGTTTACTATTTGTTTTTTAGTGTTATTTGATAAAACTTTCCGTGAACTACATAGAATTTGGGTGAAATAATAAAAGAAAAGGAGGTAAAGCATGAGCAAAGTAACGGAAGTTGTTGAAGAGCTGGCTGCACCAATTTTTCAAGAGCTTGGACTAGAATTAGTGGATATTGAGTATGTGAAGGAAGGAAAAAACTGGTTTCTTCGCATATATATCGATAAAGACGCTGGCGTTGACATCGAAGAATGTGGTTTGGTGAGCGAACGGCTGAGTGAAAAACTAGATGAATTAGATCCAATTCCCCATAACTATTTTCTCGAGGTATCCTCCCCTGGTGCAGAGAGGCCATTAAAGAAAGCAAAAGACTTTGAAAAAGCGATTGGTAAAAATGTTTTTATCAAAACCTATGAGCCAATCGATGGGGAAAACAAGTTCGAGGGCAAATTAACAAGCTTTGATGGTCAACGTGTCACTGTTGAGATCAAAATTAAAACTAGAAAAAAATCGGTGGAAATCCCATATGAAAAAGTTGCAAATGCGCGTCTCGCAGTCACTTTTTCATAACAAAAAAAGAAAAATTTAATAAGGATTAGGGGGATACAAGCAAATGAGCAGCGAATTATTAGATGCTCTTACAATACTGGAAAGAGAGAAAGGTATTTCCA
>Ga0308175_100003154_pt1 | contig 11395 bp, 11 predicted proteins | sample PhyCR1_3_FD_203893 | JGI IMG/M metagenome (GOLD analysis project Ga0308175, IMG submission 203893) | Soil microbial communities from UC Gill Tract Community Farm, Albany, California, United States - DLSLS.C.R1 | ecosystem: Environmental > Terrestrial > Soil > Agricultural land | place: USA... | reverse complement strand
CTGCACCCCGGCCATGCCCGCGCCGGCGACCACCACGCGCCGCCGCGGCGTGCCCTGCTGTGCTGTCTGCTCGCTCACCCGATCACCTTAGACAACTGACGGAACGTCAGTCAGTGGGCGTGCTCGGTGACCTGCTCCACAACGCTGGTCCCGGCGCCCGCTTGCGACTCCCACTCCCAGGTCTCCTCCAGCCGCACCCGCCCGTCGGGCAGCTCCACGACCGCCGACACGCAGTGCCCCGAGGAGGTGGTCCCGTCCCGCTTGAGCTGCACGTACCGGAAGTCCAGCCGGTCGCCCTCCCGGGTGCCGACCAGGTGGCCGCGCACCACGTCGCCGCCCGCGTACTCGGCCCAGATCTCGCCGTCCTGCTCGTGGTAGGCGAAGCGGGTGCGCGTACCCACCTGACCCGGGGCCTGGTCCGCCACCGGGGCCAGGAAGAGCCCGTCGAGAGATCTGCAGGGCGGGGCGCAGCCCCTCCCTCGGGGCAGGTGGGGGGAGACGGGCGGGCGGGCCATGGGGCGGGGCTCCTTACGAGGTCGGGGCGCCGAGGGCTAGGGTGGCCACGGTACAAGCACTCGCGGGAGCCCGGACGCACCGGGCTGAGAGGGAGGCTGGCGGCCTCCGACCGTACGAACCTGATCCGGGTCATGCCGGCGAAGGGAGGGGCTGGACGCCCATGCCGTCACGTACGTCCGACGTCCTCGTCATCGGGGGCGGGATCATCGGCCTGGTCACGGCCTGGCGCGCCGCGCAGCGCGGGCTCGCCACGGCCGTGGTGGACCCCGAGCCCGGCGGCGGGGCCGCGCGGGTCGCGGCGGGAATGCTGGCCGCGGTCACCGAACTGCACTACGGCGAGGAGAAGCTGCTCGCCCTCAACCTGGAATCGGCCCGCCGCTACCCGGACTTCGCGGCCGAGCTGACCGAACTGACGGGTCATGACCTGGGTTACCGGCGCTGCGGCACGCTCGCCGTGGCGCTCGACTCGGACGACCGCGCCCATCTGCGGGAGCTGCACGCCCTGCAGCGGCGCTCGGGGCTCGACTCCGTGTGGCTGTCGGGACGGGAGTGCCGGCGCCTCGAACCCATGCTCGCGCCCGGGGTGCGGGGCGGGCTGCGGGTCGACGGCGACCACCAGATCGACCCACGACGGCTGGCGTCCGCCCTGGTGGAGGCGTGCGAACGGGCCGGGGTGGTGTTCCACCGCTGCTGGGCCGAGCGGCTCGACGTCGTCGGGGGCCGGGCCGCCGGGGTCACCGCCGCGGACGGCACCCGGCTGGGCGCGGGCCGGGTGGTGCTCGCCGGCGGCAGCCTCAGCGGGCGTCTCGCGGGCGTCCCGGACGATCTGCTGCCCCCGGTGCGGCCGGTGAAGGGGCAGGTGCTGCGGCTGACCGTGCCCCGGCGGTACGCGCCGTTCCTGAACCGCACCGTGCGGGCCGTGGTGCGCGGCAGCCAGGTCTACCTGGTGCCCCGGGAGAACGGCGAGCTGGTCGTCGGCGCGACCAGCGAGGAGCTGGGCTGGGACACCACGGTGACCGCGGGGGGCGTGTACGAGCTGCTGCGCGACGCCCATGAGCTGGTGCCCGGGATCACCGAGCTGCCCCTCACCGAGACCCGGGCCGGTCTGCGCCCCGGCTCCCCCGACAACGCCCCGCTGCTCGGCCCGTCCGGGCTCGACGGGCTGCTGCTGGCCACCGGGCACTACCGCAACGGTGTGCTGCTCACGCCGGTCACCGGGGACGTCATGGCCGAGCTGCTGGCCGGCGGCGAGCTGCCGGAGGCGGCCCGTCCGTTCACCCCGGAGCGCTTCGGCGCCGTACTCGTGGAGCAGCCCGCATGAGCATCCGTGTCTCGGTCAACGGCGAACGCCGGGAGATCGCCCCGGGCACCGCGCTGGACGCGCTGGTGAAGACCCTGACCGCGGCGCCCTCCGGGGTGGCCGCGGCCGTCAACGAGACCGTCGTACCGCGCGCGCGATGGGCGGCCACCGCGCTCCTCGACGGCGACCGTGTCGAGGTACTCACCGCCGTCCAGGGAGGCTGACCATGACCGACGATCCCTTCGTGGTGGGCGGGGTGCCCTTCGGGTCCCGGCTGATCATGGGCACCGGCGGCGCGCCCAGCCTGGACGTGCTGGAGCGCGCGCTGGTCGCCTCCGGCACGGAGCTGACCACGGTGGCGATGCGGCGGGTCGATCCCGGGGTGCACGGCTCGGTGCTGTCGGTGCTGGAGAAGCTGGGCATCCGGGTACTGCCGAACACCGCGGGCTGCTTCACCGCCGGGGAGGCCGTGCTGACGGCCCGGATGGCCCGCGAGGCGCTGGGCACCGACCTGGTGAAGCTGGAGGTCATCGCCGACGAGCGCACCCTGCTGCCGGACCCGGTGGAGCTGCTGGACGCGGCGGAGACGCTGGTGGACGACGGGTTCACGGTGCTGCCGTACACCAACGACGATCCCGTGCTGGCGCGGAAGCTGGAGGACGTGGGCTGTGCGGCGGTGATGCCGCTGGGCTCCCCGATCGGCTCCGGGCTCGGGATCCGCAACCCGCACAACTTCCAGCTCATCGTGGAACACGCGCGCGTGCCGGTGATCCTGGACGCGGGCGCCGGTACGGCCTCGGACGTCGCCCTGGCGATGGAGCTGGGCTGCGCCGGTGTGATGCTCGCCTCCGCCGTGACCCGGGCCCAGCGGCCCGAGACGATGGCCGCGGCGATGAGGCACGCGGTGGAGGCGGGGCGGCTGGCCCGGCTGGCGGGCCGGATCCCGCGCCGGCACTTCGCCGAGGCCTCCTCCCCCACCGGGGGCCGCGCCGACCTGGACCCCGAGCGGCCCGCGTTCCGGGCCGGTCGTCAAACTCCCGTCGACCACCCGTAGGGCGTGGTTCCCCCAGGGACAGTCACAGGTCTGCTGCAGTCCGTCACCGGAACGGCGCAGCGTGCGGCGGTGTCCGTCGGTCCTCGTACACTCGCCTGCGTGGATACGACCCTTCAGGACCCGCTCGTCGGGCAGGTGCTCGACGGACGCTATCGCGTCGACGCGCGGATCGCCGTCGGCGGGATGGCCACGGTCTACCGGGCCCTGGACACCCGCCTGGACCGCGTGCTCGCGCTCAAGGTGATGCACCCGGCCCTGGCGGCCGACGGGTCGTTCGTGGACCGGTTCATCCGTGAGGCCAAGTCGGTCGCCCGGCTCGCCCACCCCAACGTGGTGCAGGTCTTCGACCAGGGCACCGACGCGTCGTACGTGTATCTGGCGATGGAGTACGTCGCCGGGTGCACGCTGCGGGACGTGCTGCGCGAGCGGGGGGCGCTGCAGCCCCGGGCGGCGCTGGACATCCTGGAGCCGGTGCTGGCCGCGCTCGGCGCCGCGCACCGGGCCGGGTTCGTGCACCGGGACATGAAGCCCGAGAACGTGCTGATAGGCGACGACGGGCGGGTCAAGGTCGCCGACTTCGGGCTGGTGCGGTCGGTGGACACGGTGACCAGCGCCACCGGCGCCGTCCTCGGGACCGTGTCGTATCTCGCCCCCGAGCAGATGGAGCAGGGCACCGCCGACCCGCGCGTCGACGTGTACGCCTGCGGTGTCGTCCTCTACGAGATGCTGACCGGCGGCAAGCCGCACTCCGGGGACTCCCCCGCGCAGATTCTGTACAAGCACATCCACGAGGACGTGCCGCCGCCCTCCGCGCTCGTGCCGGGGCTGCCGCCGGACCTGGACGTGCTGGTCGCCTCGGCGACCGCGCGCACCCCGGACCTCCGGCCGGACGACGCCGCGGCGCTGCTCGGCCAGGTGCTGCGGGCCCGTGCCGGGCTCAGCGCCGGTCAGCTGGACGCCGTGCCGCCGCAGGCGCTGTCCGCGGAGCACGACAACGCCGGGGACCGTACGAGCGTGATCCCGCGCTCGCTGACCGTGCCCCGGCCGCTGCCCGTCAACGAGGACGAGGGTCCGGCGGACGTCCAGCACACCAGCCGGCTGCAGAGCCCGCCGGTGCCCGAACGGCGGGCGCCGCTCCGGCCGGGACGCCGGCTCGCCGCCCTCGTCGCCGCCGTGCTGGTGGTCCTCGGCGTGGGCGCGGGGGTCTGGTACATCAACTCCGGGCAGTTCACCAAGGTCCCGCCGCTGCTGGCCAAGACCGAGGAGCAGGCGACGGCGCGGCTGAAGTCGTCCGGGCTCCACGTCAAGGAGATCAAGCGCGAGTACAACGACACGGTCGGCAGCGGCACGGTCATCAGCTCCGATCCGACGGCCGGGTCCCGCATCCGGGGCAACGGCTCCGTGAGCCTCGTCATCTCCCGGGGCCCGGAGATCGTGAAGGTGCCCGACCTGCGCGGAGTGCCGCTGGCCAAGGCGCGCTCGCGGCTGAGGTCGGCCGGGCTGGAGCCGGGCATGGTCAACCGTGCCTTCAGCGACGGCGTGGATCGGGGCTCGGTGATCAGCACCGACCCGGAGCCGGGCATCAAGCGGCACGCGGGCTCGGCGATCGCGCTCCTGGTCAGCAAGGGCAACCCGGTCGACGTGCCGGACGTCTCCGGCGAGGACCCGGACAGCGCCCGGCAGGACCTGGAGGACGCGGGGCTGAAGGTGCGGATCTCCGCGCAGCAGGTCAACTCCGAGTACGACAAGGGCCAGGTGGCCCGGCAGACCCCGAAGGCCGACAGCCAGGCCGCCGAGGGCGACACGGTGACGCTGACCCTGTCCAAGGGCCCGGAGATGGTGAGGGTGCCGGACGTGGTCGGGTCGAGTGTGGACGACGCCACGCAGCGGCTGGAGGCCGCCGGCTTCCAGGTGAGCAAGGACCGGGGCCTGCTCGGGCTGTTCGGCGACACCGTGAAGGAGCAGTCGGTGGGCGCGGGCGAGAAGGCGCCCAAGGGGTCGACGATCACGATCACCATCCGCTGACCCGGTGAGCGGGGTCACCGGGGACCGCGGCCCGGCGGCGGCGGACGTCATGACACCCTGAACGGGTGACATCTCAGCCGTCCCGTGCCGCCGCCCAGCCCCTCTCCGGCCCCGCCCGCAACCCGATCGGCGGTCACATTCCGGTGGCCGGCGGTCTGCACTCGGTGGGGCTGTCCTACGCCCGCGAACTGAAGGCCGAGACCGTGCAGGTCTTCGTCGCCAACCCGCGCGGCTGGGCCACACCGGCCGGGAACCCGCGGCAGGACGAGGCGTTCCGCGAGGCGTGCGCCGCGGAGTCGGTCCCGGCGTATGTGCACGCCCCCTATCTGATCAACTTCGGCTCGCACACCGAGGCGACCGTGGAGCGCTCGGCGGAGTCCCTCAGGCACTCGCTGCGGCGCGGGCGGGAGATAGGGGCGCTGGGCGTGGTGGTGCACACCGGCAGCGCGACCGGCGGGCGGACGCGCGAGGTGGCGCTGAAGCAGGTACGTGCCCACCTGCTGCCGCTGCTGGACGAGCTGACCCACGACGACGACCCGTTCCTGCTGCTGGAGTCGACCGCTGGGCAGGGCGCCTCGCTGTGCTCGCGCACCTGGGACTTCGGGCCGTACTTCGAGGCGCTGGACGCCCATCCGAAGCTCGGCGTCTGCCTGGACACCTGTCACATCTTCGCCGCCGGGCACGACCTGACCGGCCCCAGCGGCATGCACCAGACCCTCGATCTGCTGGTCGGCACCGTCGGCGAGGGCCGGCTGAAGCTGATCCACGCCAACGACTCCAAGGACGTGGCCGGCGCGCACAAGGACCGGCACGAGAACATCGGCGCCGGTCACATCGGCGAGGACCCGTTCCGCGCGCTGATGAACCACCCGGCGACGGCGGGCGTGCCGCTCGTCATCGAGACTCCCGGCGGCAAGGAGGGGCACTCGGCGGACGTGGAGAGGCTGAAGAAACTCCGGGATTCCTGAGCCCGAGCGGAATACCCCCAGGGGGTATGCGGTTCTCCTGGTCGCAGGAACCGTCCGTTCGGCATTGGGGGACCCCATGGAGCACACGGCACACACCGAGCGCCACCAGCAGCACGGCCAGGGCCACGACCACGGATCCGGGCACGACCACGGATCCGGCCAAGGCCACGGCCCGGCACGCTGGACGATGGCCGCGCAGGCCACGCTGCACTGCCTCACCGGCTGCGCCATCGGCGAGGTGCTCGGCATGATCATCGGTACCGCGGCCGGCTGGGGGAACCTGCCGACCACGCTGCTGGCGATCGTCCTGGCCTTCTTCTTCGGCTACTCGCTCACCATGCGCGGGGTTCTCCGGGCCGGTGTCGACCTGCGGACCGCGATCCGCGTGGCCCTGGCCGCCGACACCCTGTCCATCGCCGTGATGGAGCTGATCGACAACGGGGTGATCCTGGTCTGGCCGGCCGCGATGGACGCCACGCTCGCCGACGCGCTGTTCTGGATCTCGCTGGCCGCCTCGCTGGTGATCGCCTTCGTCGTGACCACCCCGGTCAACAAGTGGACGATCGGGCGGGGCAAGGGGCACGCCGTGGTGCACCAGTACCACCACTGACCCGGCACGGACGCCAGGATCAGAGCTCGGGCCCCTCCCCGGGCTCCTCCTGGTAGGAGTAGCGCTGCTCCTTCCAGGGATCGCCGATGTTGTGGTAGCCGCGCTCCTCCCAGAAGCCGCGGCGGTCGGCGGTCATGTACTCCACGCCCCGGACCCACTTGGGGCCCTTCCAGGCGTAGAGGTGGGGGACGATCAGGCGGACCGGGAAGCCGTGTTCGGCGGTGAGGAGTTCGCCGTCCTTGTGGGTGGCGAAGATCGTGCGGTCGGAGGCGAAGTCCGCGAGCCGCAGGTTGGAGCTGAACCCGTACTCCGCCCACACCATCACATGGGTGACGTTCGCGGCGGGCGGGGCGAGGTCCAGCACCGCGCGGGCCGGGACGCCGCCCCACTCCGCGCCGGTCATGCTGTACTTCGTCACGCAGTGCAGATCGGCCACCACGGTGGTGTAGGGCAGCGCGGTGAACTCCTCGTGGTCCCAGGTGCGCTTGTCGCCGTCGGCGGTGGCGCCGAAGACCCGGAACTCCCAGCGCTCGGGCCGGAACTTCGGCACCGGACCGTAGTGCGTGACCGGCCAGCCACGCTGCGGCCGCTGCCCCGGCGGAAGCTCGGACCCTGCCGCTTCTCCAGACGCTCGCTCCACCGGATGACCCATGTATCCATCCTGACAGACCTCGGGCAGTGCCCTTGACCACCCACCCCCAGGTCGGACAAATGCCCTCAAAACGCCACTTACATAATTAGTACGCACTTACTGGACGATCTTCTCGGCCGGTGAAATCATGCGGCGCTAGGTCGTGTCCGCGAAGTCGCGTCGTTCGCCCGCAGGGCGGGGGTCGCGGCGTGACTGTGCGGACACGACCTAGCGCCTGTCGTCACATTCCCGTCACCCGAAGAGGCGGACGGGAATGTGACGACGGGCCCTGGCGACCTGGTTCGACCATCTGAAGGAGTCCATCGCGATGCAGGGCGACCCCGAGGTCATCGAACTGCTCAACGAGCAGCTGACCGCCGAGCTGACCGCGATCAACCAGTACTTCCTGCACGCCAAGCTGCAGGACCACAAGGGATGGACGAAGCTCGCCCAGTACACCCGGGCCGAGTCGTTCGACGAGATGCGGCACGCGGAGGTCCTCACCGACCGCATCCTGCTGCTGGACGGCCTGCCGAACTACCAGCGGCTCTTCCATGTGCAGGTCGGGCAGACGGTTGCCGAGATGCTCCGGGCCGACCGGCAGATCGAGGTCGAGGCCATCGACCGGCTGCGCCGCGGCGTCCAGCTCATGCGCGAGAAGGACGACATCACGTCGGCGAACATCTTCGAGGCGATCCTGGCCGACGAGGAGCACCACATCGACTACCTGGACACCCAGCTGGAACTCGTGGACAAGCTCGGTGAGGCGCTGTACCTGTCGACCGTGATCGAGCAGAGCCAGCCCGACCCGTCCGGACCGGGCACCGGCGGCTTCTCCACGCGCTGAGCCGCCACGGAGGGTGGCGTCGGGCGGGGTGTCAGGCGGCGTCGTCCAGCCGGTCGAGGGCCGGTGCGCGCCGGTCGATCAGTTCCCGGCGGGGGCAGGCGCCCCGGCCGAGCAGCGCCTGGATGCGCCGTACGCAGCCGCCGCAGTCCGTGCCCGCCTTGCAGGCGGAGGCTATCTGGCGGGGGGTGCCGGCACCGTCCTCCGCGTGCTGCTTGACCTGGGCCTCGGTGACGCCGAAGCAGCTGCAGACATACACGCGGATTCACCTCCAGACGGGATCGCCGTTGTCATGCCATCCCGTTTCCCGGTGAGGCAAACCTAACCTTACCCATCGCGTGGAGAGCGCAAAAGTACGTGGGGCGCGGATCCGGTGTGATCCGCGCCCCAGATCACTCACTGGGCCCGGTACATCTCCGCGACGAGGAACGCCAGGTCGAGGGACTGGCTGCGGTTCAGGCGCGGGTCGCAGGCCGTCTCGTAGCGCTGGTGCAGGTCGTCGACGAAGATCTCGTCGCCGCCGCCCACGCACTCGGTGACGTCGTCGCCGGTCAGCTCCACGTGGATGCCGCCCGGGTGGGTGCCGAGCCCCTTGTGGACCTCGAAGAAGCCCTTCACCTCGTCGAGCACGTCGTCGAAGCGGCGGGTCTTGTGGCCGGAGGCCGCCTCGAAGGTGTTGCCGTGCATCGGGTCGGTCACCCAGGCCACCGTGGCGCCGGACGCCGTGACCTTCTCGACCAGCTCGGGGAGCCGGTCGCGGACCTTGTCGGCGCCCATGCGGACGATGAAGGTCAGCCGCCCCGGCTCCCGCTCGGGGTCGAGGCGGTCGATGTACCGCAGCGCCTCCTCGGCCGTGGTGGTCGGGCCGAGCTTGATGCCGATCGGGTTTCGGATGCGCGAGGCGAACTCGATGTGCGCGCCGTCCAGCTGCCGGGTGCGCTCACCGATCCACACCATGTGCCCGGAGACGTCGTACAGCCTGCCGGTGCGGGAGTCGACCCGGGTCAGGGCGGACTCGTAGTCCAGCAGCAGCGCCTCGTGCGAGGAGAAGAACTCGACGGTCTTGAACTCCTCCGGGTCGGTGCCGCAGGCCCGCATGAAGTTCAGCGCGCTGTCGATCTCCCGCGCCAGCTGCTCGTAGCGCTGCCCGGACGGGGAGGACTTCACGAAGTCCTGGTTCCAGGCGTGCACCTGGCGCAGGTCGGCGTAGCCGCCGGTGGTGAAGGCGCGCACCAGGTTCAGCGTGGAGGCCGAGGCGTTGTACATGCGCTTCAGCCGCTCGGGGTCCGGGACGCGGGCTTCCTCGGTGAAGTCGAAGCCGTTGACGGAGTCGCCGCGGTAGGTCGGCAGCGTCAGGCCGTCCCGGGTCTCGGTCGGCTTGGAGCGCGGCTTGGAGTACTGGCCGGCGATCCGGCCCACCTTGACCACCGGCACGGAGGCCGCGTAGGTCAGGACGGCACCCATCTGGAGCAGCGTCTTGAGCTTGTTGCGGATGTGGTCGGCGGACACCGCGTCGAAGGCCTCGGCGCAGTCGCCGCCCTGGAGGAGGAACGCCTCTCCCTTGGCGACGGCCGCCATCCGGGCGCGCAGCTGGTCGCACTCGCCCGCGAAGACGAGCGGCGGATACGACTCGAGGTCCGCGATCACTGCGCGCAGAGCCTCGGTGTCGGGGTACTCGGGCTGCTGCGCCGCGGGCAGGTCTCGCCAGGTGTTGCCAGCGCTCGCGCTGGTCTTAGCGTTCACGGTCACCCCTCAAACATTACGGGGTCGTGTCGCATCCTCTTCGTCCGGCTCGAAGGATGAGACGGACTGATTGCCCCGCGGACACCGGGCCGGTGCGGTAGGGTTCCCGGCATGTTCGCGCTTTCGATCCAGAACTGGTGGTGGACCGCTCATCCGGCGGCCCACTGACTGCGCGTACGCAAGACTTCGCGAAGGCCGCCCGAGGGGCGGCCTTCGGCGTTTCCCGGGGCCGTTCCTCTCCGTCGGACAGACGACCGAGAAGGAGCCCCACCCGTGAACCTGCAGGACCTGTTGTCCGACCCCCGTCCCTTCGCCCTGCTCCGCCGGCGCACCCCGGGCCGGGACGAGCACCCGGTGGAGCTGCTGCTCGGCCCCGTCACCGCCCGGGACAAGCTGGCCGACCTGCCCGACGAGGGCCTGGCGCTCGTCCCCTTCCGGCAGATCCGCGAGCGCGGCTTCGACGTCCGGGACGACGGCACCCCGCTGCTGGTGCTGACCCCCGAGGAGTCGTACGAGATCCCGCTCGCCGAGGCCCTGCGGTCGCTGCCCGGCCATGAGGTGCGGGTCGAGGGCGGGGGCTTCGACATCGGCGACGAGGAGTACGGCGAGATCGTCGGGCGGGTGCTGCGCGAGGAGATCGGCCGGGGCGAAGGCGCGAACTTCGTGATCCGGCGAACGTACGAGGGCGATATCCCCGGCTTCGGGCGGGCGGACGCGCTGGCGTTGTTCCGGCGCCTGCTGGAGGGCGAGCGGGGCGCGTACTGGACGTTCCTGGTGCACACCCCGGAGCGCACGCTGGTCGGTGCCAGTCCCGAGGTGCACGTACGGATGTCGGGTGGAAGGGACGAACCCGAAGCGCCCTTGGCCGAGGGCGGTGGTGGGAGAGGGGCGGGCACCGTCGTGATGAACCCGATCAGCGGGACGTACCGCTATCCGGCCGGGGGGCCGACGCCGGAGCATCTGCTGGACTTCCTCGCCGACGGCAAGGAGATCGAGGAGCTGTCCATGGTCGTCGACGAGGAACTGAAGATGATGTGCACCGTCGGCGACATGGGCGGGGTGGTCGTCGGGCCGCGCCTGAAGGAGATGGCGCACCTCGCGCACACCGAGTACGAGCTGCGCGGGAAGTCCTCCCTGGACGCGCGGGAGGTGCTGCGGGAGACCATGTTCGCGGCCACGGTCACCGGGTCGCCGGTGCAGAACGCGTGCCGGGTGATCGAACGGCACGAGGCCGGCGGGCGCGGCTACTACGCGGGCGCGCTGGCCCTGCTCGGGCGGGACTCCGGCGGCGCCCAGACGCTGGACTCCCCCATCCTGATCCGCACCGCCGACATCGCCGCCGGCGGCCGGCTGCGCGTCCCGGTCGGCGCGACGCTGGTGCGCGGCTCGGATCCGGCCGGCGAGGTGGCGGAGACGCACGCGAAGGCGGCGGGAGTGCTCGCGGCCCTCGGGGTACGGCCGTCCGCGCCGTGCACGGAGCGCAGGCACCCCCGGCTGGCCGACGACCCCCGGGTGCGGGCCGCGCTGGACGGGCGCCGGGCCTCCCTCGCCCCGTTCTGGCTGCGGATGCAGGAGCGCTCCGAGGCCCTCGCGGGGCACGCGCTCGTCGTCGACGGCGAGGACACCTTCACGGCGATGCTGGCGCACGTGCTGCGCTCCGCCGGGCTGGAGGTGACCGTCCGGCGCTACGACGAGCCGGGGCTG
>Ga0308175_100003153_pt1 | contig 11396 bp, 7 predicted proteins | sample PhyCR1_3_FD_203893 | JGI IMG/M metagenome (GOLD analysis project Ga0308175, IMG submission 203893) | Soil microbial communities from UC Gill Tract Community Farm, Albany, California, United States - DLSLS.C.R1 | ecosystem: Environmental > Terrestrial > Soil > Agricultural land | place: USA... | reverse complement strand
TCCGGCCCGGGGCGGCGCGCCGTAAGGTGAGACACATGAACGATCGCATGGTGTGGATCGACTGCGAGATGACCGGCCTCTCGCTGTCCGACGACGCGCTCATCGAGGTGGCCGCCCTCGTCACCGATTCCGAGCTGAACGTGCTCGGCGAAGGGGTGGACATCGTCATCCGCCCGCCGGACTCGGCACTGGAGACGATGCCGGAGGTGGTGCGCGAGATGCACACCGCGTCCGGGCTGCTCGAGGAGCTGGCCGGCGGCACCACGCTGGCCGACGCCGAGGCGCAGGTCCTCGCCTACGTCCGCGAGCACGTCAAGGAGCCCGGCAAGGCCCCGCTGTGCGGCAACTCCGTCGGCACCGACCGCGGTTTCCTGCTGCGCGACATGCCGACCCTGGAGGACTACCTCCACTACCGCATCGTCGACGTCTCCTCGATCAAGGAGCTGGCCCGCCGCTGGTATCCCCGGGCCTACTTCAACAGCCCGGAGAAGAACGGCAACCACCGCGCCCTCGCCGACATCCGCGAGTCGATCGCCGAGCTGCGCTACTACCGCGAGGCCGTCTTCGTCCCGCAGCCCGGCCCGGACTCCGACACCGCCAGGGCGATCGCCGCCAAGCACGTCCTGCCCGCGCGGTAGGACCCCGGGACCAGCGCCCGGGGGTCCGTTCGGGACCCGCGCGAAAAACCCGTGCGCGAGCACCCCTTCGGACCCTGTAGACTTCTTCTCGGCCGGTCGGGGAGAGCCCTCCTCGAACTACCGGTCATGGTGGGTGTAGCTCAGCTGGTAGAGCACCTGGTTGTGGTCCAGGATGCCGCGGGTTCAAGTCCCGTCACTCACCCTGAGTAATCAGCCGGTGACTCCGTCGAGAGACGAGGTCACCGGCTGATTCGTTTTGTCGCCCGCCTCCCGGTGGCGGGCGACAGGCGTCACCCGCCCGAGAGGACCGTCACGACGACGCCCGGCCCACCAGTTCCGTGGGCAGTACCGCGTGGCGGCGTTGCGGGTCGCGGGTGGTGGTCGGGCGGCGGTCGGCGATCTCGGTGAGGAGCAGGTCGATCATGGCGCGGCCCATCTCCTCGATCGGCTGGCGGACGCTGGTCAGCGGCGGGTCCATGTGCCGGGCGATGGCCGAGTCGTCGTAGCCGACCATGGCCACGTCGCCGGGGACGCTGAGGCCCGCCTCGCGCAGCACCTGCCGGGCGCCCGCAGCCATGACGTCGGAGCCCGCGAAGACCGCGTCCAGGTCCGGGTGGCGCTCGAGCAGGGTCGTCATGGCCCGCCGGCCGCCCTCGTCGGTGAAGTCACCGGGTTCGATCAGCTGCTCGTCCACGGGCAGGCCCGCGTCGCGCAGGGCGTCGCGGTAGCCGTCGACACGGCGCTGGGCGCCGTAGACGTCGAGGCGGCCGGTGATGTGGGCGATCCGGCGACGGCCCCGGGACATCAGGTGCTCCACCGCGGACCGGGCACCCCCGTAGTTGTCCGAGTCCACCGAGGTCAGCGTCTCGGCGGCGGAGCGGGGGCCGCTGATCACCGCGGGGATCTCCAGCTGGGACAGCATGTCCGGCAGGGGGTCGTCGGCGTGCACCGAGACCAGCAGGACACCGTCGACGCGATGAGCGGCCAGGTACTGCGCGAGCCGCTGCCGCTCCCGGTCGCTGCCCGCGAAGATGAGCAGCAACTGCATCTCGCTGTCGGAGAGTTCGGCGCCGACACCGCGCAGCATGTCGGAGAAGTAGGGCTCCGAGAAGAAGCGGGTCTCCGGCTCCGGCACCACCAGCGCGATGGCGTCGGTGCGGTTGGCCGCGAGGGCCCGCGCCGCGGTGTTGGGTACGTAGCCGAGTTCCGCGACGGCCGCCTCCACGGCGGCGCGGGTCGCCTCGCTCACCCGGGGCGAGCCGTTGATCACCCGCGAGACCGTGCCTCTGCCGACACCGGCACGTGCGGCGACCTCTTCCAGCGTCGGCCGCCGACTGCTCCGGCTCCGCTCTCCGTTGACTGGCATGGTCTCCGCCTCCCGCTCACAACCGACCGGCCGGGGGATTGTCCGCTACCGTCCGGCCAGGAATGTAACCGAGATCCCACAGCACCCGCTCTCATCATCCCGCGCCCGAAGCCGCCGGCGGAGCCGGGCCCTCGGCGGGCGGCCCGGCGCACGGCGCCGGGGGTGCCACCGCCGTCGCGGCGGCTCCCCCGGCCGGGCCGCGGGCGGACGTCACATCCGCGGGTCGGCGTCCGGCAGCGCGTTGCGGCGGATCACGTCGGTGTACCAGTGGGCGCTGGCCTTGGGGATACGGCGCTGGGTGCCGTAGTCGACGTAGACGGCGCCGAACCGCTTCGAGTAACCGTAGGACCATTCGAAGTTGTCCAGCAGCGACCACAGGAAGTAACCCCGGACGTCGACACCGTCGGCGATGGCGCGCCGGACCGCGTCCAGGTGGCCGTGGAGATAGGCGATCCGCTGCGGGTCGTTCACCTTCCCCTCGGGCGAGACGTAGTCGTCGAAGGCGGCGCCGTTCTCGGTGACCATCAGCGGCAGTCCGGGATGCGCCGCCGCCATGCCGGCCAGCAGGGTGTGCAGGCCGTCCGCGTCGATGGCCCAGTTCATCGCCGTCAGCTCGTCGTTGGCGAGGTGGAAGGAGACGTCCTCGGAGCCGGTCCACGGCGAGTGGTCGCTGGCCCCGTGACCGTCGTTCTTGGTGGCGCCGGCGCCGTCGGCGGGCATCGAGACCACGGTCGGCGAGTAGTAGTTGACGCCGAGCACGTCGATCGGGCGGGAGATCTCGGCGAGGTCGTCGCCGCGCACCAGCTCGTCCCAGTCGACGATGCGGGCGGTGTCCGCGAGCAGGTCCTCCGGGTAGGCGCCGTCGAGGATCGGGCCGGTGAAGATCCGGTTGCCGACCGCGTCGATGCGGCGGGCCGCCTCCGCGTCACCGGGGGCGTCCGTGAGCGGGCGCACCTGGTGCAGGTTGAGGGTGATGGACAGTTGCGCGGAGCTGGGCAGGACCGAGCGCAGCGCCCCGACCGCCCGGCCGTGCGCCAGATTGAGGTGGTGGGCGGCGCGCAGGGTGGCGGCCGGGTCGGTGCGGCCGGGCGCGTGCACCCCGGAGCCGTAGCCGAGGAAGGCCGAGCACCACGGTTCGTTGAGCGTGGTCCACACCCCGACGCGGTCCCCGAGGGCCCGGCCCACCGTCTCGGCGTACTCGGCGAAGCGCTGCGCGGTGTCCCGCTGCGGCCAGCCGCCCGCGTCCTCGAGCTCCTGGGGCAGGTCCCAGTGGTAGAGGGTGGCGACGGGGGTGATGCCGGCCTCGAGCAGTTCGTCGGCGAGACGGCGGTAGAAGTCCAGGCCGCGTTCGACGGCGGGCCCCCGCCCGGTGGGCTGCACCCGGGACCAGGAGACGGAGAACCGGTACGCCTGGAGGCCCAGGTCCTTCATCAGCGCCACGTCGTCGCGGTACCGGTGGTAGTGGTCGGCGGCGATGTCGCCGGTGTCGCCGTTGCGCACCCTGCCGGGCGTGTGGCTGAAGGTGTCCCAGATGGAGGGCGTGCGTCCGTCCTCGGCGGCCGCGCCCTCGACCTGGTAGGCGGCGGTGGCCGCGCCCCAGACGAAACCGGGCGGGAAGGAGAGGTCCGCGGCCGGCCGGGTCGTCGGCTCGGGTCGTACAGCGGTCATGGTGAGAGCGCTCCCAAAGTGGCGTGTGGAAAGGTCGGTCTGCTGCCCGGACGGCTGTGCCGTCAGCCCTTGACGGCGCCCGACATGATGCCCCCGACGATCTGCTTGCCGAAGATCACGAAGACCAGCAGCAGCGGAAGTGTGCTGATGAGCGCACCGGCCATGACGATGCTCTGGTCGGGGGTGTAGGAGGCGCTGAGCTGGCCGAGCGCCACCTGGATGGTGGGGTTCTGCTGGTTCAGGGCGAGGAAGGGCCAGAAGAAGTCGTTCCACGCCTGCACGAAGGTGAGCATCCCGAGCACCATCATGGCGGGCCGGGCCACGGGCAGGACCACGCTCCACACGATGCGGAAGTTGGTCGCGCCGTCCACCTTGGCCGCCTCGATCAGCTCGTAGGGCAGGGCCTCCAGCAGGTACTGGCGCATGAAGAAGACGCCGAAGGCGCCGACCAGGGTCGGGAAGATCACCGACTCCAGCTTCCCGCCCCACCCGATGTCCGACATCATCATGAACAGCGGGACGACGCTGAGCTGCGGCGGGATGGTCAGCGTGGCGATGACCGCGGTCATCAGGAAGCCGCGGCCGCGGAAGCGCATCTTGGCGAAGGCGTAGCCGGCCAGCGTGCAGAAGAACAGGGTCGCCGCGGTGATGCAGCCGGCCACGATGACGCTGTTGACGATGGCCTTGCCCAGGTTGGCCTGCTCCCAGGCGGCCTGGAGGTTGCTCCACAGCCTGCCGCCCGGCAGCAGCGGCGGCGGGCTGTCCAGGACCCGCTGCTGGTCGTGCGAGGCGGCCACCAGGGTCCAGTACAGCGGGAAGATCGATCCCAGGCCGACGATGACGAGGGCCACGTAGGTGAAGGGGCCGCCCTTGAGCTGCTGGCCGGCGCCGAGCCTGAGGCGGGCGCGGCCACCGCTGCCGGGGGCGGACGGGCGGGCCGGGGTGAGGTCGGCCGCGGTCTTGATGGGACTGGTCGTGGTCATCGAAGTCGCTCCCGTCAGGCCGCGCTCTTGCGCACGAACCGGCCGACGATCCAGTTGATCAGGGCGATCAGCAGCAGCAGGACGAGCATCGCCCAGGCCACGGCGGCGGCCGGACCCAGGTGCCCCAGCTTCCAGCCGTAGTTGAAGAGGTAGATGCTGAGGGTTTCGTACTGGTGCTCACTGCCGCCGATGGACCCGAGCGTGCCGCCCTGCAGCAGCAGTGGCTCGCCGAACAGCTGCATGGAGCCGATGGTCGAGATGACGATGGTGAACAGGATCGTCGGCCGCAGCGAGGGGATCGTCACCTTGCGGAACTGCTGCCATCGCGACGCGCCGTCGATCGAGGCGGCCTCGTACAGATCGGTCGGCACGGCCTGCATGGCCGCCAGGTAGATCAGGGCGTTGTAGCCGGTCCAGCGCCAGATCACGATGACCGAGATGGCGATCTTGGACGTCCACTCGCCGTTGCCCCAGTCGATGTTGCCGATACCGGCGAAGTGCAGCACCCAGTTGAGGATGCCGCCGTCCGCCCGGAAGACCAGGGCGAAGACCAGCGCCGCGGTCGCCACCGAGGTGGCGTACGGGGTGAGGATCAGCGTCCGCCAGAACGTGCTGGCCCGCAGCTTGTAGTTGAGCAGATGGGCCAGGCCCAGCGCCACGAGGAGCTGGGGAACGGTCGATATGACGCCGATGACGAAGGTGTTCGCGACGGCGGTCCAGAACTCCGAGTCCTGGAGGATCCTGGCGAAGTTGTCCCAGCCGACCCACTCGGACTGGCCGAGGCTGGTCATCTCCACCCGGTGCAGGGCGATCCAGCCGGTGTAGAGGAGCGGATAGAGCCCGAAGGCTCCGAAGATGAGGAAGAAGGGCGCGATGTAGGCGTAGGGCGACGCCAGGTCGTCGAAGCGCCACAGCCGGCTGCGCCACGGGCGGGGGCCGGGTCCGTTCGACACGGCGCCGGAACCGCCGGGCGGCGGGCTGTAGGCGCCCCGGGTGGGGGTTGTTGTTGCCACGGAGGAGTCCTTATCTGCAGGGTTTCGGCCGGATACGGGGCGGGCGCAGCGTCCACCGGACCGCGCGCCGGCCCCCGTCCCGCGCGCCACGGCGGCCGGTACGGTACCGAGCCGCCCGGCCGGGCATCCAGAGCCCGGCGTCCAGGACCCGATCCGCCGGATCCGGGACGCCGGGCGCGGCTGCCGGGCGCGGTTTCCGGGCCGGTGCCGCGGCGGTGCGGTGACCGGGCCGGCGCCCGGATCCGCCACCGGTGCCGGGCACCGGATCCGCTGCCGGACGCCGGACGCCGGGTGCCGCCGCGCCGGCGGTGCCGCGCCGCCGCCCGTGGACCGGTGGGCCTTCGCGGTCACGGCACCGGCGCGGCGGGACCCGGCCGGACGCGCGGGCGCGGGGCGGGCGGTCCGAGGGACCGGCCCGCCCCGGCGCGCGTCAGCCGATCGCCTTGTCGATCGTCTCGGTCGCGGCCTTCCATGCGTCGGCGGGCTTGGTGCCCCGCTGCTCCATGTTGTTGATCTGCGTCGAGATCGTGTCCTTGATCACGGCGTCCTTCGGGCCGAGCACCGCCTCGGGGATGGACTTGGCCTCATCCGCGTAGATCTGGCCGATCGGGGCGTCGTTGAAGTACGGGAGCTTCGCGCTCTTCACATCGGCCAGCTCGTAGGCGCGCTGGTTGGACGGGAAGACGCCGATCGCCTTGAACACGGCTGCCTGCTGCTCGGGCGCCGTCAGCCACTTGACCAGCTCGGTGGCCTCCTTGACGTGCTTGCCGCCCTGCGGGACCGCCAGGAAGGAGCCGCCCCAGTTGGCCGCCGTGGAACCGGGCGCGCGGGAGATGTCCCACTTGCCCTTGTAGGCGTCACCGGAGTTGGTGGAGATCTGGCCGGCCATCCAGGCCGGGCACGCCACCGTGGCCACGCTGCCCTTGCGCAGCGCCGCCGTCCAGGCGTCGGTGAACTGCGGCAGACCGTGGGACAGCTTCTTGGACGCGGCCTCGGCGGAGAGGTCCCAGCCCTGCTGCACGGCGGCGCTGTCCTTGTAGACCGGCTTGCCGTCGGTGCCGTAGTACTGCTTGTCCGAGGAGCTGACGACCGCGTTGAACATGGCGCTCGCGGAGTCCATGAAGTAGGTGCCGGACGGCGCCTTCTTCTTGTACTGCTCACCGAGCTTCAGGTAGTCCTCCCAGCCGCCCGTTATCGCCTTGGCCACGTCCTCGCGGTCGGTGGGCAGGCCCGCCTTCTCGAACAGGTCGCGGCGGTAGCACAGCGACATCGGGCCGATGTCGGTGCCGGCGCCCACGACCTTGCCGTCCTTCGTGGTGGCCTGCTTCTCCTTCCAGGAGACCCAGTCCTTCACGTCGATCGACTTGCTCAGGTCGGCGAACTTGTCCGCCTGGGTGTCGACGACCTCCTTGATCCGGCCGACCTCGATACCGGTGACGTCCCCCAGACCACTGCCCGTGTTCAGCTGCTGAAGGAGCTTGGGGTAGTAGTCCTGCTCGTTGGCGGTGACCTCTTCCTTCACCGTGATGTTCGGGTGGAGCTTGTGGTACTTGGCGAACAGATCGGCCTCCTTGTAGCCGAACTGCCCGAAGTCGGCCACGGTGAGCGTGATCGAGCCGTCGGACCCGGAGGCGTCCGAGTCGTCGTCACTGCTGCAGCCCGTCAGCAGCAGGGCCGATGCCGTCAGGACCGTGGTGGCGAGGGCCGCCGCTCTGCGACGGCGACCGCCTCCGCCGTCGGTACCGGTGATGCGCATTCCACTACTCCTTGTTCCGGTGGGAAACGGGACCCCAGGAAGCAGACCGCCAAGGGGCGACGGTCCGGACCTGCCCTCTCGATTTCGAGCAGCGGCCGGCTCACAGCACGCGACGTGCGGTGCAAAGGCGCTGGTCAACGGTGTGTCATGCGAGGTAGAGGGAAAGGCCATCAGTGCTTTGATCCGCGCGAGTCGAGCCCCGGAACCTCCCGTGGGACCGCTCCCACGCGGCATGCCGGAAGACTCCTTGCTACGGGGGTCGGGTGTCAAGACTTGAAAACAGCGTTGTTGCCTGAGCGTGTCCCAGACGTCACGTGAACGTGTCACGAAATCCCCTGCCCCGCTCTGGACATCCGGCCGCCGCCCGATGGATCTACGCTGGTCACAGGGATGATCTTCATGCCGGTCCGGCGGACGGCCCGGACGGGGCGGCCGGCCGCGGAACGCGCTGGGACACAATGAGGCAACCTCTTGCCGCACACCGGAAGGTGAACGATGAGCCACGCCCAGCCGCCCGAAGCACTCGGCGTCCGGCGCCCGACGCTGAACGCCGTGGCCGCTCGGGCCGGTGTCGGCCGTGGCACGGTGTCCCGGGTGATCAACGGCTCCCCCAAGGTGAGCGACCGGTCCCGGGCCGCGGTGGAGAAGGCGATCGCCGAACTCGGCTACGTCCCCAACCGCGCCGCGCGCTCCCTGGCCACGCGCCGTACCGACGCCGTGGCCCTGGTCGTCCCGGAGGCCGAGAGCCGGCTGTTCGCGGAGCCGTACTTCTCGGGCATCATCCGGGGCGCCTCCGCCCGGCTCACCCATGCCGGCATGCAGTTGCTGCTGGTGCTCGCGCGCGACGGGAGGAAACACCGGCGCCTGGCCTCGTACCTGACCGCCCAACGGGTGGACGGCGTACTGATGGTGGCGGTCCACCGCGACGACACCCTCCCGGATCTGCTGGACGAGCTGTCCGTGCCCACCGTGCTTGCCGGGCGGCGCGGCGATCCGGAACCGCTCGGCCATGTCCGCGCGGACAACGGCGGCGGCGCCCGGAGCGCGGTCCAGCACCTGCTCGACAGGGGGCGGCGCACCGTCGCCACCATCACCGGGCCCCTGGACATGGACGTCGCCCGGACCCGGCTCGACGGCTACCGCGAGGCGCTGCGGACCGCAGGAGTCGCGGTGGAAGAGGAACTGATCGAGCCGGGCGACTTCACCGAGGAGGGCGGGCGCGCGGCGATGCGCGAGCTGCTGCGGCGGCGCCCCGGGCTCGACGCGGTGTTCGCGGCCTCCGACGTGATGGCCTCCGGAGCGGTGCTCGAACTGCGCGCCGCGGGCCGGCGGATCCCGGACGACGTGGCCGTCGTCGGCTTCGACGACTCGATCGTGGCGCGGCACATCGACCCTCCGCTGACCAGCGTCCGCCAGCCGATGGAGGAGATGGGGCGCGCCATGGCGGACCTGCTGCTGGACGAGATCGCGGGAAGGGCCGGCCGGCGCGAGGTCGTCCTGCCGACCCGGCTGGTCGTGCGGGAATCGGCCTGAGCGTCGTCGGCGCCGCGCGGTCCTGCCGCGAGCCGTTGACCGCAATCGTGCGCGATCCGTGAACCGGAACCGGTCGTGGGCGGTGGACCGGAACCGGTCGCGAGCTGCGAACCGGAACCGTGCGCAAGCTCTGGAACGGGCCGACCGCGAGCCGTGGGCCCGGCCGCCCGCAAGCTGTGAAAACACCTATCGGGGAGGGTGGGGGCTTTCGCATGGGAGCGCTCCCATGCACAATGGGGCGCAGCCGATCCGGGGAGTCCTTCCATGACAGAGCCCTTGCCAGCCGCGACCTTCCCTCCCGCCTTCCTCTGGGGCGCCGCGACGTCCGCGTACCAGATCGAGGGTGCGGTGCGGCAGGGCGGCCGAACTCCTTCGATCTGGGACACCTTCAGCCACACCCCCGGCAGGACGGCGGGCGGTGAGACCGGTGACATCGCTGTCGACCACTACCACCGCTTCCGCGATGACGTGGCACTGATGGCGGAGCTGGGCCTGACCGCCTACCGCTTCTCCGTCTCCTGGTCCCGGGTACAGCCGACCGGCCGGGGCCCGGCGGTCCAGGTGGGCCTGGACTTCTACCGCCGTCTGGTGGACGAGCTGCTGGCACACGGCATCAAGCCGGCGATCACCCTCTACCACTGGGACCTGCCCCAGGAACTGGAGGACGCGGGCGGCTGGCCGGAGCGGGACACCGCCCACCGGTTCGCCGAGTACGCGCGGCTGGTCGGCGAGGCGCTCGGCGACCGGGTCGAACAGTGGATCACCCTCAACGAACCGTGGTGCAGCGCCTTCCTGGGCTACGGCTCGGGCGTGCACGCCCCCGGGCGCACCGACCCGGCGGCCGCCCTGCGCGCGGCCCATCACCTCAATCTGGCGCACGGCCTGGGCGCGGCGGCCCTGCGCTCGGCGATGCCGGCCCGCAACCAGATCGCGCTCAGCCTCAACTCCTCGGTGGTGCGGCCCCTTTCCCAGAGCCCGGCCGATCTGGCGGCGGCCCGCCGGATCGACAACCTGGCCAACGGCGTCTTCCACGGCCCGGTCCTGCACGGCGCCTACCCGGAGACCCTGTTCACCGAGACCGCCTCGGTCACCGACTGGTCGTTCGTGCTCGACGGGGATGTCCGCACGATCAGGTCGCCGCTGGACGCACTGGGCCTGAACTACTACACCCCGACCCTGGTCTCGGCGGCGGACGGCAAGGCCACGGGCCCGCGGGCAGACGGTCACGGCGCCGCTGAGCACACTCCCTGGCCGGCCGCCGACGACGTGCTGTTCCACCAGACCCCGGGCGAGCGGACCGAGATGGGCTGGACCGTGGACCCGACCGGGCTGCACGAGCTGATCATGCGCTACTCCCGCGAGGCGCCGGGCCTGCCGCTGTACATCACGGAGAACGGCGCGGCCTACGACGACAAGCCCGACGCCGACGGCCGGGTGCACGACCCCGAGCGCGTCGCCTATCTGCACGGCCATCTGGCGGCGGTCCGCCGGGCCATCGCCGACGGCGCCGACGTCCGCGGCTACTACCTGTGGTCCCTGCTGGACAACTTCGAGTGGGCGTACGGCTACGACAAGCGGTTCGGCGCGGTGTACGTGGACTACTCGACGCTTGAGCGCACCCCGAAGTCGAGCGCCCGCTGGTACGGCGAGGTGGCCCGGACGGGCACGCTGCCGACGGCGGTGGAGCCGGTGGTCTGAGAGACCGTCCGGTGGTCCTAGGCACCGTCCGGTGGTCCTGGAGACGGCGGGGGCGCGGCACCCGGATAGGGGGTGCCGCGTCCTCGTCATGCCGCCGTGCCCATGTGGCCGTGCGGCCGCTGTGGCCGCTGTGGCCAGCTCAGTTGAAGGCGCCGAAGGCCTTGGCGAAGGCGGACTTGTCCTGCGTGATGGAGCTGCAGGTGGCGTCCGCGGTGGGCTTGGTGCCGCCGTCGCACTGCTTGTCGCGGGCCGCGGACCACATGGAGAGCCAGCCGAGGCCCTTGGACTTGGCGAAGTTCACGAGCTGAGTGGCGTCGTCGACCTTGAAGACCTCGGAGGAGACGTCGTTGACACCGATCATCGGGGTGACCGCGACCGTCTTCCAGGCCGCCGAGTCGGACAGCCCCAGCACGCTCTTGACCTGGGCCTGGGTGGCGGTGGCGGCCTGCTCGGCGTAGGTACCCATGTCACCGCTGTACGCGGGGCCGTAGTCCATCGCCATGATGTTGACGGTGTTGATCTCGACGCCGTTGGACTTGGCGTTGGACAGGAGGTTCACGCCGTCCTGGGTCAGGCCCTCGGGCATCACCGGCAGGGTGAAGGAGACGTCCAGATTCGGGTGCTGGGCCTGGAGCTTGGCGATGGCCTGGGCCCGGCGGGTGTTGGCCGCCGTGTTGGGCAGCGCGCCGCCCTCGACGTCGAAGTCGACCTTGGTCAGCTTGAAGGCGTCCACCGCCTTGC